>JADMIO011210270.1_pt1 | contig 114507 bp, 93 predicted proteins | sample 8958161 | NCBI WGS metagenome assembly JADMIO01 (sample SAMN16585339, study PRJNA669376) | soil metagenome | isolation source: Crop rotation soil | place: USA: Cullars Rotation, Alabama | collected 2011
CGCGACAACTTGTCCACGTGGAATTCTAAGCTTAGGATCCCAATGTGCTGGAAAGATGAGCTTCCCCCAGTTCCTTACCAGCGGACTCGATATGGCCGACTTCTACGAAGTTTCTGCCCCGCTCCCCTGGCTCCTGATGGCCACCACGGAAGACTACTTCACTCCGGCGGGCGCGAAGCCGGTATTCGACGAAGTGCGCCGCTGGTACAACCTTTACGGCGCCGAAGACCGTATGCGCAGCTTCGTCGGGCCAGGTCCCCACGGCACGCCCCGTGAGTCGCGCGAAGAGATTTATAAGTGGATGACGCGCTGGCTTAAAAATGGCCAAGGGGACACGGCCGATGTGCCAGTCCGGCTTTACACTAACCTCGACTTACAAGTAACCGCGAGCGGCAACGTCGACAACGAACCCCGCAGCCGCAAGCTGTATCAAATCATCCTCGAAGAATTTCGCGCCCACCAGGAGCCGCGCCCCGCGGCGGAACTCCTCGCAAAATTACGCGATCTCGGGGTCCCATCGAAAGGACCGGCGCCCTCGGTACAACAGCGAGGCGACCGGATTCAATTCGAGAGTGAGCCCGGCGTCACTATCAGCGGAAAGCTCTACCTGCCCAAAGGGTCCGGCCGCAAGCCCGCCGTCGTAATGCTCGAAGAAAAGCGCCTGCCCATCCCGCTCTGGGTCAGTCGCACCATCCCCACCACGGCGCTCGCCGAATCGATGGCGAAAGCGGGCCAGGTCGTGCTCGAACTCGATCCGCGCGATTCTCCCAACGCGTACGAAGGCCGGCCGTTCCTCGGCAACTGGGTCACCAACGAACGCGCGGATCTTGTCGGTCGCAACCTGCCCGCCATGCGTGCGCACGACATTCTAGTCGCGGTGGACGTGCTCGCCGCGCGGCCCGACGTCGATCCCACGGCCATCCGGGGTTATGCGAAAGGCGTGAAAGGCTTCTGGCTGCTGATGGCGGCAGCCGTCGATCCACGGCTCGAGAAAATCTGGCTCGATCGAACACCCACCAGTTTCGCCGCCGCGCTCGAAAGCCCGATCGCCAGCCACCTCTTCGAAGCCCTCATTCCCGGGTTCGCGCTGCACTGGGACATGAAGGATCTTGTCGATCGCCGCGTCATGTGGACTGACCCGGCCAATTGGATGAACAGAGTGATCGCCGCCGGTCCGTCCTACCGTTACCGGATAGTCGGGGAAAGCGACGCCCCTATCTTAGAGGAATTCTTTCGATAAACTGAATGGGACTATGTCCAAGAAACTGCCAGAAGCCACACGGCGTGAGCTCCTCCAAACCGGAGGCGCACTCGCTACCACCGCAATCCTTGGCGGCTCGCAAGCCATGGCTGCTACCGGCCCGCTCGCCCCTGGTCCACATATCTACCAATCGATCGGCCTCGAACCGGTCATCAATTGCCGCGGCACGTTTACCATCATCGGCGCCTCGGTGGAACTGCCCGAGGTTCGCGCAGCCATGGAAGCTGCATCCAAATATTTCGTCCAGTTTGACGAGTTAGCGGAAGCGGTGGGCAAGCGCCTCGCCGAGTTGACCGGCGCGGAGTGGGGCATGGTCTCAGCCGGTTGCGCCGCGGGGCTCAAGCACGTCGCGGCCGCTTGCGTGGCCGGCGGTAACCCGGAGAAGCTCCTCCGCATTCCCGACCTCACCGGCTTGGACAAGACCGAAGTCGTTTGCCCGCGTTCGTCGCGCAGCGTGTACGATCACGCCATCCGCAACATCGGCGTGAAAATGATCAACGTAGACTCGATCGAAGAGCTCGAGCAAGCGTTGAATCCGAGGACGGCCATGATTTATATGTCGGCCGGCGGCCCGCCCAACAGCCCGATGTCTCTCGAGAACGTGGCCAAGATCGCCAAACCGAAGGGGATTCCGATCCTGGTCGACGCGGCTGCCGAGAACCTCACGATTCCGAACGTGCATCTGGAGAAAGGCGCCACCGTGGTAGCCTACAGCGGCGGCAAAGCGATCTGCGGTCCCCAATGTGCCGGGCTCCTGCTGGGCCGCAAGGATCTCCTGCAATCGGCGTGGCAGGCGAGCGCTCCGCATCACGGTCCGGGCCGCGATAACAAAGTCGGCCGCGAGGAAACCCTGGGCATGGTGGCGGCTGTCGAAGCCTGGACCAAGCGCGACCACCAGGCCGAATTCAACAAGTGGCTCTCCTACCTCGACACGATCTCGAAGCGCGTTTCGCAGATCGATGGCGTCAAGACTGCGGTGCGCCAGCCCCAGGGCCTCTCCAACCACACGCCTTCCCTGACGATTTCCTGGGACCCGCACAAGTTCCACATCACCGGCGAAGAAGTAGCGGAGGACTGCGCCAGAAACAAGCCTCGCATCGCACTCAGCGCGGGCGGTGGCGGTGGGCGGCGCGGCGCGCCTGAACCCGCGGCCAACTCCTCTTCCACCTCGATCAGCATTGCGGCATGGATGATGCAGCCGGGCGACGACAAGGTCGTGGCCGAACGGCTCCACGCCCTCCTCGCGCAGCAACGCAGTCCCAAGCCCCCGCCTGCCGCGCCGGCCGGGAACATCAGCGGGCGCTGGGACGTGCACGTCGAATACTTCAGCAGCCAGAGCCAGCACACGCTGATCCTCGAGCAGACCGGCAGCAACCTGCAAGGCTCGCACAAAAGTGACTTCTCCGTGCTCGACATGTTCGGCACCATTGAAGGCGATAAGATCAAGCTGCAAAGCTCGATGCGGGCGCCGGGCGACAATATCACCTTTACCTTCGCCGGCTCTCTATCGGGAGATACGTTTTCGGGTCCAGTCTACATGGGCGAGTATCTTACCGCTAAGTTCACCGCCAAGCGCCACAGTTATCCGGCGAATCACCCGGCGATCAACATCCCCGGCGGCCCGCCGCTGGCAAACTAGCGTTACGGCATCCCGGCCAGTTCGGCCTGGATCTTCGGGATGATATGACCGTATTCGGCCCGCGGCGCTTTGGCAAGGAAAGCCTCAAAGCGCTCGCGGGCCCGTTTCATATCGCCGTTCATCTTATAGAGCCGGCCCAGGTTCAACTGCGCCTCGAGCAGGTCGGGGTCTAATTGCACAGCCTTTTCGAAATTCACGCGTGCCTTGGTTAAATCCTGTTTCTCGATAAACACCAAGCCCAACGTATTATAAGTGCCCGGATACTCTTCACCCGTCGCGAGACTCCAGCGAAGAACCCGTTCGGCATCGGCTAACTTCCCCGCGTCCAGGTAAGCCAAACCCAAATCGCTCAGGCTCTCGCTGTCTGACGGGTTCAGTTGCGAGGCCTTCTCAAATAGCGCAATCGCCTCATTCCGCTGGCCTTGTCGTACGAGAATATTGGCGAGCCGCGAGTAAATCCACGCCGTCTTGACCCCATGCCGGATCCCGTCCCGGTACAGCTTCATCGCCTCCCCGGCATTCCCGGCATTCGCGTATTCCTGGCCTAAGTGGTAGTAAATAGTCGGATTAGTCGGATCTAACTCCACAGCCCGGCGCAGCATCTCAACCCGCTGGACCCCGCTAACTCCCGAATCAGGAGATACCGCGTAAAGTAACTTCAGCACCTCCGTGCGATCCTTCGGATCAATCCCCTTGCCAGTCAATTCCTGCGCGCCCTGCGAAGCTCCACCGGCATAACCGAGAGACTTGAGCTGATCGAGCGTATGCCGATCCACTGTTGCGGTCTCGACCTTTTCCGGTCCGGCCGTAACCTGCTTCAGCTTCGCCTCCAGCTCCTGCACCTCGGCCGAGTGAGCGTCGATCACATTGGACGCCTCGCCCGGGTCCGCGGCTAAGTCATATAACTCCGGCTTCGGAGCTCGAATATATTTCCACCGGTTCGTCCGAACCGCCCGCAACTCCGCCCAGCCCAGGTTCAACTTAGTAAATAGAGTCTCCGCATACGACGACTCCGCCCCTTGCACTTCCTTGCCGGTGAACGCCGGCGCCAGGCTTGTTCCCTGCATGGCCTGTGACGCCTTCACGCCCAATAACTCGAGCAGTGTCGGGGCTAAATCGATCGTCCTCGCCTGCTGCTTGACCCGCAGCTTCCGGGGGACCCCCGGACCCGACAGCATGAATGCAATCCGCAGAGTCGAATCGTAGAGAAATACCCCGTGCGTGTACTCGCCGTGATCCCCTAAACTTTCGCCATGATCCGACAACACTGCAATCACCGTATTCTCCGGCGCCCGCTCGAACAGCCGTCCTAACTGCTGATCGGCATAGGTCACCTCGCCATCGTACCCGCGCAGCGGAGCAGGCGGATCGTAAGGACTATGCGGATCGAACACGTGCACCCAAAGAAAGAACGGCTTCCCCGCCGGCCGTCCGCCGAGCCACGAGAGCGCCCGATCCACCACCTCGGCCGCCTTCCGCTCGGGAAACTCCACCGCCGCGCCGCGATCCGGCTTCGGCATCTGGTCGTCATAGATCGAGAATCCCTGCGCGAATCCAAAGCTCTTCTTCAACACCGACGCGCCCACGAACGCCGCCGTCTCCCAGCCCGCCTGCCGGAGCATCTCCGCAAGCGTCGTATTCTGCCCCTGCAAAACGAACCCGCCCGTGTCGCGAACCTTGTGCACGGTCGGATAATTCCCCGTGAACATCGAAGCGTGCGACGGCGTCGTGAGCGGCGCGTGTGTGACGGCGTTCTCGAACAACGTACCGCGCTGCGCCAGCTTGTCCAGGTTCGGAGTCGAGGCTTTCGCGTAGCCATAACACCCCAAGTGGTCCGCGCGGAGCGTGTCGATGGTGACGAGGATCAGATTCAACGGACCGGCCGGCTTCTTCTCAGAAGAGCCGCACGAATTGAGTCCGATCAGCAGTACAGCAATGAATGTCTTGCGCAACTTTTGCCATGGTAGCGCTGATCCAATCCGCGATGACTCCTGCGCCTGCGTCTTCATTCGCGGACACCGGCCGGTTGCGGCCGTCCACGGGAGCCTGCATCAGCACAGGCCGCGGACCAATCGCCGCCACAATGTCCGGAATATCGCCGGCCTCGAGAATGCCCGGCACGATCACATCGAGCGGAACATACGTGAACCGGTCATCCAGCACCGAAAGAAACGAAGTCAGCCCGCGCCGCGTCGCGACCGCCGCAACATCCGGCTCATACAGCGCCGTGAGCAGCGCGAGCAAAGGACCGAGCGGCTCCGCCTGTGGAATCTCCGGCCCGCCCGGCTGATTCGCGCTCTTGTCGAAAACCATATCGCGCGGCTTCACCGCGCCGAACGAATCACCCCAGAGCGCGATTCTTTTCGGATCGATCTCCGGCCTGCTCGCCAGATAGCGGAATAGCGTCCGTGCATCCTTCAATCGCGCGCCTAACAACGTATTCCCCAGCATCAACTCGTTGGCCGCCGGCCCCATCGCGCCAGGACCACGCGCCTTCCGCCCGACGCCACGCACATCGGCGAGACAGACCGCGATGCCGTGCTCGAGCAGCCTCTCGATCTCGGCGGCGCGATTGGCCTGGAACCCCTTCGTCCCGTCCTGTGCAAACGCGAGCACGGCTGGAGTCGGCCCCGTACCCCGAGCCGGCTTCAATATCACCGGCAACGAAATCCCGGGCTCCCCCGGCTCAATATCCCCGAGCTTCGCCGCCAAAGCCGAGCGCAATGCCGCCGGGTTCATCCGCACCCGAGCCCGAGCCAACCGCTGCACAGCCAAGGCGCGCGCCAGTTCCGCAGTCGGCTTCGGCTTCCGCTCCGCCGCAAGCTCCGGCGTAATCGCCATCAGATCCGCCTCCGGCCGCACATTGTGATATTCAGAAGCGGGAATCGGGAAAGCAAGCCACCGTTTCAACACCGGATAAATTCGCCGCCGAAGAAAACTGCCCACGTTGGTGCATTCGCCGGGCCCGGGAAACGGGCCGAACCCATCGACGTCCGCCAGATGATCCCGCGCCCCGTACAACTCGAAAACCTTCTTATACCGAGCCCAGGCAGGCTCCTCCTCCACCGTCTTCGGCCACCCAATCTCAAACGAAAATAAGAACGGCCGCGGAGCCACCGAAGCGCAAATCAACCAAGGGAAAAACTGGTCCGCGGCGCTCCGCCGCAGCCCGCGCGTCGATTCCCAAAAGCCCCACCCCGGATCGGCAGTCTCAAAATCATACGGTCGCGGACCTGACGTGTAATGCTCCTCCGGCCCCGCCTCGCCGAAGTTAAACGGGATCACCGCGGCCACGCGCGAGTCGAGCGCAGCCAGCACCGCCGCAGGATCGCCGCCGCCCGCCACCGCGCCCAACATCACGATGCGCTTCGGGTCGATCTGCGGCCGTTCCAGCAGCATGTCGATCCCGCGCATCAAATCCCACGCCGCCCACTTCATCAGGCTCTCGCCGGTAAGGTACAACTGCATCCCCATCGCGTAGCGCGAGTAGTAGCTCTCGCGCGGCCAGGCTTGCGATTCGACGCGCTCGCCCGCACCCGGCTGATCAGGCACCAGCACCGCCACACCCGCGCGCGCCCACGTCATCCCCATGTCCTGCAGCTCGGACTGCGTCTTGGGAGCATGATGGCTATGCGCCACGACCACCACCGGCCAACGCGCACCGCCGCTCTTCGCAGGCAGATAAAGATTCGCGGGCACGAGCCTGCCCGGCATGCTCTCGTAGACCACGTTCTCGATGACGAAGCCGTCGCCATAATCCACACGTCGCGTGACGGCGGCCCGCAGCGGAGTACGCTCCGGGAAGGGCCCAAACGACTTCCTCAACGCACCGATTCGTTGATCGCGAAACCGCTCCCAATCGCCGCGAGTCTTCACCTTCTGCCACTCCAGCCGCTCAGCCGCCGCCGCCTCGGCCATGCGCTTGCGAAGATTCGTGGCGGGTTCAGCTTGATCGGTCAGATAAGTCTGCTGCGACTCCCGAACGGGCATTGGTAGCCGCACGGGTTCGAACACCGGCGCATAGCCTGATAGTGCGCCCGCCAACTCAAAATCCATGCGCTCGTTTTGCGCAGGCCATTGCCAGCGCAGCTCCGGCGCATCCGCCCGAGGCGCACGAATGCGCTCGAGGCTCAGGAATCCGATCGGCGCAAGTTCGGACAGCGGAATCGCCGCCTCCATCGTCCACTCACCGCCTCCCACTCGCGCCGTCGCCATCACGCCCTTCATCCCGCCGGCATCGTACGCGCCAAACGGATTCACCGTGAGCGCCACCCGCCGTCCACGATTGTTGTAATTGGTCGCGAAGTTCCAAACCAGCAAGTCCTCGCGCCACCACGTCGGGCTGACCCCGGTCGACATCGCAATCACGCGCCCCGCCTCCGGCACCCGCGCCCCTAAACAAAGATACGCGCCACACACCGCTACCTTCGCCTCCGCCCCGAAGGGCAAACTGCGCGCCTCGCCCCACAGCGGTTCGTCCAATTTGCCGTCCACCGTAACCGCAGCCGCCACCGCCGGAATCCGCAGACTCGCCCCAGCCCGCGTCCGCCGATACCGCATCGCAAACACCGCCGCCAGCCCGTTGTCCCCGCCGTTGGCCCCCAGCACCAGTAGCACCAGATCGTGTTTGGCATCGTAAACCATCGCGCGATTCTGGCTCGTCCGATTCCGCACCGGCACCTCGGTCATCTGCGGAATCTCGACCCGCCGCCACACGTTCTCACCCACGCTGTACTCCCAAATCGCCGACCCGTAGATCAACACCACATCCTCGGACGGAATGTAGACCGACTCGCGGGTGCAAACCGGCGCCGCCGCACCCTCGGGCGCGACCACCTTCGGCTGCATGTTTCGCCACCGCTTCGTCTTCAAATCGAAAGTCCAAACCTCATCGCGATTCTTGCCGCCACCGTGCAGGATCACCTGCTCGCGGCGCGTGTCATAGGCGAGGCTCGTCATCTCATACAAGTTCCCCGGCGATACCTGCGGCGGACCCAACCGCGTCCACTGATTCTTCGCCGCCTCGAACAAATACAGCGGATTGTCCTCCGACGCCTGCCCGCTCTCGGTGATGTAACCCGCGCGATTCAGCCGCCCCCGCCAAGCCACCGTCGCCCCGATCACCCCGCGCGGCGTTGTCACCAGCGCTGTCACGCCGAATGGAGCAGACGCTTTCCGCTCCCAGGTTTGCCTCACCGGATCGTAGGAAAACGTAGCGCACTGCGGGCAATCTGATTTCTCCGCTTTCGTCCACTGCGGCTGATATCCGTCCGTAAGATTCAGCGGTCGAACGATGATCATCCGCTTGCTTACCGGATCGTAGGCGTAAATCTTTCGGCCGTGCACCGTGAACGGCGCGCCGCTGAACGTCACGCCCGCGAGCGCCACGCCTTTATCGAACCCGCGGCCCGGATACTCCGGTTCCCGCTCCCCGCGCCACGTGTGCTGGTCCACCAGGTACTCATCAACGTCACTCCCGCTGTAGCCGCAATGCTCACCACCCCAATAGAGAATCGCGCCGCGATCAGTATCGAACGTCGCCGTGCCCCACGTCCGCAGCGGCGCCACGCGGCCGGGGTTGGCCAAATGCACCCAGCGGTTCACGGGAATATTGCGCAGATCCGGTGCCTTGACCGGGACACTGTTGGTCTCCAACGCCTCGCGTTTCGGCATGGGAGCATAGCGCGTGTGGGCGGCATCCCGCAGCATCGTGGCTGTATCGATCCGATAGCCGTACGTCGTGCGAACCGGATAGAGTGCGTTGCAGCCGCGTGTGTCGCCCGGCCTGCGCGTATCGGTCGTCAACAGAATCAGCCGCTGCTCCGGCGCGATATCGGCTGAGATGTAAAAGCCGGTCGGCGTCTCGCCCGCAACGTTGCGCCACTTGTCGGCTGCCGCATCGTAAGCCCACATATCGCGCAGGTCTTCGCGATTGTATCCACCTCCGATCATGACGAGCCCGCTCTGCGGATCGAAAACCGTGAAGTGTCCGGCGCGCGGCGGAGGCCCTGGAGCCGTCGACGCGCGCCAGGTCCTCGAAACAAGCTCGAAGATCCACGTGTCCGCCAGATAGGCCTTCTGTCCATCGCCGCCGAACAGCACCAGCCGATTATTCCTGGTATCCGCCACCATACGAGTGTTCATGCGCGGAGGCGGCTGCGCGCCGAGAGTAAGTTGCGACCAATCGTTTCGCGCGTAACTGAACACCCAAGTGCCCGTGTATCCGCGAACCGGAGAGCCCTCGGCGACATGGCCCCCGCCGAACAAAATCATCTCATCGCGCCGCGCATCGTAAGCAAGAGACCCGCCCAGTACCGGCGGCGGCGAATGCGGAGGTTTGAGATCCTTCCACACCCGCCGTTCAATATCGTAAGCAGCGGTCAATCCGCCCGTGAAATACAGCAGCGAGTTATCCCGCGACCGATACGCCACCTGATCGGCAACAATATTCAGCGTCGGCCGCGGCACGCCCTCCGCCGATTCCGCCTCCCCGCGCATCAACGTCCGCCGGCTCCCGGTCGTAATTCCCGAATAGATCCCCGGGTGCATACCCATCGGAAGCTGCTTGCTCCACTCAGCCTGCTTCTCGAGCGGTAGATGATTCGCCCATCGCCCCGCGGCCGGGTCGAAGAAAACCATGTCGTACTCGGGAATCTTGATCAGCCGGTTTTCCTGCAGCGCCTCCGGATCGTCGTTCAGGAAACCCCACAGGAAAAACGCTCCGGCCTTCGAGGCATAGCGGATCGCGCTGCCGCGGCGCGCGCCAGACATGTCTTTCGCTAACTCGGTCCATTGCTTCGATGGCTGGGCCAGACCACAAACGGCCGTCAGGAGGAGTAAGTTGAGGATCCGATTCATCCCGAGCTTCCTCAAAGTGTCTTCAGGAAGGCAATCAGTGATTTCTTCTCCACATCCGGAAGCTGCAATCCGAACTCATGCCCTTTGACTGCCCGGGTCTTGACACCATGACCGGCAAACCCGGTCGGTACATAATCCTCGCGCAAACGCCGCGCATCGAACCAGTCTTCGAGAGTAGCAACGGAGCCATTATGCTCAAAGGCACTTCGGTACCACACCCCGCGTAACGATGGCACTTTGTAATAACCGGTACCGCGGCGCGTCGCGAGCGTAAGCCTCGGATCAGTTCCGATAGGAATGTTCAGAATGTCGTACTTACTCGAGTGTTCTGGGGGAATCGCAAACCCGGGCGCCGGCAAAAGCTTGTTATTGGTGTAGAAAGGCGGTAGGTGACAACCGGCGCAACCCTGCTGCTCAAAAACTTTACGGCCAGCTTGGGCGGTAGCATCAAAGCGATGGGGATTCGGCGGAGGCTGCAAAGAGTAGAGATACGTCGCCACCGCGAATAGCTGTTCATCGCTAAATCGCTCGACAGCGTGCGGAGGAGGCAGCTTCGAAAAATTCTCACCTGCTGGAATAAATCCCCTGAAATTAGACAGAAATTCTATCCCCTGCGCCATGGAAGCGTATCGCATGAGGTCGGCAATGCCCCGATGTCTTGCCGAACCTGTGCGATCGAGGTATCTGCGATTGGCCACACCGATCAGGTCGGGGACAGCCGGCGGGTAGTAGGGACTTGACCGGTTCCGCGCAAAAACACCCGGCGGAATGGAATCATGCGCCAAACTTATTTCCTCAACGGAACTTTGCTCCAACCGGCGCTGCATATCGGGAAGCCATTGCACCGTGAACAGCGAAAGCCACGCCGTGCGTATCTCATCCGGCTGGCCGCGCCGCCGGTTGCGGAACGCAATCGCCTTGTCGAAAGCGAAGTTACTCTGCGCACCTTTTGCCACCGTCCCATCCGGTAGTACGCGCGTGTGGCAGAAGGCACAGGAGAGATTCCCGACCTCGACGTTGCCGGTGCCTCTGATCACATAACGAACCCAGGGCACCGTGCCGTCCCTGGCGATCGGGACGCCCGTGGCCGAATACCAATCCGGGTTCGCGAGATCTTCCATGCTGACGTCGGTGCCATAAGAAGCCGGAGCATCGAAAACGATCTCGCCCGCCCGGATCCAATCTTCTTTGGTCTGGAGCCGCGTGGCATCGAACGCAAGTTCCGGCGGCAGGCGCTTGAGCCTTTCCAGATAGCCTGCGGGAGCTCGGCCCGGTGCGTAGACTGGATAGCTCTTATAGATCGGGATTACTGGAATCCGGTAATAGTAGTCCGGCGAAACGGCTTTGGGTGAATAGGCCGGCTGTGACACCGGCACGTCCATTTGTTCGAATTCCGCCTCGACCCAAGCTTTGGGGATCTGTGGATGGTACGGCGCCTTGTCCGCTGCGATGAGCGAACTAGCCAGGAAGATCGTTAATGTTCGCAATGAGCCCCCATCCTATACCGTCACGCGCACCTGCCCGCCCACCGTGCCCGCCGCTCGCCGCAGGCTGGCCAACGCAAGATTCTCGAGCTCCCGGAATTGCGGTTGCTCCTTCAGATTCTCATCGCGGGGACGACCGAAAGGAATGGCGATCTCGTCGACGATATGACCCGGCCGCGCGCTCACGACGTAGAGATGATCGGCGAGATACACTGCCTCGGCGACATCATGAGTCACAAAGAGCACCGTCGAGGCGCTCTCATCCCACATCCTCATCAGCAGATCCTGCATGCCCGAGCGCGTCTGCGCGTCGAGCGCGCCGAAAGGCTCGTCCATGAGCAGCACGCTGGGGCGCACGGCCAGAGACCGCGCAATCGCCACGCGCTGCTGCATACCGCCCGACAGCGTGTGCGGATAAGCATTCTCGAAGCCCGCGAGCCCGGTTGCTTGAACCAAATGCGCGACGATATCGCGCCGTTCCCCTTCCGCCACACCTTTCAGTTTCAGCCCGTACTCGATATTCCCCGCCACGGTGAGCCAGGCGAAGGATGTGTACTTCTGGAACACCATGCCGCGATCGGGTCCCGGGCCGGTGACGCGTTTGCCATTCACCAGCACTTCCCCGGACGTCGGAAAATCGAGTCCCGCGATCAGCCGCAGAATCGTCGACTTCCCACATCCCGATGGACCCAGCAGCACGCGAAACTCGCCGATATCCCGGCCGTCGTAGGCGAACTCGTCGATGACGTCGAGATTCACGCCGCGTAACGCCTCGACTTGCTTGCCGTCGGCGCCGGTGAACATGCGGCCCACGTTCTTGACGGAAATCTTGACCTGTCTATCCGGCATCGGTTACTCCTGCTTTGGCGGCGGCTACGACGGCGGACGGGGGCGCGACGCGGCGCCATGGGAACAGCTTGTCTTCAGCCACGGTCAGCAGCCAGCGAAAGAGAAACGCCGCGACGCCGATCGAGATGATCCCGGCATAAACCCGCTCGAAGTCCAGTACCTTATACGCCGCATCGATCATGTGCCCCACACCCTTGCGCGCGTTGAGGGACTCCGCCAGGATCACGTACGTCCAGCCAATGTCGTAGAGAATCCGGAAAGACCCGAACACTCCAGGAAACGAGGCGCGGAACATCAGCCACAGCGTGTCGGGGAGTTTGGCGCCGAGCGTGTAACCGGTCTCGAGCAGCGCCTCGTCCACTTTGTTCACCTCTTCCACCACCACGGCCAGCAGGTAGAACATCATCCCGAACACCAGAAAACCCACCTTCATGCCTTCGTCCAATCCGAATAGTCCGATGAAGGCGGGCAGGAACGCGGTAATCGGCATCGAGCGCATCGGCGCCACCACGGGATTCACGAAGTGGTAAACCCACGGAAACGCGCCCATCATCAAACCCAGCGGAATGGCCACGACGGCGGACCACAGGAAGGCCTGCGCGATCCGCCACCAGCTCGTAAAAACATTAATCAGCAAGTCTGATTCGGTCCAAAGAGTAAAGAAAGATCGCACCACTCCCGTCGGGCTGGGCAGCGCAAAGACCGGCAGAATTTTGCTATGCGTCAGCGCGAACCAGGTCGCAATCACCAGCGTCCAGACTGCGACGCCGAGAGCGATCTTTGTGCTGCGTGAAATCGGCTGGCGAACTCTGTCCATGCGGTCCTACTGGGCCGCCGGGTTGGCGAATACTTTGATGTCGGTGCGCCGGTTCTTCTCGCGCCCCTCCGGTGTATCGTTGCTTTCGAGCGGCTTGTCCGGACCATTACCGGCCGTCCGCAGCCGCGTCGACGGGAATCCGTACTTCTTGACCAGATAGCTCTTGACCGACTCCGCCCGTTGCCGCGAGAGTTCGACGTTATGTTCCCGCGCACCGGTGGAATCCGTGTTGCCCTCGATTTCCACCACGGTGTTTCCGTAGGCGCGCATGAAGCCGCCGATCTCGTCGACCACCGCCTGCGAGTCGTTGCTCATCGTAGCCGAATTGGTTTCGAAGTAGATGGCGCGGCGTTGCGTGGCGAATGGCTTCGCTCCCTTGGCCGGCTCCGAGTATTGAACGGCAGGCTCGGTGGACTGCGAAGAGAACTTGCCGCTCAACGCATCAACGTAGCGGCGGTCCACCGAGGCTTCGATGTCCGGTGAGCCCTTGATCAGGCGCAGGTCGCGGTACATTTCCGTTGCCATCTTCATGATGTTGAGGTAGTCCGAGTCGCTCCCTTTCGCCCCGAAGAAACTGCGATTATCGGCGTAGTCTGAAAGGCGCACGCCTTCGAGCATGGTCTTGGCCAGATCCGCGGGAATGTTGAAATCCTTGATAGTACCGATCAGGGTCGCCGCTCGCGTCGGCTGCTGCTTGATGAAATCGACGCCTTCGAGCCAGCCTTCGAGTAACTTGGAAACGGTGCCGGGATTCTTCGCCGAAAACTTATCGCTCACGACGAGGATGTCGGCGATCAGCCGATTGGCGATCTTCGTGTCGTAGATCTTGCGAGACCCGGCGCGCTTGGCGACCGCGTCGCTCATGTCCGGATCCCACGCCACGGCCGCGTCGACCTTCTGCTGCGCGAACAGCGTAGCGGGCTCGATGCCGTCCTTGGTGTGCACGGCGTTGGCGAAGATTTCGTTCCGCTGTTCGGTAGTAATGCCGGAGCTCTTGAGTCCGTTATAAAGCAGGAAATGCGACGGCGTGTACGGCGCGAACGCCACTTTCTTACCCGCCAGGTTTTCAATGCTGGTAATCCCCTGCTTGCCGATCACGCCGTCGGCGCCTCGCGACCAGTCCACCATGTAGACCGCGCGCGCGTTAACGCCCTTCTCGCGAAACTGCGCATAGTCTTTGGCCCAGACGTCCGCCGTCGTCAGCATGACATCGACATTATCGGTGGCGAGTGCCGAAACACCTTCCGTCCAATCGTCGATGATCTTGAAGGAGACCTTCAGCCCTTTCTTGTCGTAGATCGAACCCGGAGCCGTATCGAGCCCGCCGTTCGCAACCAGCCCGCCGACGCATCCCACCCAGATATTGACCCGCACCCGGACCGCGTTCGATTCCGAACCGGAAGGAGTCGTGGTGAGCGGCTGCGAGGTATCGACGGTGGTGCTGCTGCCGGATGACGATTTCGATCCCTTGCTGCCCAAAAAGCTATCAAACACGCCGTAACGGTTCAGGGCATAACCGACTAAACCCAATCCGACCAGGAAGATCATCGCCCAACCGCCCTTTTCGATCCGGACTGCCATGGTAGTTATTTACCCTTTCTCACTGAAGTGAACGAATTGATGATAGCAATAGGTTCCCGGAATCGTGGCCGCTTCGCGGTACGATAGAAAAGCCTTCCCTGCCATGCCGGATCCGGATGACTCGCGCCGCGGCGAAATCAGCTACGTCAAAGAAGCCTTTAAGTGGCAGTACAACCTCATTGCCATGGCCGGGGCGGCGGCGTTTTCCCTGGTCTCGGGGTCGCCATTGCCCGCGATCCTCGCTGCCGGCGCCGAACTGATGTATCTCGCGTCCGTGCCGAACATGCCGCAGTTCCAGCGGTTAGTGCGCTCCTGGCGCTATGCCGACGAGAAAAAGCAGCACGACGACCGGCTGAAGCAGATGCAGTACGCGCTGCCGCCGGAGATACGGGATCGGGTGCGCCAGGTCGAAGGCGTCACCAACGCGATTCGCGCCAACTACGCCCGGTTGTCCTCCACGTCCCAGGCCTTCATCGGCCAGATCGAAACCCAGTTGCAGGGCCTCATGACCGCCTTCATCCGCCTCGCCAACTCCGACACCCAGCACATCCAGTATCTGCAAACCACCGACGTCAACTCGATCCGCAACGAAGTCAAATACCTCAAGGATCGCCTGCCCAAGGATGCGCAGAAGGTACAGGAGATCAACCGCAAGCGCATCGAGATTCTGGAGAAGCGCCTCGAGAAGTATCAGAAGATCCGCGAGAACCGCCAGGTCATCGACGCACAGTGCCGCGCGATCGAGGATGTACTGCAGTTAATTCACGACCAGTCGATCACCATGACCGATCCGCAGCAGGTAAGCGACCGGCTCGAGAGCCTGGTCAAGGACGTGGAACAGACCGAGGAGTCCGTGCGGGAGGTGGAAGCGATATTCCAGATGTCGGAGCAACTGGCTCCGTCGCCGGAATCGATGGGTGATGCTTCGGGACGGGGACGCGAGCGGCTGCGGCATTAAAAACCGCGCCCCGGCCGCCACCTTCGCGAGGTAGCGCAGCCGGGCCGCTGTAAATTCGAAGCTCGATCCTACTTGATCGTCTTGGCAACCTTCTCGCACTTCGCCCACATCTCAACCACGTCGTTGGCGGAGTGAAACAGGGCGTCCATTGCCTTGTCCGAGTCCGGCTGCTGATTCACCGCCTGCAGGAAGTCCGCCAGCATCCCGTAGTGCGCGATGCCGTCTTTCCTGAAGCTGAACATCCGGTCGCCCAGCTTGTCCTGCGGCAGCAGCGGCGCGCTCGCCCGGCCGAACTGACGAGCCGCGTTGATCGGGTACACCACTTCATCGGCGGGGAGCCACATCTGCGGGGCGAAGCCGTTGATGTCGGTGCCGAGCGCCATGCCCTTTCCGTTCATGATCGCCAGGCCGGTCTGGAACTCGGCAAGCCAGGTGCTGACCGGATCCGACCCCTTCGTGACCGCCTGAATCTCGAGAGTATCGAGCGACCACCAGCCGCCATCGGCGATCTTGATCGTCACCTTGCGTAACTTGCTCGACTTAGTGCCCGCGGGTAACTGGATAGTCGGCGTAGTCACTAACTCCGGCCGCCAACCCTCGTGGAACTTATTCAGCAGGTATGAGTACGACTTACCGTTGATGGTGAAGTTGGCGCGCAGGTCCTTGTCAAGACTATCCCCGCCAGTCTTGATCTTGAAGAGCAGATGCACGATCTCCGGGTCGTCTTGCACTACCGGCAGGTCCCAGCTCCGTTCCAGCATATCGTCGCTCATCCCGCCGGGGATCAGCGCGGTCTTGCCGAGGTGCATCTGCAGGTTCTTCTTGTACAAAAGCGGTGTGAAGCCGCCGCCCCACTCGGTGCCGAAGCCGATCACGCCGCCCAGGTCGGCAATCGTGCGGGCGTAAGGCCGATACAGGTCGCGTTCGCTATTCCCGGTCCCGTCTTCAGCGCGGAAGCCGGTGTGCGAGTCCATGACGGGATAGCCCCAATCCTTGGCCAGGTCGATTGTGTCGCGCATCGACCGCATAGACATATGGGCCACGTCGATCATCACGTGATTCTGAGCGAGATACTTCATCATGCTTTTCCCCGCGTCCGTCAACCCGCGATAGTTGCGGTGTCCGCCCGTGCCGCCGGTGTAGCCGAGTTCCTTCCAGACGTCGTCCGGCACCGGATCGATGTTGATCGCTCCACCCTTGATCAGGTTGAACCCTTCCGGCCGCGGATAGCTCGGCCGGCCCAGGCGGAAGTCGATCTTCGGATCCCAGATGATCTTGAAGAAGCCGTCGTTGTTGAGATTGCCGCCGTTGCGCGAGCTGTGCAGGAAGTTGTTCACGGCGTTGAACGCATCGTTGTAAACGGCGGTCCCGCCGAAGAGGTTATCCACCAGGTGGATCGGGATGACATGACGTACGCCTTGCGCCACCAGCACCGGCAGATCGATAACCTGGAGCGAATCCATCTCGACACTCAAGACAATCGCCAGCTTGTCCTTCTTGATCGCGGCTTCGGCCTCGTCGGACGTGAGCACCACCTGCATCCAATCGGAGTTGGCCTTGGCGAGGTCCTTGATAAAGTTGATCTGCCGGATCGCCGAGAGCACGCCAAACCACGGGCTGACCGAAGGCACGGGATTCCCGCCGGCGTTGTAGCCGATATCGGTCCACATGCGGCTGAGAAATTCATTGTCGGTGACGCTGGCGATCATCAGCCGCTGCCCGCCGTCGTAGGCGCGCCGGATCTGCGAGATATGCATCTGTTGATGCGTGATGCTGCGCGCGTGCGGCCAGTGCTTGAACGAAGGCGAGCCGAAGTTGTTCTCGCCGAAGTCGGCGGTCTGGTGCGGATAGTCGGTGACCGAGTCGAGATTCTCCATGAGAGCCTTGTGCGTCTCGTGGCGTATCAGGTCGCCATCGCTGCCCCCGTGCTTGAACGAGCAGGGCGGCATGTGGAGATCGATATCTTTTTCAGCCTTGTCGTATTTGAGGCCAGGCTTGCCCCAGAGGATGCCGCCGTCGCCATTTGCGTCGGCGCCGAAGGCCAGGTGGGCGGCGGGATGGGCATGCAGATCGGCCCAGCCCCAGAGTCTGATATCGCGCGTCTGCTGGGCTGAAGCGACCGAGGCCGTCAACAGCAAAACGAGGTGTTGCCGGAAATTCATGAGAGTGTTCCTCCTTCGCATCCTTTAGTGTTCTTATTGATGCTTCACCGGACGTCGCGTAAGGAAGAAGGGAAATCGATCACGGACGCGTGAGAATAATTTTCGGTAAATGTTGATCCGCGCTGCATGTTCACGCCACGCTTATAGATGCTGTTCCGGCTCAGGCGGGACGGCGCGATGTCGTTGGCTGGGCGCGATGCTTCCGGTAATGCCGGCTTGCGCCCGGAGCGCCTCGTTCGCTTCACTGGGTGCGGCTTGGCTGAAATCGTACGCCGGCAGAGTCTCGTCCATGGGAAATCCGCTTCCTGGCCTTGCAGCTCTTTTCGCTCGTGACCGTGGCTGGTCGCGCGCTAACGATGCGAATTAACTGAGCGCGCTCGGTGTATATCACCGCGAGTAGCCGATGAGATTCCGAAAAACCCACAATGCCGCTGGGTGTAGTCACGCGGATGGCTCATAATGCGACGGAACGGATCCCCCGAAAACTGTGCCGCTTCTTCGAACGGCACCGTTCCAGCGCCACGCTCGATCGTAGTTGCCGGTCGCTATCGCAGCTCGAAATCCACCCACTGCGCCGCCCCCAGTGGCTTCCCGTCGTTCCCCACCACGCGCACTTCCAGTTGATACTCCCCCGGGCTCGTCTTATCCCCCAGCGTCAACACGCCCCCAGCCAAGCCGCGCCCGCCGCCATCGGAAACCGGCATCCGCTTGCCTTCCCACACCACCTCGCCCGCGCTCACCAGCTTGGGCTCGATCGCCAGGCCGGGTCGCGTGTTGTACACCATCAACCCGTAGGAAAACGGCTCGCCCCGGCGGAACACCCGCGCCGCGGCGCTCAAATCCTCCTCCGCATCTTCGGCCTTGCCGTCGCGCAGCCGCGAGCGCCAATCCCCCGTCAACATATTGATCCCCGAAACAGCCACCCCTCCCTTGCTCAGATCAGGTACTTCGACGAGCCGGCTAGCCGACCCGACCCGCCCCGATCCTTCGTCCAGCACCGCCACGCGCAGTTGGTAAAGTCCAGGCTTCTTCACCTCGTGCCGAAGCGCGTAGACGAACCCGCCCTGTCCCGGTGACTTTGTACGCACTGTATAAGTTCGCGCTGTGGCAGCGCCAGGCGCGCCCGCCTCGTCTTCAGCCACGGCCAAAAGGTGAACCTTCGCGGTCCTCATCCCCGCCGGATCCGGAGCCCCGAAGGAAAGCTGCGCGCCATCAAAATACAGCAGTGCCTTGAGCTCGAGTTGCTTCTTCTCCCCCAATGCAAACGAAGGCGCAAGACGAAACGGAAATCCGCCGCTCTGAAAGGGCGACGAGAGCGCCGAAAACAGCCGCTCCTTCACCGTTACCGGATGCTCGCTCTCTACATCGGTCTCTCCCACCGCGCCGTGCCGGAATCGCAGCCGCAACCCCGGCCGCTTCAGCCGCACCACCAGCCGGTTGCGCTTGCCCGCATCCTCCTCGGGCCTCCCATAGCCGAGCAGATAATACCCTGACTGATCCTCCAGCACCCGCGCCAGCCCCGCCCCGAGATCGTTGTCGTTGAGAAACGCGTTCCCGCCGGTCTCCCGAGCCAGAAACGCAAGCCCCTGTTGCGAGTTGAGAAACTTCACGTCGCGGTCGTTCAACGCTTCCCGCGTGGCCCCCGGGTCTTGATCCCCCACCATATCCATCGCCTGCAAACCCGGATAAACAACGCCGCGCACGTCCATCCCGTACACCACCACCGCCGAGCGATTCGCCTCATCGGCCACCTGCAGGATCTCCCCGGGAGTCACCGATGGATCGTGGTCTCCCCCGCGCCAAACCTGAATGCCTTCCGAGAAGAGAATGATGGAACGCCGTCCCGGCAGACTGCGCATTCCCCGCGCGATATAGCGGATGGCGCCCATCGTCCCCATGTTGAATCGCCGCCGCCTGACCGAGTTCACATCGGCATCGTCCTCGCCGGGAACTCCGATCGGGCTCAGCACCCCGTTGCCCCCGCCGGCCCACAAGAGATAGCGGAGCCGATTGATCGCCGCATGAAGTTGCCTCTTGTCCGCCGTGAACGGCTGCAACCCGCTGACGCCCCCGGACGTCGAGATGACGGCCACCAGGTCCCCGGGTTGCATCTGGCTGTCCACAAACCGATGCAGCGCCTGCTTCGCGTAATTGACGCCCTGGAATGACATGCCCAAATCATCGGCCACGAGCGCGAAGCTGCGGCCGACCTCGGATCGTTCCAGCCGCGGCGGAGCCTCGGACGCGCTCAAACCCGTCTTCACCGCCGGTACGGGTCTGCTGCCGGAAGGGACATAGGAAACATGACGCAGGGACCGCGGCTTGCCATCTTCGAAAACTTCGAAATCATCCTTCGTCAGATCGCGAACCTGCTTGCCGTCCCGGCCCGTCACGACCGCATCCACCTGTACCAGCGTGACCGAAACGCGGATCGGCGCGTCCTGCTGGCCCATCGTTCCGCTCATCAGTAACAAGGCGAAGGCGCTTTTCATAACGTACTGTCAGCATATAATCTCCTGAGATGGCCGAACCAGAGGGGGACGCGCGATCGCAGGTTACGCGATTGCTCGTCGATTGGAGCTCCGGTGACGAGCGCGCGCTCGAGCGGCTCACTCCCCTTGTCTATTCCGAACTCCGCAAACTTGCCCGCGCCTACCTCGGGCGCGAACGCGATGCCCAGACCCTCCGGCCCACCGAACTCGTCCATGAAGCCTACATGCGGCTCGTCGCGCAGGATCACGTCGACTTCGTCAGCCGTCACCATTTCTTCGGCGTCGCCGCGCACCTCATGCGCCGGATTCTGGCGGATCACTTCCGCAAGAAACGAAGCCAAAAGCGAGGCGGTGGCGCGCCTGTGGTGCCGCTAGACGAAGCCTTGATCATGGGCGAAGGCCGGCATGCCGGCATCGTCGCGCTCGATGATGCCATGACCGCCCTCGCGCAATTCGACGAGCGCAAATGCAAAGTGATCGAGCTACGCTTCTTTGGCGGCTTCAGCATCGAAGAGACGGCGCAGGCGCTTGCCATTTCCGTTGCGACAGTCGGGCGCGAGCAGCGCCTCGCCGAAGCGTGGCTGGCGAAGGAAGTGCTGCGGGCTTCGCAAAGCTAGTTGGGCAAGCTTCAGTTCGCGCAGGGAACCCCGCTCGGTCTGCTCGCCTGAAAACGGCCGGTGACGCGCGACAGAAAACTATTTCTCGCCCTCTCTCATTGGTTTGCGAGAAACGCGCCTGCAGCGCTCAATGCGAGTCTTGCAAAATAGAAGCAGTGGCCAGCCCCACGCCGTTCTTTGAAAACTGAACAGAATTCGACACAATTCGACACTTTCGACGATTTCTAAAACCTCAAGGCGCCGGCGGCAGCCCGATCTTGCGGAAGATCGCGACAAACCTCGGATGGCTCCGCAACGAGTCGTACCGCGGATCCATCGGCACATACAGCAGGTTGATGTCCCGCCGCGCCAGCGCCAGCTCCAGCAACTCGAGCGCATCGTCGCCACTCCCGGCCGCCGCATGGATCAACGCGATCGCCGATGGACTCGTGGCCCCCCGCTGCTCAATTGCGGAAATGACGGCGAGCGCTTCGGGCACGCGGCCGGTGGACGCCAGCAAATGGCCAAGCGCAACAGGGTAACGCGACGGGCGAGGCGGCAGCGCGCGAAAGAGTTTCTCGGCCTCCGCCAAACGGCCTTGATATTGAAAGACCATCCCGAGCACCCACCGCGACATGTCGTCGTTCGGATCGACGGCGAGAGTCTGGCGCGCCGCCTGCTCTGCTTGTACATAGTGGCGCCATCGAAAATATAACGATGCCCGCTCGCCGCCCACTTCGGTATCGAGCGGTGACATCGCCTGCACCGCGTTCAACGCCGCGAGCGCCTCTTCGTATCGTCCGAACATGGAAAGGATGTCGGCCCGCAACCGGTGCGCCCGGCTGTTCTTCGAATTCAGCTCGGCGGCCCGCGCGAATTCCGGGAGGGCCTTGTCCGGTTTCCACTCGCCGAAGAGCAGTGCCGACCCCAGCGAGTGATGCAAATCATCCAGCTTCTCGTCGAGCTTCAGGCCCCGCTCGGCAGCTTCTTTAGCCAGCCGCATATAGTCGTAGAACCTCGGGACATCCATGTCGGCAACGCCCAGGTACGCCTCGGCCAGCCCGGACTGGACCTGGGCCGAGTCCGGCGCCTCGCGCGCTGCTTGCTCGAACAAACGGATCGATTCCCTCGTTCTCCGCAAGCTGCCTTCCGGCGTTTCGCCTGGCACGTGCACCTTCAGATCCCGGTGCGCTTCGAGGAAGATCGGCATCTGCTCCACGTTCACGCGCTTCGCTCCGGGCGTGAGCAAACGCCAGGTCGCCACCCCGGACGCCAATGCCATGACGGCGCCGCCGGCGATCGCGGCCCGCCGGGTCCAAACCGGTGGACTGCCGCTCAGCGCATGCTCACGATTCAGCACGCGCCGCAGATCCTCGGCCAGCCGATCGACGCTTTGATAGCGCCGTTCCGGCTTCTTCTCGAGCGCCTTGAGCACGACCTGATCGAGCACTCCGGCCATCTCACTGGCGCGCGCGGTGTCCTTGGCCACTCGGCTCGGCGCCGGGATCAATTCCTCGGCAATGGCGACCAGCGCGGCCGGCGTGACGCTCGAGACGATGTGCGGGGGCCGGTTCGTCAGCAGCTCGTACAGCACGGCGCCGAGCGAGTAGATATCACTCGCGACGGTGACCGGCTGTCCGCGGATCTGTTCCGGGCTCGCGTACTCGGGCGTCATCATCGGCTCGCCTGCCACCGTGTCGGGCCCGAGCGTCGCGTCCTCGAGAACTTTGCAGATCCCGAAATCGAGCAGCTTCGGGGTGCCGTCTTCCTGCACGAAGATATTTCCGGGCTTGAGGTCGCGATGGACGATCTGCTTCCGATGCGCATGAGCGACGCCGCTGCACACTTCAAGGTACAGGCTGAGCACCTGGTCGAGGCCGAGCTTCCTGTCGCGGGCGTAGCTGGTGATCGGGACGCCCCGCACCAGCTCCATCACGATGTAGGGGACGCCGTCCTCCATTGTGCCGCTGTCGAAGATGCGGGCGATGTTCGGATGCTGGAGCCGCGCCAGCGCCTGCCGTTCGCGTTTGAAGCGAGCCTGGAAGAAGGCGGTGTCGAAGCCGGGCCGGATCAGCTTCACGGCGACCTCGGCCTCATATTGCCCGTCATCCCGCTCCCCGAGGTACACCGTGCCCATGCCACCCTGTCCGAGCTCGCGCGTTAACCGGTACGGGCCCGCGCGCAGGACCGGTGTGGCCTTGGCGGTATCGCCGAGGAACTCCGAAGCCGCCGCTTTAACTTGCTCCTGGACCAATCCGCCGCGCTCATCGGCGGCCAGCATCTCGCGGACTTCTTCGATCAGCCCCGTGTCGCCGGCGCATTCGCGATTGAGCCAGGCATCCCGCTCCCCAGGCGGAAGCGCGGCGGCAAGTTCGAACAACTCCTCCACCCTCCGCCATCGGTCTGGACTCATAACTAATTCGCCGCGCAAGCCTCGTGAGCCGCCTCCTGCGACCCCGGCATATAGAAGGTGTTGCGCGTGCAATACCCCGCGCAGTCGGGTCGTGTGAAGCCGATCGTCGGCATCTGGAATGCGATCGTGCCATCGCTGAGACACAGCACGCGAGGCACCGGCGGTTGATTCTTGCGAGCCCGGACAAACGCGTTTCGAAGAAACCAAGGAACCGGCACGAGCAGCGCGAGGGCGACCAGGACTTTCAAGCCATTCTATTTTCCGCCAAATCGTGCCGTAAGTCCCACCGTGATGGTGCGCGGATAGCCGGGCGTGGCGTGAATACCGAAAGCTGGCGGACCATCACGGAAGGGGCGCGACTCGATGTAGTTCTGCGTCTCGTAGTAAGACCGGTTGAGCAGATTGTCGATGGCGAAGTTGAAATCGACGTTGCGGTTAATGCGGCGTACCATGCTGAAATCGGTAACCGTGTGGCCTGCGCCCCGGATGCCGGCATCCGAGGGATCGAGCCGGTAGTTGTTGATCGCGCGCAGCCGCAGCGAGCCGCTCCAGCCTTTCCAACTCGCGAGCGTCAGGCCGGCGTTGGCAACAAAGTGCGGAGCGCGATCCACGTACTCGCGTGGGTCGGTGCCGCGGTAGAAGCCGTTCGTCACTTTGGTGATGCCACTGCTGAAGCTCAGGTGCCGGGTGATCTCCACCGATGTCTTGGCCTCCCATCCATAGGCACGGCTGGGACCGGCGAATTCGAGCGTGCCATCGTCGGCCCCATACACGAGCTCGTTGGAGCGGTCAATCAGAAAGCTATCCATCGTGAAGCCGAATCGCTTCCAGCGGCTCGAGACGCCGGCCTGAAAGAAGTCTGTGGTAGCCAGCTTGGTGCCGTTGCGATTGACCAGAATGCTGCGCGCATCGACGGACGAGATTCCGCGCCCGTAGTTGGCATGCAAAGTAATCGGCGCGCGTTTCAACGGCGTGTAGGCGGCGCTGAATTTCGGCTGCCATTTCCCCGAAGACTCTATGTTGCTGTTCAACGGCTCTACCCGTTCGCGCACGTCGAACCGGAAAGCATCGAAGCGCAGTCCGCCGCCGAGAATCAAGCGTCCATCCATGAGCGTCGCGGTTTCCTGTACGTAGCCGGAGCCGCTGGTCACGCGCGCATTCGCCGCCGTAATCGTATCGGTGGGAACGCGGGCGATGCGAGAGTAAAGACCCACGTTGATCTGATTGTCGTGGTAGTTGCCGCCGGCCGTCACGAGACTGAGGGCGGACGAAATCTTGTGGGGACGCGAGTACTGGAAGTTCGCACCTTCCTGAAGCCGCGAGTCGTGTTGCTGGATCGCGTCGCCGTTGACCGGATCGTTGAGGTAGAACGTGAAATTCGAGAACAAGTCGAACAGCGAGCGGCCGAGAAACGCGTCCGCCTTCCACACCGCGCCGTTGTCCTGCTCCTGCCGGAAGTATCCTGCGACGGTGCCGGCCCGGATGTTGCCGCCTTCGCCGGGATCGAGGAAACCGAAGCGGTCAAGCCGGCCTGCCGCGACTGCGTCAATCGGAATCTGGCCGGACGAGTTGTACCGATTCAGGCCGCCGTTGAACTTGACGGCGAAGGTGCGGTGTTCGGACAGATGCCGCAGGAAGTTGCCGGTGACGTTGTCGCGCCGATAGTCGAGCGGTTTCACGAAGGGCCCGTCGGTGTGCGAGCCCTCGTAGGCGAGGAACGAGTCCGTGTTTTTCCAGTCCGGGCTCACCGAAAGAAAACCGCGCTCGGTGTTGAACGAGCCGCCTTGCATGCGCGCGGTGATCTTGTCGGGAAACGAGTCGCGGAGGCGAATGTGTACGACTCCGAGTCCGCTGAAGTCGCCATACTCCGCGCTGAAGGGGCCGTTGATGATGTTGGCCTCCCGCACCAGCTCGGGACTCAGGCTCTTGAGCGAGCCGAGATAGCCCTGCCCGTGTCCCTGCGTGCCCTGGTTCTGCTGGACGTCGTCCACCAGCACCTTGAGCCCGCCATTGACGCCGCCATGATCGAGGTTAAAGCCGAACCGCCGCACTTCGATCGACTTGCCGCCGCCTTCGTGTTGCCCGGCGTTGATACCGGCATTGAGCTGGTGGAAAATCTGGTCGTCGCGCGAGAACAGCGTTTGTTGGAAGACTTCCGCGTTACGGGTATCGATCGTGGGCTCGATCGGCTTGGCCGTAATGACCACGGTAGTCTTGACGACTTCGGGCTGTTGTTGGGCAATAGCCGGCCGAGCCGCGGCGGCAATCAGTATGGCGATTGAAAGGCGAGGCATGGCTTCTCGTAGCACTATTTGTGATTTTGTATCACACAAGCGCTAAGAAGTATACGGGACCAGTGCCCCAACCGGATTGATCAGCGGAACACGAAACCGGCGGGACGGCGTCCCACGCGAATCGTGCGGACCACTTTATTGGTATTCGTGTCGATCTGGCTGACCGAATCGCCCCCGAAATTCGCGACCATCAGATGGTTGCCGCTGGGGGTCAAGGCGAGCGACCGCGGGGAGTTTTCCACCTGGATCGAGGCGGTCACGGCATAGCGGTCGGTGTCGATCACTTTCACCGACCCGAACGGGGCTTCCGAAGCCGTGACATAGACGCGGCTGCCCGTGCGATTGAAGGTGATACTCCATGCATTGGTGATCCCGTTCATGGTTACCACCTTCTCATTCGTGAGGGTGTCGATGACGGTCACGCTGTCCGTAAAGAAGCTTGTCACCCATACCTGCGTGCCGTCCGGAGACATGGCGATTCCGGCTGGATAGCCACCCACCGGAATCGTAGCCAGCAGTTTCTTGGCGACGAGATCCACGGCATACACCTCGGCTCCCTGGGCGACGAAACTCGAGACATACGCCCGGGTCTCATCGGGAGTCAACGTCAAACCGTACGGTCTTCCACTCGCAGGCAGCGGGATCGTCTCCACCATGACACGGTTGACGCGGTCGACCACGCCGATTCCACCTGACTGCGCCACATAGGTCCGCTTCCGGTCCGCCGTGAGCCTGATCGCGCCGGGACTGGCGCCCACCCGAATTCTCGTCTGGCGAGCGGCGTTCTGCACCGAAGCGGCACGCGGCTTGTTGGAATGTCCAACCGAATCACCGCCGAAATCGATGATCGACAGATCGCCTGTGTTGGCGTCCACCAGGTCCATTTCGTCGTCCGGGAAGGGAGGAAGATCGATAGGGGACGGAAGGTCGTCGAACGGATCGTCCCACGGACCGGTCGGCGGCTCAGGCAGCGGCAAATCCTCTGTCGGGTCCGGTAGATCCCACGGGTCGAACTCCCATTCGTCCGGATCCGGAAGGTCGACAGTGGAACCGAATCGCAGTTGATCCGCGGCGGCACGCCCTGCGATAGCAATCCCCTGAACTGTGACTACCTTTGCCGTGTTGGACAACGACGGGAAGTACACATACATCAACGCATCGTTCGCTACCAGCAGCATGCGGGGAGGATCGTTCACCCAGTTCCGCGTCTCGCGAGGCACGGTGTCATCGCAGCCCGGGTAGACCAGCATGATTCCCGCAACCGCGCAAGCCAGTTTCATTGCTCGTGTGATTTTCATGGCGGTCACCTACCGGAAGTCCACGTCTTTGGTCGTCAGCAGGAGAGGAAGCGCGATGCCGGCATCGAGCCCGGCCGCAGTGAATGATGGCGGATTCGCCAGCGGTACGGCTCCCACGGCTACCATGCCGCGTGACTCGTTCAGACGCACATGCCCTTGCGGCAGCGCCGCCAGTGTCACCGGCGGCACCGTGAAGCTGGTTGAGCCCTCGGGCGCCCGGCAGATAAACAGCCCGGTGGCATTGTTGGCCAAGTCGACCGATTGCCCGAAGATCAGCACCGCGTGACTGGCAGGCGGCGGGCCGTAGGTGACCGTCAGCCCTTGCGCGCGGTCGATAAAGCGGATCTGGTCACGATTCGTCCAGGTCAGAGCGGCGGGCAGGGTGAATTCCGTCCGGAAATTGCCCACGTTCGCTCCTCCGCTACTGCTGAACTGATAGGAGCCGGCCTCGAGTTGAGGCTGTTTCTTGTTGACGGGCGGAAAATCCAGCAGCCGGTAGCCGATACTCGAGAACAGGCCGCTCGCCCGCGAGGGAGGCAGGATGGCGCTTCCCTTCGGGGTGATCAGCGTAAAGAGGTTGCCCGCTTCCAGATATCCGCCCGGCGCCGTGTACAGGGGATTGGCTCCCGCGAAGACTTCAGTTCGTCCGGCGAGTACCGTGCACGCCCCCGCCGGCGGGAAGGAAAGCAGCGGGTTGTAGGCAAACGGACCGCCTCGTTCCTGGCGGAACGTGATGCTCGCCAGGTCGAAAATCGCGGTCAGTTTGGTGCGTCCGCGCGAATGTTCCTGGTTGAGCCGCACCAGGGCGGCCAGTCCGAGCTTGCCGCCGGCGGCGATGGTGCGGCCCACGGCGTTGCCGGTCTCCGCACAGGCGCCCCCATTGGCCGAAATCGCCATGGTGACGGTATTGCTGATCGCCTTCCCCTCGGTTCGCACCTGGACCGGGACCCAGCAGCCGAGGGGCGCATCCGCCGGCACTTCGAATACGATCTGATCGACGCCCGAGCAGCAGGGAGCCCGCCCGCCATACAGCTTGCGCGCCGCTTTCCCTCCGACGAAGATTTCGGGATTGGTCGGCAGGTCCCCTGCCTGCGGCGCCGTGTTGTCGGGAAATGTCACCGGCCCCAGACCCGTCGCCCACATGGTCACCACCTGCAGCGGCTTGGCCGACGCCGTCATTGAATTGATGGGCTGATTGTCCGCCGCGACGAAGTTCTGGAACACACCCGGACCGAAGCCCCCGCTATTGATCGCAAAGATCCCGACGCCGCTGTTGACGATCCGGACCGGCGATCCGTAGCTGGGCCGCCCATTGGCCGTGACCGACAGCGACGCCAGACCCACGGGAGCGTTCGACGGCATGATGGCGTTCACCTGCGTGGCGTTGGCGAATACCGGGATCGCGTTCACCGAGGTGGTCCCCTGCGTGACTTTGATCGAAACGCCCGAGAGCGTCGTCGAAAGCGGGAAAGACGTTGCCTGCACCGCCGCCGCTGGACCCAGATTTACGCCGAAGACCGTGAACATCGAGCCGCGCGCGATGGCGCCGTTCGGCATACCGGGAGTCATCAGGCTCGCGGCGCTCACGATCCCTTTCGGTGAAATCAGAGCCTGCCCGGGCAGTACTTGCGCGATCAGGCTTCCGCTGACCGCGCCCGATAACAGAAAGACGGTACTCCAGACCCTCATCGGAACTCCTCCGCCGGGAATTCTATCAATGCATCGTCGGGTATCGCAATTCTCCGCGGAGAGCCCGGACCGCCGGGCTACCCATGGTAAGCTGAGGATTCCCCGCCGCTTTCCCCGCCATGCGCATCGCTATCGCTGCCGATCATGCCGGATTCGCTTTGAAGCAGGCACTCCGCGACCGTCTGGCGGATGAAGGCCACGAGGTCAACGACTTCGGAACCCATAGCACCGAATCCACGGACTATCCGGACTACGCCACGCTGGTGGCGCATGAGGTGGCCGATGGCCGCGCCGATCGAGGAGTACTGGTGTGTTCGACCGGCATCGGCATGTCGATTGCGGCGAACAAGGTCGAGGGCGTACGGGCGGCGCTCGTCACCAACCTGGACGCTGCCCGCATCACCCGGCAGCACAACGATGCGAACATCATGGCGTTGGGCGCCAAATATATCGATGCTGAAGCGGCGGCGCCCATGCTCGACGCCTTCATCAACACCGATTTCGAAGGCGGCCGCCACGCCCGTCGCGTCGCTAAAATCAGGCAGCTGGAAGAGCAGGAGAAACGGAAGTAAATGACCGAACAGCAGAGAATGGCGAGGCCTCTCGCCGAAGTGGACCCCGAAGTCTACGCGGCTATCAATAAGGAAGCCGATCGCCAGAACACCCGTCTCGAGCTGATCGCCAGTGAGAACTTCACCTCCGAAGCCATCCTCGAAGCCACCGGCAGTGTGATGACCAACAAGTACGCCGAAGGCTACCCGGGCAAGCGCTACTACGGCGGGTGCGAAAACATCGACGTGGTCGAGAACCTCGCGCGCGATCGTGCTAAGAAGCTCTTCAACGCGGAATATGTCAACGTGCAGCCGCATTCGGGCTCGCAGGCGAACGAAGCCGCGTATGCTGCGGTGATCAAGCCCGGCGACACCGTCCTCGGCATGAACCTCGCGCACGGGGGGCACCTCACGCACGGCCATGCCCTCAACTTCTCCGGGAAGACCTACAAGATCGTGCCCTACGGCGTTCGCAAGGACGACGAGCTGATCGATTACGAAGAGCTGGCGCGACTGGCCGACGAGCATAAGCCGAAGCTGATCATCGCCGGCGGGAGCGCCTATCCCCGCATCATCGATTTCGCCAAGTTCCGGGCGGTGGCCGATTCCGTGGGCGCGCTGATGCTGGTGGATATGGCCCATTTCTCGGGGCTGGTGGCCGGCGGCGTCTACCCGAATCCATGCGACTACGCCGATATCGTCACGTCCACGACGCACAAAACGCTGCGGGGACCGCGCTCGGGCATGATCCTGGCGAAGCACAAAGTGATGGGCCAGGACGCCAAAGGCAAAGATATTCTGCTCGGCGATTTGATCGACAAGTCCGTGTTTCCCGGGGCGCAGGGTGGTCCGCTATGTCACGTGATTGCGGCGAAGGCGGTGTGTTTCCTCGAGGCGCTGACCCCGGAATTCCGCGCCTACCAAGCGCAGGTGAAGGCGAACGCCGAAGTGATGGCGCAGGCGCTGATCGACGCCGGGTTCCGGGTGGTGTCGGGCGGGACGGACTCGCACCTGGTGCTCCTCGATGTCTTCTCGAAGGGCGTGCGCGGCAAGGAAGCCGAGCATACGCTCGACGAGGCCTACATCACCGTGAACAAGAACGCGATCCCGTTCGACGTGAATCCGCCGCTGAATCCCAGTGGAATTCGCCTGGGCAGCCCCGCGGTCACCACACGGGGATTCGGTCCGGACGAGATGCGCGAAGTCGCGGCGCTGGTTGCCGAAGTGGTCATACAGCTTGGTGCGGATGCTTCGAAGATCGGATCGACGGTCGCCTCTGTCCGCCGCCGCGTCGCCCAACTCACCGATCGCTTTCCGCTCTATAGCTGGAAGCTCCCGGCGGCCGCGGCCGCTCGCTAAACCGTGGCCTCCCCCGCGCCTTTTCGAGTCGTCATGGATGCCCGCCATGTGCGGGACTTCGGCATCGGTACTTACATACGCGGCCTGCTCCAAGGCCTGGCGCAGGTGGACCAGGTAAACCGGTACGTGATCGTCACCCACCCGGGCGATCACACGCAGCTTCCTCCGCTGCCGGCCAACTTCGAGACTTCCACCTACCGCCGCAGCGACCTCGCCAAGGCCGATCACATCGCGTTCCCCGCCTTTCTCAAGACACTGAAGGGCGACCTGTTCCACATCACGCTTAACCGCGTGCCCTGGTTCATGCCGCATCCTTATGTGGTCACCGTGCATGATATGAGCCGGCAGTTGTCGGCCGGCGTCGGGTGGCGGGCGCAGGCCAGTTTGTACCGGGCCCGCCGCGGGCTCACGCGCGCCGAACGCGTCATCTCTGTCTCGCACTCGACGCAGCGCAACGTCGAGGCTTCACTGGGACTCTCGACCAACAACTTCCGCGTCATCCCCAGCGCTCCGGATCCGCGGTTTGCTTCCCGGCCCCCCGACGCCGATCAGGAGCGGCTCCGGCAGCTCGAGCGGTTCCAGGTCAACTATCCGTACATCCTGTTTGCCGGCCACATCAGCCCGCGCAAGAACGTGCCGCGGCTGATTGAGGCTTTCGCCGTGGTTCGCGCCGCGCTGGCGGACGACCCGCGCTATCGCGACTTGCGGCTCATCATACTCGGAGACGAGATTGCGCAGCATCCGGAGGTGCGCCGGGCGGCCACCTATAGCCGGCTCGAACAGGCCATTCGCTTCTTCGGATTCGTGCCGTTTGAGACGCTGCGCGCCTTCTACGAGTCGGCTACTTTGTTCGCGTTTCCCTCCACTCACGAAGGCTTCGGCCTGGCGCCGCTCGAGGCGATGTCCTGCGGTACCCCCGTGGTGACTTCAGACTGCAGCTCGCTGCCCGAAGCGGTTGGAGATGCGGCCGTGCTGGTGAATCCGGATAACGTCTTCGATATCGCGCGGGGCATCCGCGAAGTGCTCGAGGACGACGCGCTCCGCAGCCGCATGGTGCAGGATGGCTTGCGCCAGGTGACCCGGTTCAGTTGGGCCCGCACCGCGCTCAATGTTCTCGACGTTTATCGCGAGGCTCTGTCGTCGCGCGGCTGAGGAGCCTTCGGCGCCTCCACACCCGGCCCGATCCACTGCACAAACAGGTCGGTGACGGTCAGGTTCAGTTCCCGCATCAGCCGGTCGGCGAGATCGGGCGTCATTTGGCGGGCGCCTTTGAGCACGTTGTGCAGATACGGTTGCGAAATGCCGACTCGCAGCGCGAGCCCGCGTTCGGTGATCTGACCGTTGCGAACCTGCGCCCGCACCTGGTCCCGGACGAGACCGAGCAATTCCGCAAACGAGGCGGACTCCCTACTTGAGCTATTCCTCCAAGGCATATGCCGATATTTTGTACGATACTTTATAGAAATCTCACAAAATTATTATATTTTAATGTAGCTCGCTAAATTAGACATAACCTTTGTTTTTTCATGGAGTTGATTCCGAGCCGATCCGGTTGCTAAATCGGTCCACGGGTCGGCCTAAAACCCATAGATTGACCGGATTTCGATCTGATTTAGTATCGCCTCATGGATCGTGACCGTGGCGGCTCGCAAGACCGAACCGGAAGCGATGCAAAACGAGGGGTTCGCAGGCGGGTCACGCCGCCGGCGTCCAACCCGATAAACGGCAACTTCGGTTGCCGGATAAGGGGCAGCTCTTTTTTATATGAACTGGAATCGGTCTCAAACATTGGCATTAGCTACATATCATTGCGCTCGCTGCCACGGGGCGGGCACTCTTAACGGAAGGGGCAGCAAGGAGTCTCCTTGCAATTGTGTGCTGCGGAACATTTTTCGCGCCTGCTACGCGCGATTCCGTGAATGCGTCGAGAAGGACAAGCAGATTCCACAGATCCAACTCGAACGCGGGCCCGGCGGCGGAGGGCGGAGGTACTTCTGGAGCCGGAAAGAGGAGGAGTATATTGCGGATTTTTGCCTGGTAAGCAAGCGTGAACTGACCGCGGAAGAGTATCAGGTCTTCAAATTCCATTTTCTGATGGGCGCCGACTGGCGGCTCTGCTGCCGGCGGCTGAAGATCGACAAGGGCAATTTCTTCCATATGGTCTATCGCATCGAGCAACGGCTCGGACGTGTGTTTCGGGAGCTGAAGCCTTATGCCCTGTTCCCGCTTGACGAGTATTTCTGCTCGACGGGCCGCCTGGGTCCGAAGGAAGTGCGCGCCGAAGACGCGTTCGATCAGTTGTTCGATCAGAAGGCGGCGTAAACCAACCCGTTCGGCGCCGGCATGGTAGAGAGGCCATGCCGGCGCCGAGTGCGCTAGAGTCGAACGTGCGATGCGTGGTTGCTTAGGCTGGGTGGCGCTGCTGGCCATCTTATTTGCCTTCCGGTTCACACATCGCGACATCCTTTGGGTTGAAGAAGCTTATCCCTCCGCCGCGGCCATTCAACTGGAGCAAAGCCGCCATCTTTACTCCGATTTTCAATTCGACAAGCCGCCTCTGAGCGCGGCGGTCTACCTCTTGTGGCGAGGCGAGCCGGGCTGGCCGCTCCGCCTGGCGGGCGCTTTGTACGTCACCCTGTGTTGCCTGCTCACGTGGCTCATCGCGCGGCGATGGTGGTCGCTGACCGAAGCCTGGCTGGCGGCGCTGTTGCTTGCCTTCTATCTCACCTTCGGTATTCCGGCGGCGGTGATGGCGCTTGCTCCGGATCTGCTGACGATTCTCCCGGTGCTTGGCGCCGTGCTCGCCTCGATCCACGGACACTCTTACCTCGCCGGCTTTTGCCTGGCGCTCGCCGTCGGATGCAATGGCAAGGCTCTGCTCCTGCTTCCCCTGGCGGGCGCACGCGGCGTAATTTCCTTCGCGATCTTTACCGCGATTGGGTTGATTGGCGTCGACTCCGTCGCCATGTGGGATCAGGTATGGCGCTGGGGTGCGGCATACTCGCGGGATTCTCCGGTGGGATCGCCGGTCCGGGAAGGTCTGATGCGAACGCTCGCGTGGTGCGGGTTTCAAGTCTCGGCCGTGATCGGGGCGATCTGCTTTTTTCGGCGCGAGCGGACGCACCCCATGCGCCTGCTCGCCATCTGGACTGCGCTGAGCCTCGTGATGGTCTGCCTCGGCCTGCGCTTTTCGCCGCGCTATTACTTGGTGCTGCTTCCGCCGGTCGTGCTCGCCGGCGCCCGGGGCTTGGCGCGCATGCCGCCGGGAGTTCGCTGGGCCGTGCTCGCCTTGCTGCTGATTCCCGCCGCGCGGTTCGGACCGAGATACGCCGCCGTAAACGCAGACTGGGCCGATACCGCGATGAATCGCGACAGCGCCGAGGCATCGCGGTTGATCGCCGCGCAGGCAAAGCCCGGAGACACGATCCTCGTCTGGGGCTACCGGCCCGACATCCTCGTCTACACGCGCCTTCCGCTCGGCACGCCGTTTCTCGACTCGCAGCCGCTCACCGGAGTGATCGCCGACCGTCATCTCACCCGCTCGGACGCGACGTTCCCGGAGTTGGCCGCGCACAACCGGCAGCGCTTGAGCACGCTCGCGCCTACCTGGGTGGTGGATGGGCTGGGTCCCTATAACTCCCAACTCGCGATCACGAACTATCCGGATCTCGCCGCGTGGATGAGCCGCTACGGGCTCGCCGGCGAAACCAAGGGAACACGGATTTACAGGTTACTCCGCTGAATCGCCGCGGGCGCCTGTAGCATCCTTATGAACAATGAAAGCCAACGTAGGACTCAACGACAAACAGCGGGCCGGTGTGGTCGCCCTGCTAATGAAGACGCTCGCCGATGAGTACGTGCTTTATACCAAGACACGCAACTACCACTGGAACGTGACCGGACCGCATTTCCACGACCTGCACAAGTTCTTCGAATCGCAATACGAGGCCCTCGATGAAAAGATCGATGAAGTGGCCGAGTTCATCCGCTACTTCGGGGAGAAGGCGCCCGCCTCGCTCGCCGGCTTTCTTGCCATCGCGCGCCTGAAAGAACCGGCTTGGGACAATCCGTCGGCGGACCAGATGGTCAGGAATCTCCTCGACGATCATGAGGTGCTCATCCGCAATCTCCGGGACGACGTGGACGCCGCCTCCGACAAACATAAGGCTGTCGACGTAGCCGATTTCCTGACCGGCTTGCTCGAAGATCACGAGAAAATGGCCTGGATGCTGCGCTCGATGCTCGAATAGCGGCTTGCCGCTCATCCCCTGCTGGGCATAAGATGGAGTCGGACCGTTCCCTCTCCAGAGCTTGTTGATGCACAGTAGGAATATTCTCGCTTTTCTTGGATTTTCCGCGCTCGCGTTGGCGCAGCCGGGCCTGACGCTGCTGCCGCCGGACGCCGAGCTGCGTACACCCGAATCGCGCCAGCAGTTGATCGCAGAACTTGCTTCTCCCGAAGGCAACCAGGACGTCTCGAAGCAGACGGCGTTCACCTCTTCCAATCCCGCGGTCGCCAAGGTGGATGCGTCCGGCGTGGTGAGTCCGGTTGCCGATGGCGAGGCTATCATCACGGGCAAGACCGCCGGAGGCCAGGCTGCGACCGCGCGCATTCGTGTGAAGGGCGCGGGCCAGCCATTTGCGTGGTCCTTCCGCAATCACGTTATTCCGGTTTTGACCAAGATGGGGTGCAATCAGGGCGCCTGTCACGGTGCGCTCGCCGGGAAAAACGGTTTCAAGCTGACGTTGCGCGGCTACGATCCCGATGTCGACTATGACGTCCTCACGCGGCAGGCCGTGGGCAGGCGCATTTCGCTCGCCGATCCCGCCGCGTCGCTCATTCTCAAGAAGGCTACGTTTGCGTTGCCTCACGGCGGCGGCAAGCGGTTCGGTGTCGATTCACTCGAGTATCGCGTCATCGCCGAGTGGATTGCCAACGGGACGCCCGCGCCGAAGGATAACGACGTAGATGTGGCCGGTCTCGAGGTATTCCCGCGGTTGTCAGTATTGAAGCCCGGCGTCGAGCAGCAGCTCGTGGTTCGTGCGCGATACACAGATGGCCGGTTTGAAGACGTCACGCGCTGGGTGAAGTTCACGTCGGCGAATGAAGGCGTCGCGACCGTGGATGACTCGGGCCGCGTGAAGACCACCGGCAACGGCGAGTCCGCCATCACACTCTGGTATCAGAACAAGGTGCTCTACGCCCGGATCGCGGTGCCGTACCCCAATGCGGTATCGGACGCCGATTACTCGAAGTTCAAGCCGGCCAGCTTTATCGACGAGATGATGCTCGACAAGTGGAAAAGCCTCAAACTGGTTCCTTCGCCTCGCTCGGCCGACGATCAGTTTTTGCGGCGCATGTATCTCGATGCCGCCGGAATTCTGCCTACGCCGGAAGAAGTCGAGGAGTTTCTCGCCGACAAGTCGCCCGACAAGCGGTCGAAGGCCATCGCGAAGCTGCTCGAGCGCGACGAGTTTGTGGATTACTGGGCGTATAAGTGGTCGGACTTGATGCTGGTTTCTTCGCGCAAGCTTCGCACCAACGCGATGTGGGCGTTCTATAACTGGATCCGCGACAGTGTGAAAGCGAATAAGCCGTGGGATCAGTTTGCGCGTGAGATCTTTACGTCATCGGGGTCGTCGCGTCAGAACGGTGAACTCAATTACTACGTGCTGCACCGCGATAACATCGACCTCGCCGAGAACGTCACCCAGGCGTTCCTTGGCCAGCGTCTCACGTGCGCGCGCTGTCATAATCATCCGCTCGAGAAGTGGACGCAAAAGCAGTATTACCAGTTCGCGAACTTATTCGCACGGGTCGGGCAAAAGAATGGCGACGCACCGGGCGAGACAATCGTGTTTGCCAAGACCTCCGGCAACATCAATCATCCGCGCTTGCTGCGGCCGCTCGCGCCCACGCCCCTGGACGGCAAGCCGGAGTCGCTCGACTCAACCGAAGATCGCCGCATTGCCTTCGCCGCGTGGCTCACCAGCCCCAACAACGAATATTTCTCGAAGAACATCGTCAACCGCGTGTGGGGCACGATCATGGGCCGCGGGTTGTGCCATCCGGTGGACGACGTACGTGCTACCAATCCTCCCTCGAACGAAGAGTTGTTCAACGCGCTGACCAAGGATTTCGTCGCGAACGGCTATAACATCAAGCGGCTGATTTCGCAGATTCTGAATTCGTCCACCTACCAGCTCTCCTCGGAAGCGAATGCGACCAATCAGGCCGACAATATCTTCTACTCGAAGTACATCGTCAAACGGCTGCCCGGCGAGGTGATTCTGGATGCGATGTCGCAGGTTACCGGCGTGCCTTCGACGTTTGCGGGTTATCCGGCCGGTACACGCGCGATGCAACTTCCGGATGTGCGAGTGCAGTCGCAGTTTCTTTCGGTGTTCGGCCGGCCTGAACGCGTTCTGTGTGACGCGGCTGAGCGTACGCAGGACCCCTCGATTACGCAGGCGCTCCACGTAATCAACGGCGATACGCTCAACAAGAAGCTGAGCAATCCGAACGGGTACGTCAACTTATTCCAGAAGATCGGACTCTCGGATGCGCGAGTAGTCGAACAGCTATCGTTATCGGCCTACGGGCGCTATCCTTCGAGCGAAGAGAAGCAGACGATTCTGGCGGCGCTGACTAAGTCGCGCGCGGTTCCCGCGGGCGCCACGCAGGAAACGGCGAAAGAAGCCAGGCGCCTGGGTTTGGAAGATATGGTGTGGGCCATGCTGACCTCGAAGGAGTTCCTCTTTAATCACTAAGAGGCAGCCCATGCTGAGCGCACTTTTGTTTCTTGCGATCGACTATACCAGCGACATTCAACCCATTCTCGAGAAACGCTGCGGCGGGTGCCACGGCGGCGAGGCGAAAATGGGTGAGCTTTCAATCAGCACGTACGATTCGCTGATTCGCGGCGGCAACCACGGGAAGGGCGCGGTGGCTGGGAAGCCCGATGAGAGCCCGATCTACACGTACATTACGGGTAAGTCATACCCGAAGATGCCGATGGACGGCACCACATTGGCCGATGGCGAGATTGCGCTGATCAAGTCCTGGATCGAAGCCGGCGCCAAGGGACCGGCTCCGGGCGCCGCTCAGGCAGCCAGAGTTTCGAATGCCGCTCCGGCGATAAAGCCGAAGGGACCAGTCAAGCAGCAGGTATTTGCACTGGCGTGGGAACCGGGCGCGAAGGTGGTGGCCTTAGCCCGTTACCAGCAGGTAACTCTGGCGGACGCGGCCACCGGGAAGACGATCGCCACCCTCTCGGGACACGCCGATACAGTTCGCAACGTCGCCTTCTCGCACGACGGCAGATGGCTGGCGGCGGCCGGTGGATTCTGCGCAAAGCAAGGCGAAGTCAAAATCTGGGACGTCGAGAAAAAGACACTGGCGTTGACGATCAAGGGGCACGACGACTGTATCTATGGTTTGGCGTTCTCGCCCGATGGCAAACTCCTGGCCACGACTTCTTACGACAAGCTGATCAAGCTTTGGGATACGTCCACGGGGCAGGAAGTTCGCACGTTGAAAGACCACATCGACGCCGTCTATGCAGTGGCGTTCACGCCCGACGGCAAGCGGCTGGTTTCCGGTTCCGCGGACCGGGGCGTCAAGGTGTGGGATGTAGCTTCGGGTAAGCGGCTTTATACGTTCTCCGAATCGCTCGACGTGATAAATACCATTGCCATCGATCCCACGGGTAAGTTCGTGGCCGCGGGCGGGATCGATAAGTCGATCCGAATTTGGCGGATGGATGAGAACGGCGGCGAGTTAGTGCAATCGCTCATGGCGCATGAGGACGCGATTCTGAAGCTGGCTTGGTCGCCGGACGGAAAGACGATCGTGTCTTCGAGCGCGGATAAGTCGATCAAAGTTCTGCGCGCCTCCGACCTGACTGAACTCAAGCGCGTCGGCGGCCAGACCGACTGGACGTATGGCCTTGAATTCTCACCGGACGGCTCGCAACTGGCCGTCGCGCGGATGGACGGATCCTACACCGTTCTTGAAATGACTCCAATGCTCGCTGCGAGGTAGCTGAAATGATGAGGAAGATACTGACTGCCGCGACGCTCGCCGGACTTGCCCTTGGGCAGTCTCCGGCTACCGATAGCCCCACCGGCCCTCGCATCACACCGCCCACCCTGACTTCGGTCAAACCCCTGGGCGCGGCGCGAGGCATGACGGTGGAGATGACGCTCGAGGGCTTCAACCTCGCCGGCGCGACGCAGGTCTATTTCTCTGAACCGGGGTTGAAAGCCAAGATCGTGCGGGTGAAGGAACTGCCCGATCTGCCGGATATTCGGCTCGGTTCCAACGGCACCCAGTCAACAGTCGACGTCGGTCCGCTGCCGCCGCGCAACCAGGTTACGATCGAACTCGACGTGGCGCCGGAGACCCCGGTCGGTCCGGTGCGGCTGCGTGTGTTGACGCCGCTAGGCACCAGTCCCGAGGGTTCGTTCCTCGTCGAGCCCTACTTTGGGGAATCGCCCGATCGCGAGCCGAATGACACCGTGGAGAACGCCTTTGAGACTTACTTGCCCACGGTATTAGCAGGCGCCATTTCGCGTCCCGGTGACGTGGATCACTTCAAAATCAACGTGAAGGCCGGCGAGGAACTGGTGTTTGAAAATCAGGCAATGAAGATCGGATCCTCGCTGCAGCCGGTCGTTCGCATCCTGGCCGAAGACCAGTCGGTAATTCGCGAGTTCGGCTACGACGGCGGACCCACGGTAACGCGTTTCTCCCATAAGTTCGAAAAGAGCGGAACTTACTATATTCGGATCGCAGACTACGAATCGAGCGGAAAGGCTTCCAATTTTTATCGCATATTGGTTGGCAAGCTTCCTGTTGCGGTTTCCGCTTATCCGCTCGGCATTCATCGGGGCGCGGACAGGCAGGTGGCGGTCACCGGATACAACCTGGGCGCCGCCTCTGTTGTGGCAAAAGGAACCCCGTCGCCCACGGATCCCGACGCGGTCATCTTCCGGCCGAAGGCGCCATCCGGCGAGGCGTTCACCGAGGTAAAGCTGGCGCTCGGTGATGACCCCGAAATCGAAGCAAGCGGGGCCGGGCAAGCTCAGGCAGTCACGCTGCCGGTGACGGTCAACGGCCGTGTCAGCAAATCCGGCCGGAACCAGCTCTTCAAATTTTCCGCGAAGAAGGGGCAAGCTGTTTCGATCGAAGTCGAGGCCCGGCGGCTAGGGTCGGACCTGGACTCCTATGTCGAGGTTCTGGATTCGAAGAGCCAGCCGATCGAGCGGCTGGTGGCGCGCGCCGTCTGGGAGACGAACCTGGTGCTGCGCGATCATGACTCGCAGACGAAGGGGCTGCGCATACAGTCCTACAACGTGCTGAATAACGGCGACTATGTGATGGTCGGCAGTGAACTGCTGCGTGTCGAGGAAGTGCCGGACGGGCCCGACGAGGATATGTTGGTCGATAGCTTCGGCGGGCAGCGCAAGTCGTTGTTCGGAACCTCAGGCGAGGCGCATGGCATCGACCGGCCTCTCTACAAGGTTCAGCTCCATCCGGCCGGATCGCAATTTACTCCGAATGGGCTGCCGCTCGCGCATTTCTACTATCGCAACGACGACGGCGGACCGGGATACGGCAAAGATTCCTTTGTCGACTTTGTCGCGCCGGCTGACGGCGAATATCAAGTACGCCTTCGAGATGTGCGCGGGATAGGCGGCGACTCGTTCGCCTATCGACTCCACATCCGCGAGCCGCGCCCGAGCTTCAAGCTGTCCGTCAATCCCCGCAATCCGAACGTGCCGGTGGGCGGCACGATTCCACTGACGGTGACTGCGTTGCGTCTTGAAGGCTATGAGGGCCCGATTGAAGTATCCTTGGGCGATCTTCCGGCGGGTCTCAAAGCCACGAAGAATACGATCGCCGCGGGCCAGACGGACGCGACCATCCTGGTCTCGGCCGACGCTGGCGCGCAACTCGCGCAAGCCACACCGTTCGAGGTGACGGGCCGAGCCTCGATCAACGGCAAGACGGTGGCTCGGACGGCCAGTCCCGAAGACGGCATGAAGCTCATTGCGCTCATGGCAAAGCCGGACATCCTGATGCAGACGGTGTCGAAAGTTGTCGAGATCGAAGCCGGACAAACGGCGGATGTGCTGGTGAAGGTTAAGCGGCAGAACGGCTTCGCCGGACGCGTTCCCGTGGAAGTGCGCGACTTGCCATTTCGCGTGCGGGTGACCGATTCGGGCTTGAACGGCGTGCTGATCCAGGAAGACGAATCAGAGCGCAGCTTCCGGTTATTGGCTCTTCCCAACGCCCAGCCGGTGGAGGGCCTGATCTATATCAGCGGGCGCGTGGAGACTCGTTCGGGCCAGCAAAATAGTTATGCGGCGACCGAGCCGATCTTGGTCCGTGTAATACCGGCCAAGACGCACGTCGCTTCATCAAAGTAAGTCGAGAAAGCCGAGGTTCTTGCCGCGATTCAAATCGTGCCCGGCTCCTTCGATGAATTCGATTCGCCCATGCTTGACCAGTTGCAGCGCCTTTCGCATTTCGTCCGGCGTGCCGAACGGATCCTTGGTTCCGTGCACGAATAACACCGGCGCTTCAATCTTGTCTAAGTGCTGAGTTCGTAGCCTATCGGGTTGCCCGGGCGGATGTAACGGGTAGGAACACAGCAGCAGCGAATCGGCGACGTTCGGCTGTTCCGCGGCGAGCATCGAAGCCTGGCGGCCGCCGTAGGAGTGGCCACCCAGCACCACGCGTGTTCCTGGCTTCAGCATGGGCCGGATCAGCGCGGCCGCCGCCTGCAACCCCGCCCGGTCTCCTGCCGCTTCGGCAGGCCTGGGCGATCCACCGGGTCTCCGCTGCCGGTACGGCAGATCGCAGCGCAACACCAGCCACCCGCGCGCGGCGAGCGTTTCCGCGATGGCAATCAGCATCGGCGCATTCGCATTCGATCCCGCCCCATGGGTAATTACCAGCGCGTGCTGAGGTTCGGACTCCGGCCGGTGCAGATAGCCGCGTACGTCCGGGCCTTGAAACGGTTCGGCACTCATAATATAGAGACTATGCGAATTGGCGCCAATACGTTGATCTGGACCGCGGGCTTCTCACGCGAGCACATCCCTTTGTTAGCGCAAATCAAGGAGCACGGGTTTGACTTGGTGGAACTGGCGCGCTTCGATTGGAAGGACTATCCGGCCACCGAGATTCGGCGCGAACTCGAGAAGCTTGACCTCGGCGTCAGCTATTGCACGGCCTTCGGGTCGCGCGAAAAAAGCCTGGTGCATGAGGACGCCTTGGCGCGGCGGGCCGGGATCGAATTCATGAAGCAGGCGATCGACAATACGGCGGCGACCGGCGGGCACATGCTCGCGGGGCCATTTCACTCGCCCGTGGGCTTTCTGCCGGGGCGGCGCCGGACGGCGGATGAGTGGAAGTGGGAGATCGAGGCGCTCCATGAACTCGGCGAGTACGCTGTGAAGGCGGATGTCACGCTTGCTATTGAGCCGTTGAACCGCTTCGAGTCGTATTTTCTCAACACCGCCGCTGACGGAGCCCGGCTCTGCGCGGAAGTGGATCATCCGAACGTGGGCCTGCTCTACGACACGTTTCACGCGCATATCGAAGAGAAGGACCAGGGCGACGCGATTCGGGCGGTGGGTCATCATCTGAAGCACTTTCACTCGTGTGAGAACGATCGCGGGACGCCGGGCAGTGGCCAGGTCTACTGGCCCTCGGTCTTCACGGCGCTTCGTGACGTTGGCTATGATGGCGCGCTGGTGATCGAGAGCTTTGGCTACGCCATCAAGGAACTCGCCGCGGCCGCATGCATCTGGCGGGACCTGGCAAGTACGCCGGATGTGATCGCTTGGGAGGGTATCAAGTTCCTGCGAGCCCATGCGGGATGAGGTACGACGCGACTCTCAAGCGAGTATTTCATCGCCTGCCGCATCGCTTGATCTCGTCGGCACTCGGGCGGGAGGTGAGATTGAAGCGCGTCCTCCCGACCGAACTGATCACAGTCCAGAACGCGCACCCGGATCTGTTGTTCGAGACCGAAGACGGCGAAGTGATCCACGCGGAGCTGCACGGATACGGGATGCAGGATTTCGGCGTACGGAACCTCGGTTACTTCTGGGTGCTGCTGCGTGATTACGGCAAGCCACCCATCCAAATTGTCTTTTGGATCGGACAAGGCAAGCCGGGAGTCAGCGACGGGCTGAGTTTTCCGCCGGCACTGGAGTATCGTTACCGCGTCATCGACGTGCGCGAGATTGATGCCGAGTATTTGCTGGAAGGCGGAGCGATCGAGGAATCGATCTTCGCGATTCTCTGCAAGCTCGGTGACGCGCGCCAGGTTATCGCGAGGATTCTCGCCCGAATCGGCCAAATGCCGGTCGAGGAGCAGCGGGAGGCAGTCTTATTGCTTTTGGTATTATCGGGGTTGCGGGACCTTCAACCGCTTGTCAAGGATGAGGTGAAGCGTATGCCGGTCGCTGGTTTCGACATTCACGAAAACGGATTTCTCGAAGAAATTTACCAGGAGGGGCTCGAGCAGGGGATTGAAAAAGGCGTTGAGCGCACCGAACGATCCATCCTAATCGATTTGGCCGAGCAAAAATTTGGCCCACTCTCCACCCATCTCAAACAGCGAGTGGAAAGCGCCCCAGCCGCCGATCTCCAACGTTGGACGCGCCGGATTCTCCAAAGCTCCACCGTTGACGAGATCTTTCAGTGACCCACAACATCGTACTGATCCCCGGGGACGGCATTGGTCCCGAAGTAGCCGACGCAACTCAGAAGATACTCGACGCCACCAACGTTAAGATCGATTGGGACCGCATCGAGTGCAACGAGAAAATCATCCGTGAAACGGGCGAATCGATTCCCACTCCCGTCGTCAAAGCCATCGAACGTCACCGCCTTGCGCTCAAAGGCCCGGTAACTACGCCGATCGCCGGCGGATTCCAGAGCGTGAACGTCGCGCTGCGAAAAAAATTCGATCTCTACGCCAACGTGCGGCCCGTCCGGACCATGCCCAACCTCCGCACCAGGTTCGACGATCTCAACCTCGACATGGTGATCTTTCGCGAGAACACCGAAGATCTGTATTCGGGCCTCGAGCACGAAGTGGTGAACGACGTGGTGACGAGCCTCAAGGTCATCACGCGCCGTGCCTCGCTGCGCATCGCCGAAGCCGCGTTCACGTACGCCCGCCGGTTCAATCGCAAAAAGGTGACGTCGGTCCACAAGGCCAACATCATGAAGTTGTCCGACGGGCTCTTCCTGCGCTGTTGCCGCGAAGTGGCGGCCGCCTACCCGGAGATCAAGTACAACGAGTTGATCGTGGACAACGCAGCGATGCAACTGGTGTCGAAGCCCGAACAGTTCGATATCCTGGCGATGCCGAATCTGTACGGAGACATCATGTCCGACCTGGCGGCGGGCTTGGTGGGAGGCCTGGGAGTTGTACCAGGCGCCAACATCGGCGACAACCACGCGGTATTCGAGGCCGTTCACGGTAGTGCGCCGGACATTGCCGGCCGGGGAATCGCCAACCCGACAGCGCTACTGCTCTCATCGGTCATGATGCTACGGCACATGCTGGAAGTTTCCGCCGCCGACAGGCTGCAATCGGCAATCGAAGCGGTCTATCGCGAAGGCAAGAGTTTGACCGGCGACGTGGGGGGTAGCGCCACCACTGCGCAATTCGCCGATGCGGTCATCGCGAAGCTCCCATAAACACGATCCAGCGTCAACAAACCGGCCCGAGAGAATGGGTTACACTGGATGCGGAATCGTTTCGCTTGGCCCTTCGAGTTCTCAGTCTGCTCCTACTCTGCCTGGCGGCGTTGCGCGCGCAATCCGCGCAGCTCGACGGGAATAAACCTTTGTTCACGGTCCTGGCAGCCCTGGATGCGGTCGGTGCCGGCGCGGACCCGGACTCCCCGTCAAACCACCCGCTTCGCCGCGCCGTCCGTGAGGAAATCGATAAAAAGAAACTCCCCATCATGGCCGACCTCCGGGACTACTTCCGCCAGCATCGGCAGGATACCCGATTCGCCGATTTCCGGCTCTATACTTCGTGGGCGCTGTTGGTTACCGATCCGCCCGGCTTCGAATTCAAGCTCAAGGATCACCAGCTTCCGGCCGACGTGCTCGATCTGCGCGAGCTGGGGAATCTCATGTCGCGCTTCTACCGAGACGCACGCCTGGAGGATATCTGGAACCGCTCCCAGCCTGCCTACGAGCAGTTCATGGCGAGGTATCACGAGCCGGCGTCGCAAGCGGTCACGCTCGTCTCTGCTTACCTGCGCATGCCACTGAGCGGGGCATTCAACGGCCGGAAGTTTCAGGTAGTGGCGGATCTGTTGGGCCCGCCCAACCAGATCATGTTCATGCCCTTCTTCGATCAGTATTTTCTGGTAGTGACGAACTCCGTGGACGTACACGCAAACGATGTCCGTCAAGCCTATATACACTACCTGATCGATCCGCTGGTCACGCGCCACATGGACAAGCTGGAAGATAAGAAAGCGCTGGCCGATTATGCGCAGGGCGCGCCATTGCCCGAGTTCTACAAGAGTGATTTCCTGCTGCTCGCCACCAAGAGTCTGGTGCGCGCCATCGAAGCGCGCATTGAGCGCGGCCCGCGCCGGCAGGCGATCGTCGACGAGTCCATGAAAGAGGGTTACATCCTCACCGCTCACTTCGCCGAGCAACTCCCGCAGTATGAAAAGCAGGAACTGGCGATGAAATTCTATTTCCCCGACCTGATTACCTCGATCAACCTTTCGAAGGAAGAGAAACGCCTCGAGCATTTCGAGTTCGCCAGCAAGCGGACCGAACGCGTCGCCAAGAGCGCGCCGAAGGCGCCCGAACCCGAGCCGAGCGCGGTCGAGAAGGCGTTGGACGAGGCCGAAAAGCTCTACACGGCGCGCGATCTGGGCAAGGCCCGCGATGCCTTCGCCGCCATTCTCACCAAGACTGACGCGCGTCCGATGCAGGCGAGAGCTTACTATGGTTTGGGACGGATCGCCGCGTTGAATCGCGATCCTGAATCGGCCGAACGGCTGTTTCAGAAATCCCTCGATTTGGGTGCTCCACCGCACGAAAAGGCGTGGACGCTCGTGTATTTGGGCAAGCTATCACAGGCGGCGCGACAGGATGCCGAGGCGTCCGCGCATTTTACAGCCGCTCTGGCCGTGGAAGGCGGGTCTGAGAAGGCGAAAGAGGCAGCCAAGGAAGCGCTGCGGTCCATCTCAGCGAAACCGAAAGAAAAACAGGAGCAAAACGAGCAATGAAGAAGGTTTTGTCGATCTTGGCCGGCCTGGCGCTGGCGTCAGGTTTGTGGGCGCAGCCGAAGCCCAAGTCGAAAGGCGAGTACGACGCGATCATGGCCATCCAGACCGCCACCACGCCGCAGGCGCAACTCGCCGCCGTCGACAATCTCCTCACCAAGTATGCCGACACCGATTTCAAACCCATGGTCCTGCAGATGGCCGTTCAGGCCGCCCAGCAGATGGGTGACAACGAAAAGATGGTGGTGTACGCTGAGCGGGCGCTCCAGGCTGATCCGAAGAACTATATGGTGATGTTCATGCTCGCGCAGCAGATCGCCCAGAAGACGCGCGAGTTCGACCTCGACAAGGAAGAGAAACTGAAGCAGGCCGAAAAATACGCCAACGACGGAATCGCGCTGGTCAAGGTTGCCTCCAAGCCGCGTCCGGACATTCCGGACGACCAGTGGAATGCCGCCAAGAAAGACTTCGAAGCGCAGGGCTACGAAGCGCTGGGCGTCGCCGCGCTGGTCCGCAAGAAGTACGATGACGCGATCACGCAGTTCAAGAAAGCTATCGAAACGCAGGCCACGCCCGATCCGGCCACCAAGGTCCGCCTCGCTTCTGCGTACAACGGAGCCGGGAAATACGATGATGCCATTACGTTGCTCGACGGCGTGCTCGCCGATCAGCAATTGCATCCCACCATTCGCCAGGTGGCTGGGCAGGAGAAACTGAAGGCCGCGCAGGGCAAGGCGAAAAAATAGAGCGAGGGATCGGACTGAATGGAAGGGGTCGCGAAACTACAGTCGGCTATCAGCTATCAGTTCCGCAACCCCGAATTGCTGACGCGTGCGCTCACTCACAAATCGCGTGCGTTCGAGACCAACAGCCAACAACCGGAACGGCTCCCCGACAACGAACAACTCGAGTTTCTCGGAGATGCGATTCTGGGCTTCCTCATCAGCGAAGTCCTGGTAGCGCGTCACCCGTCGTTTCTCGAGGGTCAGCTTTCAAAACTCAAAGCTTATCTGGTCAGCGCCACGCATCTCCATAATGTCGCCGTGCAGATCGATCTCGGCGCCTACCTCTACCTCGGCCGCGGCGAGGAGATGAGCGGGGGCCGCGCCAAGCGAGCGCTGCTGGCCGATGCGATCGAAGCGGTGATAGCGGCGATCTATGCCGATGGCGGCATGGAACCGGTGCGAAGCTTCGTGCTCAACCACATCGTGGCGTCCTTCGACGAGGAACTGGCCGAGGACGATGGCTTGGTTGTGGATTATAAGAGCGCACTCCAGGAAGCCGCGATTTCACGCGGTCTGCCGGTGCCGCGCTACGTCCTGGTGCGGGAAACCGGGCCCGAGCATCGCAAGACGTTCACCGTGGAAGCGCGCGTCGGGCCTCTATACTCGCAACGGGCAGAGGGCACTAGTAAGAAGGCGGCCGGGCAGCGCGCGGCACAACTGGTGCTTGCCGTGATTGTGCAGGCCAACGGCGACGGCTATTTTGGCGTGAGCGGTTCGGCGGTTGAACCGCCTAAACCTGCGTAGGCGTCTTTCACCTTGATCACTTTGCCGTTGGCAAAGGTGACGAACGAAATCTTGCCCGGCGGCTCGCCGTAGATCCAATCCTCCAACTCCGCGCCGTCCTTGGTTTCCCGCTGCTTGTGGCGCGGGCGGCCGAGGGCGAGCAGGACCTGGTCCTTATCCATACCTTCGATGGCCCGCTTTTCCTTTATAGCAGCCTGCATCGGCGGGGGCAGGGAATCGAGATAGTTCTCGGTCGCCGTACGTTTCTCGAAGTCGAGGATCGGCGCGAGTATCTTCTTGAATTCTTTCACCTCGAGCGCCGGCACGCCGCCTTCGAATTCGAGGGCAATGACCGTACCCGTGGATCCCTGTCCCTGCTGGGAGATCGGCGCGGTCCGGGTACCCATACCCACCTGCACGCGCTCGTGCCATTTGGGGCCGGTGCGGAGGCCCCCGTTGATTTCAAACTCGATGTTGTCGCTGTTGATGTCGACCTTGGTGATCTGGACAATATCGCCCGTTCGCGCCGCTGGTCCGTTTTCGCGGCCGATTTCGGCCCACTTGGTTTTGTCCCACGTCCCGTTGCTCGAAAATACCAGGGGCTTCTTCGAACGCGGGAGCGGCGCCTTCACCGTGGCGTACTCGGAACTGAGACCCCGGATGATTTCGATGCGATCCTCGTGGGTGAGTTTGCGCCCGGCGGCATACCCCGCCTGGCCGAAACACAATACCGCGATCAAGCCCAGCCGTACCGTCGTCATCATGCCGATTCCTCCTGTCTCGCCGGTGCGGCCACCAGCGCCAGTTCCTGCCGCGGGAGCTTAAGCCGCAACAGCAGACCACCCAGCAGCGCCACGGCGATCGTGCAGAACAAACCGCCTTCCGCTCCATACGCGCCGCCCGACCAGACCGGCGCTACGTTCCAGGCGAGCCTATGCGCCGTCAACCTCATTGTAAATCCGCTCACGTTGTCGCCGAGGACCGGTAATATCCAGTTCCAGCCGAAATGCAGTCCAATTGGCATCCACAGCGTGCCGCTCCGCAGGAGCGCAGCCGATAACAGCACGCCCCAGAGGAAGGTGTTGAACAGTGCGCACCAGGAGACCCCAGGGTTGTCGGCGTGAACGGCGGCGAAGATTACGCTGACCGGTAGAATCGAAGCCATCGGACCCAGCACCGGCACCAGCACCTGCAGTCCGTAGCCCCGGAACAGCATCTCCTCGCCGACTGCGCCGAACAGCAACATCGCGGTCAGGAAAACGAATCCAACCGCGGAGGAACTCGATTCCGAGACCGGCTGCCAGGTGGCCAATCCCAGTCCCACCGGAACCAACACGGCGACTAAGCCAGCCGCGACCCCGCCGCCAGTGCCGATCAGCAGGGAGCGCGCCGACGCGGAATTCCAGTGCAGACCGATGTCAGGCAGCCGCAGCCGTTCATAAATACGAAGAGCGAGCGCATTGGCAACCACCGCGCCTGCAAATACTCCCCCTACCGAGGCAATGAGGAGTCCGAAAGCTGTGAAAAGAATGGTTGCAAGGATTCTGAGCGTGGCGTAGCCGACGAACAGGAACAGCGCCGCACGCAGCAGCACGGATGCGACCGGAAGCGGCGCCACATGGGTCATCGTAGCGCCAACCGGTGGTTTGCGGGAATGGCCACGCCATGTTACCATGAAAAAAGTCGCCGGCAACGGCGGCTGAGCCCCAAGCGGGGACGTAGCTCAGTTGGTTAGAGCGCCGGCCTGTCACGTCGGAGGTCGCGGGTTCGAGCCCCGTCGTCCCCGCCATTAAAATTCCCAAATTTCCTAACAAATCCATCAGTTCCGGTCTTGAGACCCTCGCTCTCGATAACATTTGATAACATGCCGTCGGGTCCTGCTTTTTCTTGCCGGAATCAATCAAGTCGGCCATGGCGTCATTCCACACCTTCGCCGCAGCGCGAGAGTCCGCTGGAATCGCATGAGAGTAGATCGAGAGCGTGATGTTCTGGTCGGCGTGGCCCAAGCGCTCGGGTACCAGGGCGATCGGCACGCCTTTGGAAAGTACCTCGCTTGCGTGCGAGTGCCGAAGCGAGTGGAGGCTGACACCTTCGATGCCTGCCTTCTTCATCCCTTCGACCACACGGGCCCCGAGGCGATCCGGCGAATAATGAGCACCGGTTGGCTGGCAGAAGATGAGCTTGTGATCCTGATACGTGGGGCCGAATAGCTCCCGGTCCCGCGCCTGCTGGGCGCGATGCTCCTCCAGGTGCCAGCGCCCGCTCGGGGACCATGAAGCGCCGCTCCTCGCCTGACTTCATCGTCTTCACCCTCAGCCCGGCCTTCGTCTGTTCGAGTGACTTGCTGACGGTCAGTTCGCCGTCATCCGCAAGGTCAGGCCATTCGAGCGCGAGCATCTCACCCCGCCGACCGCCGGTTGCCGCGGCGAGCACCATCACCGGGTAGAGTCGAGTCCCGCGGGCTTGATCGAAGAGAGCTTTCAGCTTCTCTTTGTCGAGCACCGAGGGTTTCTTTTTCCGAGCTTTGGCAGCTTCACTCGCTTGTCTGCCATCGGGTGAGCGATTTTCAATTGACCGAGTCGGCTGGCTGCGGCGAGGGCCGTGTAGCAGAGTGTCCCGATGTGGCGTACCGTCTTCGGCGCGAGCGGCCGGCCGTTAGGATGTTCCTTCGTGACCACTCCGCCGTGGTCGCTCAGCTCGTACACCATGGTCTGAATCTGCGCTGTAGTCAGCGAATTGATCGGCGTCGATCCGATGTGCCGGTTGAGATATGCTCCGAGCTCGCGGTACCGCTCCACCGTTTTCGGGCTGCAATCCCGCCGGGCATGATCTTGGATCCAGGTTGCGAAGTAGCGGGCGAACGTCAGCTGCTCTTCACTCTTCGCGTCCGCGAGAGCAGCCTGAGCGGTCTGAATGCTGGTGAAGCCAGATCCTTCGACATCTCCGAGCCGGAACGCCCAAGACCGCTTTCCGCGGCGCCCTTTCTCTCGCGTCACCTTGCCGTTGACGCGCTCGTGCTCGGCGATCGCTTCGTCGCATGCCTCTTTGGCGGCTCCTTTCGTGGGAAAGCCGGATCGGAGCACCTGGAGCCGTTTACCGTCGGGATTCCAGCCGGCAAAGAAGCTGTAGGCCCAAGTGACACCAGATTTCGATGGTCGCTTGAAGATGCAGCCGGTCATGATTTTTTGCCTTTCGCGGGATAATGGGCTCGGCATCTTCTGCCAGTCCCGGGCCTCGTAGCCGAAATCCTCTCGCCGAACGACGCTGCCACCGAGATCAGGTCGAAGGTTCACGAAGACCTCGACGCCGGCGTCACTACCGTATGGTTGATCTAAACGGCTGAGCGCGAAGCCGGCATCTGGAATCGAGGCGGGTCGCTGCAGATGGGGACGCGCACGTTGACGGCGGACTGCCTGCCTGGGTTCGCAATCCTACGGCAGCCGCGACTCGCTAACTCCGGCCCAATAGCCTGGTCTGGCGCGAATCCGGTAGTCGGGCTTCCCTGGCATCCGTACTTCCAACTGATGGTAGCTCTCACCCGACGCCGGCGCCGGCGCGAAGCTCAGCACGTACTGCGAGTGCAACTCGACCCCGAGCTTCTCGATCGCCTCCTCGAGCGCTTTCTGCCGCGTAAAGGGAAACGTCGTGCCGCCCGTCGCGTTCGCCAGTAGTAGCGTGGTCTGCGGATTCGACAGCCTCGACAATTCGGTAAGGCCCCCGAGGATGTCGACGCGCTGCGCCGGCGGAGGAATCGCGACGTGCTCACGTCCTGGGGGACTGCCCGCGTCGGCCCGCGGCTTCTCGGGGCTGTTCGGCAAATTGACTGACGCTGTGTCAGACGGCTTGGCGGTCATCGCCGTTTTGAAATTCGAAAACGTGGCGGAGTAGACCGTAACCGCTGCCGCCTGGGCAGCCTTCATCGTAGCTTCGAAATCGGCTTCGCTTCCACGGTCTCGCGTCTCGGAGATAAGGAGAAGCACACGCCGCGAACCGGGACGCCGGCGGAGCCGCTCGATCCCTTCCTGCACGGCGTCGAGCATGCGCCCGGCTTTCTCTTCGCCTGGACGGAGGCTGGCGAAGGCGTTCGTAATCTTGGTGGCGTCGTTCGTGCATTCGCCGGTGAGCCAGCGCACGCGCGAGGCGAAGCTCACCACGGCCGCGCAGCCGCGCTCGCCTGTAATCAGCGGCTGGATCATCGAGCCGACCTTTCTCACCTTTGACAACGCGGCAGTAGAGATACCGGAGGCCTGGACCGCAATCACGATCGCAATGGGCGCGGTCCCCGTGGCAATCGTGTCGATCGCGGTGCGTTCGATGGGCTTTCCATTATCGAGAATGACAAAATCGCTGGCTTCGAGCCCGTCAACCAGTCGACCCTTGGCATCGGTAACGGTGACTGGAATCTGCACGAGGCGCGATTGCGCCCCGAAACGCGTATCTTCCTGCGCGAAGGCGCTTAGGGCAGTAACGAGTACAGCAAGTCTCTTAGCCAAACCTACCTTCATGCAATTCCATGACCGGAGGATAGCGCGGCATGGACGGGCCTGTCGAGGTTTGCGCGGCAGCGGTACTGTGAACGAAAAGCACAGGTGTGACTTGACCGGGCGGGTTAGTCCTGGACGTATATATATGGCAACGAAGGCGCTGTTGACCATCGAGCAGTACGAGCAACTCCCTGACACCGGAGTTCGGACCGAACTTGTGGACGGGGAGGTGATTGAATTGGCGACGGGAGTTTTGCTGCACGATTTGGTGCGTGACAATGTTCGAAGTTTGGTTCACGGCCTCGACGGAGGCTGTGCAGCTGTGGAGCGGGAGTTCCGAACTCTGCCGGACAGGGTTCGGTGCTGACGTGGTGTGGTATTCCCGCGGCGAGATCGGACGCGCCGATCTCTCGCGCAATTGTCGCCGGTGCCCGATCTCGTCGTCAAAGTCGTATGTCCCAGTGATCGAGTAACGGAGTTGCGCGAAAAGGTGCACGAATATCTCGATGCCGGCGTCGTCTCTGTTTGGGTCCTCTTTTTGGAACGGCGTGAGGCCGATCTGTGGAACCGCGGCAGAGTGGCGATTGCGGGAGTAGATACCCTCACGGCGGATTGCCTGCCTGGATTCTCTTTCCCCGTCGACGCCGTCTTCCCTCAAGGGCTTTGACTAGATCACGATCCCCTCGAGCCGAAACCGCCGCTGAGCCGGCGTGAACTTCGGAATCGCCAACGGCTTTATCAGTGGTGCGCCCGTGACCCGAAAGCTCTCGAAATCCAGCTTTTCGCCAGTCCGGTAATAATGGCCGAGATACGCCAGATCCGTGGCGGAATAATCGGAGAGCCACTGGTCGCGCCCGGTCACGCCCGACTCATGCAACAGCGCGAGCGAGTACCGCGCCGCCTGCTGCTCGTAGTCGAGGATTATGGCCAACGCGTCGGCGCTAATCGGTGGAGTCAATATTTGCCCGATCTCCATCGATCGCGAATCTGTGTTCCACTGCACCGTGTGGCCGAACAGGTGAGCAAGCAAAAAGAGCCGCAATTCATCCTCGACCGCATAGTCGATATGAATTTCGGCTCCGTCCAAATCGCCGGTAAGCGGGTCCGGCACATCCCGAGTGACAATCGGGATCCGATAGAACGCTGTTATCCGCGCCTGCACCAGCCGTAAGGATCTGGCCAATTCATCCATGATCCGAGTATCGCTAATACAGGCGCGGACTTTAGGCTATTACGGACCGAGGCGGCAACTTGTTTCGTATGGCGATTACTCGCGCGGCTCTATCTGCACCAGGTCAGCGGGGGGATGTGCCGGCGCGGGAATGCGCCTCGGCGGAGTGAGCCAGCGGCCCGGAAGCCGCGCAATATACACGAGCCGCTCGATGAACGGCAGTAACTTACGCACGGTCGCCCCGTGGAACAGTAAACTCCCAGTCACCAGCAACGGGTGGGGAATGGTGGCGCAGCAGCGGGCACAGACGTCGATGTCGCCGCCGCGTCCTTTGGCATGTGCCTCTCGCATCGCGCGCAATTGATCGCCATTCCAGATCTTCTCGAGCCCGTCGCGCAGTACGTTGCCCGCGGGCTCGCCATCGAGCATGTAACTTTGGCAGCAAGGATAGGCATCGCCATTCCACTTCACGTACATCGGGCCGCGCCAGAGATAGTGGCAGGGATACTTCCAGTCGCCCGCCGCATGTCCGGCATCGGGCCGCATCAGGTTGGTCTCGTCTTCTTTGATGCGCACCTGATCCACGCCGGGCTGGCCGCGCCAGAAACGAATGAAGTCGTCCACCTCGCCCGCGTTCCGTTCCATACGGACCATTTGCACCACGATTTGCGGTCCCTTGCGCTGGACTGCCTTCATGCGGGCGAGGCGCAGGAAATTGTCCCGCACCCGTTCGAACTTGGCGCCCTTGCGGTAATACTCGAACGACTCTTTGGTTGAGCCGTCGAAGCTCAGCGTGACGTGCGCGAGCGTTGAGTCGAGAATCTGCTGGCACGTCTTCTCGTCGAGCAGCGTTCCGTTCGTCGAGAGCAGTGAATGAATCCCGTGTTGCTCGCAGGCGGCGATGCGGTCAAAGATCTTGGGATCGAGAAACGGCTCGCCGAGTCCGATCAGCATCATGTGTTCGGCGGACTGCCCGGCATCGCGGGCAAGTTTCTCGAACACCGCGTCCGGCATATCTTCCTTCGGCTGCTTGTGCGTCTCGCGTGGACACATCGGGCAGTAGAGGTTGCACTTGGCCGTTGTCTCGACGATAAACTCCACCGGCAGCCCGCCCAGCACCGCTTTCCGGCGCCAGTAGCCCGCCAGGAGTTTCGCCCGGTTCCACCACCGCATGAACAAGTTCAGTAATTATTGTAGCGGCGGGGCAAGCAGCGGAATCAAAAGCAGGTGGCCGACTACGTCCTGTACTGGATGCAGATGAACCGGCGCGTGGACTCCAATCGCGCGCTGGAAGCGGCAGCGGAGCGCGCCAATGCGCGGAAACTGCCGTTGCTGGTGTACGAAGGGCTCACCTGCTCATATCCGTACGCGAGCGATCGATTTCACACGTTCCTGCTCGAAGCGGTCTCCGAAACCAGCCGGCGATTGGCGAAGCGCGGCATCGGGTACGTATTCCATCTGCGCCGCCGGCAGCGGGACCGGAACAATGCTTTGTACCGCCTGGCCGCCAATGCCGCCGAGGTGGTCACCGACGACTATCCGGTATTCATTCCGCGCGAGCATAACCGCAGCGTCCCCGGCAAGATCGGCATTCCGTACACGACGGTCGACGCCAGTTGCATCGTGCCTATGCGCCTCTTCGACAAGAAAGAGTATGGCGCCTACACGCTTCGGCCGAAACTCCACCGGTTGCTGCCCGAGCATCTGAAGCCCGTGGAGCGCGTGCCACTTCAAGTGCGATACCGCGGCCGGCCCCCAGAGGATCTCCATACCGAAGTATCCGAAGAGAATATCGCCTCCCTGGTGGCGAGTTGCGAAATCGATCATTCGGTGAAGCCGGTTCTTCAGTTTCGCGGCGGGCGTGTGGCGGCGGAAAAACAACTGAAGAAGTTCCTCCAGGGCAATCTCGAAGGCCAGTCACACCTAAGTCCGTGGCTGCATTTCGGCCATATCTCTTCGCTCGAGATTGCCCTCGCCGCCCAGCTCCACGCCGCTGAACACGACCTGAGCGCCGGCCGGTTTCTCGAGCAGCTCATCGTGCGCCGCGAACTGGCTTTCAACCACGCGCTCCATGCCGAGGACCCAAAGGCGCTCTCGAATATTCCTGAGTGGGCGCAAAAGACCCTGGGCGCGCACGACAAGGACAAACGTGAGTGGACCTACACGTGCGAACAGTTCGAGCGTGCCGAAACCCACGACGCCCTGTGGAACGCCACTCAGAAAGAACTGCTACTGCGCGGAAAGATTCACGGCTACTATCGAATGTATTGGGGTAAGAAGGTGATCGAATGGTCACGCACGCATCAGGAAGCCCTGGACACCATGATCTACTTGCATGACCGCCACGCCCTCGACGGCCGTGACCCGAATACCTACGCCAACATCCTCTGGTGCTTCGGCCTGCATGACCGTCCGTGGGGTGAGCGGCCCATCTTCGGCATGGTCCGTTGGATGTCGCTCGAAGGCACGCGGCGCAAGACGGACGTCGATGCTTACCTTCGGGAGATCGCCGCGTTGGAGCGCGCGTGATCGTCGCGATCACCGGCGCGTCGGGATTTATCGGGCGGCGTCTGTCGGAGCGGCTCGGAGCGGCAGGCCACACCGTGCGCGGTTTGCATCGCGGTTTTGCGGCGACGGATCTAGATGGTTGCGAGGCGGTCGTAAACCTCGCCGGTGAGCCCGTTGGGCAGCGTTGGAGCGCCGCCGTCAAAGCGCGGATCCGCGATAGCAGGGTGAGCGGAACCCGGCAGCTCGTAGCGGCCCTCGGTTCGCCCGGCCGGCCCGGGATTCTGGTGAGCGCATCCGCGGTCGGCTATTACGGAGACCGCGGTGACGAAGTGCTCATCGAATCGTCGTCGGCGGGCCAAGGCTTCCTCAGCGACGTTTGCGTCGAGTGGGAGCGCGAGGCGTCGGCAGCGCGCGAGCGGGGCGTTCGCGTAGCCCTGATCCGAATCGGCCTGGTGCTCGGGCGCGACGGCGGGGCGCTCGAGAGAATGCTCACCCCGTTTCGTCTCGGCCTCGGCGGGCGCTTGGGTACGGGCGAGCAGTGGATGCCATGGGTTCACCTGGACGATCTTTGCGCGCTCTTCGAGTTTGCGCTATCGCTGCCGGTCGAGGGGCCGTTCAACGGCGCCGCTCCGAATCCCGTGAAGAATGCCGATTTCGCCTACGCGTTGGGCCGCGCCCTGCATCGTCCGGCAATCCTGCCCACGCCTCGCTTCGCCATCAACCTGCTCTTTGGAGAAATGGCGCAAATCATCTACGCCAGCCAGCGCGTAGTGCCGCGGGCCGCCGAGGCGGCCAGCTTCCGCTTCCGCTATACCGACGTGGCCCAGGCGCTGAAAGCCGTGTTAACCTGAAGTCGTTATGTCCATTCCCAACGTTCGCCGTCTGCGCATTACCAATCCCGACAGCGGTCAACAGGCCACGATCATGGCCGTGCTGCCGAAGGGTTCGGACGTGGACGCCTATTTGAAAGAAGCGACCAGCCGCTTTGACTGGAAGGCCTACACCGACGCCCAGGCCAAGCAGTTCAAAGTCCGCGTCGGTCAGCAGAAGCAGAAGAAGGCGAAGTAGTTTTAACTCGCCAGTCTTGTCAACATCCGAGTGGCCTCGAACTGTACGGGTTCGAGGCCATTTCCTTTTAGCCCCGCCGAGATCGGATCGATCCAGCTTTCGTACGCCGGAAACTCCACGCGCGCGCCTTCGGGCGAATTGGGAAAAACCTGTGGGTTGATATGGTAGGACGTGCCCGCGAGCGATTCGAGCAATTGCTCGAGCAAGCGGGGCTCAACGGTGATTCTAATGAGAACTAATTCACCTTCGCGTCCAGCCAGACATTGAGTGGAGGGCAAGTAATTCGGCCGTATCATCGCAAGAACTCCTGTTCGAAGCGACCGGCCGTTTGAGAACCGAATCGCCTTTAGCACTTTTTTACGTGGTTGCAATTAACGGGGCCTGCCCATTGCGGACAAGCTCTAAATCATTCCACGTGCCTCCAGTATACTCAGGCCGCCCGAAGCTGACAATAGGAAAAACTCCGTGCTGCCCTAACGGCCAAACTCGGACGGTTGGCCAAGGCCGCAATCATTGGTTGATCCGCGAGACGGCGGAGCCGGAGCGCGCCAGGCGCCTTAATCTCCGGCTGTTTGATGCGTGGGCCGGATTGACGTGGGGAATTGCTATCGCGCGCTTGGTCGCCATAGTGCCGGTGACACGCTGCTGTTGCGGATCGACCGGGACACTGAGACGAGGGATTGGGATTTCGCCGTGACCCTCCGACAGACAGTGGCCAAGGTGACAATTGAGGTCCGCGCGATCTCGTCCACCTCGGGATCAGCCAGATTCTCGCGCCATTGACCGCTTTGGCGCTCGGCCGGCGTACCGAATGAAGCGCTTTCACGGATCGTCTTCGCTTTTTAATCCTGGCGCCTTGCGGGCTGAGTCACGACCCGATCCGCATGATCTGCCAGGGAGAGCCGCAGTTGTTGCCCGTCAGCTTGAGTCTTTTGCGACCGCTGTGGATGAAGTGTACGTATCACCGGTGTAAATTTTCAACGTGCCCGATGACGAAGAAGAGTGCCTCGAATCAACTACACAACGGCCGTCAGCCGCAGCATCGAGTAGTTCGGGCCGATCGCAGCCTGGCGCTGACAAAGCGCCATGGTCTACCTTCGTTTCCCGGTCTCGCTTATGTACGCATCTGTCGTTCTGAACGGCGCCACATAACGTGAAAACCGCCGGGACCGCAGCACTCAATAGACGGCTACCGCCTGTTGCGACTCTGCACCGCCGTAATCTCACGAAACGCCGCCAACTGAATATCCGCCTCCGCCGCCCGTCCGAGCTTCCGCAACACCTGCGCGAACTGATATCGCGCCTCCGCATACTTCGGATCGAGCGTCACCGACTGCCCCAACCATTTCGCCGCCAGTTCCCATTTCTGGAGCTTCGCCAGCGCGCGCCCGGTTAAAAAGAAATTCCGCGCCGAATTCGGATTGCGATGCGCCGCCTCGGCCCCGAACTGAAAAGCCTTCTCGTAGTCGCCCGACTTGTGCAGCAAGTTGGACACGTTGCCGTACACCCAGTCATACGGAGGATCGGCTTTCTGACTGAGCTCGATCGCCCGTTCGTAATTGGCGAGCGCCTTGGGAATGTCATTCAGTCCCTCGTAGGCTAAGCCCAGATTGTCGTAAGCGCGGTACGATTTCGGGTCGATTTCGATGACTTTGCGCAGCCGCTCGATCGATTCGTCGTAACGGCTTTCCTGGTAGTAGATGCGGCCAAGCGCGTAGTGCGGCTCCGGATTCTTCGGCTCGAGCGCAGCCGCCGCCAGGAGCGCCTTCTCGGCCTCGATGTTCTCGCCCAGCAAATACAGTGTGTCGCCCTGCAGTTTCAGCGCGGCGGCATTCCGTGGTTCGGCGGCAACCAGCCGTGCCAGCACGATCTTGGCCTGCTCGAATTCCTGCGCCATGAATCGCGCGCGGGCTAGATCGAGCAGCACGGAAACGTTCGGCGGGCAAACCTCGAGCGCCTGCTCGAACCTGCCCGCCGATTGTCGATATTGCTTGATTGCGTAGGCCATGCGCGCCGCCTCGACCAGCTCCGGACAACTTTGCCCGAACGCGACCGAAACGGCGGCCAGCCCGGCCCAAACCTTCACACTAGAAGTTTACGCGGAGCGACAACTGGATATTGCGGGGACCCTGCTGCGGCCCCGTGATCTTCCCGAACAGCGGGTTCGTGACATCCGTCACCGGGTTGCCGAGGCCCGCCCGGTTGAAGGCGTTGAAGAAATCCGAACGGAATTCAACCGCGCGTTTTTCGCCGAACGCGAAGCGCTTCTCGATACCGAAGTCCTCGCTGAGGAAGTGGGGACCGCGCACGTTGGGCAGGAAGCGCGGCGCCGTTCCCAAACGAGTCGGCAGGCCGTTGGGAGTGAGCGGCACGGCCCGGAACGCGGCGGGATTCAGATATTGAATCGAGTTGGCGGTGTTGACGACATCCAGTGTGCCGGACTTGCCGAGCACCGGTGCGGCGCCCGTTAAATAATCCGGCCGCAGCGTGCCTTGGAAGATCCCGTCCGTGCGGAAGCCGCCCATCGTGATGGCGAGCGGGCTGCCCGAGCGGTAGTTATGAACGCCGGTCAGGTTCCAACCGCCCAGCACCGTGTTGCCCACCTTGCCCATGCTAAAGCGGCGGCCCTTGCCGAACGGCAATTCGTAAATCCACGTCAGCTTGAAATACTGCGGGAAGTTGAATTCGGTCACCGACCGCTCGAGCTTCCGGTTGTAGACGTCCTGCGCCGTGATGCCGCCGTCGACCTGGTTCACCACGTCGCTGATCGCCTTCGAGAAGGTGTAGGCGGCGAGGATCGAGAGACCCTTGCTGAAGTGACGGGTCGCTGTAATCTGGAGCGAATTGTAGTTGGAGTACCCGAAATTCGATAAGAACTGGTTCACGCCCTGGTACTGCGGGAAGCGGCGCAGCGCCTGCCCCACGGTGCCGGTAAAGCCGACGTACGGGAGCCGGGCGAGGCTGGGATTTGAAGCCAGCGGCTGGATCAACGCATCGCCCAGCGAAAGGAACGAGGCCGGCACCTGATTGAGCGCGTCGAGGCCGCCCGAGATCAGATTCGTGCCTTTGTTGCCGATATAGCTGACTTCAAGCACGAAGTTCTGCGGCAGTTGATATTGGATGCCGAGGTTGTAATTCTGCATGTACCCGAGCTTGGTGGCGTTCGGGTTGATGAAGGTCACACCGAGTCCGTTGCCCTGCGCCGGGTTCTTGTTCGGCAGCGTGCCGACGAAGCTCGGATACGGCTGGTCGAGATACAGCACCGGATCCTGCGGGAACGCGAGCGTGGTATTCGAAGGCGTCAGGCTGATCGTGCCGTTGTAGCCGAGCGTCGAAGGCGTCGCGAAATTCGTGACCGGCGGCATGTTGTTGATGCCGTAGCCGCCGCGCATCACCAGCTTCGGGGAGAATGCATAGGCGAAGCCCAGGCGGGGAGAGAGCTGCCGGTAGTTGGTGTTCTGGAAGCTCTTCTTGTTGAGATCGTCCGCCCACACCAGCGCGCCGGGGATATTCCCAGCGCCCGGATTCGGCACATTGGGATCCATGTTCGTCATGCGGCCGGCCACTTCGTAAATGCCGCCGATGATCTCCCACCGCAAGCCCAAATTGAGGGTCAGCTTCGAATTCACTTTCCAGTCGTCGGAGAAGTAGAAACCCGGAGTGTGCGTACGGAAGCCGGGGTTCACCGGGCTGATCGCGCGAGTCGTATTGTTTACCGCGCCCAGCAGGAAGCTGGCGAAGGCGTGCCCCGTTTGCGAGGCAAAGCCCGGCAACTGCGTCTGCACCGACTGGAAGTTGAACGTACCCGTACCGCTCTTGTTGCGGATGTTGTAGTAGTAGAACCGAGCTTCCACGCCGAGCTTGAAGTTGTGCTTGCCGTGGACGATCGTGAAGTCGTCCTGATAGATGGTCGAGCCGTTGTAGCTGCCGCCGCGATTCTCCGACCCCAGGCGGTTCGAGGCGCCGATGGTGCCGCCGAGGATCGCCGAGCCCGTGAATGTGAGGGCAGGGAACGTGGTGGGGGCGGTGTTCTGCAAACCGATCTTGCTAGCCCAATCCTGGTCTACATACACGCTCTCGTTGAGATTGCCGAAGCGATTGTAGCCGAGCGCCATATGATTCAGCATCGTCGGCGTGACGGTCCAATCCCAGGCCGCGCGAGCCATGCGGCCCGGCGTGTACTGGTCCTGATAAACGCCGGTGGGCCGTCCGGGAGGAACGCCCCAACGGCCGCCGGGCGAATTGTTGCGGCGCCGGTAGTTCATGTTGAAGTAGCCGGCCAGGCGATGGTTCGTGCTGAGGTTGTGATCCACCTTCGCCGTGTACATGTGCTCGTTGAAGATCGGCGAACTGGTGTTGATCGTCGGCATGTTGTTGAACAGTGAACCCAAGACCGGATCATCGATCCCGACGTCGTTGACGATCTTCCGCGCCACGTTGCTGAACGCTGCCTGCGGAATGATGTTGCCAGGGAAGGGATCACGAACCACAACGCCGTCCACCGTCCGGGTCGAGCGAGGATCATAAATCTGGCCGAAGCGTACCGAACGCCCGAGTGCGTCATTGCCAACCACGGTGCCCGACGCCGCTGTTCCCGTATAGGCAGGATCGAACAGCCGTGAAAAATCGCCCTTCTTCATGTCCACCGTCGGCAGCGTGCCGAAAGCGATCGAGTTGAAATCGCGCACGCGCGTGCGCTCGTAGTTTGTGAAGAAGAACGTCTTGTTCTTGCCGTTGTACAGCTTGGGGATGTAGACCGGCCCGCTGAGCGAGGCGCCGTAATTGTTCAATTTGTACGGCGCGCGGATCCGATTGATCGCGTTGTTCGAAAAGCTGTTCGCGCGCAGCACGTCATTCTGCACGTAGTCATACGCGCTCCCGTGCAGTTCGTTGGTGCCGCTCTTGACGGCGAAGTTGGCCACGGCTGTCTGTCCTCCGCCGTACTGTGCGCCGATCGTGCCGGTCTGCAACTTGAACTCGCTTACCGACTCGGCCGACGGGCTGAACTCGTTATTGCTGCCGCCCTGCAGATCGAAGCGGCCGAGCGCCATGCCTTCGATCAGGATCTCGTGTGAATACTGCTGGCCGCCGTTGATCGAGCCTTGGAACTCACCGCCAGTGGTGCCGGGGAGCGAGCGGAAAATGAAGGATTGAATCTGGCGCCGTCCGTCGCCCACGGCAATGGGCCAGGTGTCGAACTCATGCTTGGTGACGTAACGCCCGATCTCGGCCGTGCCGGTTTCAATGAGCGGTGCTTCGGATGAAACCGTGACCTGCTCGTTCACCTGGCCGATTTCCATCTTGAGATCCACCGTCAACGTCTGCGCCACGGCAAGCTCCACATTGTCGGCCACGGACATCTTGAACCCGGTCGCCGTCACGCTGATCTTGTAACTGCCCGCCGGAAGATAGGGCAAGCGGTAAACCCCGGCGTCCGTCGTGATCGCTTTGAATTCCACGTTCGTGCCATTGTTGCGAGCCGTAACTGACGCGCCTGGAACTGCGGCGCCGTTCGGATCCGTGATGGTGCCGTTGAGCGCACTGCGTTCACCCTGGGCGTACAGCACTACGGAAATCGCGAACAGGGCGATGCCCGACCTAAATGTCTTCATTTTTCCCGAAACCCCTTTCGTTAACAACCTGGCGCGGTAGCGCCGGCAACAACGTAATGGATTTATACTACACCTTAATCGTGCAGTGTGGTAAATGGTTTACATTTACTCAGGCGGGCACTTTTTACTCAGATCGCACGAGTTCTCTCGCTTTCAATTGCAGGACCTCTATGCGAAATATCCTGGTGCCGCTCCTCTTCTCCGCTTGTGCGTTCGGTCAGCCAGTGGTCACGGCCGTCGTAAACGCCTCGGGGTACCAGCCCGAGTTGGCGCCGGGCGTCGTCTTCGTCATCTTTGGCACCAGTCTCGGTCCGGCATCACTCCAAACCGCCGCCGACACTAACTATCCGGAATCGCTCGCCGGGACTGCCATCACTTTCACGCCGGCCGCGGGCGGCGCTCCGATCACGGCCAGAATGGTCTACACGCTGGCGAGTTCGGCCGCCGGCTGCTGCCTTCCTCGGCTGCCCCCGGAACGTATGCCGCGCGCGCCAGCTTCAATGGCCAAGCCAGCGCGCCGTTCACAGTGCGTGTGGTGGCGCGAAGCTTCGGTATCGCGGCGGTGAACAGCGCCGGGTCAGGTCCGGCTCAGGCCACGATCGGCGACGTCAACGGCGGGATCAGCCTCATTCGATATGTGAAGGGAAGCGTCGCATTCGGCGGGTTGGACTGGGTGCTGACTCCCGCCCACCCCGGCCAAACTGTCGTGCTCTGGGGAACCGGGGGCGGCGCCGACGCGGCGAACGATAAAGGGGGAACTTCGGGTGACCAAACGGCTGCGGGCAGCTTCCAGGTGTCGCTGAATGGCCGGATGGTGACGCCGGCATACGCGGGCGCTTCGAGCGGTTACCCCGGATTATGGCAGATCAACTTTCGCCTTCCCCCGGATATGGAATTGGGTTGCTACGTGAGGGTGCAGGTCAGCGCCGCGGGAGTGCTCAGCAACGAAGTAACGATTGCCGTCGTGGCCGCAAATACCGATGCCTGTAACGATCCGAGTCTCACGCCGGAGGTGCTCGCCAAACTGGCAGCCGGAGGCAATGTCACCGCCGGGGCATTCGCGGTCGTGCGATCCACCGCCCCCGGCACCACGCCGCAAGAGTTCGCCAGCGGCGGGTTCTTTCAGTGGACCGCGACGGAATGGGCGATCGGTGCGCCGCTCCGTCCGGGAGTGGGGCAATGCGGAGTGTATGACCGGACCTATCCAACCGGCGGGATGGACCCGGCCGGTCCCGGCCGCTATCTCGACGCCGGCGATCGGCTTCCTCTCACCGGTCCTGGGCTCCAGGCCGGATTGGGATTGGTGAAGTCAGCGAGTCCGAACGGACCCAACTACCTCCTGTTCCAGATGCCGGGAACGTTTGCCCCCGGCCGTTACACGTTGACCGGCAACGGTGGTCCGGAAGTAGGCTCGTTCAGCGTCGCGGCGAATTATCCGGCGAACTTCACGGTGACGAATTTCGACGCCATCACGGCCGTCGATCGCACCCAGCCGTTGAAGTTCACCTGGACGGCGTCAAGTGGTCTGGACCCTGTTACCTTCCTGATCACGACGGCGGTTCCGATGGCGCCGAATACCCGAATCGTGAGCGTGACGTGCTCGGCCGCGGCGACCGCCGGCGCCTTTACAGTGCCGCCCGAAGTGCTTTCCAAGCTCCCGGTTTCGAACTTCGGTGCGATCTCGGCAACTTCCTACAACTACGGACTCTTTTCGGCGAACCTGACGGCGGGAGGTCAAATTGATTTCGGTACCTTCGGGGCTGGACTGTCGTACTCGAAAACTGTCTCCATCCGTTAGTGCGCTGGCTTTTTGCTTTTACCTGGTCCGGTATCCGGCCGCGCGTCGGCGATGAAACCGTCGCGATTCGGCATCTGCACCTTCACGAGCGTCTGCGCGTTCATCTGCTCGTCCGGCTTGATGATTCCGTTGAGATTAAGCACGTACGCTGTGACTGCGTAGACTTGGGGATCCGACAGCGAGCCGGGATTTTTGTATGGCATGGCGCGGCGGATATAGTCGAACAGCGTGGTGGCCCGTGGCCAGTAACTGCCCACGGTCTTCACCGGCTTCGGCGTAGCCAGCGATCCTTGTCCGCCTACGAGCGCGGCTTCGTCGCCGCCTTTGGCGCCATCGCCGTGGCATCGCTTGCAGCGCCGGTCGTAGATTTCGCGGCCCTCTGCCGCGGTGCCCGAGCCCGGCGGGAGTTCGCGGCCACTGGCGGAAATCGAAATGTCCCACGCCTTGATTTCGTCGGGCGTGGCGGCACGGCCTGCGTCGGGCTTCTGGCTCCAGGCGGCGGCCGAGAGCGCCATCAACAGCAGTCCGCTACGCATTGGTCACGCTCCCATCGGGGCCCACTTTCCAGGCCTTCAAGACGTTGCAGTGATACAAAGAATTCGTACCGCGCGCAGCCACCAGTTCCTCGCGCGATGGTTGCTGATACCCGGTGTCGTCCCAACAACGCGACACGATCTTAGACTCCTTCCCGTCCCAATTCCACGGCATCCGAAAACGTGTGAACGCCTTGCTGTAGACGGGATCCTGCAATTGCGCGGGCTTCCACGTGGCGCCGCCGTCCACCGAAACTTCCACCTTCGTGATCTTGCCGCGTCCGGACCAGGCGAGTCCAGTCACTTCGACAAAACCCGGTCCGGCCAGTTTCTGCCCGCCCGAGGGCCGCGTGATCACAGACTTCGCGTCCATCGGAAACGTGAAGATCATCGACTTGCCGTCCGGGAGCAACTCGGTGTACTTCGACGTTTCGTCCTTCGTATAGAACGGCTCGTCCGACACCTTGATGCGCCGCAGCCATTTCACGTTGATGTTGCCTTCCCACCCCGGCAGCACCAGGCGCATCGGATAGCCTTGCTCGGGACGAATCGCCTCGCCGTTCTGCGCGTAGGCGACCATTGCGTCGTCCATCGCTTTCGATACCGGCACGCTCCGCGACATGTGACACGCATCGGCGCCTTCGGCCAGCATCCACTTTGCTTCCTTCTGTAGTCCCGCTTCGTCGAGCAACACGCGCAGCGGTACGCCGGTCCACTCCGCGCAACTGGCGAGCCCGTGACTCCGTTGCACATCGGGAGCAGTCTTCAGTCCCCACTCGCCCCCCGAATTGCCGGCGCATTCGAGGAAATGAACGCGCGACACCGACGGCAGCCGCTTGAGATCGGCGAGCGTGAAGACCAGCGGCCGGTCCACCATGCCGTGAATCAACAGCTTGTGCTGCTCCGGATCGATCTTCGGCACGCCCGAGTGATGCCGCTCGAAGTGCAGCGCGTTCGGCGTGATGGTTCCGTAGATTTCAGCCAGCGGCGTCCGCGACGATGCGGTCGCCGGTGTCTTGGTGTCCGGCACCAGGCGCGCGGTTTTCTCAAACGGCGAGCGCTCGCCGTAGGCGGAGACGGGCTTGCCCAACTGATCGGGCCCGTCATCTTCTCCTGCCGCAGCCTGCTTGCTTTCGGCCTTCTCAGCGCTCGAGCAGCCTGTCAGCGCGGCTCCACTCACCAGCCCGAGTTGCAAAAACTTCCGGCGATCCTTCATGGGAATCATAGTAACGCGGGTTATCCTACGAAATTGGCCAGCCCCTATACTTTCAAGGCAAGCCCCTACAGCAGCCACTCGCGGCTGCTCGCATTATTGCCCGGCAGCGCGGAGAGTGTGCTCGACGTCGGGTGCGGTCCCGGGTATCTGTGCGAGGCGCTGCGCGACCGTGGCTATCGCGTGACGGGGATCGAGCGCGCGGGCTGGGGGCCGCCGAACGGAGCGCAGGGCTACCGCCTCGTGAATGCGGATCTCGAGCAGGGCCTGCCGCCGCTTGACGAGCAGTTCGATGCGATCGTATGCGCCGACGTGCTCGAGCATCTTCGCGATCCGCTCGCGATGCTACGGCAGTTGCGCCGTGTGCTGAAACCGGGCGGACGTTTGATCCTGTCGCTGCCGAACTCCGGCCACCTCTACTTCCGTCTCGTGATCCTGGCGGGGCGATTTCCCAAGCAGGACAAGGGGCTGTTCGATCGCACGCACGTCCACTTTTTTACCTGGGACGGATGGGTCGACCTGCTGCGCGAAGGAGGCTTTTCGGTCCGCGACGTATTCCCGACCGGCGTCCCGGTAGGCCTGCTTTTCCCCGATTCTGAGGGAAATCTAGCTATTCGGGGCGCCGAACAGTTATCCTATTTACTTGCGAAGCTCCGCCAGCAACTCTTCGCTTACCAGTTCGTGGTAGTTGCCCGATGACCAGGAAACAAAAAGTCGTAGTGGTGATGCCAGCCTACAACGCGGCCAAGACGTTGAAGATGACATATGCCGATCTGCCGCACGATGTAGTGGATCTGGTGATTCTTGTCGACGACGGCAGCAAGGATGAAACCATCCGCATCGCGCGCGAGCTCGGACTCGAGTTATTCGTGCATGATCGCAACTACGGCTATGGCGCCAACCAGAAGACCTGTTACCGCGAGGCGCTGCGCGCCGGCGCCGACATCATCGTGATGGTGCATCCGGACTATCAATACGACCCGACGCTGTTGCCCCAGGTAATCGCGCCGATCCAGCAGGGTCAAGCCGACGTGGTGCTCGGGTCACGCCTGCTGGGCGGACAGGCGTTGCAGGGCGGAATGCCGTGGTGGAAGTACGTCTCCAACCGGTTTCTGACCTGGTGCGAGAACACAGTGTTCGGCTTGCATCTCGCCGAATATCACACCGGCTACCGCGCCTACACTCGCGAAGTACTCGAGGCCGTGAACCTCGAGACCAACTCGGATAATTTTATTTTCGATCAGGAGATCATGGCGCAGTTCGTGGAGGTGGGCGCGCGCGTAGCCGAAATTCCGGTGCCCACGCGGTACTTCGCGCAAGCCTCGTCGGCGTCGTTCATGCAGAGCACCGTCTACGGTCTTTCGATTCTGGGTTTGCTGTTCCGGTATCAGCTGCATCGCTGGGGTTTGCGTCGCAAGCGGCAGTTCACCAGCCTGCGGCGCCGCTACTCGAGCGCTTCCGATCCCGTTTCAAAGCACGCCTAGCACATGACCGGGTCCTGGCGCGGATGGCTCCTCGACTCCATCCTTATCTTTGCTTTGAGCGCCTTCCTCATCCTGCCCCTGTTTCGCATGGAGTACATGGAAAATTGGGGCTCCATCGAAAGCACGTTTATCGCGGATGGGCGGATGCTGCGCGATCGCGGTATGCACGCCCTGTGGCAGCCCAACTGGTATCTGGGCACGCGCTTCGACTACATTTATCCGCCCGCGTTGCGCTACGCGACCGCGGCGTTGAGTAAGTGGTTGAAGGTTTCGACGGCGCGCAGTTATCACCTCTATACGGCGACGATGTATTGTCTTGGTATTGTCGGCGTGTACTGGCTCGTGCGGGTCGGGAGCGGATGGCGAGTCTGGTCATGGATCGCGGCGCTCGCCGTCGGCACAATATCACCGGGATTGCTGTTTCTCCCCAACGTCCGGATGGACTACCGGATTATTCGCTACATGCCCACGCGGCTCGGCGTGCTGATCCGATACGGCGAAGGGCCGCATATGTCGGCGCTGGCAATGTTAGGCTTCGCACTCGCCGCTTCATGGTGGGGCTTGCGGCGCGGGCGGTGGTTTGCATTTGGGTTGTCCGCGATTTTTTCGGCTTTGGTGGTTTCGAATAACTTCTACGGCGCCACGGCGTTGGCAACATTTTTTCCTGTCCTCGTGTGGGCGATCGCCATCACCGACCGCGATGCGTGGGTAGTTGCGCGAGCGGCCGGTATCGCCGCGCTGGCTTATGGCTTGACGGCCTTCTGGCTTACCCCATCTTATTTGCGGGTCACGCTTACTAACATGAAGCTCGTCTCCGCGCCCGGCCACTTGTGGTCGCTCTTACTCGAGATCGCGCTGCTGGTAATTTTCGGTGTAATCTCATGGCGGTTGGCCAGCGGCCGGCCGGAGCGCGCCTGGCAGGTATTTGCGGCGGGCTCGCTAGTGCGAGTCGCGCTGTACGTGCTCGGCAATTACTTCATCGACTTCCGCACGATCGGAGAGCCGAATCGCCTCGGCCCGGAGTTCGATCAGTTCTTCATCATTCTCGCGGTAACCGTCTTTGCGTGGATGTGGAGCAAGGGTTGGCGATACCGGCTCGCCGTCGCCGTGCTGATTTGCCTCAGCATCATTCCACAAAAAGGCTGGGTACGCCGCTCCTGGCAATTCTTCCAGCCAGCCAAAGGTTACGAGCACACCGTGGAGTATGAACTTACTAAGTGGCTGCATGACAACATGCCCACGTCCCGCGTGCTGGTTGCCGGGTCGGTGAGATTCTGGTTCAATGCCTGGTTTGACTTGTCTGAGGTCGGCGGCGGTTCAGACCAGGGAACGTTGAATCCCATGTCGACCTGGGCTTACTATCAAGTCATCGGTTCGGATACGCAGGAAGCGACTATAGCCTGGTTGCAAGCAACCGGAGCCGACGCGGTCGTCGTTAACTATCCCAACTCGCGCGAATATTATCACGATTTCAACCAGAACGTGAAAAAATTCGACGGTATCGCTACTCTGTACGACAACGGGCGAGGGGACAAGATATTCAAGGTGCCGCGAAAGTATCCGGGTCTTTCGCGAATTGTTCAGGCCGACACTCACAAGCACCTCGCGGCCCCAAAAATCGACTACGACTATGCCGCCATGGCCAAGTACGTGGAATCGATCGAAGCGCGCTCCCCGCGCCCGGCGTTCTGGGAACGGCTGGGTCCGGAGGCCATCCACGTCACCGCCACGCTCGACCAGGGGGAGGCACTCCTGGTGCAGGAAACGTGGGACGAGGGCTGGCGGGCCAAGGACGGCGGGCGTGACTTACCGATCCAACAGGATGTGCTGCACTTCATGCTGCTCGAGCCAGGCCCCGGCACGCACGATATCTTTCTCACTTACTCGCTGCCGTTCGAAAATACCGTAGGACGCGGAATCACCCTGGTTTCGATCCTATTTACGATTTTTCTGCTCGCGGGAGGCCCGCGAAAATGAGCGGTGCGCGAAAAACGGCGCTCGTCGCCGCTGGGCTCTTCCTGTTCAATGTTGCTATAAATGCGCCGCTGTTTCTGCCCGGCGAGCATAAGTACCGCGAGTCCATCGAAGGCGGCTATGCCTCGATGGCTAAGTTCATTTCCGAGCATCCCAATCCATTTGGCTGGAATCCGTTACAGTACAAAGGCCTGCCAACGCATAACTGGTATCTGCCGGTGTTGCCGTACGTGAGTGCCTTTGCGATCAAGTTGCTGCCTTTTCTGCGGGCGGAGCATGTCTATCGGCTGATTGTCGTTACGATCGTCTGCTTCGGACCAGTGTCGATGTTCCTGTTCGCGCTCGAATTCACTCGAAGCCGGCGCTGGTCGTTCATTGCGTCGCTGCTCTACATGTTCCTGTCGGCCAGTTATGTGCTGTTCCCGGCGGTTACGTCGGACCAGGGTTTCACGTACGTGCCATGGCGCATCCAGGTGTTGGTGAAGTACGGCGAAGGCCCACACAATGTCGGCCTGGTCCTGATCCCGCTTGCGTTGATCGCCTGTTGGCGTGCGGCGATTGGGCGAAGGTTCTCACAACTGGCCCTCGCCGCGGCGGCGCTTGCACTGGTTACGCTGACCAACTGGGTCGCCGGTGTCGCGCTAGGTTGGTGCTGCCTGATGATGCTTCTCTCCGGCCCGGCGTCCAGTCCAGAGACCGGCTTTTTAGGGCAGCGGATTCTACTTTCGGCTCTGCTCGGTTACTTAATCGCATGCTTCTGGCTGACGCCCGAGTACATCGCGACCGCTTTTCTAAACTGGCCTGCCGACGCCGTGGGGTACACTCCGGACACATCGAAGTATCAACTGCTGGCTATTCTATTCGCGGTGCCAGCGGCAATTGCGGCGATCTTTCTCTGGTGGCCCCGTAGATTCTATCTCTGTTTCCTGCTCACTTGCCTCAGCGGATTTGCCTGGGTCGTTGGTCTGCACTATTGGTTCCGGGTAGATGTAATCCCCGAGTCGCGACGCTACGCGCTCGAATTCGAATTTTTTTTCTTCGCGACCATTGTCGAAATATTTCGAATCCTGCTTACCGGCGGCCACCGTGTGTTACGGGACTTGGCCTTCATCGCGACCGGCTTCGCCGTGCCGTATTTTTATCTTCTGCACCCGTGGAATTACCTGACCCAAACCTGGGTTCAGCTTCGCCCGGCTCCGCGCTTTGGAACCATCGAGTATCAGGTATCCGGGCGGCTCGCTGCGCTGAAGCCGCAGGGCCGGGTCTTTGTTTGCGGCGGCACTCGTTTCCGTCTCAACTCCTGGTTTTCGCTGCCCCAACTGGACGGCACGTTCCAAACCGGATTGCGGAATCGCGGCTCTATTTATTTAGCCGATCACATCCAAAAAGGTTCCGAACGTCCACTCGGAGATCGTGCCGGCGATGCTTTAAACATGTTGCGCGCGGGCGGCGTGGAGTACGCTGCCATCCATTTCCCGGGCTCCCGCGAACATTGGCGTGATATTCGCGAGCCCGACCTCGTCGTCAGTAAACTGGAATTAGTGTGGCGCGAAGGAGAGGACGGAATTTATCGCGTGCCGTTCAATGGGCTGGCGAATTTCATTTTGCCGGCCGAGATTCCCTTCACCATTCCGGTATCGAAGGCCGCCGGCTCTCTCGAACCATATGTGAAGGCCATGGACGCGCAGGATCGTCCTCACGTCGAGGCTGCCTGGCAAGATAATAACCAGATGGAATTGCGGGCGCCTGATGTACGCGAAGGCTTTCTGGTTACGGTCCGGGTATCGTATGATCCCGGCTGGAGTGCCACGCAGGACGGCCAGTCCATTCCAGTAAAGAGCGACCCGACTGGAAATCTATTGCTCGAACCGCACGTCACCGCCAGCCCTACCGTGCTGCGACTTTCGTATCGCGCGAGCTTACAGCAAATCACAAATTCACTGGTGAGTCTGGCTGCGGTGGTGGGTTGCATCGCCGCCGTCCGGCGCGAACGCCGCCGCCTCGCGGGAAGCTGAAACCATGGCTCGCTTCTGGTGGTTATTGCGCCAGGCGCTCGAGATTACTTACGAAGAGAATTGTCTCTCCGTGGCTAAGGGGGCGGCTTACTCTGGACTCCTCGCGCTCTTCCCCACATTAACCGCGCTTGCCGCCGTACTCGTCCAAGCCAAAGCGAAGCCGGTCCTCGATATCATTTCAACATTTCTCGCCGAGATACTTCCACCTGGAACCGAAGAGTTAGTCCTCGCGAGATTCGCCATTCAAGGTCGACGGCCTGTTTCGCTCCTAGTGCTCGCCATCTTACTCGCCCTTTATGCCGCTTCAGGATTCATGATCAGCCTGATCGAGGGATTCAATAATGTCTATCGGGTTCCGGCCGGGCGTAATTGGCTGAAGAACCGCGGCGTCGCGGCAATACTTGTGTTTTGCGCGGCCATACCATTCATCGGAGCGTCTTCACTTATTTTATTCGGAACCCGTTCGGAAGAGGCATTATTACGATGGCTGCAGGGCATACCGTCGGGTGAACCGCTCGCCGCTGGATTGCTCTGGGCTGCGCAAATGACGCGCGTGATGATCGCCTTTGGCTCGGTGGTGCTGGTGACCGGACTGATCTACTTTATCGGTCCCGTGCAGCAGCAGCGCTGGCGCGATGTCTGGCCGGGTGCGTGGGTGTCCAGCGGGCTCTGGTGGGGACTGACTTACTGCTTCGGTTGGTATGTGCGAAACATCGCCGGGTACAACGTGATGTATGGCGGACTCGGTGCCGTGATCGCCTTGCTCGGCTGGATATACCTGATCGCCCTGACCGCCTGCATAGGCTGCGCCTTCAACGCCGCGCGCAAGCGGGCTATGAGAGCTTCTTCAGAAGTACGCTGATTCAGGGCATGTGGGACAAGGTTCAGCCCTCGGAGGGCTCCACCCGACTCTACTCTACGGTAGCAGTGTGGGGTACTTGATCCCGAGTTGATCGAGGTACGTCTTATACTTAGATGGATCGTAGCGCAGTTTTTGTAATTGAGGCCGCACGCGATCCATTTTCTCTTTATTGAAGGAAATCGGCGGCTTCGTGTCCAGCGGAATGAGGGATTTCCATTTCACATCCTTCGTCTGCTCGGCGAACGCAGCCTGGCAGGCGGCGAGCAACTCCGGCTTGGTCAGCAAATCGAGAATCGTCATCGCGTGCGCCTTCGCTCCGACCGTCGCGCCCTTATGCGCAATTGGAGTCGCCATGGAAATCCCGCTCGACCAATGATGCCCGATCATCCCCGGGATGTTACCCGGATACCGCAGCACGACCGTCGGCAAATTCCAGGAAACCTCCGCAATGTCATCCGAACCCGCATTGCCACCCACGCGCCCCTGACTCAATTCCCCGATCTTAGTCGGCAGGCCCACCACGTCGGACTTCATCATTTTCTGCGCGCCCTGCGCCAGCGCCTGATCTTCAGCGCTCCACGCCGGCATGCCGACTGTACGGATGTTCGCCATCAGCGCCTCGGCGAGCGGCTTGCTGAACGCCCCGGGCCACGCCGCGCCCAGGACTTGCTCAGTCATCGTTGTATCCGTCATCTGCGCCGCGGCATTGGCGATCCGGGTTCCAATCGCGTGCATCTCGTTGATGCGGTCATAATCCCACTCGCGGAAAAAATACCAGACCGTCGCTTCGGGCGGCACGACGTTCGGCTGATCGCCGCCGTGCACAATTACATAGTGCGAGCGCTGTTCCGGCCGCAGATGTTCGCGCCGGTAATTCCAACCGACGTTCATCAACTCCACCGCGTCAAGCGCCGACCGTCCTCGCCACGGCGAACCGGCGCCATGCGCGCTCACACCATGAAACGAATACTGCGTCGACACTAGACCCGAACCATTCGGAAAGCCCCAAGCCGTGCCGAACTCCGATGAAATATGACTCGACAGCATGATATCGAGATCCTTGAATAGCCCCGCGTTGACCATGTAGGTGCGCGAGCCCAGCAACTCTTCGGCCACGCCGGGATACAAACGAATCGTGCCCGAAATCTTGTAGCGCTGCATCAGATTCTTCACCGCGAGCGCCGCGGTCACGTTCACCGCTTGTCCTGCGTTGTGCCCTTCGCCGTGCCCCGGTCCATTGGGAATCAGCGGGTCGTGAAAAGCGACGCCCGGCTTTTGCGACGTCTCCGGCAGGCCGTCGATATCCGCCATCAACCCGATTACCGGCTTGCCCGAACCCCACGAAGCCACCCACGCAGTGGGCATGCCCGCCACGCCGCGCGTAATCGTGAAACCGTCCTTCTCGAGCAGCCCCGTCACATACGCGGACGTCTCGATTTCCTGATAGCCCAACTCGGAAAACGAGAAGATCGAGTCGACCATTTGCTGCGTGAACACGCGGCGCGATTCGATGACCTCGGCGGCCGCCTGCTTCAACACTTCCCCGGAAGGAACCTGCGCGGCCAACGGAAAAACCAGCACGGCGGCAAGCGCCTGTCGGTGCAGCATAGCGCCAAGTTTAGCATCGCGATAAGCTTTCAGGATGCGAATGATCCCCATGCTTGCGTTCTCCGCGGTTGCGTTCGCGCAGCCCAAAATGGAACTGCTTTGGCCCAACGGCGCGCCGGGTTCGCAAGGCTCGGCTGACGAAGATATACCGACATTGACCCACCACGCGCCCAAGCGAGCGAAGAACGGAACGGCTGTCGTGGTTTGTCCCGGCGGCGGGTATCGGAACCTGGCGATGGACCACGAAGGTGCGCAGGTTGCCACGTGGCTGAACTCGCTGGGGATCTCGGCGTTCGTCTTGAAGTATCGACTCGGACCTAAGTATCATCACCCCGCGCAAATGAACGACGTGCAGCAGGCGATCCGCACCGTGCGGGCGCGCGCGTCTGAATACGGCATCGAACCGAACAAGATCGGGGTCTGGGGATTTTCGGCGGGCGGTCATCTTGCTTCCACTGCCTCGACGCATTTTGCCAAGGCGGTGCCCGAGTCGGTAGATCCGATCGAGCGTGTGAGTTCACGTCCGGATTTCGCGATTCTCACTTATCCGGTAATTTCGTTCACGACGGAGTACGTACACAAAGGCTCGCGCACGAACTTACTTGGCGAAAACCCGAGCGAGGAGGATAAGCGGCTGATGTCGAACGAACTGCAGGTTACCAAGGAGACTCCGCCCACGTTTCTGGTGCACTCGAACGAGGACACCGGCGTGCCCGCTGAGAATAGTGTCCTTTACTATCTGGCGCTTCGGAAAGCAGGCGTCCCCGCCGAAATGCATATTTACGAAAAAGGACCGCACGGCTTCGGGTTGGGTTCGCTAGACGCGGTATTGAGCTCCTGGCCAGCACGGCTCGCCGATTGGATGCGGGGAAGGGGAGTGCTATGACCCGCCGCCACTTCCAATTACTGGCCGGCACTGCCGCAATGGCAGCCGGGAAACAGATCAAAGTTGCGTTGCTTACACACGCGGACGGGCCGCACCTGAGTGCTTACTTGCCGTCTCTGGCCGCGGCTTCGGAAGCAGGCTCGGTGGTGCTGGCCGATCCCAGCGGCACGGTGGAAGCGTCAGCCCGCAAGGCGCTGGGGGCGCGGTTGACTGGCTCTTACCGGGATGCGGCTGAGTTAGTTCGAAAAGAGAAACCCGAGCTTGCGCTTGTCACCATGGAAGCGGCCATATCACCGCCAGTGATTCGCGCAGCGCTGGAAGCCGGTTGTCACGTACTCGCCGAAAAGCCAGCCTGCGTGCGCCTGGCGGATTTCGACGCGCTTGCCGACCTTGCCAAAAAACGGAATCGCCAATTCGTGTTGGCGCTTGCCAATCGGGTGGATCCGCTGGTGATCGAGTCCCGCCGGTTGATGAAGTCGGGCCTGGTCGGTAAGGTCTACGGCGTAGAGATTCATATCATCGCCGATCACACCCGGCTCACTCGCCCGGCATATCATCAACAATGGTTCGCCAAGAAAGAACGCGCCGGCGGCGGTCATTTGATCTGGCTCGGCATTCATTGGCTGGACCTCGCAATGTATCTCACGGGCTCGCGTGTGCGCGACGTTGCTGCCTTCACCGCGAACATCGGGGGGCAACCGCTGAACGTGGAAGACTCTGCCACCGCGGCGCTCCGTTTCGACAACGGGAGCCTCGGCACGATCACGTCTGGCTACTACGTCGACAAAGGCTACCATTCACAGATCAAGATATGGGGTTCCGACGGCTGGCTCGAAATGCGTAAGCACGGCGCGCCGGTACCGCTCGAGTGGTATTCGAATAAAGAAGGCAAAGTGCGGCGTTACGAAGGCCCCCTCGATCCCAACGGCTACGAGCCGTTCGTGAAACACATTGTGCGGGCGGCTGCCGGACTCGAACAGCCCGTGCTCGACGTCGACGATTGCCGTTACGTCCTCCATACGGTGTTCGCCGCCTACCGCGCGGCCGAGACCGGCCAGACACAGAAGGTGAGTTGATGCGCACCTGCTTATTACTCCTCGCGGCGCCTCTCATCGCGCTCGAGCGTCCCGGCGTCGAGTTTAAAATCTTCCAATTTCCCGCGAATCAAATTCCGCGGATTGATGGAAAGACCGATGACTGGTCGATGGTGCCCGCCTCCTACGCGATCGGCACCGACCAGCTCAAAGACACAGTAAATAACACGCCCCGCGATCCCAAAGATCTCGATGTGTCGGTGAAAGTAGGTTGGGTTAAGGGGCTCAACCGTCTTTACTTTCTCTATGAGGCCTACGATAACTACTGGGACTTTCGCGCGCCCGATCTTCACAACGATATCTTCGAGGTAGTAGTCGATGGCGACCGGTCCGGGGGCCCGTTTATCCGTCAGATGCACCCCGATGAAAACCTTCGCGAGAAACTAACCACCCACCGCTCCTTTCACGGAGTCCACGCGCAGAATTACCATATCTTCACGCCGGCCGAGGGCAAAGAGTGGGCCATGGTATGGGGCGGTCAGCCTTGGATCCGCGAACTGCCCTGGGCCAACGCAGCCTACTCGTATAACTTCAAACACGGCCAGAGCGGAAAGCTAACCTTGGAGTTCTACATCACACCGTTCGACTATGCGCCCTACGAGGGCCCGGCGCGAGCCGTAGAGAGCCACTTAGAGGAAAATAAAGTGATCGGCATGTCGTGGTCCGTGCTTGACTACGATGATGACTCCGCTAAGAATTACCGGGGTTTCTGGAATTTGTCACATAAGACAACCATGTACGGCAATGCGTCGGACCTGGTGGCGTTTCGCCTGATGCCTCTCGAGGCCTCACTCCGCCCGGCAATCAGGGCGGACTGGAGTTTCAAGGTCGTGAGCGACGAAGCTCGCGTCGTAGCGTTCGAAGATCGCTCGCAAGGGGAGGTCACTTCGTGGTCATGGGATTTCGGCGATGGAACCAAGTCAACCGAGCGCAGTCCTACTCACCGCTACGAAAAGCCCGGCGAATTTATCGTAATTCTAACCGCCAAAGGATCAGCCGGAGAATCACGGATGTCGAAAATCTGGGATGTGACGCTACCCTAACTTCCCGCGCTTAGTGATCCGCTCCGCGTTTAGATACGGCCTCAGTACTTCGGGGACTACGACAGTCCCATCCGACTGCTGATAATTCTCGACAATCGCCACCCAGGTGCGCCCCACCGCTAGCCCGGATCCGTTCAAAGTATGGGCCAGTTCGCTCTTTTTTGCGCTCCTATAGCGGATCGAAGCCCGCCGAGCCTGGAACGCCTCAAAATTCGAGCAGGAAGAAATCTCCTTGTACTCATTCTGGCTCGGCAGCCAAACCTCTAAGTCATAGGTCTTGGCGCTGGAAAATCCCATGTCGCCTGTGCAAAGGGCCATCCGCCGAAATGGCAGCTTCAGCCGCTGCAGGATATCCTCGGCATCAGAAGTCAGCTTCTCCAACTGCTCGTAACTCTGGTCAGGCCGGGCGAATTTAACTAACTCCACCTTCTGGAACTGATGCTGCCGGATGATTCCACGCACGTCGCGCCCATAAGCGCCCGCCTCACTTCGAAAGCACGGCGTATAAGCACATAAACTAATCGGCAGAGCCTCGGCGTCCAGCGTTTCATCGCGGAACAGATTCGTCACCGGTACTTCGGCCGTCGGCGCCAGCCAGTAATCGGTGCCTTCCAGCTTGAACAGATCCTCGGCGAACTTAGGAAGTTGTCCCGTACCGTACAAACTAGCCGAGTTGATCATGAACGGTGGCAGTACTTCCATATAGCCGTGCTCGCGCGTATGCACGTCCAGCATGAAATTGATCAGCGCTCGTTCGAGCCGGGCGCCTTGATCGAAATACACCACAAACCGCGCGCCCGTGATCTTCGCCGCCCGCTCGAAATCCAAAATGCCGAGTTCAGGACCCAGGTCCCAGTGCGGCTTCGGAGTGAAATCAAACGACGGCTTCTCGCCCCATGCATGGACCTCCACGTTGCCCTCGGCGCCTGTGCCTGTCGGCACGGACTCGTGCGGCACATTCGGGATCCGGGAGAGCATGTCCCGGTACGCGCCATCGAGTTCATCCGCCTTTTTGCCGAGCGTGGTGATCCGCTCGCTCATCTCGCGTACCTTGGCTTGCGCCTCTGCCGTATCGGCGCCCTGGCGTTTGAGTCTGCCGATCTCTTCGCTGGCGCCCTTCTTTTCCGCGGTCAACCGTTCGGCTTCGGTCATTGCCGCCCGCCGCTGCGAATCGAGCGTGCGAAATTCGTCCAGGTCGATCGCAAACCCGCGATCAGCCAGGCGCGCGGCAATGGCTTCGAGATTGTTGCGGAAGTAAGTCAAATCATGCATAGCGAGAAACGTTTTGGCGAGATCCTCTCATTCTCGCATGCCTTTCGCGATACCATTTTGCTGATATGCGATTGCCGCTGTGCGCCCTGTTTGCAAGCTCACTTCTGCCAGCCGTCGACTATCCCTACGGCCCCGATTCCTCTCGCCAGCCTGGCGTTCCGCAAGGCCAAGTGACGCAGCATACCTGGTCCACCAGCAAGATCTATCCGGGCACCACGCGCAATTATTGGGTCTACGTCCCCGCGCAATACAAGGCCGGCGAACCCGCGGCGGTCATGGTCTTCCAGGACGGCTCGGGATATGTGAAAGAAGATGGCCACTCCCGCATCCCGATTGTCTTCGACAATCTGATCGCGAAGAACGAAATGCCGGTCACCATCGCGATCATGATCGATCCCGGCGTGATGCCCGCCCTGTCGGCCAACGCCGAAGCCCGGTACAACCGAAGCTACGAATATGACGCACTCGGCGACCGCTACGCGCGCTTCCTGATCGACGAAATCCTGCCCGAGGTGTCCAAGCGCTATACGCTGACCCAGGACCCGAATCTGCGCGCGATCTCGGGCTCTTCGTCCGGCGGCATCGCGGCGTTCACCGCGGCCTGGAATCGCCCCGACGCCTTCCGCCGCGTGCTCAGTTTCATAGGAAGCTACACCAATCTCAGGGGCGGTCACGAGTACGGCTGGCTCATCCGCAAGACCGAGCCGAAACCGTTGCGCGTCTACCTTCAGGACGGCCGGAACGATCAAAACATTTATTCCGGGCAATGGTTTATCAGCAACCAGGATGTCGCGAGCGCGCTCCAGTACGCCGGCTACGACACCACTTTCACGATCGGCGAAGAAGGCCACAACATGAAGCAAGGCGGACCGCTCATGCCCGACGCGCTCCGGTGGTTATGGCGCGATTGGACCAAGCCCATCGTCGCCTCCCCAGGCGGCGCACCACGCCACTACATCACGCAATTCCTCGCGCCCGGCAAAGATTGGGAGTTACTCTCAAGCAACCATCAACTTACCGAAGGGCCGGCGGTCGACAAGGAAGGTAATGTATTTTTTACCGATATTCCCGCCTCAAAGATCCATAAGATCACGCCCGACGGTAATGTGACTCTATGGAAGGAAGACACCGGTAACTCGAACGGCCTGATGTTCGGCCCCGACGGCCGATTGTACGCCTGCCAGAACGGCCGCAAGCGCATCGTTTCCTGGGCACCCGACGGCACCGGCGAAAAGGTGCACGCCGAGGGAGTCAACTCGAATGACTTAGTCGTCCTGAAGGACGGCGGGATTTACTTCACCGAACCGCCCACTCGCAAGGTCTGGTACATCAGCCCGAATGGGGAGCACCGCGTCGTTCACGAGGGGCTCGAGTTTCCCAATGGAGTGCACGTTTCCCCGGACCAATCACTTCTAATGGTGGCCGACTACCGCAACAAGTGGGTCTGGTGCTTCCAAATTCAGCCCGACGGCGGTCTCGCCAACGGCCAACCCTTCTATCGCATGGAAACCCCGGACGACTCCGGGCAAAGCCTCGCTGACGGAATGACGACCGACACCGAAGGCCATCTCTACGTCGCGACGCGAATCGGGGTACAAATTTGCGATCAACCCGGCCGCGTGGTAGGCATCATTAATAAGCCGCACTCCGGCGTCCTTACGAACGTAGTATTCGGCGGTCCTAACCTCGACTGGCTCTACGCCACTGCCGGCGATCGTGTATACCGCCGTCAGATGCGCCGCAAAGGTGTGCTGCCTTGGGAGCCCGTGAAGCCTCCGAAGCCCGGCCTGTAGGAAACAACATGAAAAAAATCGCTCTATTGCTAATGCCATTCTTGGTTCACGCCGAGCAATTCGTATTGTTCGATGTTACCTTCACTTATACCAAGGAGAATGCAGACAACTCTGTGCCGAGTAAGTCGCATTACTACGTGAAAGGCGACAAGATCAACCCGAATCGCCCGGCGAACTGGGTAAGCCCCGTCGACTATCGCAACGGCTTCGTCCACATCCGCGCCGAAGTGATCGAGAAGCCACCGGGCGGCGAAGAAACCACGTGGACCCTCTGCTACATCCCGAACAAAGGCCACTACGGCTGCACCGGCACGCAGTTATACAAGGAGCCCGGTATTTACGAGCGCGATGTCCCCCTTACGTCCTTCTGGCAGAACGAAGGCATTATCTGGGAAGAAGGCATCAAGCAAATGGACCTCGTCATCAAGGACAACAGCGGCGGCAGCGGCCACGCGCACAAGCGGCCGGATCACGAAAAGTTCTTTCCCACCAAAATGCGGATCACCATGATCCAGGTGTCGAGAGGGTCCGAGTACGATCCCAGCAAGCTGCCGCCAGCTACTCCTTGATCTGCTATAGCAGGTTTTGGTATAGTTCGGGTCATGGCCAGCGCCACGCCGGAGTCATTCCTCCCGCTTCACAAAGACACGTTCCAAATCCTGGTCTCCCTCGCCGATCGCGACCGCCACGGTTACTCGGTGATGCAGGATATCGCCGAGCGCACGAACGGCACGCTGCGTCTCAGCCCCAGCAGCCTCTACGCCGCGATCAAGCGCCTCCTCGAACAGGGGCTCATCGAAGAACTTGCCGAGCGCCCGGATCCCGAGCATGACGACGAGCGCCGCCGTTACTACCGGCTCACCAGGCCCGGCCGCCAAGTCGCAATGGCCGAAGCGCGCCGTCTCGAACGCCTCCTGGCCGACGCACGGGCCACGGGCCTACTGCCCTCCCGGAGGCCCTGATGGAGGATCGAAGCACACGTGCGTTCAAAGCTCTTCTTTCGCTTTATCCAAGCGGCTTCCGCGATGAATACGGGCGCGAGATCGCACTGATGTTCGAGGACCGTTACCGCCGCGCCGCCGGCTCTCCACAGCGCGCAATCGTGTGGCTCGAATCATTGGGCGGCCTGATGCGCGAAGCACCTAAAGAGCACGGCCGCGTCCTCGCGCACGATCTTCGCTACGCCTTACGCGCCCTCCGCACCCACCCGCTGTTCGCCGCCACCATCGTCCTCACCTTGTCTTTGGGAATCGGCGCCAACACCGCAATCTTCTCATTGATCAACGCCGTCGCCTTCCGCGATCTGCCGCTAACCGATCCCGGCCAGTTGCTCTCGGTCCGGATCGACTCGCCTACGCCAGTCCCCCAACGCTTTTCGTGGCCGCAATTTGAGCAGCTTCGCTCGGTGGCGCCCACCGGATCGCTGACCGCGATGAGCCGCGTCGCCCGTGTCTACGCGCGGGTCGGCAACGCGGGTGACCTGGAGCCGGCCACGACGCAGTTAGTCTCCGGCGAGTTCTTCCACGTAATGAAAGTGCCCATCGCCATGGGGCGCCCGCTCGGACCGGAAGATAACGTGACGCCCGGCACTCATCCCGTCGCGGTGATCAGCCACGGCTATTGGCAGCGTCGCTTCGGCGGAGACGCAGGCGTGCTGGGAAGCCGCCTGACGATGAACGGCGCGCTCTTCACCATCGTAGGGGTGGCGGCGGAAGGATTTGCCGGCGTGTGGCTCGAATCGCCCGTCGAAATCTGGGCGCCCATTGCCATGCAGCACGACATCCACTACTCGCAAAACTACAGCGCGAGTAACTCGAAGCCTGCTGAGCCGTGGATGCCGCAGGAGGGCATCGCCTGGCTCGATATCGTGGTGCGTGCCCGAACCGGCTCGTCGACCACCATGGCGGCCGCCCTCGATCTCGCGGTCCGCCAAAAGCTGCTCGCCTTGGCCGATGAGCAACACGTCCGCCCCGAAACGCGAAAGCAGATCCTTCAACAGCATCTCGCCCTCCAGCCGTTCGGCTCGGGTTTTTCGCGGCTCCGCGAGCGTTTCCTGAATCCGCTGTACATCCTGATGGCGATGGCGGGTCTGGTGCTGCTCATTGCCTGCGCGAACGCAGCGAACCTGCTGCTCGCCCGCGCGACCGGCCGTCAGCGCGAGCTTGCGGTGCGGTTGTCGCTCGGCGCAGGCCGCCTTCGCCTGGTGCAGCAACTTCTCACCGAAAGCCTCGTGCTAGTCCTTTTGGCCGGAGCCTCCGCGCTCGTCGTCTCGCATTGGGCCAGCGCGCTGCTGGTTCGCATGGCCACCGCCACCACTGACGGCCCCGCGCCTTTCGCCGTCGAGACCGACCTGCGCGTGCTCTCCTTCACCATGGCGCTCGCGCTCGTGACAACCCTGCTATTCGGACTCGCGCCTGCGCTCCGGTCCACGCGCGTCGACGTGACCGGTACCCTGAAATCCGGTTCGCGCAGCGTCCTCGGTGGAGGCGATGCGCGAGCGCTCGTGGTATTTCAAGTTGCGCTTTCGCTCGTCCTGGTTTCCGCCGCCGGTCTGCTGATCCGCAGCTTCCAGAACATAGCTCGCCTCGACCTCGGCTTCGATCAGCAACACGTGCTCACGGCCGAGCTCGGCATGCAATTGATGCCCCGCAAAACCCCGACCCCCGCCCAACTCGCCGCATTCCAGAGCCGTCTTGTGGAGGGAGTGCGTGGCGTTCCCGGCACGCGCTCCGTATCGCTCGCCATGTGCGGCGTGGTGCGCGGCTGCCGCTCGTTGAACAGTCCCTACTCAGTGGAAGGCTATCAGGCCGCGCCGCAGGAAGACGTCGCTTTTCTCATCAACTTCGTCGGCACGGAATATTTCGACACGATGGGCATGCCGGTCATAGAAGGACGCCCAATCGACTCGCACGACACCACTGGCTCGCCCCGGGTCGCCCTGATCAACGAGGCACTCGCCCGCAAATATTTCGCCGGGCAGAACGCGATCGGAAAGCGCTTCGGCATGGACAACAAACTCGACACCGAGATCGTCGGCGTGGTCCGTGATGCGCGTGTGCTCGGCGTGCGCGACGAGCCTACACCAATGGTTTACTACGCGCTGGCGCAATCGGGCCAGGGTCCCAGCGTCGTCGAAATCCGGACCCAGGGCGATCCGCGACTCGCCATCGCCTCCATCCGCCGCGCGCTCGCCGAAGCCGCTCCCGAGGTTCCCATCATCCGCCTGACGCCGCTGTCCGACCAAATCCACATGAGCCTCAGCCAGGACCGGCTCGTCTTATCTCTCTCGTCCGCCTTCGGCGTGCTGGCTCTCGGACTCGCCGGCTTCGGCCTCTTCAGCATCCTCTCCTTCGCGGTCGCGCGCCGCACGGCCGAATTCGGAATCCGCATCGCGCTCGGCGCATCCGGCGGGCGCGTACTGTGGAGCGTCTGCCGTGAGGCGCTGCTGATTGTGCTGGCCGGCATCGCGATAGGACTGCCGGCAGTGCTGTTCGGTTCAAGAGCGCTGCGCACCGTGCTCTTTGGGATGACTCCGCACGATTGGACCGCGTTTGCTGGGGCGGGCGCGGTGCTTTTAGTTGTGGCTGCCGTTGCGGGTTTGCTGCCGGCGTGGCGGGCGTCGCGTGTGGATCCTGTCGTAGCCTTGCGGATGGAGTAGAGTCAGCGAGCCGAATCGCCAAAACGAAGACGCCACAGATAGGCTTGCTCGGCGGCTGATCAGCATCAAGAAGAAATGGGTTAGTCCATACAAGCGATATACGCTGGATCACATCGGCGGTCTCAATAATATCGTCGGCCTCCGAGCGGACTTCTCAGCAGGCAGCGGCGCGGTCGATGTCAATTTTCGCTAAAGTGCCGTTCCTCATCTCTTCCATCCGGCCGAAATAATATCTAGGTCGCAGGCTGGGAAAAGTTTTCGCCCAGCCGGACAGCGGCATCGACCCGCGTTGCGCAGCTCTTAGTCGCTAGCTCGTAACGTCGCAGCCTGATATCTCACGGCAAGCGCATCATCTGGCACCGCCGCCCGATCATTATGCGATATGCGCCCCCTGCGTCTCCACATACACGCAATACAGCGACTGGCTGCCGGTCATAAACAGCCGGTTCCGCCGCGTCCCGCCAAAGCAAACATTCGAGCAAATCTCAGGCAACTGAATCTTCCCGATCCGCACCCCATCCGGCGCGAAAACATGCACGCCGTCATACCCCGGTCCCACCCAACCCGCGCTCGACCAGATATTCCCATCCACATCGCAGCGAATCCCGTCCGACAACCCGCCGCCCAGCCCCGGGATCACCATCGACGCAAACGTGCGCCCGTTCTTCAGTCGCGCGCCGTCCACATCGTAAACCCGGATCTCGCGCGGAGCCTTGTCGTAGTGCGTCGCTCCGGTATCGGCGATGTACAGCTTCTTATAATCCGGCGAAAAGCAAATCCCGTTCGGCTTGAACAGCTCGTCGGTGACCATATCCATCTTCTTCGTCTTCAAGTCCACCCGATACACGGCTTCCTTGATCTCGAGCGGGCCCTTGACACCTTCGTAGTTCATCAGCGCCCCGTACCCAGGATCGGTGAACCACAGCGCCCCGTCGGGAGCCACCACCAGATCGTTCGGGGCGTTGAGTTGCTTTCCATTCCATTTATCGGCCAACACCGTCACCGCGCCGTTGTACTCATACCGCACCACCCGCCGATTGCCGTGTTCGCACGAAAGCTGCCGGCCTTCGTAATCAAACGTATTACCGTTGGAATTCCCGGCAGGCGTCCGCAGCACCGACACATGCCCGTCGTCCTCGAGCCAACGCATCTGGCGGTTGTTGGGAATATCGCTCCACACCAAATACTTACCCGATCCGTTCCACGCCGGACCTTCGGCCCACAGGGTGCCTGTGTAGAACCTCTGGATCGGTGTATTCCCGATCGCATACTTTTTGAATCGCGGATCCAACGCGATGATGTCCGGATCCGGATACCGAGTCGGCATCCGCCCCGACCAATCACGAGGGGCCTGGGCGCTCGCAATCGTGGCGGCGCCGGCGGCTTGGAGGAACATGCGGCGTGAAGTGCTCATAGCTCGAACGCCTAGTATACTCCGCCCCGCCTTTAGATTCTTCCACTTACATCGCTGACTCAGGCTCCTGACCTAGCCAGCCACATTTTATGGCGAGGCTCTAAGGTTTTTTCCTACTTCACCCGATATCAACTTCGGGTGAGATTTTTGCACCCCTCGTCGCACTGATAAATAGGGATGCCGTCTCCGTACACAAATGGGGGAACGATGGAAACACTGGCTGCTACCTTGGTACAACCATCAAGCCAGGAAGATCAACGATCCGGTTCGGCGGTTGCGCTATCTGCGCGCCGTGGGGGTCAATCCGGAGGAGATTCTCGCTCCGCTGCCGATTCCGTGGACCCGCCTCGGCACGGGCCTGTTCTTGGTGATCATCGCCGCTTTCCTGTTCTTCCGCACGGGCAGTTCGGCCCGCGCCGTCAACAGAGTCACCCCGAAGGGGCCACGCCCGTCGCGCGAATACGTGCTCGAGCCGTTGACGGCCAGCGAAAAGAAGGTTTGGCTGGTCGAGCAGAAGGCGGGCCAGGAAGTGTATAGCAACGGGCTTCGCATCGAAACGGCGAATACCGCTCCCCACGATCCACGGTCGGAGGAGACCGTGGCCGTGGGATCGCAGCGGTTTATCACTGGTTCGGTGAAGCCCGTCGGCATCGTCTTCCACACTACCGAGAGCCACATGGCGGCTTTCGAAGAAGGCAACAACCGGGACCTCCAACGTGTCGGCAAATGGCTGATCGACTTCGTCGCCCGGCACCACTTCTATCACTACCTGATTGACCGATTCGGGCGGGTCAATCGGATCGTGCCCGAAGGCCACGTGGCCAATCATGCCGGCCGATCGATCTGGGCTGACAGCAAGAACACCTACCTCGACCTCAACGCCAGCTTCATCGGGGTTTCGCTCGAGTCGGAAACCCAGCGCGGCGTCCTGATCTCTGACTCGGTGACGCCCGCCCAGGTCCATGCCCTTCGCACGCTGGTCACCATGCTGCGGCTCAAGTACGACATCGACGACGCCAATTGCGTGACGCACGCCCAGGTCTCGGTGAACGCGGACAACTTCCGGATCGGCGAGCACACGGACTGGGCCTCGAACTTCCCGTTCGGCGAAGTGGGACTACCCGACAACTACCTGCGCCCATCGCCGGCGATCCTCTCCTTCGGCTTCGAATACGACGACACCTACAAGTTCGCCACCGGAGCCCGCATGTGGAAGGGGCTCGAAGCATCGGACAAGCTTTTTGCGGGGTCGGCCAAGGCGGCGCGCCTCCCTCTCGAGCAGTACCGGACCAATTTAAAGCGGCGATATCGCGTAGCTCTCGAAGCGATTAAAGCTGCCAACGCGGCAAAGGACCGCGACTCGGACAGTGAAGGAAGCGGTGAACCAGACCGCGGACAACTATCAAAAGACAACATCCAATAGGAGATCGAAAAAAACATGTCAAAAGCAGAAGCCGGAGCTCTCAACGGCGGGTCGGCTAAATCCCTCCCCGTGCTGGGTCTTGACGTCGGAACCAGCCGGATTGTGCTCTCGTGGAAAGACAGCGAACATTACTCGTACAACAGCCAGTTGAACGCCTTCGTGGCGGTTCCCTACACGCGCATGACCGAGAACGCCCTGCGGCGCGAAGGCGTGCCGTTTGAAAAGCACGAACACGAGCTGGTGGTGCTGGGCAACGAAGCCCCGCGCTTTGCCGACCTGCTCAACGTCGAGATGCGCCGTCCCATGGTGCAGGGAGTGCTCAACCCGGCCGAACCGGAAAGCCTGCCTGTGATCCGCAATATCGTCGAGACGATGATGGCTCAGACCGACGGCGGCAAGCCCAAGGTCTACATCAGCGTACCCGCCGCGCCGCTTAACGGTGAAGAGGGCCTCACCTATCACGAAGCGACCATCCGCCAGATGTTCGCCGAAATGAAGTATCCGGTGCAGGTGATCAACGAAGGGCTTGCGGTGGTCTATTCCGAGCTCGAAGACACCAATTTCACCGGCATCGGGATCAGTTGCGGCGGTGGACTCTGCAATGTCTGCCTCGCCTACTTGTCGATGCCCGCCTTCAGCTTCAGCGTGCCGAAAGCCGGCGATTTCATCGACGCCAGCGTGGCTAGCGTCACCGGCGATCTCGCCAACCGCGTCCGCATCACCAAGGAAGACAACTTCCACTTCAACGGCGCCTATCCGGAGAAGCTTCACCAGGTCATCGCCGTCTACTACGACGACATGATCCAATCGCTGATCAACGGCATGCGCGACGCATTCTCGAACACCAAGAAGATGCCGAAACTCAGCAAGCCGATCCCGATCGTGCTCAGCGGCGGCACTGCCAGCCCCAAGGGTTTTCGCGACCGCTTCGAGAAGCTCCTCCGGGCCACTGATTTCCCCGTCCAGATCTCCGAGATCCGCCTGGCCCGCAACCCGATGACCGCCACCGCCAAGGGTGCGTTGGTCGCCGGCTTGGCCGAATCCGAGCAATAGCCCTTTTCCCGTTTCCCGCGAGTGCCTGGCGTCCCCAACCGTGCGACGCTGGGAGTTTTTGAGAGCACCTCGCCCGCGCACCGGCGCGCTGGGCCGGGCGAGGTTTTTTTGCCAACTCGCACCCCATGACCACCACCGCCATCGGAATTGACTTCGGAACCACGAACAGCTCGATCGCCCGAGTCAATCCGTCCGGCCGAGTCGAACTCGTACGCTATGAATTTCAGGGAGCTCTGACCGACGCCTACCGCTCGCTGCTCTACCTCGAGCAGCACAAAGAACACGGCCGCCTTACGGTTAAGTCGTGGTCCGGCCCGCAAGGCGTTGAGCATTACCTCGAAGCCGAGGCCAAGGGCCGGCTGATTCAATCGCTGAAGTCGTTCCTCAGCAGCCGAAGCTTCAAGACCACCGAAGTCTTTGGCCGCTCCCGCACGCTCGAAGAACTCATCGCCCGCATCCTCGAAGATCTCCGCCGCACCGCCGAGCAGGCTTTCAACATTCCGAAAATTCGCTCCGCCGTCGTAGGCCGCCCCGTCCGCTTCGTGGGAGCCGAAACCGAGGCTGACGACGCCTTCGCGGTGACCCGTCTCTGTCACGCCTTTCAACTCGCCGGATTCGAGGACGTGCGTTTCGAGCCCGAGCCCGTCGCTGCCGCCCACTGGTACGAATCCACGCTCGACCACGAAGAGCTCATCCTCGTTGGCGACTTCGGCGGAGGCACGAGCGACTTCACCCTGATCCGCGCCGGCCAAGTCCTGGGAAACGCCGGCGTCGGCCTGGCCGGTGACGCCTTCGACGCCAAAATCGTCCGCCACGTCGTTTCCCCAGCACTCGGCGCGGGCTCGTACTGGCGCTCGCTTGGCAAAGTTCTCCCGGTGCCCAAGTGGATCTACGCGAGTCTCGAACGCTGGCACCATCTCTCGTTCCTGAAAACCAAGGACGTCAGCTCCACGCTCCAAAGCGTCCGCGCACAAGCCGACGAGCCCGAAAAAATCCAATCGCTCATTGACCTCGTTCGCGAAGACCTCGGCTATCCACTCCACCGCGCAGTCCAGCAAACCAAGATCGCCTTGTCCGAAGACGACATCACGGAGTTCCGCTTCGCCGACCTCGAAGCCACCGTCCAGCGCGCGGACTTCGAGCGCTGGATCGTCGAGGAGCTCAACTCAATCGCCACCTGCGTAGACAGCCTGCTCGTCTCCGCCGGAATCACGCCCGCTGCCGTCGACGCTGTGTTCCTGACGGGTGGAACATCGTTCGTCCCTGCGGTCCGCCAAATCTTCGCCTCGCGATTCGGAGAACACCGGATCCGGGCCGGCAACGAATTCACCTCCGTCGCCCGAGGCCTCGCGCTACTCGCCGCTCCTCAAAGCGAGACGTTCAACCCAAAACCACTCCGCACATAAGCAACCCACTCCGCATCGCTAATCCCGCCCCATTCCGCCCACTGTTCGTCAGTAAGAGAACCGCGCCACTTCAAAAAACCCTCCGCATCCGGACCAACCGGATGCCGCAGCGTCGTCGTGCCGCTATCAACAATCTCGCGAATCCGCTCCCCCACCACAAAAGGTGAAACCGGCTTCTCCAGCGAAGCACGGAATAACTCCGTCATTCGCCGCAACTGCGGATAAATGCTCCCCGTTTCCGGCGGCCGGTTCTTACCGAAAATAGGAGTCGCAATCACCCCCGGTTCGACAATCGCAACCCGAATACCGAAAGCCTTCCCCTCCTGAGCCAGTGCTTCGCTCGCCGCTTCGAGCGCCCATTTCGACGACGCGTAAGGAGCCTGAGGCGCCATCGCAATCCGTCCCGCCACCGAAGTGACGTTCACAATGCATCCATTCCGGCGCTCGCGCATCCCCGGCAGCACCGCCTGAATACACCGAAGCGCTCCAAAGAAATTTGTCTCCATCACCGATCGGAACGCAGCCAGTGGCGTCTCCTCCACCGAGCCCATCGTTCCCACGCCGGCATTGTTCACCAGTACATCAATCCGGCCCGCCTCGGCGATAGCACGCTTGGCCAAGTCATCATCATCCACGTCCTGCTCGACAATCCGAATCCCGAGCCTCTCCTGATCGTTCACAGCATGCAAGTCCGTCGAGCGCCGCGGATTGCGCATGCCTGCATACACCACGTGTCCAGCACGAGCGAGCGCCACGGCCGTCGCCATGCCTATTCCCGTGCTTGTTCCAGTCACAAATGCGATAGCCATATCTCAAATCGTACCGCCGCTAAATTGACACTGAGTTGCAAATCTAACTTGACACTCAGTTGCAGTTGCCGTAATCTAAGACTCAATCGGTCCGGGATACTTCAGACTCGATAATTCAGACCCGTGGAGCAGGATTCGTGCGCATCAAAATCAAGATAAAGAAGCACTCGCGGCGGCGAGGTCTGGCCAAGCGGCGCAATTGGCTTGCGATGGGTACTCTGGCAGCCTATGCGGCCGCCGGCGGAGCCGGTTCGCTCGAGGCGCAAACGCCGGCGAAACGCGATAGGCCGCCATCCTCTCGGCAAACCCTCCCCGTCATCCGTTTTGACATTCCCGCCGGCGCACTCGTCGAATCCGTCCAGGCGTTTGAGCGTGCCACCGGTTGGGAGGTTCAGCTATCGAATGAAAACATGCAGACGCTGCCCGCCAAGGCAGTCTCCGGTGTATTGCCTGCGGGCGAAGCGCTGAAGCAAATGCTCGCCGGCAGCGGCGTCACCTACCGCATCGCCGCGCCCGGCCGCGCCATTCTCGAACTCGAGTCGTCTCGCACTGCCGTCGACGTATCCGAGCGTATTCCGCTCGCCTCGCCGCGCTACACCGAACCCCTCCGCGACATTCCGCAAACCATCACCGTTATTCCGAAAGAAGTGATCGAACAGCAAGGCGCCACCAGCCTCACCGATGTTCTCCGCAACGTGCCCGGCATGACCATTACCGCAGGGGAAGGTGGGACCCCCGCTGGTGACAATCTGACACTGCGTAGCAACAGCGCCCGCAACGACATCTTCGTCGACGGCGTTCGCGACCTCAGTCCGCAGTCGCGCGATCCGTTCAATCTTGATCAGGTCGAGGTAACGAAGGGACCCACGTCCGCGATAACCGGGCGCGGTTCCGCCGGCGGCGCGATCAACCTCGTCAGTAAAGCCCCCAATCTGAGTAAGATCATCGGCGGATCGCTGGCTCTCGGCAATGCGGACATGCGCCGCGCCACCGTAGATGTGAATACCCCGCTGGCCCGGCTCGGTCTTGGCGAGCGCACCGCGTTCCGATTCAACGGACTTGTTCACAATGCGGGTGTGCCCGGTCGAAACATCGTAGAGAACGACCGCTGGGGACTGGCGCCCTCGCTCGCCTTCGGTCTCGGTACACCGACGCGCCTCACCGTCAGCTACTACAAGCTGAAGCAGGACAACATCTCTGACTACGGCATCCCGTGGGTCCCGGCCACCAACAACGCCCTGAGCGACTATCGGGACAAGCCGGCGCCGGTGCCGCGCGATACCTTCTACGGCTACGCGAATCGCGACCGTGAGGTTCTCAACCAGGACACCGGTACGGTAAAGTTCGAACACGACTTCAGCGATCAAATCCAGCTCCGCAGCCAAGTCCGTCTGGGAGAAGCCGGGCGTAATTCGATTGCATCGCCGCCGCGGTTTGCAGGCAACGACAGCACGGTGATCAATCGTGAACTCCGCTCGTGGGTGGCGAAGGATCGCATCATCGACAGCCAGACCGATCTCAAGGCGACGGCTGACACGTGGGGCATTCGCCACAACATCGTGACGGGCGCCGCCTTCACCAGCGAGCGCAACACCCGCATCAATCGCACGGCCGCGGTAGCGCCAACCACGCTGCTGAATCCCAATCCTTACGATACGTACACGGGTGAAATCGTCCAAAGTCCCTTCGTCGGCAGGATTACCGGCAACACGCAGTCGGTCTGGCTGTTCGATACCGCCAAATTCGGCAAGCACTGGGAAGCGACCGGCGGCGCGCGTTTGGAGCGGTTCGATGCGAACGGCGTGAGCACCGTGCCCGCGCCTGTCGCTCAGACCGTCAACTACGCGAGCCTCCGCGCCGGTCTCATCTACAAACCGGTGCAAGCCGGTAGCGTTTACGCTTCTTACGGGAATTCGGTCAGTCCGTCGCTCGAAGGCCTCTCCTATAACACATCGAACACCGCGATCCCGCCCGAGAAAACCTATACCACCGAAGTCGGTACGAAGTGGGAAGTAGCGGGCAGCCGACTGCTTTTGACCGGTGCGCTCTTCCAGGTGAAGAAGGACAACGCTCGTACGCCGGGCCTGCTTCCCACCGATCCGCCGCAAGTGCTCGCCGGCCGCCAGGTTTCACAAGGGATCGAACTCTCGGCGTCGGGCGGCATCACTCGCAACATTCGCGTGCTCGGCTCCTATACCTTGATTGACGCCCGAATCAAAACTTCGAATACGCCCGCCGAGGTCGGGCGGTACTTCCAAAACACGCCGCGCAATGCCGCGAGCGTCTGGCTCACATATACAGCCCGCAAGTTTACCGTCGGCCTCGGCCCGCGTTTCATGGGGCGGCGCTTCGGCAACAACATCAACACGCGCCAGGTGGACAGTTACGCCACGCTCGATCTGATGACTTCCTATCAGTTCAACCGCCACCTCGACTTGCGCTTCAATCTCTCGAATCTTAACAACGAGTATTATTTCGACCGGCTCGGCGGAGGCCACCTCATCCCCGGTCCCTCGCGCTTCGCCCAGGTGACCACGAATTTCCGCTTCTAATGCTGTTATACATCGACAACGTTCTCAGCCCTGAAGAAGCCGGCAACTGCCGCGCCGCGCTCGAAGAAGCCGAGTGGGTCGACGGACGCGTCACGGCCGGCTACCAGTCGGGGCGCGCCAAACACAATCTGCAGATGCCGGAAGACCACCCGCTCTCTCGCGAGTTGAGCGAGCGGATCGTCACGGTCCTGCAGTCGAACCCGCTCTTCATGGGCGCGGCGCTTCCGCTGAAAGTCTTCCCGCCGCTGTTCAACCGGTACGAAGGCGGCCAGTCCTTCGGCACGCACGTCGACAACGCGATTCGCCAGGTCCGCGGCACGGGGCATCGCGTGCGCACCGATCTCTCGGCGACGCTGTTTCTCACCAATCCGGAAGACTACGATGGCGGCGAGCTGGTCGTGGAAGATACCTACGGGACCCAAGCCGTGAAGCTTCCCGCGGGTCACATGGTGCTGTACCCGGCCACCAGCCTGCATCACGTCCGCCCCGTCACCCGCGGCGCCCGCATCTCTTCGTTCTTCTGGATTCAAAGTATGATTCGCGACGACGCCCAACGCACGCTGCTCTTCGATCTCGACATGGCCATCCAGCGCCTCGCCGGCGAGGCGCCGGATCATCCGGCCGCCGTGCAACTGACTGGCATCTATCACAACCTGATCCGGATGTGGGCGGAGCTATGAGCGGAGGTGTGGTGATCGCCGAATCCACACCATCAGTGCGCGGCGCCTCGAAGCGCTCGTTCTGGATCCGCCAGATCACGCTGTGGCACTGGGTCAGTTCAGGAGCCTGCCTGGCCGGCATGCTCCTGTTCACCATCACCGGAATTACGCTCAATCACGCAGCCGATATCTCCGCAACCCCACAAATCCTGAAGCAGCAATCGTCACTGCCGCCGCCGATGCTGCGCGCTTTGGCCGGCCAAAAATCGGAAGGAAAGTTCCCGCTGCCTGCCGGCGTTTCCGCCTGGCTGTCCGACCGCTTTGCCGTCAAAGATATGGCCGGGATCGCCGAATGGTCCGAACCAGAAATCTACGTTTCCCTCCCTCGCGCGGGCGGAGATGCGTGGATCTCGATCGACCGCGCCACCGGTATCGCCAAATTCGAAAAAACAGACCGGGGTTGGATCGCGTATCTCAACGATCTCCACAAAGGCCGCAACACCGGCTCCGGCTGGCAGATCTTCATCGACGTGCTCGGCGCGGCCTGCCTCATCTTCACCTTTACCGGCCTCGTCCTGCTGCAGGTCCATGCGGCCAAGCGGCCGGCTACGTGGCCGGTGGTGACCTTCGGCATGCTTATTCCCATTCTGCTCATGCTGTTTCTCGTTCATCGATAAGAGGAGTTGACGAAGTGAAAGTTCTATTGCCGGCCGCTGCACTGACCAGCGCACTCGCGGCAGCCGCCGACCTTGAAGTTAACATTGAGATCCCCAGGCTCTCCGTCGCCGAATATCATCGGCCCTACGTCGCGATGTGGGTAGAGCGCCCCGACCAGAGTGTGGCCGCCAATCTGGCCGTCTGGTACGACCACAAAGTGAACGATCATGAAAAAGGTACTAACTGGCTGAAGGATCTTCGCCAGTGGTGGCGAAAAGCCGGCCGCGAGCTGACCATGCCCGTCGATGGCGTCTCCGGCGCAACCCGCCCTCCCGGCGCGCACCAGGTCACGTTTCGCGCGGCGAAAGGGCCGCTCGGGTCGCTGAAGCCCGGATCCTATCAACTCGTGATCGAAGCCACTCGCGAAGCAGGGGGCCGCGAGGTCGTGAAGATTCCCTTCCAATGGCCGGCAGCCTCGGCCCAAGCCCAGCCCGCCACTGCCAAGGGTCAACAGGAGCTAGGCCAGCTACAAGTCAAGGTGAAGGAGTAAGTCGATGTTACGAGGGCCCATTGTGATTTCGATGCTCGTTCTTGCGGCCTTGCCCATATCCCTCAGTGCGCGCCGGCAATGGCTGCTGCCATCCTCCACGGTATTGTCGGACAACGATGGATGGGTAACTGTGGACGCTGCGGCCTCGGATGAGTTATTCAATTTCGACTCGATGCCGCTACGCATGACGAGTCTATCGATTACCGGGCCGGACGGGATGCCGGTCAAGGCGCAGAACACCGCGACCAGCAAGTTCCGGACGAGCTTCGACATTCACCTCACCCAAGCAGGCACCTACAAAATTGCGTCCGTGAGCGACATGGTCTTTGCGAACTGGAAGGAAAACGGCGAAAACAAGAACTGGCGCGGTACGGCCGAAGCATTCAAGGCGGAGGTCCCGCCGAATGCCGAAGAACTCAAGACCGCGCGAATGAGCAGCCGGGTCGAAGTATTCGTTACCGCCGGCAAGCCCAGCACCAGGGCGCTGGAGACTACGGGCGTCGGTCTCGAAATGGTCGCGATCACGCACCCGAATGACCTTGTTCCCGGCGACGCGGCTAATTTCAAGTTACTCAAGGATGGCAAACCCGCCGGAAATCTTGATGTGACGGTCATCCCGGGTGCAAGCCGCTATCGAAGTCAAGTTCAGGAAATGAATATGAAGACGGACTCCGAGGGCAGGTTCAGCGTCACTTTCAAGGAGCCGGGCATGTACTGGCTTAGCGTCACCCTCGGCGGAAGTCCGCGCCCAGCGGGCGGAGGCGTAGGCGGTGGACGTGGGATGATGCGCTTCCCAACCGGAGACCGCTTGAGCTACATCGCGACGCTCGAAGTACTACCCCAGTGATGGACGCGGCCGTAGAACGGTTAGTAAGCTTCAGCTAGCGCAGCTCTTCAGCCCGACCATGCTCTAGTAGCGTGGAAAGAGGCCGGAACCCGCTTGTTACGGTGCGCGGCTGAGAATCGTTGGTACGTGGTTATAGCAGCCTGAAGTCTCGCCGGTGACCGCAGTCCGCGGAATAAAATGCCCGATCCGCTGATCGTTATCCCCACGTCAATCCCGGGCGGCCCGCCCGCGCGGCCGCCCGCTCATCACACCCGCCGCATGCTTGCGGGGGAAACCATGGGCACGACTTGGCGCGCCGATTTTTTTGCCGCCCCCGAGACCGGAAACCACGAAATCCGCCGTGCAATCGAGCGCGAACTCGAGCATCTGAACGCCCAAATGAGCCACTGGCGGCCCGATTCAAATCTGACCCGCTTCAACCAAGCGCCAGCCGGAAGTTGGCTCGACCTCCCTGCTGAATTCTTTCAAGTCCTCGCCTCCGCGCTGAACATGCGGGAGCAAACGAGCGGAGCGTTTGACCCAACCCTGGGGGCTTTGGTTGATTCCTGGGGATTCGGCCCGAGCCGCACCCCCGTAACCGCCCCATTCGCGGCAACGCATGACAGCCCCGGCATCCAACTCGATATGCTGAAACGCCGCGCCCGGCAACCAGGAGGCGCCTCCGTCGACCTCTCCGCCATAGCTAAGGGGTACGCGGTAGATCACCTCACCCATCTTCTCGACCAACCTGGCATCTCCAGCACCCTCGTCGAGATCGGAGGCGAACTCCGCGCCCGCGGCGTCAAATCGGAGGGCCAACCGTGGTGGGTAGCCATCGAGTGTCCGCCCGACGGGCCGGCCTCTGTCTTCCCCGAAGTCAGAATCGCGCTCTGCGGAATATCCGTCGCCTCCTCGGGCGACTACCGCCGCTACTTCGAACATCACGGCGCCCGTTACTCCCACACCATCGATCCACGCAGCGGAGCCCCCATTCGTCATCCGATCGCCTCCGTGACCGTACTCCACGAACGGTGTATGTTAGCCGACGCCTACTCCACAGCCCTCAATGTAATGGGCCCAGACGAGGGTCTCGCCTTCGCCAATGAGCATGACCTGGCTGCCCTCTATATCCTCCGCGCTGGCGCCACTTACAATTCCCGCTCCAGCCGTCTATTTCAAAAAATGCTGGACGTGCCCTCCGAGCGGTAATATTGCTGAGTAAGTCACTCAGCTAGAAAGGAGACCGATTTGCCTCCTGATTATTCCGGCGTAATGCGAGTTGGTCTGCTTTTCATCCGCCTCGGCCGCGCCTGGTTCGCCCCTTCACCTGCAGACTTCAGTTAGTTACTACTTAAAGGAGTAAGTGTGGCCACGCAAGAAATCTTGCGGCGGCATTTTACCCGCATGGGCGCACGGGCGTGACCTCGACGGCGAGTATTTCGATCTTCGCCATCGTCCCGCGCTCACGCCTGAACTGCTCGACGTCCAGCCCGGTTCCCGGCAGCTGGTCCTTATGGTTCGCAAGGGCCGCGAGGAGAACAAGTTCCTGCTCGGTACGACGAGCGGCACTGGTTCGTAGCGACGGCTCATTCGGCAGGGGGAATGGTTCTTCGTCCCCGCGCCTTGGTGGATCTCCGTTGGTTACGCCATCCTGTGAAACGATCCGCTGAGCCCCGGCTTCGGCAGCAAGCCTCACGTTTGTGAGGAACTGATCCGGCGCGGGGGTACCACGATGAGGCGCGCGGCGGCTCCGATGAGCCGGAAGCGCTTGTCCAGTTTCTCCAGTATTTGGGGGACGGGGTGATTGTCGGCCATCACATCGGCCATCAGATTCAGAGGCTGGTTGCGGCTGCCGGCGGCACGTTCAGTTCTCGCTGCGAAGCCGGTTTTCCCGACACAATGGATCTGACGCGGTGCCAGCCATACGAGGATGATGGTGACGTGGTCGACATGACGGACCTTGCCGCGCGCAAAGACCTCCGGCTTCCGCACCATGCGCTGCCGGCTTTGATGTTGCAGATCGGGATCCGCGGCAATCAAACGCTCGTATTCGGCGATGGCGATTCCGTTGGGATAACGGCGCGTGGTCCGACGATGCTCCACTCGAGAGCATCCGGTTTGTGGTGTTCGACGGCGAGACCACGGGGCCTGACCCGCGGCGCGCCCGGCTGATCACGATCGGGGCTGTCGCTGTTCACCACGGCGAGATCGTGCTGGAGGATTCATTCGAGGCGCTCATCAGGCTCTCACATAATACTTCCGCTGGTGACGGTTTCGACAGGCTTTTTCAAAAAAGTCAGGTGATGTTTACGGTTCATCCGGCGGGTGCGATGAAGGTGGATTTCGTCAACTCTAGCAGATTTAGAATTGACGAAAACGCGGTCTTCAGCAGTCGCTGGTCGTATTTGGATAGCGAGGCCGGCCGGATGATCGGCATGCCGGCCGCGGATTGATGATACAGCGCGATGCGAAATGCTTCGGCCGCTTCGCGCAAAACTCGCGCGTGCTGGGGCAGCAGCATCGCCCCGGTCTCGAGACGTTCCAGTGTCGGAGCAATCGAGAGGCCGCCCTGGCCGAGGGCGAACACGCGAGCAGCATCCGAAATCGGCTCGAGCGCGGTGGTCGCCAAGTCGAGGCTCTCACGCTCGCCGCCGTCGAGATCCAGCACCAGCCCGCGATAGAACGTGAGCGGTGGAAGATGCGCCAGCGTATCGTTCGCCAGCAGCGGCACCAGCAGATTTTCCGGACCCAGCACGCCCGTGAGTCCAGCGCTCAAGTGCTCGAGCAGCCGCGGATCCCCTGACAACAGGCTCACATCAAAAAACTCGCGCCGTGCAAACAGATCGTGTGCCAGCGGGTCCGCCGCCGTCTCCGTGTAGAAGCGCTTCCACTCCGAAAGCGACATCCCGGGATGCGTGCCCGACCCAAGACCGCACGCTTCCAACCACGCCGCGCAACGGTCCGCTTCAGCGCCGCGTTCCGCGGGCGGATGCGCGTCGTCATAGACCGCGGCGATCATCGGGCTCGACGGCCGCAGCATCTCGCCACGCGCCAGTCTTCCGAACGCGAGCCAACCGCGCGCACCGCCCGCATTGCCGCCCGACAACCGGATGCAACTCTCCGCCGTAGCAGCCACCATCGCCGAACCCATGCGCGCGCAATCGTCCACATCGCCGGGCTGCACGAGTCCGCCCACCACCATGCGATTCGAAAGCTCGAGCAAAGTGCCGAGTTCCGCGGGTGACTCCGACTCCAAAATTTCACGCCGCAGTTGGATCGGATTATGCCCGCAGAACAGCGCCACATCGGAATCGCGCAAAACGGCGACCTGCGGAGTTTCCGGTGTGCCGTCCTCGGTCACCCTGAGCGACTCGGTACGCGTGCGCAGCATCTCGCGAATCGCATCGCGCGTACCGATTCCGGCTGGCACGATCACATTGCCCGGACCCTTCAAGGTCCGGGGAAACCGCGCGCGCAAATACTCGTCGGGAGGCGCGGGCGCGTCGAGCCAGGATTGACGGCCACCCGAGTCCGGACCCGACACGCCGAAGTGCGCGGCCAAATACTGCTGCACCGCCGGATAACGCGAGATCAGACCCTCGAAGAGCGCGGAGTCGAGCGCATAAAGAATCACATCCGACGAAGTGCGCGCGGTATGCAGGTAGAAACCGGAGTCGAGCCCGATCAGGTCGCCGTCACCGAGCACGTCGTGCAACAGGCCTTGTTCGGGGTCGCCGCGCAGCAGGTTGATCGTGCCCTGCTGAATCATCCAGATGAACTTGCCCTTGGCGTCGCCGCGGCGATACACCACTTCTTCCGCCTCGTGAAACTTGACGCGCCCGCTACCAGCCAACTCGAGCAGATCGGCTTCCGACAAGGAATCAAAGGGCGGATACTGCTTCAAAAAATCGGCGACACGATGTCTGATGACGGCGGTATTCATGGGAGTGACGAGGCTTTGGTGGAATGATACAACAACGGATCATTCGTCGCGCGTCGAGTACGGCTCGCCCGGGTCGAGCGTGATAACTTCGCGATGCGGCTCCACAATGGAATGGCCGTGTTGCGCGCTCCAGCGCGTACCGGGCAAACAGCCTTCGATCGTATGTCCGTCTTCAATTACATCGCCCTGTTGAAACACGTAACCCGCCGCGGCAAACAAAGTGCGGGCCACCGCGCCGGGCTCGAGCCAGCGGTAATCGATCTGCAGATCGGGCAGTCCGAAGGCGTGGAGGCCGAGCGTGTCCATCACCAACCGGCCCTCAGCCACGCCCGGTGAATCCACACGGTAGAGCCGCACGTTGACCGCGCCGGCCTGCAGCGCCGGAATCTCGCGCGCTTCCACTTCGCCGAGGAACAGGCCCGGTGGGATCACCTGCTGCGAGTCCACGCAGTGGATCGCATCCGCATGAACGGTCTCGAGCACCGTGTTGATGGCTTGCTGCAGATCGTGCAGCCGTTCCACCGCCTTCACCGGACTCACCGCCGTCTCGCGCAGCGTGATCACGAACCGGCACTCTCGCAGCGTATCGCGCGCCTCGGGGAACTGCCACGATTGACTGATCGAGTCCTCGAGCACGTCATTGAAGAGCGGCGCGCGCTCCTCCACCAACGAACCGATCGGCGCGGGAACAATCGCGGCGAGTCTGGCTGCATCCTCGATCTCGCGACAATAAATCTCAACTGACAGCGGCCGCATCTTCGCGATAGTGCTCCTTGATCCGTCGCGCCGCCGCTGGCCCAATCGACTTGGCCAGCGCGCCCTCGGCCGCGTCTTTGATATCCGTCACCGATCCGAACTCCCGTAAAAGCTTCTTCACCGTCTCCGGCCCGATTCCCTTGATCTGCGTCAGTTCATTGCGCAGCCGCGAAGTATCACGCCGCTGCCGATGGAACGTGACCGCGAACCGGTGTGCCTCATCGCGAACCTGCTGCACCAGATGAAGCACGGGCGAAAAGCGGTCCAGCACGATGGGCTCGTCTTCCTGTCCCATCACATAGATGATCTCTTCGCGCTTGGCGATCGAGGCCAGCGGTTGATTGATGATACCGATCGCTTCGAGCGCTTCCGCCGCCGCATGAAGCTGCCCAAGTCCGCCGTCGATCAGGACCAGCCCCGGCATCGGCCGATTCTCTTCTTTCAATCGCGAGTAGCGCCGCGTGACGACTTCACGCATCGAAGCAAAGTCGTCATTGCCTTCCACGGTGCGGATGATGAATTTGCGATAGTCCGACTTTTTCATCCGCCCCTTTTCCCATACCACCATGCTCGCGACTTTGTCGGTGCCCTGGATGTGCGAGATGTCGAAGCACTCGATCCGCTCGGGCGCCTTTTCGAGATTCAGCGCTTCCTGCACGGCGTCCTTGATTGCCTCCGACGTCGGCGCCATCACGCGAAAGCGTGCCTCGAACGAGTGCTTGGCATTGGTCTCTACCAGCGCGAGCATCGCCTTCTTCTCCCCGCGCTGCGGCGTGTGGACGCGCACCCTCTTGCCGCGCTGCTCCGAGAGGAGCTCCTCAAAGAGCGCGTGATCTTCTACTTCGCAAGGAATATGGATGTGGTCGGGAATCTGCCGGGCGCCGAAGTAGAGTTGCGTGAGCAGAGCCGAAGTAAACTCGGGCAAATCGAAGCCGTGCTGGTCTTCCCAAAAGAATTCGCGGCGGTCCACGATCCGGCCGTTGCGGAGGTGAAACAGATTCACGGCCACCAGCGGCGGCTCCGCGTAGACGGCCATGATGTCGGTGTTGTCGCCGGAGGCCGCCGCCATCTTCTGGCGCTCGTCTACTTCTTCGACAGTCGCCAGCAGATCGCGCAATGCCGCCGCGCGTTCGAACTCGAGATTGTCCGAAGCCGTTTCCATGCGAGTGCGGATATCGCGCGCCAGGTCACGCGTTTTGCCGTCGAGGAAAAGCTTCACGTCGCCGATGGCGCGCACGTATTGTTCGTCCGTCGTCAAGCCTTCGACGCATGGGCCATGGCAGCGATGGATGTGATACTCGAGGCACGGCTGAGTGTGCTTGCGGTCAAGATCCACGCGGCAGGATGGCACCTTGAAATTGCGGTGAATGAAGTCGACGAGCCTATGCGCCAGGTTGCCGGGAAAATACGGACCGTAGTAGGTGTGCGGCTTCTGCAGCCGGCGCGTCACATAGACGCGCGGATACTTTTCGTTGGTGAGCCGGATGTACGGATATGTCTTGTCGTCGCGCAGCAGGATGTTGAAACGCGGCTTGTACTGCTTGATCAGGTTGTTCTCGAGCGCCCACGCTTCCTTCTCGTTGTCGACGAGAATGTAGTCGATCTCGGTAGCTTCCCGGATGAGCGCACCCAGGCGGCGATCGGCCAGCCGGTCCTCATTGAAGTAGCTGCGCACACGCGAGCGAAGGATCTTCGCTTTCCCTACATAGAGAACGTTGCCAGCCGCGTCCTTGTATAGGTACACTCCGGGCCGTAGGGGAAGCTGAGCGGCTTTTTCTCGGAGGTCCATCGAAGACGGGCGTGCGTTGCTACACTTTTATTGTGACACGCGCGGTACTCGTGCTTGCTCTGGCGCTTCCCGTTTTCGCCCAAAAGCCTGCTCCCGTCGAGCCTCCCGAGGAGGACGCTTCACTCAGCAAATCCAAGGAGTATAGCCTCAATCCGTTGCAGGCGGAGAAAGAGTTCAAAATCGGGCTGTTCTACGCGAAGAAGAAAAGCTGGCGTGCCGCGGCCAATCGCTTCGAAGAAGCCGTGAAGTGGAACCCCGGGTACGCCGACGCCCATTACAAGCTCGCCGAAATGCTCGAGCATATGGGCAACGTGGAAAAAGCCCGCGATGCCTGGAAGGCGTTTCTCGAGGCAGCGCCCGACGACAAACGGGCTCCCGAGGTTCAGAAGAAGGTTAAAGCGATGACACCCGCGGGCGCCAAGTAGAGCCTGCCGAGTCTTACAGCTGACTCCTTTCACTCGGTGTCTCCCGCCGCTTCTTGCGGCGACGCATTGATCGTGTAGACCGGCGGGTAACGGATGTCACGGATGCCCCAAGCGTCAACGTGGGTGTCCCCGCGGTCCATCTTGTACGCTGAACCGGGAAGATCGCCGAGGCCCCGAGCAGCCGTATCGAGCCGAACCACACGTATTCTTCAATGCTACTGATCTCGCCCGTAACGTCGCATCAGCCGCCCACTACCAGCACGCGCCCGTTGGAGAGCAGCGTGGCCAATGCGAGGCACGCACCATGCTCATGGCGCCCGTGCCGGACCATGCATTCGTGGCGGGATGGAAAACTTCCGCAGTTGCAGAACTGCGCCCGCCGCCAGGACTCGCTCGTCCGAGAGTAGCGTCAAGGTGCGGCCGTGCGCGGGATGCTCATGCTGCTCACGGTAGTCCAGATCCCCGGCTGGGCTACGGCAGGAATCCCCGCGAGCGGGATGATCAAAGCGGCGGTAAGTAACGGTCGAAGAAACATCCGAGGTTAGTGTTCCATGCAGACACCCGTAATGGAACTACTGGACTAACATGACCGGTGCCTGCCAGAAAGCCGCTTTCTGCCCTTTAGGATCAAGGACGGTAACTTGACACAGGTACTCGCCAGGATCGAGCTTGCCGAGTGCAAAACTGAAGCGAACCGGCATGGTCTTGAGCCGATTCGGAAGCGCTTCGTTCACCGCCAGCGGCGCGGTTTCGAATGCCTTGGCAGTGCCGCGGTAGAACGTGACGAATGCGTAGAGCGGTTGAACCGTCTCCGCGCTTGGTTCATACGCCTGCAAGTAGACATACATATCTTTAGTTTTGTTGAAAACGCGCGTCACCGAGGGGATCAGCTTCTGACCGTCAGTAACCAGCGGGTTGAATAACTGTGCCTGCTTGCCCTTGTCCTTGCCGGCATTGTACAGCGCTTCGCGCATGTCAACGCGTTGACTGCTCAGCACAACCGAGCTGATCGGAATGCGCTGCAATTCCTTGTTCAGATTCGGAACAACGAACGGTAACTCGTAAGTGCCCATCCGCCCGGTCTCCGCATCGCGCGCCAAAAACTTGATCTTGTATCTGCCGGGCAGTAGCGTGAAGCCCGTGTCGTACTCAATGGGGCGTCTCGAGAGCTCAGCCGCGGTGGCGTCGCTCAGCTTAATGTCCACCTTATCGCGCACGTTCGAGACCGTGGTGCCGTATTCGTCTTTTATCTCCCCGATAAAGTCGATCATCGTGCGCTCCGCCCCGCCGCGTCGCGCCAGCGCCAGTTCGCTCCCGGGAATTTTGACCGCCACCGGAACGAAATACTCGGCCCGGTTCAACTGGAAGTAGGAGATTTCCATGGCGATCGTAAGATCCGTGACCGGGTCACCCAGCATGAGCGCGTCCTCGAGTTGCCGCTCTTTATCCGCGGTATTGAATTTGGCGAATACCTTGCTTGCGTAGTAACCTTGGCGGAAATCGAGCGTAGCCTGTAAGCCGTTGTTCAGCGTGATCTTGATTTTACGGAATTTCCCATCCGGCTTGGCATTGGTAGTGTAGTAGCCGAGAATATAGTAACTGCCGGTGGACTGCTGCGCCTGCACGATGCCCCGAGTCAGGTCATTGTAATCGAGCAGCGCCTTGCCGCCGGTATCCGCCCCAAGAGTCCACAGCGTATCCTGCGAGCGCTGTAGGTTGCTCACGATCGAATTCGCCGCCGAACCCGTGTACATCGCCAGTCCACCTGGTGAACCGCGCGAAGCATCGCCGAGCGGCGGCTGCGCCACCAAACCGCGTGCGTCCACCGGCCAGAAGGAAACACCCGACCGGATGGCGGCGTTGATGGTGGCATGGAGTTGCGCCTGATTGTTAGCCCCGTTGAGCCGCAAGCCGCTGGCGAAGTAAATCAGCGATTTCTTCTCGTTAAGCCGTCCCAGCATGACCGCCGCGGTTTGAAGCGCGGCGAGTTGGCGATCGGTAAAAAAGATATTGAACTCGGCGTCGTTCTGCCCAAACGCCGCGCCCGTGTCCGACTTACTCGTGTCGCTGGGGTCCGCGGGAGCATTCTCATCTTCGCCTACAATCAGGGTCTCGATAACGCCGAGTAACTGCGCGCGATCTGCCGTGAAATCCTGCAGCACCTGCACTGAGCCGCTAGTGAACGCCATGATCGCCAGTAAGTCGGCGGCGCTCATCTGGGTCTTAACGAAAGTCTTCGCCGCGTTGAAGGCGCGAATCTGATCGGGCACCGGCATCGCGGTGAGATCGAAGTAGAGCGCCAGCAACCGGCGGTCTCGATAGCGCACGTCGCCGGGAGCTTCGGGAGCGATCTGCGTGCGCGTCAGCTTCGGAAAGGCCGCCACGCGCTCGGTGAACGGCACCGGTGCAGACTGCGGCGCCGTCTCGAGCTTCTGAAATTCGAAAAAGCGAATCTCCTGCGAGGCGCCATCCTCGGTAATTACAAAGTCTTTCGCGGTAAGTCCAGTGACAGGCTTGCCGTCCTTGTCTTTTACGGTCACGGCTTCCACCACGAGCTGCGTGGTCGTCTGAAACGTGGCATCCGCGGCGCCCGGCTGCTTGTTCTGACCAACCTGCCCCCGGAGCACCGCCACCAACAAGACCGCCACAATAGGTCGGCGCATCGTCAGAACCTCATCCGCAGCGTCGCCTGCACCGACCGCATCGGGTTAGCCGCAACCGGCAGCCCGAATTGCGCATTGCCGGCGATCGCGTTCCAACTGGGGAAAGTGACATAGTTAAGAACATTGGCTGCGTCCAGCCGGAAGTCGACACTGACGCGCTCCGTCGAACGAAAACTCCGGCCCAGCGACGCGCTCATAGTAAACTGCCCGGGTCCGGTGATGGAATTTCGCCCGGCGTTACCCCAATGGCCGGCCGCGGGCGCAACATATGCGGCGGGATTCAGAAATAATCCCGGCGGCGCGGCATAAACGTCGGCGCCCGTGTAATCCGGACGCAGAGGACCAGTAACTCCCGTGCCCCGCACCGCGGCAGGGAAGACGGGCGTCAATGGTAGGCCGGTGCCGGCGTTGAACTGCGTTCCCAGCGTCCACTCCTTGAGCAGCTTGGCGAACTTACCCGTTGCCAGCGAGCCCCCCTTCATCCCCATCCCCGTTGTGTACAGCACAGTGCCGGTGACTAGGTGCCGCTGATCGAAGTTAGACCGTCCGCGCTCTGCACTCAGGTCAAGCCAATTCTGGGCGATGAGCAACGCTCCCTGACCGCGCCCTCCAAGGGCCGAGTTATCGATCGACTTCGCATACGTGTAATTGGCGGTGGCCGTAAACCCGCTACGCAGCCGGCGCCGCAACTGCAGCTGCCCGGCGTGACGAATCGAGTTACCGTTCGAAACCAAGTAGGTGTAACCAGCCGGGTCCAGCGCGCCCCCCGGAAACGTATTCGGCAAAAATTGTTGTTGCGCACGAGTGCCTTTGCCGCCCAGGTAAGTCCCGCTCATCTGCAGGGCGCCTGGCAGATCGCGCTGCACCGAGAGCTGCCAGTTCTGCGAGTAGCCGATACGAAAGTTGGGATCCACGGCGAAAGTAGTTTCGCCGCTTGTGCCTGTGCCGGGAAATCCGTCCGCCAGCGTCAACGGCGTCAACTCCGAATTCGAAATTCGCAGGCTCTTTGACAAGGGGGCCTGCTGCGCCATTTGCATAGCAATTGGCTGATACACCGAAGTGTCGTAGTAAATGCCATACCCGCCGCGAATAACCATCGAAGAAGCGGGTAACGGACGCCACGAAAATGCAAGGCGCGGCGCGAAGTTATTACGGTCCGGGCGCGGCAGCGTAGCGCTGGGCGTAACCGCTCCAAATCCAGGCGCGATGTCCAGATTCACCAGGCGGCCGTACTTCTCATGCACGGGCGACCAATACTCCCACCGCACACCTGCATTGATCGTCAACGACGGATTGACGCGATAGTCGTCCACCAGGAAAGCCTCGTCGACGGTCGCGCGGAGATACTTGTCGGCGTTGCCGAAAGCGATCGTGCTCGTGTCGGGTACGCCCAGGAGAAAACCGGCAAAGTCGTTCCCCGCCGCCGCTCCAGTGAAAGTGAAGGTACCGCGTGCGTCCTGCTGCGAGAGCACATTAAACTGCTGCCGCCGATGCACGCCGCCGTAACTCAGGTTATGCCGCCCGCGATTCATGAAGGCATCGACGTTGACCGCGTTCGTCTCATTCCGAAGCAGCGACGCTTGGCTCTGATTCAGCGCAGCAATGCCGCTCGTAAACTGAAGCGACGGGGGCCCCCAGTTGACCGCCTCCTGGCTGTTGCCCGTGATCCCCGCCTCGCCCGAAACGTTGCGGCGGTTCTCAAAATATGGTGTGACCCGCGTGCTGAGACGGCTGTACTGATAACCGACCGTAACCATCGATCGAGGGCTGAAGCCCCGGCGATAGTTCAAACCCGTATTGATGCCGCGCACGTTGCCCGTGTCGAGAAAGCCAAACAGGTCCGGGGTATCCGTGCGCACGCTCTGCCACGAGAAATTGCCGGACAACGCATGACGGCGGATTTGTTTGTTGACCCGCGTCTGGAGATCGTCCTGATGGAGCCCGGTAACCACGGGAACCTGGTAGTTGTAGCGTGTGCTGCCGGTGAAATTGGGCAGTGGATACAGCGCGAGCAGCGCGCGAGCCTGGGGGCTGATCTGGCTGGCCGGGATAGTCTGGTCGCTTAGCCGTCCCTCGCGTTGATCCGGCGTGGGCATCAGCGCCGTCTGCACCGTCGCGGTACGATTCCGCGTCCATTGATAGTTGATCGTGAAGTTAGGACCGTTACGCATCAGCAGCCGCGGAATCCTGATCGGGCCGCCGAAAGAAAACAATCCCTGGAACCGGCTGTAACGAGGCTTGGGAGTATCTTGTCCGGTAAGTGAAAATGAGCGAGCGTCAAAGGCTGAGTTATTCATGATCAGCCCCAGGTTGCCGTTGTAGAGTGACCGCTGGCCGCGCCGGTTATTTCCGAATGCGGGAAACTGCGCGAACGGTGACGAAGCCCCGTTATTCACACTGCCGTTAATAAGTAGCCCATCGGCGGCGCGTTGGGCCAGTTCCGCGGTTGCGACGGCGTCGGGAGTTGACGGCTTGTCCTTCACCTTGGCCGCAACTTCGGTCCGTTGAAAGGGTGCCGCGATTTCCGGTGACTCAAGCGGCGCCGGAGTAACCAGGTTGGCCAATTGTTCGGGCGTCAGCGGCTTCAACTCCCATTCCATCGGCGAGTTAGTAGCTTCCCGCCGTTCGGGCGCGAATAACTGCATCTCCACCTGAATGACCCACGCCCCCTCCAGACCGGCAAACGAGTAAGTACCGGCGCCATCCGTAACAGTGGAAAACTTCCGCTCGCCCTGCGTCGCCGTGACGCTCGCGCCCGGCACCGGCAAGCCGCCGAATTTGACCACGCCATGGTGCTCGGCGGCAGCAAGAGGCAAGCCACCCAGCATCAAGGCTTCTAACAGGAGATACCGCAAAACTAATTCTCCGACGGCTTCTCAACTTTTTCGATCACGATAGTCTCAACCGGGCCTTTCTTTGATTCCAATTTCAACCCAAGTTGCTCCTGGATCGCGGTAAAAACCGACTCACCCGATGGCGCGGGAGCCTCGGTCGGATCGGCCGATGGCGCAGTTTCGGGCGTCCACTCCAACTTGAAGTCGAAGGCGCCATGGAGACCCGTCTCATCTACGACTGGCCGGCCCAGTAAGTCCGAAAACACCATTTTGACCAGTTCCATTGTCACGGCCCCGCCAGTCACCTTACCCCTGCCGCGCCGCAGGTCTGGCGGCTCACCCTTCCCCTCTTCAACGGATGTCATCTTGTGTCCGTTCTTCGCAACCGTCAGCGCATACACGGGCAATTCTTTCGTGTCACGCCGAATGACGGTTGGAACCGCTCCGCCAGCAGGTTTCTCATGCGCTCGCGGATTCGCTGGATACGAACTTCCATCTTCGCAACGGCGGCGATCCAAACCGCGCCGATCACGGGCGAGGCCCAATCGGTGACCGGAACAGTCGCTGGCATCGCAGTCATCCCGAAGGGCTGCCCGATCTGCTCGACGGCTGCGGAAGGACTCGGCGCCAGCGCGCGGGCGCCGCGCAATTCGATCCGGCTGCCCGCGCTCACCAGTACGGAGAACGGTATCAGAAACTTGACCGAAGCCGCGAGCCAGATCCAGTACCGCAACTGCGCGCGATGATTGCGCAGCCCATGCGCGAGGAGCGCCGCGACAGCAGCACAGACAGTAGACTGCCACAGATGATTCGCCAGCGGAATCATTTGGCGCCTCCTTTCTTCGCCAGGTCGCGGATCAGCTTTTCGGTCTCTTGCACATCGTTGAGCGTGAGCTTCCCGGTTTCGACAAGGTGCGCCATCACCGGCTGCGTGCGGCCGCCAAAGAGGCTCAGCAGATCATCGATCAACCGGCCGCGTGCCGACTCGCGCGAGACCACGGCTTCGAAGATATGCGCGTTGCTGATCTTCTTCACGCGCCGCAAGGCGCCTTTATCCTCCAGCCGGTAAACCGTCGTTTGAATCGTGGTGTAAGCCGGACGGCCCCGCGCGGGAAACGCCTCCTGGATCTCGCGTATGGCCAGCGCCCCCTTGCTCCAGAGTGCTTCCATGATCTGCAGTTCGAGTTTGGTCAGTTTCGGGAGGGCCATGATTTGCTACTATACTTGTTTGTAAGACTACTACAAGCATATTTCGTTAGCAACAGCCGAAACTTTTTGGAGCCGCCTAGTTTTCGGTAGGCTTAGCGACGCTGTCGACAACGATGATGTCCACCGGCCCTTTATCCGACTCAAGCCGCAAACCAAGCTGCTCCTGCACGGCCGTGAAAATCGTGGGGCCGCTCGAATCGGCTGCCGGCAGCGGCTCGCCTGGCGGAGGATGGCCGCCGAAGGGACCACCGCCCTGCCCCGGCTCGGGTGTCCATTGCAGGTTGATCTCGTACGCGCCGTCGAGCCCGGTCTTGTCCACCACCTTGCGCCCAAGCTGCATCGCCAGTTGCTGCGCGAGCATCGCCATCGAGACCTTCTGGCCGCTGAGTTGACCGCGTCCCATCCTCATCATCGGTCCCCGAACCTCGGCGGACGTAGGCGTCAGCTTCACCCCATTTTTGCCCACCACCAGTGCGTAAGTTGGAAGTTCTTTGCTCTCGCGATGCGTCTTCAACTGGAAACGCTCCTCGATCAACGCCTTGATCATCGGGCGCAGTATGTCGGGCGACATGCGCTCGGGCATTCCTTCGGGACCCTTCGCGTTGATGTCGTAACGATCGGTGCCAATCCAGCCGGGCCCGCCGGTCACCTGAAAATCGCGCACATTGTACGCCTGGCCGATCAAGAGCCGCAGCGTCACGCCGGTTGCCGTGAAGCGTCCGCCGGGCGCCATCCCGATCTGAATGCGATTGTCGCCGGTGGAATTCGGCTTGATGGAAGCGACTTCGAAGGCCTGTGGCGTTTGGGCGGCGCAGACCAGCGCCAGCAGTGGCAGAGTTCGTAGGAGCATGTCGGCTATTCTCCTCCGTAATTACTTGCAGAATCGAAAAAAGTTCCCTATTGTTTCGCGGCCCACGTCAGATACTCGGCGATGGCGGAGAGATCACTGTCCGTGTAGCGCTTCGTGGCTTGGGCGTGGCTCCAGGACGAACCCGGGGAGAACGTCGCTTCGCCTTTGGCCAGCGTGCGCAATACCGGCGGGTTGGCGCCAAGATCGTAGAGCTTGACCCATTCGCCTTGCGCCACCACGAGAGCCGGAAACTTCTCGCCGGATTTCAACGTCGCCAGGCGTATCGAGTTGGGCTTGCCTTGGCGAATCCCGGAAGGAGAGTACGGACCACCAGAGGCGAGGTTCGGCCCAACCGCGGTGCCGACGCCTTCGAGGAGGTGACACGTGCTGCAGCGATCCACGCCGAGGAGCGCGTCGAAGAATAGCGGCTTGCCTTTGGCCGCCGTCGTCGCAATACCGGCATTTCCCGGCGCGGCCGTTGCGCGCAGCGTGCTCATATCACCGCCGGAAATCTTGATGACATAGGCGACCACGTCGTCGAACTGCATGCCGTTGAGCCGCTGCTTGAATCCCGGCATGCCCGTGTTGGGAATACCATCGGCCACAATCTTCGCGACTGTCGGTCCATCGAAGCTGCGTCCGATCAGTTTCGGCGCGCGTCCCTGCGTGCCACCGGAGCCGTGACAGTAACCCTGCGCGCAGGTGGCGCGAAATACTTCTGCACCCCGCCCCGGATTCTGTGCGCACGCAGCAGCGGAAGCCAGCAAGGCAAGTAGACCCGTACGCATATTACTTGCTCCCCTCCGGCAGCGCGAATACCCATAGCGTCGAACCCCCGCGGAATCGCTCCGCTTCCGGCCAGACCTGCGCAACTAATCCGGCCACGGCCGAACCCCAGCCGGAAGGCGTCGCAATATATTGCCGGTTATTCACCGAGTAAGTGACGGACGAGCCGCGATGTCCGCTGCCGGTCTGGAACTGCCACAGCTTCTGGCCTGTCTTTCCATCCAGCGCGAAAAAGAATCCCTCCGGATCACCGGAAAATATCAAGTTACCCGCAGTCGCCAGGACGGATGCCAGCAGCGGATACTTCGAGCGATAGGTCCATTGACGTTTCCCACTCACCGGATCGTACGCATCGAGGTGCGAGTAAGATCGTTCCCCCTTGGGATCCTTCGCCACGAACGAACCGCCGAAAAACGTCTGGCCCTCGCGCGGTTCCTCTTTATAGACAGTAACATCTTCGCACCACTCGAGCGCCGTTGTATAGACCCACTTAGTATCTGGCGAGTAAGCCGCCTGATTCCAACTCCGTCCGCCGCCGATGGCCGGACAGATGAAAGTCGTCTTGCCGATGGGCGGCTCATTCCGGCCCACCAGATTGCCCTTTTCGTCAATACCGGTGATCCAGTTGATGTTCTTGATGATGGGATAACCGGCGATGAAATCGCCGTTTGTCCGGTCCAGGACAAACGCCACTCCACCTTTGTTGACGTTATAGAGCAGCTTACGCATCTGACCCTTCACCGGCGCATCGAAGAGGATATTTTCGTAGGCGGTATCAAAGTCCCAGACATCATGTGGGACCTGCTGGAAATACCACTTCAACTGACCGTTATCCGGGTTGAGCGCGACAGTGCTGTCGGTGTAGAGATTCGTCCCCTTGCGGCTGTCACCGTAAAAATCCGCCGAGGGATTTCCGACCGACCAGTAAGTCAAATTCAACTCCGCGTCATAGGATGGAGTCATCCAAGCCGCGCCGCCGCCGGATTTCCAGGAATCGTCAAGCCAGGTTTCGTGACCCTTTTCGCCCGGCCCGGGAATCGTGTAAAAGCGCCAAGCCATGCGGCCGTTAGCGGCATCGAAGGCGGAGATGTAGCCGCGGTGAGCGGAATCGCCGCCAGTTACTCCGACCAATACCTTGCCTTTTACCAACAGTGGCGCAGCTGTAATATTACAACCACACTGGCCCGAGTCCTCTACATTGACCCGCCATAGCTCTTGGCCCGTCCTTTGATCCACCGCGACAACATTGTTATCCAGCGTCCCGATAAACACCCGCCCGCCGCCGACGGCCACACCGCGATTCCAAGCGCCGTAAAAAATCGTGAACCCCTTAGGCAGTTGGTAGGTATACTGCCAGAGTTCCTTACCCGAAGCCGCATCAATCGCGTAGATCCGGTTCCGCGACGTCGAGAGATACATCACGCCGCCTACCACAATTGGCGTCGTCTGCAAGCCCCCATCGGGATCGCCGGTCTGGAACGCCCACACCGGCGCAAGCTTCTTGATGTTAGTCGAGTCGACCTGTTTCAACTCCGAGTAACGCCAGGCGCTGTAACTCCCTCCATAATGCGGCCATTCGTTGCGCGTAGGCCCCGATTGCGCCCAAACCGCGCACGCACCGAGGCACACCAGTCCGGCTAAGGTCCTCATTGGGCCGCCAGCACTCCTATACAAGCGCGGCAAAAGGCGGGCAAATCATCCGGCCGCCGCGACGTGACCAGGTTCTTATCCACGACCACTTCCGCATCCTCCCAAACGGCTCCGGCATTAATCATGTCGTCCTTGATGGAGAAGTAAGAGGTCGCGCGCCGGCCCTTCAGCATCCCGAGCGCCGAGCACAGGACCCAACCCGCATGGCAGATCGCAGCGACCAGCTTACCTTGCCTGTCGAAATCCGCCACCAGCGCATTCGCCTTCGCGTGCCGCCGGATGTAATCGGGTGCATAACCGCCCGGCACGACGATGCCGTCAAAATCGGAGGCATTTACTTCCTCATATGACTTAGCAGCGACGCAAGGATACCCCAACTTACTCGAATAAGTAGCCCCAGCCGTCGCGCCTACGGTTACTACTTCCGCTCCAGCCTCCCGCAGCCGGTACAGTGGAACCCAGACTTCCATTTCCTGATAAGCCTGTTCCACCATGACGAGAACCCGCTTCCCTTTTAATTCCATAGACCACCCATTCTAACCCCACGCCCGCGGCGATAATGGAGCGTGGCTCCGCTCGAAGATGTTCTGGTTCTCGATTTCACCCGCGCCGTAGCCGGCCCGTTTTGCACCATGCTGCTGGGCGATCTAGGCGCGCGAATCATTAAGATCGAGGAGGAGAAATTGGGCGACGAAACACGCCAGTGGGGGCCGCCTTTCCTCGACGGCGAGAGCACTTACTATCTCTCGATGAATCGAAACAAAGAGAGCGTGGCGGCGAATCTGAAGTCCGAGGAAGGCCGCAAACTGGCCCACGCCATCGCTGCGCGGGCAGACGTGGTGATCGAAAATTTTCGACCGGGCGTAGCGAGCCGGCTCGGCATCGGGTACGCGGAACTATCTGCCCTCAACCCGCGCCTCATCTACGTTTCCGTCTCAGGGTTCGGCCAAACCGGGCCCCAGCGCGAGAAAGCGGGCTACGATCTGATTCTGCAGGCGATGAGCGGTTCCATGCACATCTCCGCTTCGCCGGAGCAGCAAGCCGTTAAGGTCGCGTTCCCGGTAGCTGACATCCTCGCCGCCCTCTTCGCCTCGAACGCGATCCTCGCCGGGCTGCACGCCCGAAACAGAACCGGCCGTGGGCGTTACATCGAAATCAGCCTGCTCGAAGGCATGCTGTGCGCGATGAGCAATCTCGCCACCGGCACCCTGAACACCGGCCGCGAGCCCAAGCGCGTCGGCACCGCGCAGCCCAACATTGTCCCGTACCAGCTATTCCACTGCCGCGATGCCCCGATCGTCCTCGGCGCGCCTAACGAGCGATTGTGGGGCAAAGTCTGCGAAGCGCTCGGTCACCCGGAGTGGCTCGCCAACCCTCGCTATCAGGGCAACGCGCAACGCAACGAGCGTCGCGAGGAAATCGTCGGCCTCATCGGAACCGTGCTGCGCGAGGACGACGCCGCCAAGTGGATCGAGAAGCTCGAAGCCCACGAAATTCCATGCGGCCCCGTGTCCACGCTGAGCCAGGCGCTGGCCCAGCCACAAATCGCCGCGCGCAATGCAATAGTGGAAACCAACCATGGCAAACTAGGGAGGATCCGCTTGGTCGCGAACCCCATTCGCATGAACGATTTTTCGCCAGAATACCGCGCCCCCGCGGTTCTCGGCGAAGATACGGCCCGTATCCGCGCGGAGTTCCTGGAGCCAGCATAATCATGACCGACTTTGAAAAATTGGGCGTCTTCTATCTGGGACGCGAGTTCGATCTCGACAACAAAAAGCAAGCCGACGAGTTGATCCTCTACGACTCGAAGGACCTGGTGACGCACGCGGTTTGTGTCGGCATGACAGGCAGCGGCAAGACCGGCTTATGCCTCAGCCTGCTCGAGGAAGCCGCGATCGATAACATCCCCGCGCTGGTAATCGATCCGAAGGGTGACCTATCAAATCTCCTCCTCACGTTTCCCGATCTGCAGCCCGAAGATTTCAAACCGTGGGTGAACGAGGATGACGCGAATCGTAAGGGTATCAGCGTCGATGAGTTCGCCAAACAGCAAGCCGAGTTATGGAAAACCGGCCTTGGCAAATGGGGCCAGGACGGCGCGCGCATCGCCCGGCTCAAAGCCGCGGCCGACTTCACCATCTACACGCCGGGCAGCAACGCAGGCGTGTCCGTATCCATCGTGAAATCATTCGACGCGCCCAGCGCCGAACTCGCGGATGATCGCGAATTGATGCGAGACCGCGTCTCGGCCACGGCGACCGCGCTGCTTTCGCTCATCGGCGTGGACGGTGATCCGCTGCAAAGCCGCGAACATATCCTGGTTTCGACGATCCTCGACACCGCGTGGCGCAACGGAAAGAATTTAGACCTCGCCACACTAATCCAACAAGTACAGACGCCGCCGGTAACCCGCATCGGCGTCGTCGATCTCGAGGCGTTCTTCCCCTCGAAAGATCGTTTCAAACTCGCGATGCAACTGAACAACCTGCTCGCGTCGCCGGGCTTTGAGGCGTGGCTCGAAGGCGACCCGCTCGAAGTTAACAACCTCCTGTATACGCCGCAAGGCAAGCCCCGCATCTCGATCTTCTCGATCGCGCATCTCAGCGACGCCGAGCGTATGTTCTTCGTCGCGCTGCTGCTCAATCAAACGCTGAGCTGGATGCGCGCGCAGCCAGGCACCACCAGCCTTCGCGCGCTGCTCTACATGGACGAGATTTTTGGCTACTTCCCGCCGATCGCGAATCCGCCCAGTAAAAAGCCGCTGCTAACTCTCCTCAAACAGGCGCGCGCGTTTGGACTCGGAGTGGTGCTCGCCACGCAGAACCCCGTGGATCTCGATTACAAAGGGCTCGGCAACACCGGCACCTGGTTCATCGGCCGCCTCCAAACCGATCGCGACAAGCAGCGCGTGCTCGATGGACTCGAAGGCGCGTCGGCAACGCAGGGCGGCAAATTCGACCGCGCCAAGCTCGACCAGCTTCTGTCCAGCCTCGGCAATCGCATCTTCCTGATGAACAATGTGCTTTCCAGCACAGTGGGATCCGAAGCTTGGAATTCACGTGACTTGAAGTCGCGGC
>JADMIO011356643.1_pt1 | contig 114489 bp, 63 predicted proteins | sample 8958161 | NCBI WGS metagenome assembly JADMIO01 (sample SAMN16585339, study PRJNA669376) | soil metagenome | isolation source: Crop rotation soil | place: USA: Cullars Rotation, Alabama | collected 2011
CGCGACAACTTGTCCACGTGGAATTCTAAGCTTAGGATCCCAATGTGCTGGAAAGTACCATCTGGAGATTAAACTAGCGGATTAAAACTCATTTTTCCACATCATACTTTCCACAGGCTTATTAGGTTGGCCGTTATACTTCGCATTTTTCTTCTCATTGTATTTTACTTCTATCTCACCTTCCACCGGGAAATAAATGAGCTGACCCACAGGCATTCCTTTATACACTTTCACGGGTTGCTTTACTGATATTTCCAATGTCCAATGCCCGCAAAAACCAACGTCGCCTTTACCCGCCGTGGCATGAATGTCTATCCCAAGACGACCTGTTGATGATTTGCCCTCCAGGAAAGGAACATGAGCATGCGTCTCGGTGTATTCCAGTGTCACCCCGAGATAAAAGATATGCGGATACAGCACAAAGCCTTCGGGTGGTATCTGGAAATATTCTATCTCGTTATGCTTTTTTGCATCAAGGATATGCTCCCTGTAAGTGGCCAGCCACTCGCCAAGATGCACATCGTACGAGTTACTGCCAAGGCAATCCCTGTTATAAGGAGCTAATTTAATCGTGCCCTTTGCGATCTCTTCCAGGATTCGTTTATCAGATAAAATCATTGTTGTGAGTTGTCAGTGGTGAGTTGTGAGCTCTAAGATTCTCAGAATTATTGGTATTTGCCAGAACTATTGAACTTATTGAGAAAAAGTATGCAATTTTAAATCTAATTCCGATAGGTATCGGAACTGCAATCTAAAATCTTAAATCCTCATCGTGCCTGTTTTTTTTCAACATCAGATAAATGCTACTACCCGGCTCGGTATCTGGAAAATAGAAGAGACCGAAGATTTCTTCAAATCCAATGTGCCGCAGCATCGTGATGTCACACATCCGCATAAACGATTACAGCACCTTGCCGGCCGGTTCCTCTTGCAGTACCTGTTTCCCGACTTTCCTTACGAACTGATTAAGATTGCCGACACCCGAAAACCTTTTTTGCCCGATGAGCAATATCATTTTTCCATTTCGCATTGCGGTGATTATGCTGCAGCCATTGTCAGCAAAGACAAAAGAGTAGGCATTGATATTGAAATACCGGTTGACAAGATCGCCGGCATCATGTATAAATTTTTATCGGCTAAGGAACATGGAGTATTTAATCTTGTTCCGGGAGCCGCCGATAGTTCAAATACGAATACGTACCAGACACCCACACTTCTCTGGTCAGCTAAGGAGGCCGTATTTAAATGGTATGCCGATGGTGGTGTTGATTTTCGCAAGCAAATTCAGTTGCTGAAACAAAATGAAGCGGATGAAACAATAGATTGTTTTTTTTCGAGAAACCAGACTAATCTTTCTGTTCATTACCGCCTGTTTGATAAGCTTGTACTTGCCTGGGTTCTCAATTAGCGTAAGTTTTCTTTATTCTAACAGGAGCTTGAATGTTTCGTTATAATTATCCGTGAAAACTTTAACAAGATACATACCCTTTTGATACGGCAGACTTGCCATATCTATTCCCATTGTTTGCACGTAACCATCGCCAGTGACGGTTTGCGACTTTACAAGTTGTCCCAATGAATTATAAATATTCATTGTTCCTCTTTCACCATTGCTTAATTGATAGCGTAATGTGAAATAACCACTCGAAGGGTTAGGAAATACTTTCCAGCTAAGCTCTTTGCTGTACAAAACAGGGATCACCTTTGAATAAGAATAATTTCCAAACTCATCAATCACCTTTAACCTGTAGTATATTACTCCGCTTTTGTTCACCGTAGCATCTGGAAAACTATAAGAACGGTTTTGCGTCGTTGGCCCAGGGCTTGTTACCTGGCCGAGCAAAACAAATTGATTGTTCGAATAAGCATCATTGCCTTTTGCTATTTCAATTTCATAGCGGCTGATATTAATTTCAGAAGCAACCTTCCACGCAAGGTCAGTAACATTGTTAGCAGTTTTAATAGCAGAAAAACTGAGCAGGTTTGCCGGGAGATAACTTTGTTTGTCCGGGCCTCCGCTGTTTAACCGGAACTCAGAAAGATCTTTTACTTTAAATTCTGCATAATAGCCTTTACCATAAGGTACTATTTTTATGTTTTTGTTTTGTATGAAGGACCATTGGCCATTGATATTATCCGGGATATTGTCGTTTTCTTCTGTTAAACTGTCTGTGGTGTATTGTGAAATGCCAAACCGGTATGCATCCGCAGGTTTGCTGCATTTTATACAGTTGGCGGCAAACAATAGAGAATCTGCTTCACTATCCAGGTAATACAAACGGATCCCTATAGAATCAACAAGATTTTTGTTTTCAGTAATAATATTAAAAGTCCTGTTCAGAAAATACTGACCATGGAAATTACTTATCGGAGTTGCCGGCCTGACATAGGATTTAACCACGGTATTACCCAGGTTCTGACCATATGGATTGATTGCAGCAACAATTTTTTGTTCCTGTAAAAACTCTATCCAATTATTACCAGCAGTAATCGATTGTGAAAGTGGAATGCCGGATAACGTAGTATCGTAGATTGGACTTTTCATATCATATACATGAAAATCATCTATAGCAGCGCCTTCATAATTGATCAGCTGGTTGCTGGTAAAAAGAAATCTGAATTGTATTCTGCCGGGATTAGTGGGTAAGTATTGGGTGGCCACATGCCAGCGGTAATAATTTCTTCCCGTAAGCAAATTGGCCCAGTTATACCTGAATCCCGGAAAAGAAAAAAATGTCCACGTCTTACCATCAGTGGAATATTGCGACCTTAAATGATCGCAATAAAGAATAGCAGTGACACAACTATCAATATTCATTGCCAAACTCATGCTGACTACCGGGTTTTGAAGTGAGCTGTAGTCAAGGCAAGGTGAATAGAGATAAGACAATTCATCATTGTTGTATTTGCCATCCAAACTCGTTTTCCATGCTGCATCACCACTTGCCGCTTTATTTATCAACGTAGCTGACGGCTTACCATATTTCCACGAAGAATTGACCCCGTCAGTATAAAATGAACCATCAGAATTTTCAAAATTCTCTATATAAGGAAATGAGCTGACCAGTGGTTGGTTTCTGAATGTTAGTTTTTTCAGGTTGTTCCCTGCATATGGGTCATTGGTTAAACTTACCCACGCTTCGATAGTATAAAAGCCATTTGTGGTGAGGTTAGCAGTAGTTGAAAAAGTATACGGCAATGATGAATTGGCTGGCACAGATGAAATAGTTTCAGTTACTGTAGCGCCGTTATTAATTTTATAGTGAACCTGTACATTCGAAGCAGCTTTTTTTGACACATTCCTGATTGTTACTCGTATTGGTTGAATGCCGAGGTTGCAGCTTTTCAGATTAATAGAATCAATACTCGCAAGGGCAATATCATTTGATGCATCGTATAATGTAATATCATCAAAAAGATACCTGTAGCCTGCTGAAGAATGCGAAAGCTTAAGTTGAAAAGACGATGAAAAATTTTGGCCTGCGGCTGTGAGAATATCTGTCAACTCAATGCCTTCAATTTTTTTATTGGTAAAAGAATTTCCTCCAACAGTAGTGAAAAATAATACCGGTATCCACGGCTGCGTATCATTGCCCCTTATGAACAGTTGGCTATTATCAATACAGGTGAAACAACGGGGGACAGGCATTGCGCCGTAGGTAAAATTTAATCCAATATCATTGGTGGCGGTATCATACGACGAAAGATTATAAGTGCCAATGATGGCGTTGTCGGAATAATTGGACCCGGTAGGATAGGGAAGATCAAACTTAAGTGACCGGCCGCTTGTATCTGATAATTCGTTTAACGGAAATAGTATTCGTGTAAGGCCGCTGTTCCTGTTATAATCAAACCTGTCGATACCTGTCAGGCCGGGAAATGAATTATTGTAGGTGTTGTTGCCAGATTGTTCAAATTTTTCTATGAAAGGAGTAGCAAGATTTACAGGAAGATTGTCAAAGTAACGTACAACATATTTCAATGTATCGTTTTTTGTATCCGGATCGGGGGTGTTATTTTTTACAGCTACCTGTACGGTATATTGCCCGGGTTGTGAAAAGTCATAAACTGCATTGGAAGAATATATCAACGTAGCACCGGCTGCTATCGCTGTGTTGACGTTTTCACTAATCCAGCTACTGCCATTCACGGAATAACTGACTGAAAAACTATTCGCAGGCTGGTCATCGAGATTTTTGATGCGTACAACGATGTGCTGCGCAGCGCTCAATTGTGTCGACGTGAATTTTCGACCGGTTAATGGCGCTACTAACGTATCAGCCTTCAGATTGTTATTATAGAAAACACCGGTACAATTACCATCAACCGGTTGTCTTGATAGCGCAATAGCTCTTCTTCCGGGTTTACTATTAATAACAGATCGTACTGTTACCCAGTATAGAGAATCTATAGAAAGATTCGTTATCGTATAGCTGGTGGTGGAAGTAGTATCAACCGATATCATTTCACCATTACTCACTCTCATTATTTCATAGTGATCGGCACCCGTCACAACGTTCCATTGTAACGAAATATAACCGGGGCACTGATCTGCGCTCAAACTTATAACCGGTGTTCCGATGATTGTGAATTTTCCTGATGTATTTGTTTTATGATCAGCATTCCTGGTTATTCTGAGTAAAGCATTTGTAGTAATAGTATTGGGTACCTGCCAGTCCAATTGTCTTTTGTCTGCAGGAATCACACCATTAATTATTTGCCAGGTGGCGCCATTGTCTGCCGACAACTCCAATGAAAAAGTTGAATTATCTGCGCCCCAGGAATCCCATTGCACGGTGATATTTTCCCCGGGAACCAATGCTTCATTGCCAAATGGAAAAGTCAGCATTATATCATTGGGCAAAAGATCATACGTAACATAATATTGTTGTTGCGGATTTTGTCCAACTTCAGTTCCCTTTACGTTAATAGAATAATTCCCGGCTTGTGGAAAATCAATTACTACCTGTTCGATATTGTTTACATGATCTTCGCCTCTTGTTGCAGGGTTTGCCACGTTCACAGCATTTGTGTCGAGCCTGTAAGGCATATGAATGATACCTGAAGGACCGGTGACAGTAAGATCAAGATCATTGACAAGTAAGTTGCTGCTCATGAGGCTGGCTGCCGGATCCTGCCAATACAATACTATTTTTAATTGTGCAGCACTTTCAACAGAGATACTTCTTGTTTTTGTACTTGCGTTGGTGACAGAATCAAGAAAATACTGGTTACCATCAATTGCTTTGATTGCCCGGTAAACATTCATCATTCCAAATCCATAACTGAAATCCGGACCTGCATTACCAGCATCAACAGCCGTGTTGCAAAGAATCGCTTTCATCAATGCTGATGGAGGATTTTGTTCATTGTGCAGCTGCTTATAACGTTGGTACATTAAGGCCAGTCCTCCGGCTACAGCGGGAGAGGCCATACTTGTTCCTGTATTGGCGCCATAACTATTTCCCGGTGTTGTAGAAATTATATTCGTTCCCGTTGCTACAACATCCGGTTTTATTCTTCCGTCGCTTGTAGGTCCTTTTGAAGATTCAGTGTTCAACTGACCATCCGCAAGAATGTTGCCTACGGCTATCGTGCTTTTGCCGCTGGTCTGCGCTCCTTCGATCGTATTAAATCCAACAGGATACCTGCTGCAGGGCATAAGGCCCGAGTTGCCTCCGGCAAATACGGCTTGCAACGAAGGAAAACCAATCGCCTGCTGATCATACAATGTCTGAAGTGCAGAGGCACCATAGTTAGCACAAGGTCCGCCTGTAGCATAAGAATTAGTTGTCAGCACCATTCCGTTGGTTTGATTAACAAGCGGCGCCATGCTTCCGATTATAACTGTTGAGTATAAACCTACTTTTGGAGCATAGCCTTTATATAACTCATTAACCAGCCCGGCTCCGCCTAATGTGCCGTTTACATGCGTAGAATGATAACCACCCAGCGACGATCCTGCCAGTAACCTGTCAGCAAAATCAATATGTGGCTGTGGCGATCCTGTAATTTCCGAAACACCCACTATTACACCTTCACCTGTAAGGTTATAACCACCGGGTAAATTTGTTTGCAGCAAATTCGCCCTTGCATTATTGCGGCTGGTAAGATTAAGTGGTGTTGGGAGCGGAGGTGCTTTTTCTATGTATTGGATAAATGGAAATGCAGCCAGTTCTTCCAAACGTGATAAAGTTATTCGCAGCTTTACCAGGTTATAACCTTTGAATTCGCTTGATAGTATCGCAAAGCCATGTGTTCTTAATTGGTCAATGCTATTATCGTAATTAACACTGCTGTAAAAGGCAACTAATACTTCTTCCTCTCCATTTTTATCCAAACGATTGATCAGAAATGGATCTGTCTTTTGGGAAGCTCCAGGCACAATGATAGCCCGGGCATTATGATTTTTTAAAACATCAGCAGAAAGAGGAAGAGCTATTTCGCAGACATAAGATTTTGCAGGTATGTATTGCAATAGGGTGATCCCTTCTTTTTTCAGCGCTTGTTTCTCAGCTTCAGAAGGAATTGCGTCAAACTGTATTACCAGGAAATTTTTGCTGTCAGTTGTCTTTGGCTGGCTGTTAAAAAAACTGATGCGGGCCGGTATAATATTTTTATCAGGAGTAAAAACGCCACTTTTAAACTGGATCGCATAGTTATTGTTTTCCTGCGCAGCAGCAGATAAGGCAAAAACCAGCAAAATGAGGAGGGGAATAGAAAAAATAAAAAAGGTACTTCTTCTTTTTCTCATATAACAAATTCTCATAGCAAAAGGTGAAGTTAGTAGTTGGACGTCATTTTCTTTGTAACCTGATGCTTTTATCAGGAAATTTCACAAAGAATTGTTTCTTCTTTTCTGCTACGTTGGACCGGAAATATGATTGATTGTTTTAATGACAGGAATTTTCGTATTGAGCGGATATTAATGAGCCATATCATCCTCTCCCTCTTCCAGCAAATTCAGATCAACAGAATCCATACCCGCAATACCTTCAATCGAGCCTCTTACATGAGCTGCATTCAATAAAACTTTCTCCAGCTGTTTCTCTCGTTGCTTCCATAATTTCTCCATCGCATCTCTTTCTTTTTGAATCGAAAGCTTCATGCTCATAAAACCTTCCCGTATTGCTTTCCATTGCTCGGCAAATTCACCGCTGGTGAGGTAACTATATAATAAATGCATCTTGTCGCCTTTGTTCTCGTTGCTTTTAGCAGCATTGAAAATACGTATCACGCCATCACGCAACACAGCCGCCAACGCTTTTACTTCACCAAATGAGCAAACCCATACACCATCCTTTATCCCAAAACAATCCATATCCTTCGGCATTGTCTTCGTCACGATCACCGCTATCTCCGCACCCTGGCTGCGCATGTCCGCCTTCAGTTTTTCTATCCAGTCTGCTGCAAAAGCCGTAGTGCGTTTACTTTCATAAATGATCTTGCCACATTCCTGGCCAAAACTGTTGCGGACGATCTGGATGCAATCAGCGCCACGAACACCTTTTCCGACTTCAGTGATCATGTCAAAAGGAAAAGCTGTCCGCAACATTTCTTCCAACGCTATTTCCTGCACTTCACCCTGTAATTGCATGGAGCCCTGTTCAGCTTTGCGGCGCATTTCATCGGCTAACTTTTTCTGATCTTCCAGTTGTTTTTCTTTTTCCGCCAGCCTTAATTTAAAATCTGTTTCCAGCTGTTGAAATTTTTGGTCCTCGATCTTTCTTATCTCTTCTGAAAGTTTCCCCCTTTCTTCATTTATTCTTTTCTGTATCGATAACTCGATCTCTTGTTCCTTGTTCCTTAGTTCTTGTTCCTTTTTTAAATACTCCAATTCTTTTTGACGTGACTGCTTCAATTTTTCTTCATTATCCTTATTATTCTGTTCAAGAATGCGAAGTTTATTTTCAAAATCAGAAGAGATCGTTTTGCGAAGATTTTCTTCCAGCGATTGCTGGATCCGTTTTTTTTCATCTTCCAGCTTTACCTGGAACTCCTCATTTTTTTTCTTTTGCCAGTCAGCAGCTTTTGAACGCAATTCTTTTTCTACTTCCTCCCTGATAGCTTCATTCGGCTCAAACTGGTGACCACAATTAGGACATTTTATTTCTGTCGGCATTTCACACTTATTTTATTGCAATTTACTGAAGCTTTACCCGCCCTGATAAAAATTTAATTTATTTGAAATCCTTACTGAACCGGTATGCGTATATGTTTTTACCCGCTATAGATCCCGCTCTTTTCCCTGGAAACTATATAGATTTTTTACCAGCGTTGAATTTACGACAAGTCATGCCCTTGTCCCTTACACCAACTAAGGATCAGCGTAAATAATTTATTTTTTTAACCTAAAACCATCGCTATGCGAAAAAGAGAATTTTTTCGTAAGGGTATGAAGCTTGCTTTTGCCTTTGCCGGCCTCTTTGGTCTCACTACTGTTCTTACATCATCAAGTCACCGCGAAGCTCCGCTTATCTCCAATGATCCCCTGGCAGACAATACGGATCTTTATGCATTTCGCAGTCCCACCAATCCCAACAAAGTTGTCATCATTGCCAATTACATTCCGGGCCAGTTACCGCAGGGTGGTCCCAACTATTACCAGTTTGGCGAAAACATCCGTTATGAGATACATGTTGACAACGACATCAACACAGATGGAGATGATTTCATCTATCGTTTCACTTTCGAGCAGGAAAACGAGGATCCGAGTACATTTTTCAACATCCGTCTTGGAAAACAAAACCTGAAAACAACGTACAAGCTCGAAAGGTTCCATACCGGTGAAGGATGGAAGACAATTGTAAAGAATGGAACTGTGCCTCCGCCAAACATCGGCCCACGTTCTATCAGTTCACCTGTTGGTTTGAATGCACCCGATTACAATTCACTCATCAATAGCTCTATCAAAACGGCTTCAACAGGCGAAAAAGTTTTCTGTGGTACAGCTGATGATCCTTTCTATGTTGATCTCGGTGGCATCTTTGATCTTGGCGATGCACCAAGAACTACAGGTTCCAAATCAAGAGATGGTTTGAAATGTTTAAACGTTTCCACGATCGCCATGGAAATTGATATTTCAACTTTGCAAAGAGATCATAAACCGGTGAGCCAGGCTACAAGCATTCTCGATCCGAATTATGTGATCGGTGTGTGGGCCTCTGCAAGCAGGAGAAAGATCACTGTGTTGAATGAACCTGACAACAATGATCATCATCAATACCGCAATGATGGCAGCTGGCATGAAAATGATTACAATGACAATCGCGGCGATGATTGGAAAAGCGTTTCCTATTCAGGACCATGGGTACAGGTGTCAAGATTAGGTATGCCATTGACAAACGAAGCGGTTGTTCCTATCGGCAAAAAAGATCTTTGGAACGCACTCACTCCTTACCAGGATCTCGATTACATCAAAACATTCGGAAAATATTTTTACCAGCCTGAGCTTGCCCTCTATATGGATAATACGTTTTTTGGTGCAGCAGTGCCCGCATTGACTCCATTACGCATTCAAAGAAATTCACTCGGTTCATTTGGTTTTGGTAATGATCAGCAGGGATTGTTCCCATTGAAAGGTAATGCGGCATTGAATGGAACTGCACTCGCAAATAATGCATTTGGCAATTTGTTATTGAAAAAGAATTCACCTCGTTCAGTTGATCTCTGGCCAATCTTCCATACAGGTGTTCCCAATGCACGTCCTTATCAACTGGCAACAGGTAAAGGTGGTAATCCACTGGCAGCAGGTAAACCTTTTATCAATAATTTTCTTCCCAACGGCGGCGACATGCTTCGTTTGAACATGGCCGTTCCTGCCACACCAAGAAACGATCCTAATTTCAGCCCTGAAGGTTTGGTGCAGGCAGCAGTACTTGGATTAACAAATCCTGCGTACAATGGAAATGCTTCCTTGCAATTCATTCCAAACATGGATGGTTTCCCCAATGGAAGAAGATTGGAAGATGATGTTACGTTGATCGAGTTGCAGGCGGTGAGTGGTGTTGTATTGGCAGCAGTTGGTTTGTGGTATGATGATTTCAATGGCACAAACCCTGTTACACCTAATCTTATCAATGTGCTTACCTACAGAACAGGTATCAATAAAAATGATACGGCATTCAAGACATCGTTCCCGTTTGTGCAAACGCCATGGCCCGGTACCAACAATTGCGATTGTGATGATGATGCGCAGTCTGCTGCACGTACATCAAACGTTTCGCAGATGAGTATGCCGGTACAGAAGTCGGTTAATCCAGCCAGTACAATGGGAGTAGCAGCGCCGGAAGTATTTCTTTCCACGTCACCTAATCCTTCCAATGGAACAAACGTTGTAAGGTATAGAGTGGAAGCGCCAACGCAATTGAGCATAGTTGTGTTTGATGCGCAGGGAAGAATGGTGAAAGAGCTCGTAAATAGAAAACATGAAGCTGGAGTTTATACTGTAGAATGGAACACAAGCAAACTCAGTTCGGGGTCATATGTAATTACTGCAATAAAAGACGGAGAAAAAAAGCAGGCAATTCAATTGATTAAAAACTGATTGGTTGTTTCTATGAAAAAGTCCGCAGGAAACTGCGGGCTTTTTATTTACGTAGATAGTTTGATGGAGAAAATGTTTTTGATACCAGCGACAGTAACACGAATGATCGTCCGTTGCAGAGTTTATCCCGATCCTGATTCGGGACACTCTTCATCTTCCAGTTCTTTGTTCGACTTTTTTACACAAAGGCCTCCGCGGTATTAGATTTTACGCCGAGGACCGCAAAGAAGCACAGAGAACCACGGAGAATCTCTGCGGCTCTCTGTGTATCCTCAGTGGTTCTCCGTGTAATTTGAATAGTCTAAATGAACCCAACCAACTAACATGAAAAAGCGTTATATCGATTTTCTTCTTCTTGCCTTATTCGTTCTTGCTGCAGGCTTTATCGTTGTGAAATATAAAAAGGATAGGAGGAAAAGTGTATCCAATTTTTATCCGCTTAAAGAGCGAAAAAGTTCTGTTTCCGCAGAAGAGTTCAGACAGGTAAAAACAAAGTTTGAAGAATTGATGAGGATCGTCGGGACGAACCCGGATGATATGAAGTCGAGAGTTTCATTGGCTACATTATATATACAGGAGGCCAGGGTCACCGGCGATTATATGTATTATGATATGGCGGCAATGAAATATGTGAATGAAGTATTGGAAAAGGAACCGGAGAATTTTGAAGCATTGGTGTTTAAGGCCATGTTATATTTATCACAACATCATTTTGCAGAAGGATTGGAAATAGCGGAGAAGGCACGACAATTAAATCCGCACAATGCATTTGTGCACGGCATCCTTGTTGATGGTAACGTGGAAATGGGAAATTACAAAGCTGCAGTAGAAGCTGCTGATAAAATGATTTCTATCCGGCCCGATCTCCGTTCTTATTCACGTATATCTTATTTAAGAGAAATTCATGGTGACTATCCCGGCGCTATTGAAGCGATGAAGATGGCAGTAGAAGCCGGTCCTCCCGGCGACGAAGCGACGGAGTGGACAAGGATTCAGCTCGGGCATTTGTATGAAAACATCGGTGACTGGAAAAGTGCGGAAATGAATTACCTGGTCTCGTTGCAATACAGGCCCGGCTATGCTCATGCAATTGCAGGTCTTGCAAGAGTTGCTGCTGCATCAAAGGATTATTCTAAGGCGATGGGTTATTATTTGCAGGCTGATTCATCAACCAAGGATTATTCGTTTAAAGAACAGCTGGCGGATATTTATATACTCACAGGGCAAAAGGATAAAGCAGGTGAATTATACAAATGGCTGACCGATGAGATGGGTAATGATGCAAAAGAAGGGGAGAAGGATGATAATATCGGTCACTATGCAGACCGTGAATTAGCGCATAATTTTTTGAAGACCGGCGATTACGATAAAGCAATGGAACATGCAACAGCAGAGTATAAGCGCCGCCCGGAAAACATAGATGTAAACGAAACGATGGCTATTGTGTATTACAGGAAAGGGAATTTTAATAAGGCCTTGTCTTTTATTCAAACGGCTTTGAAGACAAGGAGCCAGAACCCAACTTTGCTAGCCTATGCAGGTTTGATCTATGCAAAGGCAGGAGACAAGGTAAAAGCAAAAGAGCTGTTGACCAAAGTATCGGATCAGCATTACAACATACCGGGAGATTTAAAAGCGGAAGTTGCCAGAGAATTAAAAACCTTATATATTTAAAGACTGGCTATGCGAATTGTTAATTGCGTTTTATTTGCATTGGTTGCTTTGTTTTCTTCGGCAATTGTTTTTTCGCAAAACAAAATTGTTACTGTCGTCGAAACAGGAGTCGTTATTGATGCTGGCATAAATATTCCTATAGAAGGTGCCACCATCGTTCTTTATCCAGCCGGTCAATCAACTACTACAGATCAGCAAGGCAGGTTCTCTTTTACACAATCAAAAGAAAAAATAGAAAGTATTTCCATTTCTGCTATCGGCTATGAAAGCATTAAGATCAATTACGATGATTTTATCAAAGCCAATAACAAAATAACTCTCAAAAACAATATCGTTGAACTCAATGCTGTTACGGTTGCTTTGAACGCAGGAGAACAATACAAGTCGATAAGCAAGGTTGACATTAAAATGAGGGATGTCACCAATTCACAGGAAGTACTGCGGTTGGTGCCCGGCTTATTTATCGGGCAGCATGCCGGTGGCGGCAAAGCTGAACAGCTTTTTCTTCGTGGCTTTGATATTGATCATGGCACTGATGTGAGTATTGCTGTTGATGGCATGCCGGTAAATATGGTATCACATGCACATGGACAGGGTTATGCCGATCTTCATTTTCTTATTCCAGAGTTGATAGAAAATGTTTCTTTCAAAAAAGGACCTTACTATGCGGAAAAAGGAAATTTTACTACAGCGGGCTTTGTTGATTTCAAAACAAAAAATGCTCTTCAGCCCAATATGATAAAGCTGGAAGCAGGACAGTTCAATACGTATCGTGCAGTTAGCATGATGGACTTATTGGGGAAGAATGCAAAAAACAACGGCCAGTCTTTTATTCTTGCATCAGAATACATGTATACGAAAGGATACTTTGACAATCCACAAAATTTCAATCGGCTTAATCTTTTTGGAAAGTACCACGGAAAGATCAATGAAAATAATGATCTAAGTGTATCTGCTTCTACTTTCTCCAGCAAATGGAAAGCATCGGGACAAATACCAGAAAGAGCATTGCAAAGCGGGTTGATTGGCTTCTTTGGGGCCATTGATCCGAATGAAGGAGGAAATACCGGGAGAACGAATGTCAATACCCAGTTGCAAACAACTCTCAGCAATGGTGACTACCTGAAGAACCAGGTTTATTACACCAGGTATGATTTTGAGTTGTATTCCAATTTTACTTTTTTCCTGAATGATGATGTGAATGGTGATGAGATCAGGCAAAAAGAAAAAAGAAATCTTTTTGGATATAACGGCAGCTATTCACATACCGGTTATGCCGGTGATAAAAAGTTGACGACAGATATCGGTGTAAATGTGCGTTATGATCAAACAAACAATTCCGAACTGTCAAGGACGAAAAACAGTACCATCATAACTGATGCTATTAAGCTGGGGGACGTAAAAGAACTCAATACGGCAGTGTACCTCAACGAAACAATTAAGTGGAACGAAAAATTCAGCATGAATGCCGGCGTTCGGTATGATCATTTTTTTAACAGCTACCTCGACAAACTTCAGAACAATACCCTGAGCAAAGCCAATGCCGGTATATTGAGTCCAAAATTGAATTTGTATTATAACGTTAACTGTAAAACACAGTTTTATTTCACAACCGGGAAGGGATTTCATTCCAATGACACAAGGGTAGTGGTGCAAACGGGTGGAAATAAAATATTGCCTGCTGCTTATGGCGTTGACCTCGGTGTGGTGCTTAAACCGGCTAATAATCTTATTGTACAATCAGCATTGTGGTATTTGAAGCTCGACCAGGAGTTTGTATATGTAGGCGATGAAGGCGTAGTCGAGCCAAGCGGAAAGTCAAGAAGACTGGGTGTTGATCTTTCTGTTCGCTACCAACCTGTGAAATGGTTGTTCTTTGATTTCGATGGCAATTATTCCCATGGCCGTGCCATTGAAGAAGCAAAGGGGGAAGATTATTTGCCATTGGCTCCTCTGTTTACAAGTATTGGTGGCGTTACGTTCAAAGGTGCAAGCGGATTGAATGCAAGCCTTCGCTATCGTTTTATGGGCGACAGACCGGCGAATGAAGATAACAGTGTTATTGCAAAAGGATATTTTGTTACGGATGCTGTTGTTAATTATACCCGTAAAAAATTTGAAGTAGGATTATCCGTTCAAAACCTCTTTGATGTAAGATGGAAAGAAACTCAATTTGATACAGAAAGTAAATTGCAGAATGAAACTACACCAGTATCAGAAGTCCATTTCACTCCTGGCACACCATTCTTTTTGAAAACGCATATATCTTTCTTCTTTTAAGTTAGTGTAGTCACCTCGCTGCCTTCCATTTTTGTATCATGCTTCCAATAGTAAGGCGTGGAGAGCAGGTGCCCGATTACATCCATCAGCATTTTTAATACCAGGAAAGTCAGTGCAGGGGTCCAGTGAAGGAACTTGGGTAAGAGAATAGTCAGGTGCATGGGAACGATCCGTAGATAGGGCATGAAAAACATAGAGCCAATGTTTCGCTTTATGTGACTGTACTTAATTTTATTTTGTATGAAGTAAAAAACATAGCTGATGAACAAGGCGAGCAATGCCCATTTGAATGTTGTGAAATCTATGTCTGTAAAACGGAAATCTATAAAAAGGAAGATGAGGTAGCCGAGATGAAACCCGCCATAATGAATGAGAAAGAACCAGGGAAGACAACCTTTGGCTTGTCTGGGAGTTGCCGGCTTATTATTGAAGGTCATATTGTCTACCGAAATATCTTCTGCCCGCGTGGTCAGCATATCGATAAATGTAAAAAAGCCAAGCAATACACTTTGACACCAGTATAGCCAGACAACGGTGGTATATTCTTTTGCATCGTTTTGGTATTGGATGATCATGATAAGATTGAATCCAATCAGGGCCCATAAGAAGGGATCACGAATGATTTTTTGGAGAGATCTCATGGGATGAAAATAGGCAAAGAGAAGAGATTTGAAATACCAACTGAAGGGTATAAACAACAAAAGCGATGCAAGTCGCTTTTAAGTTGTGCCTTGGACCCCGATTTGTATCGGGGTACGACCGTTGCGGGTCATCCCGATATAAATCGGGACGTGCCTACCAATTCCCTGCTATCAGCCATTCAATATATTTTCTGCTTTTCTGTTTTTTGATTCGAAGCTCTTCCTTTCTGGCTTCGATCTCTGTTGGAAATGTTTTGGATGCTTTTAAAATATAAGGTCTGCAATTTCGGGTTGCTGTCACCATTCCAGCATTATGTCGTTGAAGGCGTGCAGTTAGATCACTACAATAGCCGATATAGTAGCGATCGCACTTTTCAGAGTATAAAATATAGGTGAAGTACATAAAACAACAAAAGCGACTTGCGTCGCTTTTAAGTTGTGCCCCGGAACGGAGTTGAACCGTTACGACCGTTGCGGGTCACAGGATTTTCGTACCGCTACAGTTTTTACTGCTTCCGACTTATCGGAATTTGTGGTCTGGACTATCTCTTCATCATGTCCACTTTTGCGGATTTAGATGCCCTCCGTCTAGTCTCTACACCTTCTCTGAGTTTTCAGAGCTTGGCTCGGGATTACCAATTCATTTTGTAAATAAGGCTTCCCCGAATTTGAAGGGTTTTACTTCAAAGATTTCTCTTTGAGTACTCAAATTTTCGATTTAAGTCCTGCGTGTCTACCAATTCCACCACCAGGGCAATTATGTATAAGATCTTTTGAGTATTGCTGAGTATAATTACCGAACGTACAAGAGTGCGACGCAACAGGCGATCATAGTAGCAATACTGCCGGGCTCAAAAAAAATCCCGCTTTCTGCGGGACTATCAGAGCGGAAGACCGGGCTCGAACCGGCCACCCCGACCTTGGCAAGGTCGTGCTCTACCAAATGAGCTACTTCCGCATTTATCAATTATGATAAAGAACTAAGGGGTTGCAAAAATAAGGCATTGCCCTTTTGCCCGAAAAAAAATTTTCAACGATTATTTATTGTACTGGGGAGTATATAAAGTGCTTCCCTGTACAGGCACTTCAGGCTTGTCAAAACGCTTTGTGTAAAGCATATAACATCCGCCAAAAAGAAATGCAACGAGACAGGCGAGCTGCAGATAAAATAAAAATCCTGAAGACGAAACCCAGCTATGTGTGAAGTCGCGGTCCTGTACCTTTTGTAACTCCTGCTGGTATTCGTGGCTTTGGCTCATAGTAAAAATTTGTGATGCAAAAATAAGGTTTCAAACGAAATATTTCATTTTGTTTTACCGACAATTTGGGAGAAAGTCTTTTTCTTTTTAATATAAAACTGCCAGACTATGTTTTTTTGTACCACACCTGCGAGTTGTCCCTTACGTGATGCCGGAAATATACTCTTGCTTTGATGAAATAGCCGCCATTTAATAAACGCAACATGGGCCCTTACTACTGCCATGAAGTAGCCGCCATTTCCTGAAACCAAACCTTTGAATGCAGAAACTGCGTCAAGAAAAGTTCTTGATGGTACTAACCATAGTTTTTTGGCAAAGGACGTATTCTTCGACAGCATGATCCGGTTGTTGCGGAAATTCAGGAAGGTTTTCATATGGTTTTCTTTGGGCAAGGTGCCGCCGCCCACATGGTATACCACCGATGCAGGGCATGAGTAAATTTTATGACCCGCCAATTGTATGCGCCAGCACAGATCAATTTCTTCCTGGTGAGCAAAGAAGTATTCATCAAAACCTTTCATGTCGTGAAATATGCCGGACCGTATAAACAATGCAGCACCGCTTGCCCAGAACACAGGCTCCGTTTGATCATACTGCCCATGATCTTCTTCGCATACATTAAACAACCGGCCTTTTGCAAAAGGGTAGCCATATTTATCCATCCACCCGCCGGCTGCGCCTGAGTATTCAAATAATGTTTTGTCATCATAATACAGCAGCTTGGATTGGCAGGCCGCAATAGAACGATCGCTTTCCAATAATTGCACCATTGGTTCCAGCCAGCCGGGTTGTACTTCTGCATCTGAATTGAGCAGGGCATAATAATCAGCGTCGATCAGTTTCAATGTATCATTGTACCCTTTTGCAAAGCCGCTGTTTTTTTCAAAAAGAATAAGACGAATAGCAGGATAGTTGGTTTGCAGAAACGAAACAGAGTCATCAGTGGAACCATTATCCGATACGATGACTTCATAATTGGAATAGGTAGCCGATAGCACGGATGGAAGAAATTGCTGAAGGAATTTCTTGCCGTTCCAGTTAAGTATCACGACCGCTATTTTGGGTAAAGGCATACTAAATTTGTTCAAAAATAGGGTAAGCCGTTTTATCCTTATTATATTCGGAAAATGTTTCAGCAAATTTTAAACTGGCGAACCGGGTTGGCAGGGATAGCAATACTGATTGTTACCGGTACTATTTTTTATTCGAGGTATGTTTCAAAAAAGATTGCTAAGGAAGAAAGAACAAGAGTAGATGCTTTTGGCCGGTCCTTGAAAATAAAGGGATTGTCTGACGATCCTAATGTGCTCGCATTTACTAACCAGATTGCCGTCGAAAATGAAGATATTCCCATCATAGAAACGGATGAAAAAGATAATCCTTCAGGGTTTTACATCAACCTGGATTCGGCCAAAGTTGCTTCTGATACAGATTACCTGCGAAGGACGGTGAAGAAATTTGCCGGTATTAATCTGCCGGTAAGAGTAGATATTACAGATACAACTTATAACTATTATTATTATGGGCAATCAGCTTTGCAAAATGAAGTGCGGTATTACCCTTTGATCCAGTTATTCATTGTTGGTCTTTTTATCATTGTTACTCTTCTTACTCTTCGCAGCAGCTATCGTTCGGCTCAAAACCAGGTATGGGCCGGCATGGCAAAGGAAACAGCGCATCAACTGGGCACACCTGTCTCCTCGTTAGAAGGATGGGTGGAAATGCTGAAGGAGAAACAAAGTGAGGAGCAGATCGTACAGGAATTATCAAAAGATGTTGATCGTTTGCGCCTGGTATCTGATCGTTTTGGAAAAATTGGAAGTACTCCTCAACTGGAAGAAACAGATTTGGTAAAGCAGATCAACAGCATGGTAGAATACATTAAAAAAAGATCACCGGACAGGATTGTTTTTACTGTTAACACCAATGGCAATGAAAGAATCCAGGCAAAAATATCGCCGCCATTATTTGACTGGGTGATAGAGAATCTTTTGAAGAATGCTTTGGATGCAATGGAGGGTAAAGGAAGTATCACGGTTGATATAAAAGATGAAAAAGAATCTATCAGTATAGATGTGACAGATACCGGCAAAGGAATAGCTGCAAAGAATATCACCAAAGTTTTTAAACCTGGATTTACTACAAAAAAAAGAGGGTGGGGGCTTGGCCTTAGTCTTTCCAAACGTATCATCAGCCTGTATCATAAGGGCCAGATTTTTGTAAAAAATTCCGAGCCTGGAAAAGGGACGACGTTTCGGATTGTGCTTAACAAATAAGTAAAAACTAATCCCGCTTGCTAGCGGGACAAAAGTTAAAACTCAGCTTTATCATTTCATGTTATCAGCTATATTTGCAGTCCCAAAATGTTCGGATAACTTCAAACCTCAAACATTGAACATCGAACAACTGAAGGCCCGGGTGGCGAAATTGGTAGACGCACCACTTTGAGGTGGTGGCGCCCGAAAGGGTGTGCTGGTTCGAATCCAGTCTCGGGCACGAGAGCCTCCAACATGGTTGGAGGTTTTTTATTTACAGCACTGCTTACTAAAAGTTTCGGCTGGCCTGCCTGCTATGTGGTCGGACAGGGATTCCGATCCTGGGTGCGAAGCAGAACCCCGCTGTTGGTAGTCGTAATTATTTTGCCATGCCATTTACCCAGTCTATAGCGAATTGATGCACCTCATCGATTCTATCCGTTCTTTTTACTGTTCCATCAATTAGCGTCTCTTCCTGAAAAAAGTGGTTTGCATTAGGAAAAACTTTATAGGTCATATTAGATTTGCCCTTTCTTAAAAACTCAAGTTTTGCATAATCCATGTCAAGTATTGTCTGATTATTGTCTTTGCCTCCGGCAATGTACAATATAGGAATATCGAGCCTCAGCATATTTTCAAGAGGTGTGGTTTTGCTGAAACTGCTCCATTTTAAGTAGGTTGCGCCATACCAAAACTGATTAGTTGCAGTAGGGTTTTGATATATTTTTTCATATTCCTTGTACAAGGAGTCGACAATTTCTGGCTTTCCTCAGTGGTAATTTGTTTACGTTCTGCTTTAAGTCTTGCCTCAAGAATGAAGTCATAGAGTTGATTTAAAGCATTCCCGACAAAACATACAACATGGGTTACTTTTTTATTGATCACTGCAACTTTTGGTGCAACCTGGGAGCCTTCGGAAAACCCAATCACAATAATTTTTTTAGGGTCAATAGGCAATTTTTTGGTTAAATAGTTTATAGCTTCAGAAGCTGTCTCAGCCCGCCAATCAAGGCTGTATAGCTGTTTATACATATCATTCTCGGGATAGTATGCTCTCCCGGAATTTGAATACTGTAAAGTGTCTTTAAATGGTGTACCAGGTTTACTAATCACTGCTACATAATAATCCTTTGCATATCTTTTAATATCCATCGCAATTGAAGTACTATATCGTCCTGATTTGGTTTTATAATAAATCGGGAAATTGCCTGAACCATCCAGGTAAATAATTAAAGGCTTTTTTTCGTTTGACTCAGATTTTGTCACGTGGATTTCAAAAGAATTCAATTTGGGTTTTGCCAGAACGTAATGTTGAAACAAGGTGTCTTTAAAGTTCTGTGCGAGTACTAAACCGGTATTTAAAATCCCTACTGCTAAGATGACTAATGATTTCATCGATTATTATTATGACTACTAATTTGTGTATTTATGTCAACATATGCTGCCTGTACCAGTGCAATTTTTAAGCACTTCCTGGTGACGAAGTTATCTGCATTTGTTAACCGTTTGGCGTAGCATAAATATAGCTTTTCTGATCACAATTGGCTCTCATCTTTTGTTTTTCAGGCTCGTACAGAATTTTAACAAGGAGTTTAGCTTATAATTCAGGTTTAAATCCTCAATAAAACGGTTCGATATAAATCCAATGTGGGGCACAAAAATCTCATTAGAAATAATGGGATTTTTTAATTTGGATCAATAGTCAGGAAAAGCCGGCTTCATGGTTGTTTTCGTCTTTGCACTTTCCTCCAACGTCGTTATTTTTAACCCGTACTTATGAGACAAAAACACTTATCCTTCCTTACACTGCTATTGCTATCCTTTGGCCAGTCGAAGGCGCAACAGTTTCTCGCTAATATCAGCGTTGCTAATTCTTATACAAGTTCGGATGCGGGTTTCCAGGGTGAAGTAAATGGCAAACTCATCTTTAGTGCAATCGATACAATACATGGTCGTGAGTATTGGGTGACAGATGGAACTCCAGCAGGAACCCACTTTTTAAAAGATGTCAACCCAGGCAGAGCTGATGTATCCCACTATCTTGTGTATGCAAGACCATTTGGCTGGGAACCTATCACAGGATTTACATTTAATAATTTTTATTATTTCCGCAGCGGTAGAGGATATTTTGACCAGGCCCTTTGGAAGACCGATGGAACAGAAGAAGGCACAACTAAAATCAGGGACATAGGGACAGATACAACATGGATCAATTTCGGATACAGGCGTCCACATAAAAAAGCCGGGCCAATTCTTCTGAACGGTAAACCCATCTTTGGCGTATCTGACAAGTTAAAAAATGCAACTTTATGGACAACAGATGGTACACCGGAAGGGACTAAAATGATTGTCGATCTCACTGTCTTTACCTCTTATACAGGCGCTGCAGCGCCTTATTATTTTATTGTATATAAAAACGCGTTATACTTTTTTGTTCGTTCTTCTGATACAAAAATGAAACTGATGCGATCCAATGGCACGCAATCAGGAACATTTGTGGTTAAGGAAATGGATTATTTTTCACAACCTTTTTTGCTGCCGTATAAAAATGAATTGTTTTTTACTGCGACAGATTCTATACACGGAACAGAATTATGGAAAACAAACGGACTTAGTTCGGGAACTGTAATGGTAAAGGATATCTGGCCGGGTACACAAAGCGGCGGCCCGGTGGAAATGAACGTGGTAAATGATCGCTTACTCTTTTTTGCCCGCGACCCAATTCATGATAAAGAACTTTGGATCAGTGATGGAACCGAAGAAGGAACTAAACTTTTGAAGGATACATATCCAGGCAAGCAACGGACAATTCCTCAAATGCCGGGTATCGATATGACAGCTTTTGAAGACCGGGCATTTTTCCCCGCCAATGACAGCATTCATGGCCAGGAATGGTGGGTCACTGATGGCACAGAGCAAGGTACACACATGCTAAAAGATATCGGACCGGGCACCATGAATGGGATGTCGCTTGGTGAAAGTTATATTGTAAAAGTCAAAGACAAATTTTACCTGACGGCCCGCGAAAATCCGTATGCTGGTGGTATTATTAATATTTATGTCACGGACTGCAGTGAGGCCGGAACAAGAAAAGCATTTACCTCAACTGCCGGAATTCGCTATGGTGCACGATTCTATTCATTTGGCGACAAGCTGTTTTTCCAGGGTGCAGATAATTATCGTGCCGATCCCGCATTTTTAGTTGACAGTACAAAACTTGAATTTGTAAACACGGTTAACCTGCAGCTTGAGCTTTTTCCCAATCCAACTTCTTCTATTGCACTTGCAAAAATTACCAACTTTACTCCGTCACTTGCAAAACTCAGCATCTATGATGTAGCGGGGAGAAAAGTTTCAGAGCAGACTGTCGATCTTTATTGTGATTGCCGGATTAAAAATGTGCCCATCGGGCACCTTCCCCGCGGAGTATATTTTGTAGCCGTTTCATCCCGCAATCAACGGATCACAAAAAAGTTGCTGGTGCAGTAGCAATTAATGTCCGGAAGTTTTTATTTCAGCTTTCCTATTTGCTCATTATAATATTTAACCTCTTGTATTACCGACTGCAAATTTCCATCGGCTTCCGTTGAATCACGTTCGATATAAATGTATCCTTTAAAATTTTGTTTCTTCAATTCTGCAAATATCTCGGGAAACTTTACGACGCCCGTACCAACCACCACATCTTTTAAAGCCGGGTTGTCATACGCAGCGATATCTTTCAGGTGAAGCCCGATGATATGACCACTTAATTTCTTTACCGCATCAAGCGGATCAATACCGCTTTTTGGCCAATGACCAAGATCAGCACATACTTTGAAATTTGGATGGTTGTTTATAGCCATAAGCGTTGTGTCCGGGTTCCAGTAATGACTATTCGCTTTCCAATGTTCATGGATAGCGACTTTCATTCCATATACGCCTGCAAGACTATCAATTTCATCCCACATTTTAAGTGGTGGCTCTGTGGTGACATATTCTACGCCAAATTGCTTTGCGATGTCAAACTGTTTTTTCCAGGAGCTGACTGTCGAATCACCAACTATATAAAGTGAATTGCAGATAAGACCTTTTTCTTTAATCCATGATTTTAGTTTTTCTATTCCTGCCGGTGATAATTTACCTATCGCTGAATCTTTAAATTCAGGTCCTGCACTATGGAAAGTGTTTGGTTCAATGTATCTCAGGTTAGCGCTATCGACTTTGTCCAGTGACTGGGGAAAGTTGAAAGTATGAAAGGTCCAGAGGGCAACACCGAGTTTCCAGTCCGTTAAAGGATTGACAGTGGATGTTGTTGTGGAATTCGTATCAGGTTGGTCAGGCTGTTTATCATCATTACAAGCGATGGCCAGGATGATGACGCAAGATAGCAAAACAATAATTTTGTTCATTTTTTTAATTATATAAAAGCGAAGTTCAGCATTCTGATCAGAAAGCCACCGGGAAACTTAAAAACTCAGACAAAAAATATCCTGTTTGGGTTTTTAGGGACAAGGATAATAAGGATTAAATGGATTATTGCTTCCCATTGTACGTAGAAAATCCGTGACGATCTGTTTAATCTGTGTCACCCGTGTTCTACACCTGCCGAAATAGGACATCACTGCGGGAAACCGCCCATATTGTATAAAAATAGTTCCTGAGATTTGTAACTATTGCCCCACCTTCCACGTAAGATAGAGAACCCAAACACCAGGTTATGAAAAAATATTTGCTGATTTTTATTCTTGTAGCGGCAACCGCAACACTCCACGCACAATTTAATAAAGAACCTTACCAGACAAAGTCGCTGTCCAGTGAATCATTTAAAACCGCTGAAGTCAGGACCAATGGCGGAAATATTACTGTGACCGGGGTCAGTGCTTCAGAGGCAAAGATCGAGGTGTATGTGTCGGCCAATAACCTCAACATTGGCATTTCTAAGGAAGAGATTGAAAATCGCCTGAAGGAAAAATATGATCTCGAGATAAGTGTTTCAAATGGCAAGCTCACGGCCATCGCCAAACGAAAAGGTATAATGAATAATGATTGGAAGAAATCACTTAGTATTTCCTTTAAATTGTTCCTTCCAAAAGATGTGACAACTGACCTTTCAACAAGCGGCGGCAACATTCATCTTAGCGGAATGTCAGCTAATCAGGAGTTTAAAACGAGTGGTGGCAATCTTCATATTGATGATGTGAAGGGGAATATGAAAGGAAAAACATCCGGAGGTAACATTCATCTTGATAATTCTTCCGGAGAAGAGATTGAAGTGTCAACAAGTGGCGGTAATATTCACGCTAAGAATTGTAAAGGAAAAATGCGGCTCAGTACATCGGGTGGCAACCTGGATCTTGATGACCTGGATGGTTATGTGTGGGGAAAAACAAGTGGCGGCAATATTTCGGGAAAAAATATTGCCGGCGAATTTATCAGTAGCACCTCAGGTGGTGGCGTTCGGCTCAGCGATCTTAACTGTAGTGTTGAAACCTCTACGAGTGGAGGTAATATTCACGTTTCTATTACGACACCTGGTAAATACGTGAAGATTCATAATTCAGGTGGAAATATAGAACTCAATATTCCAAAAGACAGGGGCATGGATCTCGACTTGCATGCCGATAGAATCAAAACAGACCGGCTTGAAAATTTCACAGGTAAAGTGGAGAATAAAAACATCCAGGGAAAATTGAATGGTGGTGGAATGCCTGTGATGTTGAAGGCAGGTGGCGGAAAAATTTCTCTTGAGTTTAAATAGTTCATTACTTCAATCTATTCCTCAATGGACTTTACAAAGTCAGAAGGTGTCATGCCCGTCTGCTTTTTAAAAGCGCCATTAAAAGCGGATTTACTCTTATACCCGACATCGTATGCGAGGCCGATAATAGAGTAGGATTGATGTTCGTTTAGCCTGACCTTTTTTTTGAATTCTTCAATGCGATAATAATTCATCAGCTCGTTAAAAGACTTATTAAATTTTTGATTAATTGTTTGAGAAATAATATGAGCATTTGTCCCTGTCTTTTTTGCAAGTGCAGATAAATTCAACTCCGGATCGGTAAAAATTTTTTCGGTTTCCAATAAATCAAGCAATTTTTTAACCAGGCCATCCTGAACCTGTTCGTTTACCGGAACTGATTTGTATTTTATTGAAAAACCCGGTGATAGCAGCATATTATCGGCTATCGCCTGGAAACCGATCATATAAACTACCAGGGCCAATACCATGTTATATATATAATTGATAATAATACTACCGGTACCATTCACAACGAGGTTAAACGTATAATAAACAAAAATTCCAGCGACAAGGATAAAGGCGAGTGAAAGTTTTTTCAACCAACTAATACGCTGCTCCAATGGCACAAGATAAGCCTGCTCTTTGTTTTTTATTGATTGAATGATTTTTCTTCGGCCAAGGATGACATAAATAAGAAGATGAATAAAATAAGCAACAAACCAAAAAATAGATACGCCGGTTATCGGTATGCGTCCTTCTATTAGTTTGTTTATACTCTCTACAATTGTCGCATAAGAAACGGATACCCTTTCCAGTTTTATAATGATCAATGCAATTATATAAGGGATGAAATGTAAAAGTTGCCTGGGCCGAAAACGGAACTGTGGGTCAATTACCGCTACTACGTAGAAGTAAAGTACGGGTCCTAGCAGTAACACCATGCCACGGGCAAAGCCTGCCACTTGTGGTGTGGATTGATACAAATAGGATGAGGTCCAGAGGTTGCTGACAGTTGTGCAGAGTATTATAGTTAACATCGCAAGCAGCACAATCCACGACCTTTTGTTTGGCGTGGGTCTTACGATAAACACGATCATGAGGAAAAGGCACTGTGCTGCACAAGCTCCGAGTACTATTGACCATATTTGGTGGTTCATAATCAAAATTAATGCGTACTGAATTACAGGATAGTACTATTTCAAAAACGTAAAACGTTTCCTTTGCCGATATTTCTGACTGTTAATTAAAAGACGTAATCAAACCAGGTCATTATGGCAGCTCACTTTACTTATAGAATGGCTCCAGGGGTTTTAGTATGCTTCCTTCTTTTTAATAATGGCATCGGAGCGCAACAGGTTCTTAATATGGATTTTGAAAAAGTTAGTTCAAAAAACGTCACACAGCCCTGGGGATGGGAGCCTGATATATTTTCGCCGGACCTGGTTACAAGCCTTGATAGTGCGATGACTCACCATGGTAAGTATAGCTTAGCCCTGAAGAATAAAGTTGATGCTGTTACTTCCGGGGCACAGGCAATCGTTTTCTATCTTGAACCGTATTCTATAACTGGTAAAACTGTAAAATTTGAAGGATGGGTCCGATCAGAGAATTTCGAAGGATCGTTAGTAATAAAGCTTGAGGACGATAAAGATTTTCTTCAAGCGGGTATTGCAGCAGCGAATGATTCAGTCAAATTTCAGAAAACAGGGAACCTGGAATGGAGAAAATTTACTTTTTTTAAAAAAATTTCTCCCGGGATAAACTGGACCCGCCTTATTGTTACTCATTCAGGTAAAGGCAATGTTTGGATTGATGATATGGCACTATATGTTGCCAGTAAAAAAATTACTGCCTTGCCTGTTGCTATACCTTTTACACGCCAACAAATGAATTGGCTGAATACGGCTTCTTCTTCTCTTACTTCAGTTGATGCTTCAAAGCAGGGCGGGGCCTATTCATATAACGACCTTGAAAAATTTAAAAAAATTGCCGGTGATGCATTAATTATCGGTTTAGGTGAAGCGACACATGGCACGAGTGAATTTTTCAGAATGAAACACAGGGCGGTGGAGTATGCCGTAAAAGAAATGGGTGTTCGTGTCTTTGGTATCGAAGATCATCAATTAATAGTAGAAAATGTCAACAGGTATGTGCTTAGTGGAAAAGGTGATGCAAGAAAAAGCATGTATGGAATGTTTGGAGTATGGGACAGTGAAGAAGTATTAAACCTGGTAAAATGGGTTAGGAGTTATAATGAGCAGCACCCGGACGATATGGTGGAATTTGTGGGCTATGATATGCAATCAGTAAACCAACCACTTGATAGCTTATATTCTTTTTGGCTGAAGATGGACACCGTTTTTTTTGCATCAATAAAAAACTTGTTTACGGATTTAAAAAAGAATCTGCCTGCTGTTTATTCAGCTACCGATAGTATGAAACAGGTATGGTCAACGGATGCAAAACGTTTGCTTGATTTAACATTACAGAAAAAACAAGGATGGTTAGCAAAGTGCAATAACAAAAACGACAGCCTGTACATAGAATGGGGAGCACAATATGCCCGGCTTGTACAACAATTTGCAAGGGAAAATATTAATCCTATGGCATTATATCGCGATGAGGCAATGGCTGAAAATATATCCTGGATACTTTCTATTCGAAAACCCGGAACAAAGATTTTAATATGGGCTCATGACGTACACATAAGTCGTGGAGAGCATCCGGAAAGGGAATTGAACTATCATCATGGTATTTCAATGGGATCGTGGCTGGCAAAAAAGTATGGCACACGATATAAAGCTTTTGGACTTGCAACTTATACAGGCGCTTACAGAGCTTATCCCGGTTATGATGATTACAGTCATTGGATGAGTTGTCCTGTTTATCCCGGCCCTCCGGGTACTTTGGACTTTGCATTACATAAAATAACAGAGAAAAGAAAAGTGCCTGCATTATTGCTCGATCTTACCAATTCAAGACAGCAAAAATGGCTCAGTACACCATTGCCGGTTCGATTTGCCAATCATGTTTGTTACGAGTATGCTTATTGGACACGCTTTTCTGTTCCTTACCAGTTTGACGGGATATTTTTTATCGATAAAACAAATCCAGCGAAGCAGATAAAATAAACGTCATTTTATTTCGGCCTGTTTCTTTCTTTTCAAAAATAAATAATTAATGACCAGCATGCTTATAATGGTGAAATAAATGACGAAAAAATAAACAAACCAGGAGACCGTCACGACGTGGGCGGGTTTGACAGCTACAAAAATTCCATTCCCGATATTTCCATCGGAAAACATAAAATTTCTTGTAAAGTTCCAGCCGAAATGAATAGCGCAGGCTATATAAAGGGAGAATGTTTTTGAATAGCTATATGCGTATAGAAGCCCTACAAGTCCTGTCATGATAAAGACGATTATCATTTGAGATACATTCCCGATTATTTCAAAAGAGAACCAGTGATAAATTCCAAAAGCGACAGATGAAATAATGATCGCTTTGGTTATTCCCAGTTTTTTAATAAGTATGTAAAAGATCACACCACGGAATATCAATTCTTCAAACAGGACCGATTTAATATTATACCATATCCCGTCACCTAAAAGCTTTAAAGTAAAAAGAGGGTTCATCTCCCATCTTTCTCCAAAATACATCCGCATTAAAAACCCGGAGGCTGCACAAATACACGTAATGGTAAAGAACAGTCCAAAATCCAGTAATCTTTGTTTTGTTGGTTTAAATCCTAATACCCGCAGGTCCTTTTTCTCAAACAACCATACTAAAATCCAGGAGATAGCGAGTTGTACAATAATTCCAATCATAGTTTTCTAAGTAATAAAGTGTGCGGTCAGGATTTCGTTCTCCAGATAACAGTAAGGATAGCAGTGATAACAAGTAGCGCAATGACGATAAGGAGTAATAGTTCAAAAGTTGTTTCGGGAAAACTGGAAGATTGAGCAATAAACGCCCAGCAGGCAAAGAGAATAAGCAAAGGAATGCTTATCGTAAGAATTATTTTTTGCCCTTTACTGATAGTGAATTTGGTTTTTGGAGCCTGGTCTTTTTCCCTGATACTGTCAAATGAAATTTCAAGCACCTGGGCCAATGTCTTTAATGTATAGCTCCTGGGTAATATGTCACCATTTTCAATCCGTTGAATGGAGCGTATACTGATATTCGAAAGTTCCGATAGTTCTTTTTGTGTATAGCCCTTTGCAACTCTTCCTTCTTTCACGAGTGCCGATATCATTTTTTTATCATTTAGTTGCATACAAAGCTATCCTTTGCAGCAAAGCTATTCGAATATTTGACACGACATTCAGACGACATTTACACGACAAATAGTTGAAAACGTGGCGGTTTTGTATCAAATGAAAATACTTTTGTATAAACAGGTATTTGCTATCCTTTATTCTTCAAAATCTCCATTACCTCTTCTTTTCTCCTCCGGGAAATTTCTATGCGTGAAGAATCACTCATGGTAAGCATGCCATCCATTAAATAATTAACGACATGCGATTTGTTGACCAGGTGGGACTTGTGAACCCTTATAAAACCGTAGTTGGTAAGAATGTCTTCATAGTGTTTGATAGAGTAAGTTGTGAGCAACGAGGTTTTATCGGCAAAAAAGAATTTAGTGTAACTGCCTTCACCCTGCAACCGGATGATATCTTCCGGCTTATGGAAAAAAGTACCCTGTAATGTCGGGAGCGCCAGTTTGAAATCTTTTTTATCTGTTACGGCCAGGTTGTACATGAAATTTTTATAAAGGGGATCGTTTGAGCCGGGAGTTTGTTTCGCCTCGTATCGTTTCACCGCATTTTGCAGTTCATCGGTATCTATTGGTTTTAATAAATAATCTAAAGCGCTGAAACGAATGGCGTCTATTGCATATTCGTCGTGGGCGGTGGTAAATATGATACTGAAGTTTATTTTCGGAACCTTTTTTAATAGTTCAAAACCATTCATCAATGGCATTTGAATGTCTATAAAAAGCAAATCGGGCTGAAAGTTCTGAAGTATCAACAATCCTTCATAGGGGTCGGTGGTCGTTTTTACTGTTGTTATTTCAGGCGCATAATGTTTTAACATAAGCGATAATGTTTGTATCGCCGTGATCTCATCATCTATGATTAATGCTTTGATGGTGCTCATGATTTTTTATTTCCTATAAATATTTTTAATTCAACCTGTGTGCCCATAATGCTGCCCTTTATGTCTGTAATATCAGATATGGCCGCTTCAAAAGGTTTATCATATTGTTGCTGCAGCAACTGTAAACGTTGCTGTACCATTGACATTCCCTTTGATTCATGCTTGGGTTTTGTTTGCCCATTATTTTCCTTGAGCAGGGCAGAAGCGGCCCGGCCAATGCCATTGTCACGAAGAGAAACAAGTAATATATCATCGGATTCGAGTTCAAAATAAATGCTAAGTATCCGTTCTGTTTGCAATGGCATCAATCCATGCCAGATTGAATTTTCGACAAATGGTTGCAGTATCATTGGCGGGATCATGATCTCGACGGGTTCTATGTCATCGCTCATGTTTATTTTATAGGTAAAAGTTCCGCCAAAACGATATTGCTCCAATTGCAAATAAGCGGTAAGAATTTCCAGTTCTTTTTCCAGTGAAATAAACTGCTGGTTACTGCAATGCAATATATCTCTTTGCAGCTTCGAAAATTTCGACAGGTATTTATTAGCTTCCACCACGTTGCCCTGGAGTATATAATGTTGTATACTGTTAAGCGCATTAAAAATGAAATGCGGATTCATCTGCATGCGCAACGCGGTGAGCTGGGAGGTTGCAAAATCTTTATTCAGCCGCAGTACTTCCATTTCTTTTTCTATCGCCTGTTGCTCAGCTTTGAACGTATTTATTTTAGTGGCACACAGCGAAGCGATAGTAGTCAGTATCTGCAGATGACGTTCGGTATAAAAATTCTTTTGGGAATGTTCACTGTCAATGACGCCAATCACTTTTTCATTGATGATAATAGGCACGGCAATTTCAGAGAGCCTTTTTGTATCGTCAACGATATACCTGTCGTCTATTGACGTATCAGCGACCACTTCTGACTTTCCAACCAGTGCCACATGGCCTGTAACACCTTTGCCTACCGGGATAGTGACAGGATGAATAATCTTATCTACGTTGCCATTGACCAAACTTTCTTTTGACGTCTTAGGTCCTAAAGCAGCTTTCTGAATAAGTATGTTTTTATTCTCGTCCTTCAGGTATATCACACAATCTTCAAAGTTTAGTTTGGAGATGCAATTCTTTGCAACATCCCATAACAGGTCGTCTGTATTGCTGATGCTATTCATTGAAGTCGCAAAGTGATTAATGATCTGTTCTATCTCCAATTGCTCGCGGTAAACAGCAGCTTTTTGCTTTTGTAAGGCTTCCTGCTTCCTTTCTCTTTTCCTGATAAAGAGAAGAAGCAACGCGATGGCTGCAACTGCCGATAATAATATAAACCAGGTTTGTTTCCAGAAGGGCGCCGTAATAGTGAAAGAAAAACTTGCATCGTTTTCACTCCATTTGCCTTTATTGTTTAATGCTTTTACCCGAAACGTATAATTGTGCGGAGAAAGATTTTCATAAGCCACATTGCGCAAATAACCTGCAGGGATCCAATTTGTGTCTAACCCTTCCAGTTTGTAAAAGTACTGGATGTCTTTTTGGTTGGCATAATCAAGAGCGGAAAAGCTGAACGTGAAAGAATTATTGTTATAAGAATAGTTGTTGTTACTACCGCTGGTTGTTATAAATTCATTGTTCTTTATTTGTTTTATGCCGGTAATATAGGTGAGCGGAGATGTAGCTGAAAGAAGAACTGTGTCTGGTTTAAAAGATAGAAAACCAAAAGTTGTCCCTGCCCAGATCGTGCTATCCTTCTCCTGGTAGAGGGTTATAGAATAGTAACCGGGTTTTATAAAGCCATCCCACTGGTCAAAATTCAAAACATTGTTTTTGAATTTCCCGGTTTGACCTATAAATGTCAAACCTTTTGGACTACCGGCCCAGATATTATTTTCTTTGTCGGCGAGTAAACCCAGGTAGTGAAGGGAATTAAGACCATCTGTCGTACCGTATTGCTTTACAATTTCCAAATTGTTTTCTTTATCAAACCCGCACTTCAAAATGCCTTCACCATCAGTAGCGATCCATACGTTTTTATCCCGGTCCTTTATTATGCTTTTTACTGAAAGAGTTTTATTATTAATCATCACCGGATGAAATGCATCATTTTTTAGACGCAGCATTCCTTCTTCACCACCAATTATAATGCTACCGTCGGGTGTTTCGATACCGGAATAAAATTTGGCATGTTTGGTAATATTGGATGGGTAGTAATATTTTTTAAAGGATACGGTGTTGTTTTCGTCAATTACTATTTCACTTGCACCATGATCTCCAATAGCGAATAATTTCCCTCCTGATGTTTTTAAAAACTGGCTGAAGGATTCGTCGTGCAACCCATTTTCTGTTGAAAATCTTTTTACCTGCCGGTCTTTTAGTAATGCCAGGCCCTGGTAGCCTGATCCGGCCCACAACCACCCTCTTTCATCTTCATACATACATTTTATTTCGGCTAATGAAACCACGTTTTTCTGTAAAAGACCAAAATTGATCCCCGTTTTTTGAAGGATCGTTCCCCTGTTGGAGCCCAGTAACAGGTTATCATTTTTGAGCTGAAGAAACGAATAATAATCCTGGTGTGCCGGGAATATGGCTGTTGCATTATATGAAGTGAAAAGGGATGGTTTAATTTTTACTAAACCAGTATGCGAGGCCAGCCAAAAGAAATTATTATCCTTTAGCAATGCACCGGGCCATTCTATACCGTGTTCCGCGGTGTTGATAAAGCGGGAGGCGACTTCTGTTTGCTGGTGAAAATAATAAAGGCCGACAGTACCAAAGTGCCAGGCGCCTTCGAGCTCTTCATCTACACCTGGTTTGTACAAAGCTTTGTGCTGGATATTGGTGTGTATTCCGTTTTCAACTTTGTGTACTTCTGTTTCTGTTGTGGTAAAAAAAACTTTTGAACGACTGACCGGAAAAAGAGAAAGTATATGGTCGTGATCTTTTGTAATAGTATGAAGTAGTTCAATACTGTTTTCTTTTAGTACAAATAGCCTGGTTAAGTCGGTCATGTAGACAGTACCATCTTTTGCTTTTTTAACCTGATCAATACGGCTGTCGCCCGGGGATTTATTTTTATAACCCCATTGAGGAAGAATATAATTTGCCAGCTGTATTTTTTTAGATTGGCCACTGCTTGTATCATTCAAATGAATTTTAGCAGGACCATTTTCAGTTGCCATCCAGATGGTCCCGTCACTTTCCGGTAAAATATCATTGACGCCTTGCGGCAAAGACGATGCTGCAGTCATCTTTATTATTTCATTGTCAGCGTAGCGAAACAAGCCGGCATCTGTGCCTATCCACAGGTTATTCTTTTTATCAGCTACAATCACATTTACATAGCCAAGTATGTCACCTTCTTTTGAACGGTTATAGTTGTGAAATTCGTAACCATCGTAACGACTGATACCGGCGGAAGTACCTATCCACAAAAAGCCTTTATTGTCTTTCGCCAGTGAAATGATCTCTGATGAAGGAAGACCGTGAGAGCTATTGTAAAACTCGTAAGAGTAGGCAGCAGAAGTTTGCGCGGCAATTATCTTGCTGCAACATGTGACGACGATCAATGCCAGAGCCCGGCAATATGTAATAACATTTTCCTTCAAACGACTAATATAAGATATTTGGTGGCGATGCGATGTAACAAAGTGGTGGGGACGTCAAAGAGCCTTTTTGTTTACTTCGCAGCGACACCCTGTGCCAATTTATTTATCATTGCTTTAAGTTCGTCTATTTGTTTTTGTTGATTTTGAATAATGCCTTTTGATGCTTCCAATTCTTTCTGTATTTCAGTCATATTTTTATCCGACTCTTCTTTTATCAGGGCTGTTCTTTTTTCTAATGCCTGTATAGCGATAAAACTCACGCCTGCAAAATCGGCCGAGTTAATAGTGGTGTCATTGCCTATACTTCCGTACTTGTCTTTCCCGAAGGCTGCATGGAAATCCTGCGCCATCGGTCCATAGTGACGAAATATTTTTGGATCCTGTGTTTTGTAGTTCCAGCTGGTAAGATGAAAGGTGCTTATCTTCTTTAAAAAATCTTCGCCGTTTACTTCGGCAAAGTTTTCTTTGGTGCGGACATCGCTGCCGGTCGTCCAGGCATTATCACCAGCGAATAATGTGCAGCCGGTAGATAAATTAGCGCTGGTAAAAAGTTTATAGCCTCCGGCAAACCTTGCCCGGAAATTATTTGCATTGGCAGAATACATAATGGTGCTGGTAGATTTGTCTCCGATTACAAATGAGCCTTCCTGGTTATTTGTAGAAACATAACTTCCCATTGCTGTTGTATAATTTCCACTGGCGGTTGTATAATGTCCCATTGCGGTGGAAAAATCTCCAAAGGCTTCTGTATTGTCTCCCATGGCAGTAGAAACAAATCCACTGGCAGTTGTGAGATACCCCATTGCGGTTGAATATTCTCCATAGGCCATTGTATTTCTTCCAAAAGCAGTTGAAATAATTCCATTTGCAGTTGTGCCATTTCCCATTGCAGTTGCACCATATCCTTCAGCAGTTGTATTATATCCGGTAGCAAAAGAATAGTCACCTATGTAAATTTTATCCCAGTAATTCCCATTAACATAGCCTGCACGAAATGCAGCTTTGTCTGCATACCACATCATTCTCCTTCCTGCGCCTTGTGTGGGAGTATTGCCAGGTGTTGGATCCACATCTCCAATTGCACTAAACAGCACACTGCCGTTTGCTACATGCAAACGGGCGGAAGGGGTGGCGGTGCCAATACCTACATTTTGTGCAACAACGTTTTTTACCGCAATCAATAATATCGTGAACAAAAAATGTTTTTTCATGTCTTATAATTTTGACTTCTTCAATTCATCCAATTCCTTACGCAATTGCAGGAGCATGGTTTTCAATTCTTCATTTTCTTTCTCCAGTTGTTTTATTTTATGTATTCTTATTTCCAACTCCTCTATCTTTTGTGTTCTTTTTTCCAATGCCTGTATAGCAATAAAACTTACCCCGGCGAAGTCGGCTGAGTTAATAGTGGTATCGTTACCAATGGTTCCGTATTTATCTTTTCCGAAGGCTGCATAAAAATCCTGTGCCATCGGCCCGTAGTGACGGAAGGTTGCCGGGTTTTGTGTTTTATAATTCCAGCTTGTGAGATGGAAGCCGCTTATCTTCTTTAAAAAATCTTCGCCGTTTATTTCCGCAAAGTTTTCTTTGGTTCGTACATCGCTGCCGGTGGTCCAGGCGTTATCGCCGGCAGCTAAGGAGCAACCGGTTGATAAATTGGCACTGGTAATTAAATGATAGCCCCCGGCAAACCTTGACAAAAAAAAGTTAGCTGTCGGTGAAACCATTATAGTAGCAGAAGAGTTATCACCTATTATAAGAGAACCTGTCTTGCTATTAGTAGAAACATTATTGCCTATTGCGGTTGAATAATCACCGCTGGCGGTTGTACGATAACCAGTAGCGGTTGAATAATCCCCGCTGGCAGCAGTACGAAATCCGCTTGCAAACGAAGAATTTCCGCTGGCTGAACTGCTATCCCCAATTGAAGTAGATGCATATCCTGTTGCATCTGTATATTTTCCCATGGCAGTCGAATAGAGCCCGGTAGCAGAAGTAATATTTCCCATGGCGGTTGAATAGTCGCCACTGGCGGCCGTTTGTTTTCCCATTGCAGTTGAATAATCGCCCCTGGCGCCTGTCAGCATTCCCGTGGCAGTTGAGTAATCGCCACTGGCGGATGTGACTGAACCCATAGCTGTTGATGCAAAACCGCTGGCGATTGTTGAATTTCCGAAAGCCGTTGAAGTATTACCTGTGGCTGTAGCCCCATTTCCCATGGCGGCAGAATATTGCCCTTTAACAGAATTATCAATTTTACCGCTTCTCAGTGCGCCTGTTTTTGCCTCAAAAAATAATGCAGTGCCTGCGATGCCGGAAATATCAGGCAGCGATGAACTGTTGACATATAAACGGCGGAACAATAAAGAAAAGCCTGCGCCGGTATTAAAGTCAGGATTGCTTTTGAAATTGATATAGAGTGAGGGTGAATTAAATATCCACTTGCCCGTGGTATTGTACCCGTTACCTACAGCCAGCAGCAGAGTACCTGTTGAGGATTCTTTTATAATCAATGAATCACCTGTACTTAAGTCCATCGTTTCGGCTGTCATCTCAATAGCTATATTGGTGGAGGATGCAATGGTTGCTTTACCATCATGGTCAATGCCATAATTCCCTGCCGGTCCCCCGGCGTCGTAGAGCCTGCCGGTTGAATCGGTATTCAGAAGAAATGCCAGTGTACCAAGACCAGGCATATTTTTAATTTGTGCCCCGGTGGGCGGAGTACTGGTGATACTGGTTGGTGTGTTTACCAGCAGGCTGCCAATAATATGCATTTTGTTAAACGGTTCGTTGGTGCCAATACCTACATTTTGGGCTGATGAATATGCAGCTAAAAAAATACTTACAGCAATTGCAATTGTTCTTTTCATTGATAAATAATATTACTTTTTCAGGAATTGCTTTTTCAGTTCATCCATTTCTTTTCTCAACAGTAAAATCATTTCTTTCAGTTCTGTGTTTTCCTTTCTTAAATCGTTGTTCATCTTTTCAATCTGTTCAATCTTCTGTGTTCTTTTTTCCAACGCCTGTATCGCAATTAAATTCACTCCATCAAAATCAGCCTGGTTGATGGTAGTATCATTGCCGATGTTTCCATATTTATCTTTTCCAAAGGCGGCATAGAATTCTTGTGCCATCGGCCCATAGTGACGATACTTTGCAGGATCTTGTTTTTTATAATTCCAGCTAACAAGTTGCATCGTGGCGATCTTTTTTAAAAAATCTTCACCGTTTACATTTTCAAAATTTTCTTTCAATCGCATATCGCTGGTAGTTGTCCATGCATTATCACCGGCGCCCAAAGAACAACTGGTAGAATAATCCGAGCTGGTATATAGCCTGTAGCCATTGTCAAATCTTGCCCGGAAGTTATTAGGGGCAGGGGAATTCATAATTGTGGAGGTAGAAGCATCACCTATTACAAATGACCCTTCCTGGTTATTTGTCGAAACAAACCTTCCCATTGCTGTTGAATAATCTCCGCTTGCTGTTGTATAACTACCCATTGCAGTTGAAACACCTCCGCTTGCAGTCGTAGAGAACCCCATTGCGGTTGACGAACTGCCACCGGCAGAAGTACTACTTCCCGCTGCAGTGGAATAATTGCCGCTTGCAGTTGTCAAAAAGCCCATCGTCATAGAGTAATCCCCACTCGCAGATGTACTTCGTCCCGTTGCAGTAGAATAATCACCACCGGCATTTGTAGAGAAGCCAATCGCTGTAGAATACGTTCCGCTGGCATGTGCACCGGCGCCTAGTGCAACAGCAGAATAGCCATCGGCAGTGCTGGAATTTCCCAGTGCAATAGAAAAAACTCCCTCCGCATACGTGCTATAACCTAAAGCAGTGGAAGACTCACCAACAGCGTTTGTGCTATGACCAATACCAGTAGAAAAATCTCCGCTCGCAGTCGCATTGTATCCGAGAGCAGTGGAAAAAACACCCTTTGCCGAAAGGTTTATTTGTCCTCCCCGCAATATACCTTTCCTTGTATCGAAAAAGAAAGCGTTACCAGTATAGTCTCTTACATCAGTTTGTGTTGTACTGGTGTATAGTCTCCGAAATAATAATGAAAAACCGGTACCCACATTAGCATCTCCGTTACTTTTAAAAATAATATAGAGTGTAAGAGAATTGAGAATCCATTTTCCGGGAGTATTATAACCATTGCCAAGCGCCAGTAAAGGCGTTGTAGATCCTGCAAATTGTTTTATTATCAGTGAATCGCCCGATGCAAGGTCAATATTCTCAAGAGTTATTTCAAATCCGGAAGAAGTCGTGCCATTTATATTTGCATTGGCCGTAAGATTGGGTATGTAATTGCCGGCAGCACCACCAGGGTCATAAATGCGACCCGTAGAATCTGTTGTCGGAAATGTGATAGTACTTGCATTTACCATTGTTTTTATTTGCGCTGCTGCGGGCGATGTTGATGTAGTTGTCGTGGGTTCTGTAACGACCAGGCTGCCATGAACCTGGAGTTTATTGCTCGGTTCTGCAGTACCAATCCCCACATTTTGTGCAAAAGAAGTAATTGACAGATTTATTGTTAATACAATACAACAGATAAATATTCTCATAGCGTTAATTTTTATCGGGTATTCAATTATGTCTGCATTGCCATGCAGTAGCCTGTTGCGGAGTCGTTGCCGTTTTCAATGTCGCCAGGTTTTGTGCAAATTGAGATCCGGGAGAAGCACTCGACACATAATAGCCCGAATAGAAAACGTTTTCAAGGACGACGGTCTTGACACCGTTTACATCAGGCATCTTATGTATAAAAAATTTATAACTATCACCGGGGTCGCTGCTGGCATTTAATGATACCAGGTGTCTTTCCTGCTGGTTGCTTGAAGGCGCTGCTCCCACCCAAATGTTCTTATTTTTTTTAAGGCGAATGGCATAACAATCTTTGCTATTATCTTCCGTCCTCGACTGTGAAACTTCCCACTCGCAATTTTCATCAATGGCCAATTGGGTAAGACTATAAGTGCGAAGTATATTATCACGGTACATCACCGGGACGTTTGCTTTGAGGAAAATATATTTATCGGAACCTTCATCGATTGTCAGGATCCAGGTTTGTGGATAGTGCTCAGATTGTACCGGGTTGGGAACGCTATTTTTTTTACAGCCGGTAATTAGCAAAATAGTAGAAATAATAAAGATTGCTTTTTTCATGATCAGTAGTTTAAGGGATGAGTTTTTCAAAATCACCCTGCAGATTTACGGCTGCTGAAATTCCCGTGGCCCTTTCACCCGTTTAACGGCGTAGTCAATATGTTTAACGGTGAGAAAATGAATGGCAAATTCAAGAAACTGAAAGGAATTTTTTCTGTGTCTTACGTGCGGTGTTACTAAGGTCTCCTCATCATGAGAATTAGCTTCACGAACGAAACAGGACTCTCCGATGTCATCCCGGGCTTGACCCGGGAACTTTCACTCAGCAGTTTGCTTTGTGTATTGTTAATCACATTTAGAAAAAGATACCCCGATAACGATCGGGGTACGACATCGGAAAGGATGCCTCGGGTTATTAAGTTTTTCCTTATGGTGAGACCAGTGGTCTACTATTTTATCATGAGATTGTACTATGACAAATCGAAAAGCTAACGCATCGAATTTGTATGTAATTTCAGGTTATGCCAATGACAGTTTTCGATTTCAGATCAGAAGTAAAACAAGAACTCCTCAGGATTCTTGATTACTGGATGAAATATGCTGTTGAAAAAAACAGGGATGGCTTTTATGGAGTGGTGAATGAAAATAATATCCCCGATGAAAAAGCGCCGAAGGCAATTGTAATTACAAGCCGCATAGTCTGGACCTATTCGGCAGCGCAGCAGCTTTTCCCCAATTCATCTTACCCGCCCATAGCAAAAAGAGCATTTGATTATCTGAAAAAATATTTTGTTGATAAAGAATACGGCGGTGTTTACTGGTCGGTTGCCAGCGATGGATCGCCGTTGCAAACAAAAAAGCAATTATACGGCCACGCATTTGCTTTGTATGGTTTGGCAGAATATTATAAGATCACCAAAGACAACGCCGTCCTGAGCCTGGCCATCGATATTTTTTCAAAGATGATTGAGCATAGTTATGACAAAGTAAATGGTGGTTATACTGAAGCATTTGAAAGAGATTGGAGTAATACCGATGATTATATTTTAAGCAAAGCGCCCAATAGCAAATCCATGAATACGCATTTGCATTTGCTGGAAGCGTATACAAATTTATACCGGGTTTGGAAAACCGAATCGTCACGATTTCATTTGAAGCATGCCATCGAAGTAATGCTGAATCATATTATCGACCAGTCTGTTAACCGGATGAATTTGTTTTTCACCAGCGATTGGCAAATAAAATCAACTATTATTTCTTATGGACACGATATAGAAGCATCGTGGTTGTTGTATGAAGCTGCTGAAGTGCTGGAAGATAAAGCGCTTTTGGATAAATGCAGAGATGTATCCATTAAAATGGCTGTTGCTGCTATTGATGGGTTGGCAGAAGATGGCGCTATGAACTATGAAATAAATACAACATCACGTCATCTTAATGATGAGAAGAGCTGGTGGCCGCAGGCCGAGGCAATGGTTGGATTTTTAAATGCCTATCAATTGATGGACGAGGTGAACTACCTGCAAAAATCACAGAAGGTATGGGAGTTTATTAAGAAGTATCTTATTGATTATAAAAACGGGGAATGGTTTGGCGGCGTTGATGTCAATCATAAAGTTACCGGGACCGATAAAGTCACGTTTTGGAAATGTCCTTATCACAACTCCAGATCATGTATGGAAGTTTGGCGCAGACTTGGAAAATAGGATGATTAAAACTGCAAGAGGAAAGCTGTTCCCTGTCCTTCTACTGATTGCACGGTTATATTTCCTTTGTGCAACATCATTATTTGTTTACATAAACTCAGACCAATACCACTGCCACTTTTTTTCGTACTGAAAAAAGGAATAAAGATTTTTTCCATTACTTCAGGTGGCATGCCGGGGCCGTTATCAGAAACTTTTATCACAGTTTTCCGGTTGTTACTTACATAAGCTGTTAGTGTGATCTCCGGAACGAGTCTTTCTTTGACGGCTTCAATGGCATTCACAAAAAGATTGATCAGTAATTGTTCCAGCAGGTCAGGATCCACTTCCAGTTCCAGGTCGGTATCCTTAAGAATGGTAACCATTTCAATATTCTTTTGCTCCAATGTGGGCTGCATCAATTGAAGGAGGTTCTCGAATATATCCCTGACATAAATTTTCTTAAGATTAAGTGTTGTGATCTTATTGAGGTTGCGATAGGTTTCAGCAAATTTGAGCAGGCCTTCGCTTCTTCTTTTAATCGTTTCTATACCCAATTCAAGGTCATCCACCGATCCCCTGTCATTGCTGAGGATGGGTACCGATTGTTGTAGCCGATTTTTCAATGTATCAGCCAATGATGAGATGGGCGCTACAGAATTCATGATCTCATGCGTCAATACGCTCAACAATTTTTGCCATGCTTTTGATTCGGTTTCATCCAGCGCTTCATTCACATTCTGAAAAGCCACCAGCTTATATAATTTTCCTTCCGTTTGAAAAGCAGTCGCTGAGAGCAGCGCCTTGAATGAAGTTCTCTCCTGGTGGGCGGTGGCTACACGATTATCACCGGGTTTTAATGTAATGATCTCTTTGTATAATTCATTGTCTCTTTTAGCCAGTGAATGGATCGTTTTCAGGTAAGGTAACTGTAGCATTTTCTTCAATGATTCATTCATCCAGACTACATCACCGCTTTTTTCTTCATACGAGATGATGCCTGTATCAACCAATTCAAGAATTTTCTGGAGGTACTGGTATTGCGTTTCTTTTTCTTTACTGATGACTTTAAATGTCGTATTGATCTCGTTAAATCCTTTTCGCAATGGCTGCATTTCAACCGGGGCATGTTTTACGTCAAAATAACGGGAGAAATCACGATAGTGAACGGACTCTACAAACTGATCGAGCTCCTCTTGTGTTTTACGTTGAAAGCGGTACAGGTCTACAAGCTGGTACATAATGATTGGAATAACCAGTAGCAGGTAGACATACCATTCTTTTACCAATAGAAAAGAAGAAGCAGTGAGTGTGATAAATAAAAGTATTACACGCAGCAATATCCTGTTATATTGATATCTTTTTATTTTCATAAATGAGATGCAAAAATCGAAACAAGAAAGTTAATCGTTTAGCGTTCGAATTTCGGTTTTTTTTCCTCGGATTTTTATTAAATATCGTATTTACTCAATCTCCTGTACAAGGCAGTGCGGGTAAGGCCAAGTTCTTTGGCAGCTTTGGTGATATTGCCATTATGCTTTTCGATTACTTTAAGAATTGTATTTTTTTCGATAGCGCTGAGTTTAAGTTCAGTGGGTTCCTCTTCATTGGTGGCATATGATTCAATAGGAGAGAAGATAAGGTCTTTGGGTTGCAGTACATCTTCATCAGCCATGATCACCGCCCGTTCAATAGTATATTGCAGCTCCCGCACGTTCCCGGGGTAATGATAGGTTTGCAATTTTTCCAATGCTTTTGTATCAAACTCCGGCATCGGCTTCATGTATTTATTGCTATATAGTCTGCAGAAGTGCTTTGCTAATAAAACGATATCATTTTCCCGCTTGCGCAATGGTGGTAAGGTTATTTCAACGGTATTGATACGGTAAATAAGGTCCCTGCGGAAACGATTTTCATTGGCCAGTTCATTCAAAGGCACATTGGTGGCACAGATCAGGCGAATGTCTACTGCAATGGGTTCATTACTTCCGAGTCTTGTAACCTGGCGATTTTGAAGAACGCTTAATAATTTGGCCTGCAGGTGAAGTGGTATGTTGCTGATCTCGTCCAGGAATAACGTTCCGCCATTGGCCATTTCAAATCTGCCGACACGATCTTCTCTTGCATCGGTAAAAGATCCTTTCTTATGACCGAAAAGTTCACTTTCAAACAATGTTTCTGTCAAAGCGCCTACGTCTACTTTCACAAATGGTTTGGTACTCCGCAAAGATTGCTGGTGTATTGCTTTTGCAATAAGATCTTTACCGGTTCCATTTTCACCAAGTATAAGAATATTGGCGTCGGTAGGAGCGATCTTTTCAATCTTATAAAAAATCTCCTGCATGGCTTCCGATTCACCTATCAATTCTTTTCCTACAATTGAGTCTTCACTCAAAAGAGAAACAAAAGGAGTCTTACTGGTTTTTCTTCTTAAGGTTTCTTTGATCGTTGTAATAAGTTTTTCGTTGTGCCAGGGTTTTACTACAAAATCTGATGCGCCCTCTTTTAATGATCTTACGGCAAGATCAATATCTCCGTAAGCGGTGATCATAACAACAGCCACATCGGTATTCATCTTCTTTATTTCGTTCAACCAAAAAATACCTTCGTTGCCGGTATTGATCGTGCTGGCGAAATTCATGTCAAGCAAGATGACATCAAAGGTTTCTTTGGAGATATGGGAGCGGATGTTTTCAGGTTTTTTTTCCGTAACTACCGTAGCGACCTCTGTTTTCAACAGCAATCTTACTGCCGTGAGTACATCCGGATCGTCATCTACTATTAATATAGAAGCGTTTTTAAGAAGCATGATTTTTTAATGGGCAACAGGCAACAGACAAAGGGAAAAGGATATCAGCCGGTCAGAAAATCTCTTGCAGATTGCATGTTGCCGGTTGGAATTGCTGCAATTATACCATAAATACAATGTGATGGCAATTAAATTTTTAGAAAATAGTGTTCGGGGAAAGTGTATCAAAAGCGAACACTCGGTGTATCGAAAACGAACGTCTTCGTACTTCTGCTACTTATAGCCTCCTGCAAATCAGTACCGTAGGAAATGGCATGTTCTTTCATTAGGTGGTAGTCGGTTTTTTGGACCATATATTATTATATAATGAACCCGTAACCTTATCCGGGTTCGATGCGTATCACAAGACGGGTAAATTTTTTAAAGCTACATATGGATAGAGTTATCAAAAAAAGTAGATGGAACAGGAAAAGGATCCTGACAATTGCTGGTATTGTTGGCGTGGTGGGTCTCGCGGTTATGAGTTATATCCTGACATCAGGTAAAAGCAGGCTGAATGTAGATGCAGAACGTGTAACGATCAGTGAAGTTAAGAACGGGCCTTTCCAGGAGTTCATTCCTGTAAATGGCGTGGTATTACCGGTCACTACCATTTATCTCGATGCGTTGGAAGGTGGAAGAGTAGAAGAAAAATATGTGGAAGATGGTGCTATTATGAAAAAAGATCAACCTATTCTTCGTTTGAGTAATACGGATCTTGCATTGAATCTTCTCTCGCAGCAATCAAACGTGTATAATACCTTAACACAAATGCAGATTGCCCGTATACAGGCACAGCAGAATACGGTTTCCAAATTGAACCAGATGACAGATGCAGAAAGTCAGTTGAAAGAAGCCGAAAGAATTTATAAACTGAACAAAAGCTTATACGATCAGAAAGTGATTGGTTCACAGGAATTCAAAAAATCAGAGAACGATTATAATTATTACCTGCAAAAAAGAGATCTCACCGAGCGAATTCTGAAACAGGATTCAGTAACCAATGCGCAGCAAGTGGAACAAGCCAGGCAATCTTATTCAAGTTCTCAAAGCGCATTGAATTTATACCAGAAAAAAGAAGGTGACCTGATAGTAAGATCACCGGTGGATGGTCAATTAACATCTCTCGATGCAGAAATAGGTCAATCAAAAAATAAAGGCGAACGCCTCGGGCAGATTGACGTATTGAGTGGGTTTAAAGTAAGAGTGGATGTCGATGAGCATTATATCTCCCGTATTTACATAGGTCTGTTAGGTGAATTCACTTTTGCTGGTAAAGATTATAAGCTCAAGATCAAAAAAGTTTATACACAGGTTACCAATGGACGCTTCCAGGTAGATATGGAATTTGAAGGTGATGCGCCACAGGGTGTTCGTCGCGGCCAGACTTTACAAATACGTCTTGCACTAAGTGATGAAACGCAGGCATTGTTGCTGGCTAAAGGCGGTTTCTATCAACAAACAGGTGGTAACTGGGTATTTAAAGTAAGTGAGAGTGGTAACACCGCTTATAAAGTAGATATTCAACTTGGGCGTCAAAACCCGGATTACTATGAAGTGTTGCAGGGACTGAAGCCGGGCGATAAAGTTGTTACCAGCAGCTATGAAAACTATGGTAGTATGCAGGAACTGGTCTTAAAGAAATAGTCGTGAATCGTGAGCCGGAAGTCAGGAGCCGGTTTACGATTTCAATTTAACTCCTGGCACAAAACCAAAATCATGAAACGGAAAGCATTTTACCTGTTGGTATTTGTCTGTTTTTCGGTATTAGTATCATCAGCCAAACATATGGATAGTGATTGCATCAAAGCTATCAAATGTCCAAAAGCTGCTGCTTTGGAAAAGAAGAATCGTGAAAAGGCCTCCCAAAAAACAGCAGGCAATGATTTTTTATTTCCTTTTAATTCGGTTTTCAGTACATACTAAGTAATCAACCTTCAAACTTTCAATATGATCAAAATTACAGACCTCGAAAAGATCTATCGCACTGAAGAAGTAGAAACCGTGGCGCTTAACAAACTTTCACTTGAAATAAAGGAAGGAGAGTTTGTGGCCGTTATGGGCCCCTCTGGTTGCGGCAAGTCAACGTTGTTAAACATTGTCGGATTGCTTGATGATCCTGACGCCGGCAGTTTTATGTTCAATGGTATTGAAGTCGCAAAATTCAATGAGCGTAAGAGAGCTGACCTGCGCAAACGGAATATCGGCTTCGTGTTCCAGAGTTTTAACCTCATTGATGAATTGACTGTTTTTGAAAACGTGGAGTTGCCATTGATCTATACAGGTGTAAAATCCGCTGAAAGAAAGAAAAGAGTAGAAGAGGTGTTGGATAAAATGCAGATCATGCATCGCCGCAATCACTATCCCCAGCAGCTATCGGGTGGTCAGCAACAGCGTGTGGCCGTTGCGAGAGCGGTAGTAAATAAACCTAAACTTATACTGGCTGATGAGCCGACAGGTAATCTTGACTCAAGCAATGGTAATGAAGTAATGCAACTATTGACCGATCTGAATGAGCAGGGCACCACTATCGTGATGGTTACGCACAGTGAACATGATGCCCGCTATAGCCACCGCATCATTCGTATGCTTGACGGACAAACTGTTCTTGAAAATATAATGGTATGACCGTGAATTGTGAGTGGTGAGTTGTGAGTAATGAGGAGGTTTATTGATTTTATCAAACTCTACACTCACCATTGACCACTGACAACTCACCCTCGTCACTCACACTTAAAGTATAGCCATGATTCGCAATTACCTCAAAATTGCAGTAAGGAACCTGTTGAAACACAGGTTCATTTCTTTCATCAATCTTTTTGGATTGACAGTAGGTCTTACCTGTTGCCTGCTTATTACTGTTTATATATTGAATGAATTAAGTTATGACAGGTATAATAAGAATGCCAAAAACATTTATCGTGTAACGAGAAGTTTTAACAACAGCGAAGGTGTTGTTTCACTCACGTTAAGCACAGTATCTCCTCCTTTTGGTTACTACTTCCCGACAGATTTTCCTGAGATAAAGAAAATGACGAGGTTGCTTGACTACAGTCCAACACCGGTCAAGTACAACGACAAAATGTTTAATGAAAAGAGTTTCTTCTTTGCGGATGAAAATTTGTTTGACGTTTTCACTGTAAACGTGCTGAAAGGAAATCCAAAAACCGCATTGGTAGATCCGTTTTCAATAATGCTGACTGAAGAGGTAGCAAAGAAATATTTTGGTAACGAAGACCCGATGGAGAAAACAATCCGTGTTAACAATCAATTTGATCTTAAAGTAACAGGTGTTTACCAGGCATTCCCTGCCAATGCCCATATGCACCCCGGGATGCTTGTTTCATTTAATACATTGAAAGACTCAGCGGTCTATGGCGAAAGAGGCCTGCAACGCAACTGGGGGAATAATTCTTTCTTCACCTACTTGCTGATGCCTGATAATTTTTCACCCGAAAGAATGATCGCACAGTTTCCGGCCTTTCTTGATAAAAGAATGGCTGGACAGGAGTATGTCGGGCAAAAGGCATCAAAGTTTACCAAGCTTGGTCTTCAGAAATTGACAGATATACATCTTTTCTCTCACACCGATTATGAAGCAGAACCGAATGGCGATATGACGAGGGTATATATTTTTTCAGCCATCGCTTTGTTTATTTTATTAATAGCCTGCATCAACTACATGAATCTCTCAACTGCCCGCTCGGCTTTACGTGCAAGAGAGATCGGTATAAGAAAAGTAAGTGGTGCGCAGAGAAAGGAATTGATCGCCCAGTTTCTTGGCGAGTCGGTGCTGGTATGCTGGGCTGCTATTATCCTGGCGGGGGTACTTACATTCGCGGCACTTCCCTGGCTGAATAAAGTTTCAGCACAAGAATTGTCATTAAATGCATTACTGCAATGGAAAATACTGGTTCCCGTATTCCTGGCTCCGTTTGTTGTAGGGATTCTTTCCGGTATTTATCCCGCATTGTTCATGTCATCGTTCAAGCCGGTAAAAACATTAAAAGGATTGTTTAAAGTCGGCGGCAGCAGTATTTCTTTCAGGAAAGTTTTGGTCGTTTCTCAATTTGCAATAAGTATTATCCTTATTATCACAACGGCTATAGTTTTTCAGCAGCTCAACTATATGCAAAACAAATCACTTGGCTATGACAGGGACAAAGTGATAACGATGGCAAATACTACCGAGGTGAACAACCAGTATGAAGCGTTCAGGACAGAGATATTAAAGAACGCAGCATTTAAAGATATTACCCGCTCGTCGCGCATACCAACAGGAAGATTGCTGGATAATATGGGAGCTTCTACCTACGTAGGTGATTCATCCAGGCCGGTGACAACAGATATCAAGTTCGTTGCGGTTGATCATGACTTTGTTTCTACGTTTGGTATTGCCATAAAGTCGGGCAGATTTTTCTCCCGTGAATATGGAATGGATACTGCCAGTTTCGTGATCAATGAATCGTCTGCCAAAGCGCTTGGTTGGACAAACGCGGAAGCAGTGGGTAAGGATTTCATGTATGGAAGACAGAAGGGTCATATTATAGGAGTGATCAATGATTTTAATTTTGAATCGATGCACCAGGCAATTGTACCTATGATATTCTGCATGTTTCCTGCTTCACAATCTAATTTTAATAATCTATCAATAAAGATCGCAGGCAATGATGTGGCATCCGCCTTATCTTATTTTGAAAGTACATGGAAGAAATATTTTCCTGCCAGCCCGGTCGAATACACATTTCTTGACCAGAATTTTGACAAGTTGTATGAATCAGAGCAGAGACAAGCAACGCTCTTCACTGTATTTGCCTGTGTGGCTATTTTTATCGCCTGCCTTGGACTCTTTGGTTTATCTGCGTTTGCTATTTCACAGCGAATAAAAGAGATCGGTGTTCGTAAAGTGCTTGGCGCTAATGTAAGCGGCATTGTCGCCCTGTTGTCAAAAGACTTTTTAAAACTCGTGGCGGTTGCCGCAATAATGGCTTTCCCTATTGCATGGTTTGCCATGAACAACTGGTTAAAAGATTTTGCTTACAGGATTAATATAGAATGGTGGGTATTTATAGTAGCGGGTGTTGCTGCAGCGTTGATAGCATTTATAACAATCAGTTTCCAGGCTATCAAAGCGGCGGTTGCGAACCCGGTGAAGTCTTTACGAACAGAATGATATCGTCAGTGGTGAACGGTGAGTTGTGAGTGGGTTCACTAATGATGCAAGCTCTTACTGACCACTGACAATTCACCACTCACAAAAAAAGTGTAGCCATGATTAAAAACTATTTCAAAACCGCTCTCAGGAATTTAAAGAGAAATAGAAGCTATGCTTTTATTAATGTAGCCGGCCTTGCTGTCGGCATTGCTGCCTGTTTACTTATTTTCCTCGTTATACAATTCGAGTCCAGCTTTGATGATTTTCATGAGAAGAAAAAAACGATTTATCGTGTAGGTAGTATCCAGGCCCGCACTGACCGGACCTATTATTCGCAGGGTGTTGCATTTCCCGTTGCCAACGGATTGAGAATAGATTTTCCGCAATTGAGTGAAGTGGCTTCGATATTCAGATCGGGTGGCGAGCAGGTTACGATAGAAAATTCAGGAACCGGTCAGCAAAAGAAGTTTCAAACAGACTATTATTTCGCCGAGCCGGAGTTTTTTACCATGTTTGATTTTCCGTGGCTTCAAGGCAATGCGCTAACTGCATTAAAAGATCCATTTACTGCAGCACTTACACAGGAGACTGCAGAGAAATTTTTTGGTGACTGGAGACTGGCGATCGGTAAAACAATCAAGAGAAATAATAATGACAAGGAAGTATATAAGATCAATGGGATCATAAAAAATATCCCGGCCAATTCTGATTTCCCACTTGGAGTTGTTCTTTCTTACTCATCATTGAAAGGAACATATCTGGCTAATAATCTTGAAGACTGGGTAAGTACATGGAGCGATGCCTATACATTTACTGTTTTGCCGGCAAGTTACCCGGTTGAAAAATTCAACACCGAACTGCTTGCATTTGCAAAAAAGCATAAACCTGCTGACTATGCAAAAGATGCTTATATCGCACAACCACTTTCAGATATTCACTACAATGAAGAGTTTGGCAATTTTCGCAGCCATACATTCAGTAAGTCACTGATCACTGCGTTATCTCTTATCGGAATTTTCCTGATCATTATTGCCTGTGTCAATTTTATAAATCTTGCTACTGCGCAGGCTGTTAACCGTTCAAAAGAAGTTGGTGTAAGAAAAGTGCTGGGAAGTAACCGTAAACAACTGGCTTTCCAGTTTCTCAGCGAGACAGCATTGATCGTTATCGTTTCTATGATAATTGCTGTTATCGTGGCCCTGGTAGCATTGCCATTTCTTAACCAGCTGCTTGGAACAAAAATGCAGCAAAGTTTTATTTCTGATCCAAAAGTTGTTTTGTTTCTGATCGGGGCCGCAGTAGCCGTAACCGTTTTGTCGGGACTGTACCCTGCTATTATACTTTCTGGTTTTAATCCCATTACGGCAATAAAAAGTAAGATCACCAGTAAGATGGTCGGCGGTATTTCGCTGAGAAGAGGATTGGTTGTTTTGCAGTTTGCGATAGCACATATTCTTATTATCGGCACATTAATAGTAGTGAGCCAGATGAATTTTTTCAGGAATGCTTCCATGGGATTTGACAAAGATGCGATCATCAATGTTCCATTGCCGGGTGATAGTACCAGTCATACAAAGGTCAGCTATGTAAGAAATCGTCTTTATGAAAATCCCAATATAAAGGATGTAAGTTTTAGCTATGCAAGCCCAAGCAGTGATGGTAGCTGGAACAGTGATTTCAGGTTTGACAATAATCCTAAGTCAACAAATTTTTCCGCGGTACTTAAATGGGCAGATACAGCTTATTTCAGAACGTACGGGTTACAATTTGTAGCTGGCAGACCATTTAATCCAAGTGATACGGTGAATGAATTTGTAGTGAATGAAACATTGTTGAGAAACCTTGGTTTTACAGATCCGAAAGAGGCCCTGGGTAAAAAAATAAATTTCTGGGATGGCGGAAAAGTAGCACCGATCGTTGGAGTAATACGTGATTTTAATTCGTATTCATTCCGCCGGCCGATGCAGGCTGTTGTGATAAGTCCATGGAACGATGTATACCAAACGATCAATATAAAATTGGTACCGGGAAAAGAAGGGGAGACCTTATCATTTGTCGAAAAACTATGGAATCAAACTTTCCCCGATTATGTTTACGAATACCGGTTTCTTGATGAAACCATAAACAATTTTTACACCCAGGAAAGACAGCTTTCTCAATTGTATAAAATTTTTGCAGCTATTGCCATTTTTATCAGCTGTCTTGGTTTGTATGGTCTTGTTTCATTCATGGCGGCACAGCGAACAAAAGAAGTAGGTATCCGGAAAGTACTGGGAGCATCGGCAGGCAATATCGTGTACTTGTTATCAAAGGAATTTTCATTGCTTATCATCATTGCATTTGTAATAGCGGGTCCGGTTGCTTACTACATCATGCATAATTGGTTGCAGAATTATACTTATCGTATTGAAATAGGAATTACCGTATTCATGATGGCTATTATCGGATCAATGATTATTGCATGGATTACTGTGGGGCACAGGGCAGTGAAAGCAGCGCTTGCAAACCCCGTTACTTCTTTGCGAACGGAGTGAAGCAAATAAGTGTATGAACAGTCAGATTAGTTGACAAAACAAAAACCAACGTCATGAAAAGAATACTCGTTACTGTTATTTCTTTAGCCATTCTTATTACTTCGAAAGCTTATGGCCAATCACCCAAAGAGAAAGCCGAATCAATTGCTGCAGAGTTCAACAAGACAAAGCATAAGGTAAAAGAGAAAAATGGCATAACCACAGAATCGCATAAAGTGGTCGAAGCTTCACCCGACATCGCCGGAAATATTGCCAGCTATGCAGGTAAATATGAATTGGACGGGCTTGGACATTATATCTTATTGCATCAATCAAACAATAGCTGGGAAGCGGAGTTTTTTAAAACAGAAAATGGTAAAGACACTAAACTGGCTTCACTTAAAGACATAAAAATTGAGTCAGCATTGCTGACTGCAACCATTGATCACACCGATGGACGATCAGCTTCATTTGAAGGTGTATTTATTAATCGAGTTGAAAACGGTATAAAAAGCAGCGGGATCGGAATTCGTCATTTACTGGAATTGGCCGATGGTTTCAGGACAGACAAAGTTTTTTACAGGAAAGTGGAATAGCTTCTTTTGATAACAGTATAAACTTGGCGCCATGATAAAAAACTATTTCAAAACCGCATTAAGGACCCTGTTTAAAAATAAATTATATACTACGCTCAACGTAGCCGGGTTGACATTTGGAATGAGTTGTTTTTTATTGATAGGTTTATATGTTTTTGATGAGCTCACTTTTGACGAACAACATAGTAATGCCGGCAGGATATTCAGGGTAGTTGAGCATAAAAATGTAAATGGAGAAGCCACCACCATTGCGGCAGCGGGGTTTAAACTGGCCGAAGAGTCGAAGCGAACAATTCCAGGTGTTGAAAATACCACTCATATCCAAAGAACGGGACGGGCTAATATCCTCGCCACTGACAATCCCTCCAATTTTTTCCAGGAAACTGTTACCGTTGCTGATGAGAATTTTCTCCGGATTTTTGATTTTCCCCTTATAGCCGGTGATAGAATGACAGCATTGAAAGAACCCAATTCAATCATCATCAATGAAGGGCTTGCGAAAAGGTTGTTCAATAAAACTGATGTGCTTGGAAAAACGCTGCAGTTCAGTTTTATGGATTCAACACCATTGAAAATTACAGGCGTATTAAAGAATCATCCGCATAATTCAACCTTTGATTTTAGTTCGGTACTTTCTGAGGCTTCATTCTTAAGCGACCAGGGTTATAAAAACATGCTGGCGAATGATTGGTTGTCCAATAATTTTTCTGTGTATGCATTATTGAAGCCGGGTTCTGATCCAAAAGCGATCGCTCAAAGTATGGCAAAACTGGTGCGTGACAATTTTACTCCTGCTGCCGGAACTACATTTTCTTATACGCTTCAGCCATTAAGAGATATTCATCTTAAGTCTGACAAAATTGTTGATGGAGCAAGAAACTCAAATGTGGAAGCTATCGCACAGGGGAGTCCTTTGTATATAAAAATATTTTCTTTCATTGGTTTATTTGTGTTGCTGATCGCAGGTATTAATTATATGAACCTGACGACAGCAAGGGCATCAAGCCGGTTGAAGGAGATTGGCGTTCGTAAGGCGATTGGAGCAGTTAAAAGCAACCTGATCAAACAATTTTTATTTGAATCATTGCTGGTGACATTTATTTCATTTCTCCTGGCGATTGCTGTTGTCAATTTAATTCTGCCTGCATTCAACCAATTTGCAAACAAACAACTTTCACTTGGTCTTTCAAGTGACTATCGCATCTGGCTTTTGGCAATTGGCTTTGCAGCTTTTATCGGCTTTTTATCGGGCAGCTACCCGGCATTAATGCTTTCCCGGTTTAAGCCGGTTTCATTATTAAAAAGTCTTAAGCTTACTAACAGGAGTGATCTGTCGTTAAGAAAAGGTTTGGTTGTCTTCCAGTTTGCCATTTCAATTATCATGATCATCGGCACGATGGTCCTTTTCCTGCAGGTAAGTTATATGAATAATACCAACCTTGGTTTTAATAAAGATCTCCTGGTTGTAATTGACGTAAATACCAACAATGCGAGAAGAAATTTTGAAGCGGTAAAGACAGAAATGGCTAAGATACCAACAGTGAAGAATGTGTCCGTTACTTCAAGAGTACCGGGCGAATGGAAAACATACCGTACCATCAAGATTAAGAACATGGGAAGTACAACGGAGCCAGCAGTTTCCTATATGTTCGGTGCTGACAAGGATTTTCTCAAGACATTCGAAGTTCAGCTATTAAATGGCCGGAATTTTAATAACCTCAGCGATTCAGGTTCTATTATTATTAATGAAACTGCTGCGAAGATGCTTGGCATTACCGAAGCCTCCGGCCAGATGGTTGAGATTCCGGCTATGTCAAGAGGCGGTTCTTATGGACCGATCAATAATCAGAATCTGCCATTTACACCAAGAGTAGTAGGCATAGTAAAAGATTTTCACTTCCAGTCGTTGCGTGACAAGATTGAACCATTGGTGTTGGCTTATAATTATAACCCGCTTCATGTGATCGATTATTATTCTGCAAGAATAGCGGCTACTGATATTAAAGGGACATTGGGCAGGTTGAAACAGGTGATGGTGAATAATGATAAAGACGATCCATTCGAATATCATTTCCTGGATGAACAACTTGCCTTATTTTATACGGAAGATGAGCGTCGGCAAACACTATTGATCTGGGTCGCATTGGCCACCATTTTTATTGCTTGTCTTGGTCTTTTTGGTTTGGCTACTTACTCCGCTGAGCAAAGAGTAAAAGAAATAGGAGTGAGAAAAGTGCTAGGTGCAACTGTTTTCAATCTTACATCATTGCTGTCAAAAGATTTTTTGAAACTGGTGCTGATAGCCAACGGCATTGCTTTCCCGATAGCATGGTGGGCGGTGAATAAATGGTTGCAGGAGTATGCTTATCACGTGAATATTGAGTGGTGGGTTTTTGCTATTGCAGGTTTGCTTGCCATTGGTATTGCATTGCTGACGGTTTCTTACCAGGCTATCAGGGCGGCATTATCTAACCCGGTTAAATCATTGCGAACGGAATAGTCAATGGTGAGCGGGGGGTGAGCTTACTATTGTATGGAATGTTTACTGTTCAATTACATCCCGATAGCTATCGGGACACCACTGACAAAAAAATTGTTATGATTAGAAATTATCTCAAAGTTGCCTGGCGAAACTTAGTTAAGAGTAAAGGCTACAGCGCTATCAATATTGGCGGCCTGGCTGTAGGTATGGCCGTTGCTATATTGATTGGCCTTTGGGTATATGACGAACTTAGCTATGACAAATACCATAAGAACTACGATCGTATTGCCCAGGTGATGCAGCATGCAAACTTCAATGGTAAATGGGAAACACAGGTTGCCAATCCTGCTGTCATGGGACCTGAACTGCGTGCCAAACATGGAAGCGATTTTAAGTATGTAGTTCAAACATCCTGGTCCGGTGGTCACCTGTTGGTAGTAGATGATAAGCCCTTTACCAAAGACGGGGTCTTCTTTGAGCCGGATGCACCCGAAATGTTAACGCTGAATATGCTGAAAGGAACAAGAGCAGGTTTGAAAGATCCCTATTCTATTATGCTGTCAGCTTCTGCTGCCGAATCCATTTTTGGCAAGGAAGACCCTATGAACAAAATTATTAAGTTGGATAGAAATTATGATGTAAAGGTTACGGGTGTATATGAAGATTTGCCAGATAATACTTCGTTCAGAAACATAAAAATTATGATGCCATGGAAGCTATGGCAAATCCAGAATCCATGGGCCGGAAAGATGCAAAATCCATGGGGAAGCAATTTCAGTCAAACCTATGTACAGTTAGCTGATAATGCAGACATGAAAAAAGTTTCTGAAAAAATTAAAAATGTAAAGCTGAATAATATAGATAAGGAAGAAGCAAAATATAAGTGGGCAGTTTTCCTGCAGCCGATGAATAGGTGGCACCTGTACAATGAATTTAAGAATGGAAAAAATACAGGTGGTGAGATACGAAATGTATGGCTGTTTGCTATTATTGGTATATGTGTATTGCTGCTTGCCTGTATTAATTTCATGAACCTGGCCACAGCAAGAAGTGAGAAAAGGGCAAAAGAGGTAGGCATTCGTAAAACAGTCGGTTCATTGCGCTGGCAATTGATCAAACAATTTTTTGCTGAATCATATGTAGTCGTATTGCTGGCTTTTGCATTATCACTGATACTGGTTGCGTTGTTATTACCATTGTTTAATAATGTTGCCGGCAAGAAAATTGAGATGCCCTGGTCAGTTGCTGTATTTTGGGTATCGGCTCTTGGATTTATTTTCATCACAGGATTACTCTCTGGCAGCTATCCTGCTCTTTATCTTTCCTCCTTTCAACCCCTGAAAGTTTTAAAAGGGACGTTCAGGGTTGGAAAATTTGCTTCCATTCCACGGAAAGTATTGGTGGTAATGCAATTTACCGTTTCAGTAGGGCTCATCATCTGTACTATTATTATCTACCAGCAAATTCAACATGCCAGGAACAGACCTATTGGCTACAACCGTGGCGGATTAATCAGCCTGGGCATGCAAAAGGAAATAGGACAGCATTATGATGCGTTTAAAACTGAATTAAAGAGTTCCGCAGTGGAAGAAATGACAGGCTGCCAAAGTCCGTTAACGGCAGTATGGAATTCGAATGGTGGTTTTGACTGGGAAGGCAAAGATCCTAGTCTCGCAGTTGATTTTCCCAATAATGCAGTAGCCTATGAGTTTGGAAAAACTGTCAAATGGAAAATTAAAGAGGGCCGTGATTTTTCAAAAGATTTTGCTACGGATTCACTTGCATTTATAATTAATGAATCAGCAGCAAAGTTTTTAGGTTTCAAAGATCCTGTAAATAAAATATTGAAATGGGACGGAAAGCCCTATACGATCATCGGAGTTGTCAATGACATTATGCAGGAGTCGCCTTATTACCCGGTACGTCCTTCCCTGTACCATATAGAGGCAGATAGCAATATGTGGAACATGATCGTGCGACTCAACCCAAAGCAAAATGCCAAACAATCGATAAGCGCAATCGAACAGGTATGGAAAAAATATGTACCAAGTGTACCCTTTGACTACAAGTTTGTAGATGAAGAATTCGGAAATAAATTCAGTGAAGAAGAACGAAGAGGAAAGTTGTATTCTTATATGGCTGTTCTTGCCGTTTTCATTTCCTGTCTTGGTTTGTTTGGCATGGCAAGTTTTGTAGCCGAGCAGCGGACCAAAGAAATCGGCATCCGCAAAGTGCTTGGTGCGAGTGTGCCAAACCTATGGCGCCTGCTTTCAAAAGAGTTTGTGATCCTGGTAATCTTTTCCTGTGTCATTGCTGCTCCCATTGCTTATTACTTATCTGATAATTGGCTCGGTGATTTCGATTACAGAGTGGGGATAAGCTGGGAGGTTTTTGTATTGGCCTCCATTGCCGCGTTGATCATTACGTTGATAACGGTAAGCTTCCAGGCGATCAAAGCGGCAATTGCTAATCCGGTAAAATCGTTACGAACAGAATAAAATTGTATGATAACAAATTATTTCAAAATCGCCTGGCGAAATCTTGTTAAAAACAAGGGGTATTCAGCCATTAATATTGGTGGACTAGCTATCGGTATGGCTGTGGCGATACTTATTGGGTTATGGATCTACGATGAACTATCCTTTGATAAATACCATAAGAACTATGACGACATTGCGCAGGTGAGAGTCAAGGGCAATTTTAACGGGCAACGTTTTTCATCGGTTTCCGTGCCACGTCCGCTGGAACAGGAATTGCGAACTAAATATGGAAGCAACTTCAAACACATAGTGATGTCCCGGTGGAATGAAGGTCATATACTTTCTGCAGGGGATAAAAATTTATCACAAACCGGGAGGTTTATGCAGGAAGGAGTACTGGAAATGTTGTCATTGAAAATGCTTGGTGGTAGTTTGAACGGTTTAAAAGATCCTCACTCCATCATTCTTTCCTCTTCTGCTGCCAAAGCTCTTTTTGGTGATGAAGACCCCATGGATAAAATGATGAGAATAGATAACCATATGGATGTAAAAGTGACCGGGGTATATGAAGATCTTCCCCGTAATACAGAATTTAGAGATATTAAATTTATTTCCAGCTGGGATCTGTTGATGGCGGACAACAAATGGATGCAGGAAGCCGCCGATGATTGGGGTAATAGTTCTTTTCTTATGTATGTGCAATTGCAACCCAATACAACACATGAAGCTGTTTCTGCCATAATAAAAAATGCCGAACAAGATAAGGTTGACGCGGACGATAAAAAATTTAACAAAGAGGTGTTCCTGAATCCAATGAGCAAATGGCACCTTTATTCGGAATGGAAAAATGGTGTTAACACAGGCGGACGCATTCAATATGTATGGCTGTTTGGCATCATCGGCCTTTTTGTATTATTACTTGCTTGTATCAATTTCATGAACCTCAGTACGGCCCGTAGCGAAAAGCGTGCAAAAGAAGTGGGCATTCGTAAAGCTATTGGTTCTATGCGCAGCCAATTGATCAGGCAATTTCTGAGTGAGTCGCTGTTGGTGACATTTCTTGCTTTTCTTTTAGCCATGTTATTGGTTGCTGTTTCGTTACCGTGGTTTAATGAGCTTGCTGATAAAGAGATGACCATCATTTGGGCTAACCCATACTTCTGGATAATAAGCCTTGCCTTTATTGCACTCACCGGTTTTATTGCGGGAAGCTACCCTGCACTTTATTTATCTTCTTTTAACGCTGTAAAGGTGTTGAAAGGTACTTTTCGTGCAGGACGTTTTGCCACTCTTCCCCGCAAAGTATTGGTGGTTCTTCAATATACTGTTTCGGTTGTACTTATTATAGGAACCATTATTGTATACCAACAAATACAACATGCTAAAAGCCGTCCTGTTGGTTATACAAGAGATGGCTTGTTGATGATTCAGATTAAATCTCCTGATCTGAAAGAAAAGTTTGCTGTTGTATCCTCTGAATTAAAAAATAAAGGGATTGCAGCGACAGTATCCGGCTCTTCAAGCCCTGTTACTGCGATATGGTCAGTTAACGGTGGATTTGAATGGCGTGACAAAGACCCCAATAAAGTGGATGGCTTTGCTACCATATGGATCACTCATGACTATGGGAAGACTGTTGGATGGCAGATCAAAGAAGGAAGAGAGTATTCCCGTGCGTTGGCAGCCGATTCAGTAAGCAATAATAGTGACCGTAACCGTACTTACAATATTGTTATCAATGAAGCGGCAGCAAAATACATGGACTTTAAAAATCCTCTTGGTGAAATTATAAAATGGGGAGGGACTCAATTTACAATTGTAGGAGTAGTGAAAGATATGGTCATGGAATCTCCTTTTAACCCGGTGAAGCAAGCTATTTACCTGGTTAACTACGACGAGGCAAATGCCTATATGAATATTCGTATCAACCCGGAAATAAGTGTAAGTGATGCGTTGGTGAAGACAGAAGCCGTCTTTAAAAAGTTTGTGCCGGCTGTCCCTTTTGATTACCAGTTTGCGGATACGGAGTATGGATTAAAATTCGCAGCTGAAGAACGCATAGGGAAACTAGCATCGGTGTTTGCAACGCTTGCCATTCTGATTTCATGTCTCGGGTTATTTGGACTTGCATCTTTTGTTGCTGAAAAACGTACAAAAGAAATTGGTGTGCGTAAAGTACTCGGGGCTAGCGTATACAAATTATGGAAAATGTTGTCAAAGGATTTTGTGATCCTCGTTATCATTTCCTGTTTGATAGCTGGTCCCATAGCCTGGTATTATCTGAACCAGTGGTTGATGAACTATGAATACCGTACCGAAATATCGTGGAGGATATTCCCTGTTGTCGTAGGTGGTGCATTGTTAATCACTTTAATAACGGTGAGCTTCCAGGCGATTAAAGCGGCGATTGCTAACCCGGTAAAATCATTGAGAACGGAGTAGTGAATGGATAGAGGTGATTATTCACCACTGACCGCTCACCACTCACAAAAAAAGTATTTAGTTATGATAAAAAATTATTTTAAAACAGCGTGGAGAAATCTTTTGCAGAACAAGACTTTTTCGTTGATCAATATATTTGGTCTTGCACTTGGTATGACCTGTAGTCTTTTGATCATGCTTTGGTTGAAGGATGAATTGAACAGGGATAAGTTTCATGCAAACGGACCAAGACTGTATAGGGTCATGGAGAATCAATACTATTCAGGCAGTATCTCCACGTTTGAATCTACACCCGGCATATTAGCTGATAACATTGTAAAAGACATTCCTGAAATACAAATGGCCAGCCAGTTGCTCTGGGAGTCTGAACCGCTGTTTACAGTTGACAATACGTACGACAAAGAGAAGGGCCGTTTTGTAGACAAAGATTTTTTGAGAATGTTTTCTTTTAAGCTGGTTAAAGGTGATCCTGCGACAGCCCTTGCACGACCAGATGCAGTGGTGATATCAAAAAAATTAGCGGATAAATATTTTAAAGGACAGGATCCTGTCGGTAAGACAATAAAAGTAGATAACAAAGACAATGTGATGGTGACGGGTATATTGGATGAAATACCCGAATTGTCTTCTTTGAAATTCGATTTCCTCATGAATTTTGAACAATGGCGCAAAGGCAATGACTGGGCAAAAGAATGGGGCAACAATGGCCCGCGTTGCATGGTGATGCTTGCTGCCAACACGTCCGTTGACAAAGTCAACGCCAAAATAAAGGGCTACATCAAGACTAAAAATAAGGATAGCAACGTAGAATTGTTTCTTCAGAATTTTGGCGATTCATACCTCTATTCGCAATGGGATAACGGGAAACAAAATGGCGGTCGTATTGATAATGTAAAAATATTCACTTTAGTAGCGATCATTATTTTATTGATTGCCTGTATAAATTTTATGAACCTGGCGACAGCCCGTTCGTTGAGAAGGGCAAGAGAAATAGGCGTGCGCAAAGTTGTCGGGGCCGGGAAAGGACAATTAATAGGACAATTCATCGGTGAGTCAATTCTTGTTTCATTCATAGCTACACTTTTTTCACTTGCAATCGTTGCTTTGATATTGCCTTCTTTTAATACACTGACTCAAAAACATCTTGCTCTCAATTTTGCGGACCCTAATTTCCTGGCGTTGCTTTTTGGATTGACGTTAGTTACAGGAGTTATTTCAGGTTCTTATCCTGCGCTGTTTATGTCTTCCTTAAAACCAATAGTTGTTTTAAAAGGGATACTCAAGTTTAAGGCAGGGGCCAACTATTTCAGAAAAGGACTCGTTGTTGCTCAATTTGCCTTGTCTATTTTTCTTATTCTGGGAATGATCGTTGTTTACCGGCAGATCGATTATATACACAACAAAAACCTGGGTTTTTCAAAAGAAAATCTTCTGTATATGCCATTGGAAGGCGAATTGCAAAAGAATTATACAACGTTCAAAAATGAGCTTGCTAAACAACCGGGTATTAAAAATGTTACAAGTGCCGGCAGCGATCCATTGGAAGTAGGAAGTTCAACACAGGGTGTCCGCTGGCCGGGAAAAGATACGACTAAGCTGATCCTGTTCAGCAATAATCCTGTTTCTTATGATTACATAAAAACAATGGGGATACAACTGATCGCTGGAAGAGATTTTAGCCCTGAGTATGGATTGGATTCTGTCGGCTATCTCATTAATGAAGCAGCCGCAAAAAAGATCGGTTATCGGGAGCCTGTGGGTAAAGAGTTAACCATGTGGGGAGACAAAGGAACGATCATAGGGCTGATGAAAGATTTTCATCACAACTCTTTAAAGGTTCCTATTGAGCCATTGATCCTGCGATTGTATAAAAAAAGCTGGGGCACTTATTGGGGAAGTGTAATAGTAAGAACAGAACCGGGAAAGACCAAGGAAGCGATAGCCAGTATGGAGAAAATGTATAAGCAATTTAACCCGGGTTTTCCATTCAAATATTTTTTCACAGATGATGAAATAGCAAAAAATTATAAGTCGGAGTATACAGTAAGTAAACTTTCCCGCTATTTCGCATTTCTTGCCATATTTATTTCATGCCTTGGATTGTTCGGATTAGTGATGTTTACAGCTGAACAAAAAACAAAAGAGATAGGCATTCGTAAAGTGCTTGGCGCATCAGTGCCGGGAATTATACGAATGCTCTCAAAAGAGTTTTTGATACTGGTGATCATTTCGGCGGCTATAGCCTTTCCCGCAGCCTGGTGGTTTATGCACAAATGGCTGATGGATTATGCATACCGTATTGAAATCGGATGGTGGGTATTCCCGGCAGCTGGCGTTGCAGCCATGTTGATCGCATTGATAACAATCAGTTTTCAATCGATCAAAGCGGCGCTTGCCAACCCGGTGAAGTCGTTGCGAACGGAGTAGTGGATAATGAGTGATGAATGGTGAGTGATGAGTGGATCGTGAATAGGTGCGGGTCACTATTAATTGGTAAAAATGCCTGGACGGCATCAACATAAACCTTATTTGAATTGATCAGTTTGTAGCGATCAAAGCTAGTCCTGTGAAAAATTTTCGAACAGAAAAAACCAATTGTTATGTTCAAAAATTATTTCAAAACAGCGTGGCGCAATTTATGGAAGAATAAAGTCTATTCTTTCATAAATATAGCGGGACTTGCTATCGGTATGGCAGCATGTATCATCATATTGCTGTTTGTTACTTACGAAAGAAGCTTTGATAGCTTGCATACGAAAAATATTTATCGACTCAATGAAGTGCAGAAGTTTGAGGGTATGGTGGCCGCTCAAAAAGTTGCACTGACCATGTTCCCGATGGCGCCAACATTAAAGGCAGAGTTTCCGGAGATAAAAAAATATACAAGAATTAACGCTGCCGGTAATGTGCCGTTGTATTACCAGGGAAAAAAAGTTTATATAAAACGAATATGCTTCGTCGATTCGACTTTCCTTGACATTTTCGATTTTCCATTGCTGCAAGGAGATAGAAAGTCAGCTTTAGAAAAGAAGAATACGATCGTATTATCAAAGGAAACAGCAGAAAAATATTTCGGAAAAGAAGATGCTGTCGGCAAAACGATCACCAGCTATCGCAGGAACGATACGACTGATCTTGTAGTCACTGCGGTTATTCAAAACATTCCGCAGAATTCGCAGTTACAGTTTGATGCGCTTGTTCCTTTCAGTACGATTGCCCAACCTGACTGGATGAATAACTGGGGCGGCAATTGGCTCAATTCTTATTTTGAAATAGCTTCTAATACCAATATCGCGGCACTAACTAAGAAATTTCCGGATTTTCTAAAGAAACACATGACACCAGAAAACGCAAAAAGCTATGAGTTATTCCTCATGCCTTTGAAAGAGATTCACGCAGGTGCAACGGATATAGGTTTAGATAGCTTTAATTACCAGCAATTCGATAAAAGCTATACAAATATCTTTTTCATTATAGCCATGGTTGTGTTGCTGATAGCCTGCGTGAATTTTATGAATCTTTCTACAGCCCGTTCTGCAGAAAGGGCAAGAGAAGTAGGTGTAAGAAAATCAGTGGGTGCATTTCGCTGGCAATTATCTCTTCAATTTATCGGTGAGTCGATCATCCTGGCAATTATTGCGGCAGTACTTGCTTCAGGAATTGTTGGGCTTCTTTTGCCATCAGTAAACCAGTTAAGTCAACGGGAACTGCAATTTGACATTTTTACTAATTGGAAATTATTGTTGTCTGTTATTGCCGGCACAGTGTTCCTTGGCATTATAGCAGGTCTTTATCCGGCGGCTTATTTATCTTCTTTCAAGCCAGTGACCGTATTAAAGGGGTCGATTCAAACTGGAAGGAGAAAAAGTTTACTAAGGAATATATTGGTCGTTACACAATTTTCATGTGCTATTTTTTTGATCATTGCTACTGTTTTTGCTGTAAAGCAATTGAACTACATGAAGGATCGGCCGACCGGTTTCGATCGTGAGCAAATAGTGACCGTGCCTTTCCGTGAAGGTGCTGACGGGAAGTTTGATGTTATCAAAAAGGATCTTCTTCAGAATACGTTGGTGAGTTCTGTTTCGGCGTCACAAGACGTACTTGGTAGTCATTTGGACCAATCAGGCATTGAGTTCAAAGGCGATGGGCCAATGCGTAACCTTACCTCGACAAGGTTGATAGTTGACCATGATTATTTGACCACTTTTAAAATGTCATTGGCCGCAGGTAAGAATTTTTCATCCGAAGAATCAGCAAATGGTAAGGAATACATTATTAATGAGGCCCTGGCAAAAGAGTTATTGAAAGACAACACCAAAGCTGATATGTCTTCATTGCTTGGAAAGCATTTTGGATTTGATTCCCTTGGATATATCGTTGGTATTGCAAAGGATTTCAATTTTAATTCTTTGCATCACAAGATTGAGACCATGTTCATGTTCAACATGAAGAACTGGGGTTACAGTAACATGTCTGTCAAGATCAATGGAAGCAAGGCAAAAGAAGCGATTGCTTTTATCCAGTCTGTTTGGCAAAAGAATGTACCTGATGTTCCTTTCGATTATCAGTTCCTCGATGATCATTTTGAAGAACTTTATAAAGCTGATGCACAGATAAGTACCATTGTTGGATCGCTGGCGATATTAGCGATTATTATTTCTTGTCTCGGATTGTTTGGTCTTGCATCGTATTCAGCCGAAAAGAGAATTAAGGAAGTAGGCATAAGAAAAGTGCTTGGCGCATCCTTGCAGCATATTGTACTTATGCTATCAAAAGATTTTTTAAAATATGTGTTGATCGCTGCATTGATAGCATGGCCAGCATCGTGGTTTGCAGTTCATACATGGCTACAGGATTATGCTTACCGCATCAATATCAGCTGGTGGATTTTCCTGTTAGCTGTTGTTATTGCTGTGCTGATTGCTTTGGTAACGATAAGTTTCCAGGCGATTAAAGCTGCGATTGCTAATCCGGTGAAGTCATTGCGAACGGAGTGAAGCAACGAACGGAGTGAATGGTCAGTGGTGAGCGGTGAGTGGCTCACTATGGTATCGGATTTTTACTGACCACTCACATCCCGATAGCTATCGGGACACTATTCGCAAATACATTGTCATGATAAAAAATTATCTCAAGGTCGCTTTTCGTAATCTCTGGAAATACAAAAGTTTTTCAGTGATCAATATTGCCGGGCTGGCGATAGGAATGGCAGCTTGCCTGCTCATTTTGCAGTATGTGAGCTTCAAGTTAAGCTATGACCAGTTTAATAAAAATGCAAAAGATATTTATCGTGTAGTGAATGACCGTTATCAAAATGGCAAATTAATTCAGCATGGTACCATTACCTACTCAGCCGTTGGAAAAGCACTAAATGATGATTACGATGATGTCATTGCTAATACAAAGGTTGAGCCATCGGGCCCGCAGGTTATTACTTATAATGATAAAAAATTAACGGAGCCGGATGTATTGTTTGTAGAAAATTCTTTTTTCTCACTCTTTTCATACCCGCTTAGTGCGGGAGATGTTCATACGGTAATGAATGAACCTTACTCGCTGATCCTGTCGGAAAAGCTGGCAAGAAAAATATTTGATTATAAAGGAAATGATTTTAGCCAGTTTGTTGGAAAGATGCTGACCATCCAGGCAGATAGCATGCCCTACAAAATACAGGGCATTTGTAAAGATGTTCCCGAAAACTCACACCTGCAGTTTAATATGCTTGTTTCTTTTCAAACACTAATAAGCGGCGGGTGGAAAGATGCGGAATATAATTTTACCAGTTCGGATTTCTGGCATTATGTGCAATTGAAACCCGGAGCTGATTATAAAGCATTCAATGCAGGTCTTGCGCCTTTTAGCGACAGACATTTCCAGGGGAATAAAATATCCGGTAGCGACGAAAAGTTTTATTTGCAACCACTTTCACGGGCGCACCTTTATTCGGATTTTGAGTACGAGATTGGAAGAACAGGAAGTTCGACAGTAGTATGGGGACTTTTGATCATCGCATTGTTTATTGTTACGATTGCATGGGTTAATTATATCAATCTTTCCACAGCAAGATCAGTTGAAAGAGCAAGAGAAGTTGGAATAAGAAAAGTAGTAGGCGGTGTCAGGAGGCAATTGATCGTTCAGTTTCTCACTGAATCGGTATTAGTAAATATCATCAGCATTACCCTCGCCTTTGCGCTTGTTCTTTTGGCACAAAACAGTTTTAATAACCTTCTGCAGAATAACCTGTCGCTTTCATTTTTGCTGACAAAAGGACTGAACGGGTATAGTATTTTGATTGGATTGATATTAATCGTTGTAGCGGGCATCGTTATATCTGGTTTTTATCCGGCGTTTGTTCTTTCTTCTTTCAAACCAATATCTGTATTAAAAGGTAAGCTGAGCAGTTCTAAAAGAGGAATTGCATTTCGAAAAGGATTGGTGATTGGCCAGTTTAGCATTACAGTTGCTTTAATTGTTGGTTCCCTGGTAGTACTTCGCCAGTTACAGTTTATGAATAAAAAGGAGCTTGGCTTTAACATGGAACAGATGCTTATTGTCAATGCGCCTTCACTAACCCAATTCGATTCAACTTTTCTGGACAGGGTAAATAGTTTTAAGGAGGATCTAAAGACCTTATCGCAGGTAAAAGGAGCGGCCACTTCATGGAATGTTCCGGGCGGCGATGTTGGCAGAAGCTTCAATGTCCGCCAGGCCGATTCAGCCACTACCAATAAGTTTACGTTGCGCCACACAAGTGTTGATTATGATTTCATGCCATTGTATGGAGTGAAGATAATTGCCGGAAGAAATTTTGTGCCAACCGACCACAATCCAAAAGGGCAATTACTGAAATACGTATTGCTCAATGAATCTGCAGTCAAATTGCTTGGCTTCTCATCGCCGGAGGCAGCGATTGGCAAAACAATATTAAGAGGTGAAAGAAAATGGGATGTCGTGGGCGTGATAGGTGATTATCATCAGAAGTCGCTTCGCTACCCGCTTGAGCCAATGTTGATCATGCCGTTTTACAGCACCAACAGTGAAATATCAGTAAAAGTAAATACGACAGCAGATGTGTCAAAGACGATCGCTGCGATCAAACAGAAGTATGAAGCATTCTTCCCGGGAAATGTATTTGACTATACTTTCCTGGATGATAGCTTTAACAGGCAGTACCAGAATGATCGCCTGTTTAGCAAAGCATTTGGAATTTTTTCAGCACTGGCCATTTTCGTAGCCTGTCTTGGATTATTTGGTTTGGCTATGTTCTCCACTATTCAGCGTACAAAAGAAATAGGTGTAAGAAAAGTATTAGGTGCTTCGGTATCAAATATTCTTTTGCTACTGTCAAAAGATTTTGTAAAGCTTGTTGTCATTGCAAGTGTAATTGCTTTCCCGATCGCATGGTGGGTGATGAACAAATGGCTGGAGGACTTTTCATATCGTATCAATATTGGCTGGTCGGTATTTATAATAGCATCGGTAGCGGCGCTGCTGGTGGCGTTGATCACGATAAGCTTCCAGGCTATTAAAGCGGCTATCGCCAATCCTGTGAAGTCGTTACGAACAGAGTAGTGTCATTGCGAATGAGTGAAACAAAGCAAAACGAATGAATGATATCAAAAATAATATTGTATGTGGTATTATAATCTAAAACTTGCTTTCCGGAATTTAGTAAGGCATAAATCTTTTTCCATTATCAATATACTTGGGCTCACTGTAGGTACAGCCAGTTGTATCATGATCGGGCTTTATATTTTTAATGAGTTCTCATTTGATAAATTCCACAAAGAGCATAGCAACATATACCGCGTCAATAAAGTCACCAATGAAAAAAGTAAACCACAACATGACGGGATCACACCCGGTCTTTTGGCTCCCGGTGTGATGAATGATATTCCTGAAGTGGTATCAGCCACACGATTCAGACCCTGGTTTAATGAAATGCTCGTAAGCTATGACACCACCCGGTTAAAACTGGATGATGCGGGCTATGCCGATAACGCTTTCCTGCAGCTTTTCGATTTCCCTTTGTTGAAAGGTGACCGTAAGACAGCTTTGGCCGAGCCTTCCACTGCGGTGATAACTGAGTCGGTCGCAAAAAAATATTTCAGGAATGATGACCCGATGGGAAAGACCCTCACCACATTAAATGACATACCGGTTAAGATAACAGGCATTGCCAAAGACATCCCCGCCAATTCTTCCATTCAATTCTCGTTATTGATTTCATGGGAAACAGTTGCAGCGCCTGCAAACAAGGATTATTTCTCATGGATGAACAACTGGACAACACAGGTTGATTATACGTTTGTGCAATTGAAAGCAGACGCCGATCCCGTAGTAGCAGGAGATAAGATATCTGTGATGATGCACAAATACCGGGATGAAACAGAATTTCAATTCAGGCCCTACCTGCAACCCCTGGATGATATACATTTAGGTTCCGCAGATGTTCAATTTGCCGGGTACTTCCGTACTAATAATAGCAAGATCGTGTATACATTAATGGTGATCGCCATTTTCATTTTGCTCATCGCTTGTTTCAATTTTATCAACCTGACAACAGCCGGGGCATTGGGCAGGGCAAAAGAAACCGGTGTTCAAAAAGTACTGGGTGCCAGGCGATCCCAATTGATCCGGAAATTCTTCAGCGAATCCTTTCTTCTTTGTTTGTTTTCTCTGTTAATAGCAACACAACTCGTAACAATCTTATTGCCTTCTTTTAATAAACTGGCAGATGCACAGCTTACCACCGCATTGTTATTTAGCCCTGCAATCATCTTTAGCCTGGCAGGACTGTTGTTTATTATAAGCATCGTTGCAGGTTTATACCCGGCACTCTTTCTTTCCCGGTTCAGGTCGACGGATGTTTTCCGCAATGTGATCAAAGCAGGTAAAGATAAATGGCTGAGAAAATCGTTGGTAACAACTCAATTCGCTTTGTCGATACTGCTGATCATCGCCACGATCATTGTCAACAACCAAATGCAGTATATCGCTAAAAAAGATCTTGGATTCGAGAAGGATCAGGTGGTTGTGGTGCCGTTGACTAATACCGGCATGGAACCCAATGCGAAACAGTTTATTGCTTCACTAAAAAAATACCCCGGCATTGAATCCGTATCTATAAGCAACCGGGTGCTTGGGCATACATTCGTTGGCTATGGTATTATTCCCGAAGGTCATAGAATAGAAGAACACCTTCTTGCAAATGTGCTTGAAACGGATGCTGACTTTGCTTCCGTATATAATATTAAATTGGCGAAAGGGAGATATTTCTCCCCGCAATTTATTTCGGATACAACAGAAGGCATTGTAATCAATGAAGCAATGACCCGCTATCTCAACTGGGATGATCCTATTGGTAAGCAATTTGAAATATTTGAAAACCGGAGGGGTAAAGTGATTGGAGTCGTAAAGGATTTTAACTATGCGTCACTCCGGGAAGAAATACAACCTCTTGCCATGATTTTGCATTACAACCCGCTTTATGCATCGGTAAAACTTAAGGCGGGAACTATCTCAGCTTCTTTAAATGTTTTGCAAAAAGAATGGAAGACGATGAACAGTGAATATCCATTTGATTATTTTTTCGTTGATGAACAGATCAACCGGTTTTACAAGACTGATTCACGATTGATGAGTGTACTCAGCATATTTGCGGTGCTCGCTATCATCATTGCCTGCATGGGTTTATTTGGGCTGAGCATTTATACAGCTAAACAAAGGACAAAAGAAATTGGAATTCGTAAAGTGTTAGGTGCTTCTGTTGCAGCCATTACTTTATTGTTGTCAAAAGATTTTTTGAAACTGGTAGTGATAGCCTCGGTTGTTTCATTCCCGCTGGCATATTGGGCAATGAATAACTGGTTACAGGATTTTGCTTTCAGGATCAACATGAGCTGGTGGGTATTTGCAGCGGGTGGAATGATTGCTTTCCTGATCGCTGTGATCACTATCAGCTTCCAGGCTATCAAGGCTGCTATAGCTAACCCGGTAAAGAATTTAAGAACTGAATAAAACTGAAGCCATGATAAAAAACTATTTTAAAGTTGCTGTACGGTATCTTCTTCGAAACAAAGGATATACTATCATCAACATACTTGGCCTGGCAATTGGTATCACTTGCTGCATACTGATAATGTTGTTTGTTCGCAGTGAGGTGAGCTACGATAAGTTTCATTCGAAGTCAGATCGATTATACCGGGTATGGTTGCAGGAAAACTATGGAGAAGGGCAAGTTTTCACCAATACAATCACTCCTCTTCCCATTGGCAATGCATTAAAGACAAATATTACGGATATAGAATCGTTCTGCCGCATCAATCCTTTTAACACATTGGTGGAATATGGAGGTAATCGTTTCAATGAACCTGTTACACTTGTAGACTCAAATTTTTTCCAGCTTTTCGATTTCAAACTAGCGGAAGGTGATCCACAGCGTGCGTTTCAAAGTGGCAATTCGCTGGTTATTTCTTCAGCCATGGCAAAAAAATATTTTGGAAAAGGACAAGCCATTGGCAAAACATTACAACTGCAACTGGGCACAGAAAAAATATTATTTACGGTGTCAGCAGTAGCCGAAAAGGCGCCACAGGAATCAAGCATACAGTTTGATATGCTGATCCCTTTTTCAAACGACAGGTATTTGTATAGCGAAGCGGCCAGGACAAGAGGGTGGCAACAGGTTTTTGGCGAAACGTACGTATTGCTGAAAGAAGGCTTTAATGGAAGAACAACTGAACAAAAAATTCCCGGGCTCGTAAAGCAGATAAGAGGTGATGATTACAAGGCGGGAGAGTATAACCTGCATTTGCAACCCATTACCGATATTCATTTAAATAAGAAATTGCCTGCAGGAAATTTACCGGTGAGCGATCCTGCTTATTCTTACATACTTGGAACGATCGGTTTTTTAATACTGCTGATCGCTTGTATCAATTTTGTAACTCTTTCAATCGGTAGGTCTGCAACAAGGGCCCTCGAGGTTGGAGTAAGAAAGGTAATGGGAGCTAAACGACCACAACTCATCCGCCAGTTCTGGGGTGAGGCGTTGTTGATGGTTATTGTTTCATTCATTTTTGCAATCGGGTTTGCTGTACTTTTTCTCAGGCCGTTTAATTTAATTGCTGGCAAAGAACTCGTACTCGCCTTTGACGGCATTACTGTTTTATTTTTTACCAGCATCATTGTGTTGGTTGGATTGATTGCAGGTATTTACCCCGCGATTGTTCTTTCTGCATTTGCGCCGATCAAGGTTTTAAAAAACCGTTTACAGGCAGGCAGTGCTATTGGTCTTTTTAGAAAAGGACTTATTGCCGGTCAGTTCATGGCTTCTATTATTATGATCATCGGTACGATCGTAATTGGTCAGCAATTAAATTTTCTTCGAAATAAAAATCTGGGTTATGACAGGGAGCATGTTGTAATTGTCCCAACCAATAAGTCACGCAAGGAAGGAATTCCGTTAGCGGAAAAGTTCAAGGCTGAAGCATCGAAAGATCCACAGGTAATCGGAAGTACTATCAGCTTGTTTAGTTTTTCGGAACCAGGATGGATGAATCTTGGATATGAAGATGATAAGAAAGTGTATCGCAATTTAAGAATGAATGCCGTGGATGCAGATTTCGTAAAAACAATGAATCTCCAGCTTGTGGCAGGTCGCGATTTTCTGAAAGATAATCCCGCAGATATAGGCAGCTCAATGATAGTAAACGAAGCATTGGTGAAAGAGTACGGCTGGAAGGATCCTATCGGGCAACGATTGCCGGGCAGGTATGAACAGCAGGTGATTGGTGTGGTTAAAGATTTTCATTTTGAATCATTGCACAATATTATTCAGCCGATGGTTATGGTCATTCGTCCTGATTCGATGTTCAGGAGATCCAATGACGTGAGCTTCACTTTTGCCGCCCAGCCCAGAATAAGTATTCGTTTGAAGGGCGGAAATATACAGCAGCAGGTAGCATCATTAAAATCAATATGGAAAACAGTGGCGGGTGACCAGGATTTTGAGTATCGCTTCCTGGATGAATCACTTAATAATATGTACCGCGATGATCAGCGAATCGGCACCATCGTACGTTATGCTTCTATTTTGTCAATATTTATTGCCTGCATGGGCTTATTCGGATTGGCGACACTTGTTGTAGCAAGAAGGACCAAGGAGATTGGTATTCGCAAAGTACTTGGGGCCGATGTAAAAGGATTGGTTGGCTTGTTATCAAAAGATTTTATCCTGTTGATAATTATTGCGTCGTTGCTTGCTTTCCCTGTTGCCTGGTGGGCATTGAATAAGTGGTTACAGGATTTTTCTTATCGTATTTCAATAGAGTGGTGGGTATTTGTGATGGGTGCTTTAGCTGCATTGCTGATCGCATTAATCACCGTGAGTTTCCAGGCAATTAAAGCGGCGATGGCTAATCCGGTTAAGAGTTTACGAACAGAATAAAAGTTAGAATTCAAAAGTAAAAAGTAAAAATATTTCATCGTGCATCGGATTTTGATTTTAGACTTAAATAAAAATTATCATGATAAAAAATTATTTCAAGATCGCCTGGAGAAACTTAGTCAAAAGCAAGGGATATAGTGCCATAAATATTGCAGGACTTTCCATTGGAATGGCAGTAACCATGATCATCGGGTTATGGGTATGGGATGAACTATCGTTTGATAAATACCATAAGAATTATAAAGATATCGGGCAGGTATGGCAATTTGTAACTTTTGATGTAGAAAAGTCTTCCTATAATTCTGTGCCGGTACCGGTAGCAGAAGAACTTCGCAGCAAGTATCCGGCAATTAAAGCAGCCTGTGTAACGACATATAACCGCGATGTTATCCTTGGCACTCCGGATAAAAAAATTGTAAAGACAGGTATATATGCTGAGCCTGCTTTTCCTGAAATGATGACGATGAAAATGCTGGCAGGTACAGGCAACAGCCTGGATGATATGCACTCTATATTGCTGTCTGCTTCGCTGGCTAAAATATTTTTTGGAAATGAAGAGGCCGTAAATAAAGTTATCCGGTTGGATAATAAAACCGATGCGAAAGTTGCCGGGGTGTATGAGGATTTTCCGGGCAATAGTTCGTTCAACAATGTATTCTTCGTTGCACCCTGGCAATTATTTGTCAGCATGGACAATTATGCAAAACGTGCATCTGACCAATGGGATGAAAACTCGTTCCAGGTATTCGCACAATTAAAAGAGGGAAATGATTTTGCGGGTGTTTCATCTGTGATAAAAGATATGAGGATGAAAAGGGAAGACCCTCCAAAATATAAACCTGAGTTTTTCATACATCCTATGAGTAAATGGCATTTGAAGGGAGATTTTACCAATGGGAGAAATGATGGAGGACTGATCCGTTATGTAAAGCTTTTTGGCATTGCAGGCATCTTTGTGTTGCTGCTGGCCTGTATCAATTTCATGAATCTAAGTACGGCACGCAGTGAAAAAAGAGCTAAAGAAGTAGGTATTCGAAAAACGGTTGGTTCAGCACGAAAGCAATTGTTATTTCAATTTTTCAGTGAGTCTGTGCTGGTATCATTTATTGCTTTTGCTTTTTGCCTGTTGCTTGTTCTGTTGGCAATGCCTCTTTTCAACCAGGTTGCTGATAAAAAGATGACTATTCCGTGGGACAATATTTATTTCTGGTTAATGGCAATTACCTTTTGTTTAATTACCGGGTTAGTAGCAGGAAGCTATCCTGCTCTATACTTGTCATCTTTTCGACCGATAAAAGTTCTGAAAGGAACTTCTAAAGCAGGACGCCTCGCATCATGGCCAAGAAAGGCATTGGTTGTTTTTCAATTCACCGTATCGATCGCATTGATCATCGGAACGATGGTTGTCTACCAGCAAATTCAACACGCCAAAGACAGGCCCTCTGGTTATAATAGTGATCGTCTTATTGAAGTAGCGATGAGAACGCCTGAGATACGAAAAAACTATGAAGCATTACGGACGGAACTGCTGGCTACAGGCTATGTAAAAAATATTGCTCGTTCAGCAGGCTCGGTAACTACCGATTATGGGGGAACAACTGACGTATCATGGAAAGGGAAAACTCCTGATATGAAACCATTATTGATCAACAATAAAGTGACACAGGAATATGGCAAAACAATCGGATGGAATGTAATAGAGGGCAGGGATTTTTCAGAAAACTATTCAATGGATTCAACGGCTGTTATACTCAATCAATCGGCTGTTCAGTTGATGGGATTCAAGGATCCATTAAATGAAATGGTCAGGCTTAGTGGTAAAGACTATCGTGTAATCGGTGTGGTTGGCGATATGATAAAATTTTCAGCATTTGACCAGGTAAAGCCATCATTGTTCACAGTACACCTTCCATCCACCAACGTGATAGATATCCGGATCGCATCAAGGATTCCTTTAAATGATGCATTGACAAAAATTGAAACCGTTTTAAAGACGCATAACCCGGCGGCGCCATTTGAATTCAAATTTGTGGATGAAGAATATGCTGCTAAGTTCTCGGGTGAAGTAAGAGTTGCAAAGCTGGCAGGATATTTTGCCGCACTTGCGATCTTCATTTCTTGTCTTGGTCTTTTTGGACTGGCTTCATTTGTGGCAGCACAACGAAGAAAAGAAATAGGTGTTCGAAAAGTATTGGGTGCATCGGTATTCAACGTATGGAAGCTTTTATCAAAAGATTTTGTGGTGCTTGTGCTTATTTCACTGGTAATAGCAGCCCCGATCGCTTATTATTTTATGCACGACTGGCTGGAAAATTATCGCTACCGCGTCGATCTGTCTTTATGGGTTTTTGTATTGGCAGGTGCCGGAGCTGTGTTGTTGACCATAGCAATGGTAAGCTTCCAGGCAATTAAGGCGGCAATAACTAACCCTGTAAAATCATTGCGTTCCGAGTAATCAATAAAACTTAAAACTAGTTATATGAAAAAATATCTTTTGTTCTTTGTTGTCACTGCATTTGGTTTTTCGGTCAATGCCCAGAAGACTGAGAAGGAACCATACATGACAAAGTCATTAAGCTCTGAATCTGTTAAGAGCACAGAAGTGGAGACTTCAGGCGGTAGTATTTCAGTTACAGGTGTAAGTTCTGCTGCCGAAACGAAGGTGGAAGTATATCTCTGGCCCAACGGCGGATCGAAAGATGTTTCAAAGGAAGAATTGGAACAAAGACTAAAAGAGATGTATGATCTTACGGTGTCAGTTTCGAATAATAAGTTAACTGCCATTGCAAAGCCAAAAGAAAAAATCAGGGATTGGAAAAAAGCAGTAAACATTTCTTTCAAAGTATATGTATTGAAGAATGTTTCTACGGACCTGTCAACAAGCGGGGGAAGTATTAGTCTTACCAATTTAACAGGTGATCAGAAATTTACTACAAGCGGGGGCAGCCTGCATATAGATAATGTAGGTGGTAAAATAGACGGGAGAACTTCCGGCGGAAGCATTACAGTTAAGAATTCAAAAGATGAAATTGAATTGACAACAAGCGGTGGCAGCATTGATGCGAGCAACTGTGAGGGCAAGTTAAGATTAAATACTTCAGGTGGTTCAGTAAAACTGAACGATCTGAGAGGTGATATCAAAGCCAGCACAAGCGGTGGAAGTATTAAAGGAGATAATATCGGAGGTGAATTGATTACTCATACAAGCGGCGGTAGTATTCATCTTAGTGGTCTTACCTGCAGTATTGAGGCATCCAACAGTGGTGGTGGTATAGACGTAGAGATAAAAGAGCTGGGTAAATATGTGAAGCTATCTAATTCCGGTGGCAGCATTGACCTGCAGCTTCCGAAAAACAAAGGACTTGATCTCGATATTTCCGGTAACAGGATCAAGACGGAGAATCTTGAAAACTTCAGCGGTAAAACAGAAGATGATCAGATGGAAGGCAAACTAAATGGCGGTGGTGTACCAGTAAAAGTAAGATCATCCAGTGGTAGGGTATCGCTTGCGTTTAAATAGGAAATAGTCTTAGTACAAATGAAATTTTTACCAGTAAAAGATAAATAAGTAGCTATGATTAAAAATTATTTTAAGATCGCCTGGAGAAACCTGTTTAAAAATAAGGCGTTCTCGGTTACCAATATTTCAGGACTAACCATTGGTATTACCTGCACCATTTTTATTTTTTTATGGGTGCATGATGAAAAAGGCTACAATAAGTTTCACGCTAATTATGACAACATTTACCAGGTGATCGCCCACCGGAATTTCAACAACCAGATATTTACTGACCGGAATATGGTGCTGCCGCTGGCTAATGCACTCCAGGATGCGTCACCACAGATAAAGAACGCCGTCGTCACTACGCACCGTCAGGCACATGTATTGACCTATGGCGAGACCAGGCTAAAAAAAGAGGGCCATACGGTAAGCGAGCATTTCTTTGATATGTTCTCCTGGAAATTCATTAAAGGAAATGCTTCAACGGCGCTTCCCGATGCTTATTCACTCGTATTAACAGAATCTACTGCGAAAACATTGTTTGGTGGTGCAGATCCAATAGGTAAGGTGGTAAAGATCGATAACGATTATGATTGCAAGGTAACAGCAGTCATCCAGGATATTCCAGGCAATTCGACCTTCCAGTTTGATTTTATCAATTTGTTCAACTATTCAGGTGATGTCGAAAAAAGAAGAATGACTGATTGGCAAAATTCCTCGTGGACGGTATTTGTGCAAAGCGTTCCCGGCACAAATGCAGAGCTGTTGAGTAAAACCGTCAATGATACAAAACAAAGACATAGCCCCAATGGTGATAAAGGAAGCACCTACTTTGCGTTTCCGATGAACAAATGGCGGCTTTACAGTGATTTCAAAGACGGGAAGAATACGGGAGGCATGATCGAATATGTAAACCTTTTTTCCGTGATCGCTATTATCATCCTGTTGATTGCTTGTGTCAATTTTATGAATCTTTCTACGGCACGGTCCGAAAAAAGAGCAAAGGAAGTGGGAGTGAGGAAAACACTAGGCTCCGGTAAAAAACAACTAATACTTCAATTCTTCAGTGAAACGATCATATTGGCACTTATCGCTTTTGTGTTGTCGGTAGCTCTTGTGTATTTATTGCTACCTGCTTTTAACCAGCTGGTTGATAAAAACCTGGCATTAAATATGGCTGATCCACTCTTTTGGGTCGGAGCTTTGGCAGTTATATTATTTACCGGTATTGTAGCCGGTAGTTATCCTGCATTATATCTTTCTTCTTTTAATCCTATTGGTGTATTAAAAGGCACATTCACTGCAGGAAAAAAAGCGGTACTTCCACGACGTGTATTGGTCGTGGCACAATTCATCATTTCGATACTCCTGATTTCAGCCACTATAATTGTCTATCAGCAAATACAACATGTTAAGCAAAGAGACATGGGCTATGATCCTAACAACCTGGTCATGGTGCCTTCGTCGCCGGATATCATTAAGAACTTCCCGGTGATAAAACAGGAATTACAAAAAACAGGTCTTATTAGTTCGGTTACACAAACCTCGTCGCCTATTACAGATATATGGTGGAAAATGGGAGCGCCGGATTTTGAAGGGAAGCAGGCGGGTAGCAATATTATCGTGTCAGCGATCTCAACTGATGTTGATTTTGCAAAAACGATGGGAATAAAAATATTGAAAGGCAAAGATTTTTCCGGAACGCCTGGGGACTCGGCCACTATGCTGATCAATAAAGCTGCTGCCGAAGCATTGGGTTTAAAAGACCCGATAGGTATGCAAATGCGTTACTGGCGCACGTTTACCATCATTGGTGTGACGGATAATGTAGTCATGGAATCGCCTTATAAACCTGTCGATCCGATGATGATATTTTTTGCGACGGAACGTTCCGAATCAATAAGCATACGTTTAGCAGATGCGGCTTCACTGCAAAAAGGATTGCAATCTATTGAAACAGTCTTCAAAAAATATAATCCCGCTTATCCTTTCGAGTACCAATTTGTCGACAAGGAATTTGGCAAGAAGTTTTTGACCGAGGACCTGATCAGCAGGATCACCAATATTTTCGCGGGACTTGCCATTTTCATTTGTTGTATCGGTCTCGCGGGTCTTGCTTCTTTTACCATTCAAAAAAGAATAAGGGAAATAGGTATACGAAAAGTTCTCGGAGCTACTGTTCGGCAATTGCTCTTACTCATTTCAAGAGAATTTTTAAAACTGGTGTTGATCGCTTTCGTTATTGCTGTTCCATTAACCTGGTGGTTTATGAATGATTGGCTGCAAAAGTATCCTTACCGGGTCAGTATCAGCATTTGGTTATTTGGAGCGGTGGGCATTATTGTCCTGCTGCTGACACTCGTGGTGATAAGCCTGAACACCATGAGGGCGGCAATGAGCAGTCCTGTTAAGTCGTTGCGAACGGAGTAGCGTCATTGTGAGCGCAGCGAAGCAAGAGAGTGGTCAGTGGTGAGTGGTCAGTAATGTCTCACATTATCGAGGGTTCTCATTACTACCATTCACAACTCACCACTGACCATTAAACAATTGACAACAAAATATTTTTTTATGATCACTAATTATTTCAAACTCGCTTTTCGAAATCTCTTCAAGCGCAAGGGTTATTCATTGCTGAATATTTTTGGCCTTTGCCTCGGCATTACCTGTTGCCTGATGATTTTTCAATATGTAGCGTATGAAAGAAGTTATGATCGTTTTCCGGACAAGGCTAAGGATATCGTGCGATTGCGTCTTGACTCTTACCAGCAGGGAAAGCTTGCCTGGAAATCCGCTACGGTTTACCCCGCATTTGGACCAACTATGAAAAAAGACTTTCCTGAAGTGGAAGAGTTTTGCAGGCTGTATGATGCTAATATGTTGCTGGCAAATGATGAAAGAGAAGTAAAGTATACAGAACAACAAGGATACTATTGTGATCCGTCTTTTCTTAGCATGTTTAGTTTGCAGTTGATTAAAGGTAACCCGGCGACTGCATTGAATGGGCCCGATAAAATTTTGCTTACGGAGGAAATGTCAAGAAAGTATTTTGGTACTGAGGACCCGCTGGGAAAAAAATTAACTCTTCGTGAGCCTTCCTTTACGAGGACATTTGAAGTAACAGGAGTTTTTAAAGACGTTCCCGCAAATTCTCATCTTATCATCAATCATCTCGTATCGTATGCCACACTGGAATCTCTTCTTCGCTTTTATGGTGATACTACTAATCAGGTTAACACAAGCTGGGGTTGGTATGATTTCTATACTTATTTGCAATTGAAACCAAATACAGATCTTCAGAAATTCAGGTCAAAATTTCCTGCTTTCTGCGATAAGTATATTAACAACAATGAGTGGGAACGGACAAATAATAACAGCACTGCTATTGATGTAATGCCGCTAACCGATATTCATCTTTATTCCAACTTTAATCAGGAAGCTGAGGCGAACGGGAACGGTCAATCGGTATCCTTCTTGTTTCTTATTTCATTTCTCATTATTGGTATTGCATGGGTAAACTATATCAATCTTGCGACTGCACGTTCGCTGGAAAGAGCAAGAGAGGTGGGTGTACGAAAAGTAGTGGGAGCGGTACGAAGAAATCTTATAGCACAGTTCATGGTAGAAAGCTTTATGTTAAATCTTATCGCCCTGGTATTTGCTATTGGTTTTATGTTCCTGCTGACTCCGTGGTTCAATAATATGACGGGAAGAACAGGCAACGTTGATCTTTCTTCTGTATCAAAATACTGGTTACTTTTTGGTGTAATATTTATCTCGGGTGGTATTCTTTCGGGCATTTACCCGGCATTTGTATTGTCAGGTTTCAGACCGATATCTGTTTTAAAAGGATTATTCAAAAACAGCGGAAGTGGAAACCTTCTCCGAAAAGGACTTATTACGCTGCAGTTTGGAACATCGGTAGTGTTGATTGCAGGCACCATCATTATTTTTCAGCAGGTAAAATATATGCGCACCCGGAAGCTTGGTGTCAATATCAACCAAACATTGGTATTAAATGGAGCAGGATCATTGTCAGATTCAGTTTATAAAACGGTTTTTCAGCCGTTTAAAACTGAACTCCAGCAGGTGCCCGGTATAAAAAGCGTATGCGTTTCAACAAATGTGATGGGAAAAGAGATCTATTGGACAAATGGTACCAAGAGACTGGTTGCCGATGCTACGCAGGTTACATTGTATAATCTTGGGATTGACTATGATTTTCTCCCTGCATACGGACTTGAATTAAAAGCAGGCAGAAATTTTTCAAAAGACTTTCCCAGCGATGAAAAAGCAATATTGTTGAATGAATCTGCTGCCCGTTTGGTCGGTTATACTGATTTTAGTAAAGCGATCGGTACCAGGCTTCGATCGGGAGGTGATACGGCAACGTTAATCGGAATTGTAAATGACTATCATCACCAGGGTCTTCAGAAAAAAATTGATCCAATGGTATTCCGGTTAACACCCAATACCAGGAACTCTTACTCGTTAAAACTGGAAGCAGCCAACGTGCCCTTAACCATTGCATCCGTTCAAAAAATATGGGATAAATATTTTCGGGCTGATCCATTCAATTATTATTTCCTTGATGACAATTTCAATCAACAGTATAAAGCCGATGAACAATTTGGAAAGGTGTTTGGTCTCTTTTCATTTCTTGCCATTGTTATTGCGTGTTTTGGATTGCTCGGGTTGTCGGCCTATAATGTTTTGCAACGCACCAAAGAGATAGGTATCCGGAAGGTGCTGGGGGCTTCCGTTCAAAACGTGCTGTATATTCTTTCAAAAGATTTCCTTGCGCTTGTATTGATCTCTTTGGTAATCGCAACACCGGTAGCGTGGTGGATCATGCACAATTGGTTACAGGATTTTGCATATCGTACCAGCATACCGTGGTGGGTATTTGGTATTGCCGGCGGTGTAGCGGTATTGATAGCTTTGATCACGATTAGTTTCCAGGCAATCAAGGCTGCGATTGCTAACCCGGTGAAATCATTGAGGACGGAATAAACTATGAATAATCAGTGATGAGTAATGAGTAGGGTTCACTCATTACTCATCACTGATCACTGATTAAAATAGAAATACTATGTTGAAGAATTATCTGTTAGTTGCTCTCAAGAATTTCAGGAAACAAAAAATGTTTTCCCTGATCAATATTTTAGGATTGACGATAGGTATTACGTGTTGTCTCCTGATATTCTTGTTTATTATGAATGAGTTCAGTTTTGATAAATTTCATAAAAATGGCGAGAACATCTATCGTGTAGTAAGAGTGGGCAATAACGATGGAGAAGTAAGAAATATTCCATGGCTATCTCCTTTGTATGCAGGCGCATTAGCCAACGACTATCCTGATGCCATTGAGAAAGTAGTCAGGGTGCAACCGGATAATGACCTGGTGACGTACAAGGAGATTTCATTTAATGAAAAAAAGATTTATCTCGTTGACAGCAACTTTTTTGATTTTTTCAGTTTCCATTTGATAAAAGGGAACCCGGCGACTGCTTTAAAGGATCCGTTGAGTATTGTAATGACAGTGACCGCTGCCAAAAAATATTTCGGGAATGATGATCCCATGGGCAAGGTGGTAGATTTTAATAAGAAGATGCAACTGAAGGTTACCGGTATTATGGAAGACGTGCCGGTTAATTCCCATCTTGATTTTACTATGCTTGTACCAATTGCCAACTGGACAAACACACCATTTTTTAAACAATGGCCGGGCAATGGTCTTTATACCTATGTGCAATTAAATCCAGCAGTGAAACCAGGAGAACTAATGAAACAATTTCCGGCTTTCATGGAAAAGTACCTGGGTGATTTTTACAGGGAAAATGGTTTTAAAATGGATCTGGCCATCAAACCACTTCACGGAATTTATTTTGAAGGAGACAGCCGGTTTGATGACGTAAGACATGGCAGTAAGAAAATGGTTTACATATTTATGAGTATCGCTGTGCTGATCCTTATTATAGCCTGTATCAATTTTATGAATTTGGCCACAGCAAGAGCCAATGACAGATCGAAAGAAGTGGGCCTGCGGAAGGTGCTGGGAGCGATGCGTAAACAACTTGCCTGGCAGTTCATTTTTGAATCATTAATGTTCGCAACGGTCGCTTCTGTATTGGCGATGTTGATCCTGCAGCTGGTCATGCCGGTCTATTCAAATTTTCTTGGGTACGAACTGCCTTCTTACTGGAATAACCCATGGGTGTATGTTTTTGTGTTTGGTATTATTATAGTAGTAGGGCTACTCGCCGGAAGTTATCCTGCTCTCCAGCTTTCTTCTTTCTCTCCAATTGAATCGTTGAAAGGAAAATTAAGAGTAGGTAAACATGGCGCATTATTCAGGAAAACGTTGGTTGTGTTCCAGTTTGCCATGTCTGTATTACTTATAATTAGTGTGGCGATTGTTATGCGGCAAATGTATTATGTACGTAATACTGATCTCGGTTTTGACAAGGAACAATCGATGATAGTAAGAATTGACAATAGTAAAATACGGAGTAATGGAGTTCGATTTAAAAACGAGTTGCAGGCAGACCCTTCTGTAGCCAGTGTATCGATGATGACTGGTGAACCCGGAGGTTTTCATGATAATTATGGTTTTGAAGTAGAAGGCAAACCCGGTGATAAATTGATGTTGAATACCGAGTTCGCCGATTTTGAATATGTGCAAACACTTGGATTAAAAATAATAGCAGGAAGAAATTTTTCACCACTGTTTGCTACAGATTCAATGCAGTCAGTCATCATTAACAGGTCGGCGGCAAAAGCATTGGGATATGAGCCTGAACAGGCTGTTGGTAAATGGGTAAGAAATATAAGCCAGGATAGTCTGAGACGAAATATTGTTGGCGTGGTGGAAGATTATCATTTTGCATCATTTAAAACACCGATTGGACCTCTCGTTATTTCAACAAAGAAAGATGACCGCCGGCTTGTATTGATAAAAATAAAAACAGCAAATATCAGGCAAGCTATTGAACGTATCGGTAAGATCTACCGCAGTCATGCCCCTGAGTTTCCTTTTGAGTATGATTTTTTGGACAAGCGTTTTGAACAATTGTATAAATCTGAAGCAAAGCAGGAAACTTTATTAAGCGTGTTTTCGATCATCGCCATTTGTATTGCTTGTCTTGGGCTATTTGGCCTTGCGTCGTATACAGCTATGAAACGAACAAGAGAGATCGGGATACGCAAAGTATTGGGTTCATCGGTTGAAGGTATTGTCGTGCTGTTGTCAAAAGATTTGATGAAGCCGGTAATACTTGGAACGATGATCGCTGTGCCTATAGGATATTATATTATGCAGAATTGGTTACAAAACTTTGCTTATAGAGTGAGTATTCAGTGGTGGATTTTTGGAATTGCAGCGGCGGTAGCTGTTGTTATAGCTGTCGGTACATTGAGTTTCCAGGCAATTAAGGCTGCTATTGCCAACCCAATAAAGTCATTACGAACAGAATAAAACCAACCTATATGTTCCGCAATTTTTTAAAAATAGTTTTTCGCAACCTGTGGCGGTATAAAAGTTATACGCTGATCAATATAATCGGTATGGCCATCGGTATAGCTGCTATGGTATGGGGCTACCAGACGTATAAATTTTCCTTCAGCTATGATAATTTTCACAACGACAGGGATCATGTGTACCGTGCATTGACATTGAGAAAAGATGCTGATGGTATGCAGGGAATTGTTCCCCTGGCGGCGGTTGCGCAGGCACAGACTGATTTTTCGGGAATCAAAGAGGCGGTGTACCTGGATTCAAGGGGCACAAATGTGAAATACGATAAAAGCGATGCATTTGCTGAACAGGTACATTTTACGCAGCCTGCTTTTTTCTCGCTATTCAATTTTCCTGTCATTAAGGGTAATAATGATATCAGCAATCACAATTCAGTTTTAATTACGGAGAGAACAGCAAAAAAATATTTTGGCCAGCAGGATCCCATTGGTAAAGCGCTGACTTTTTATGCCGGTGAAACTTTTGCAATGCCGTTGACGGTAACAGGTGTGTTAAAAGATATCCCGATTAATTCTTCGATACGATTTGATTTCATTACAAATTTTGATAACCAGTTAAAAGGGGACGGATCAAAAATTGCCCTGGATGATTGGAAATGGTTTGTTGATGCTGCTTTTTTCCGGATACCGGATGCCGCCAATGCGGCACGGGTTGAAAAAGAAATGAGCAGGTACATTGCTGTACAAAATAAAGCAAGAGAAGACTGGCGGGTGTCAGGATTTAAATTTCTGAGTATAAAAGAAACCGCTTCTTTGGAGGGTGCTATCAGCTCAAACAATTTACGTGACAGGCCGGATGATTCAGCTGCATTTGGTCCTTTTGTGTTAGCCTTCTTAATATTTCTTTCTGCCTGTCTCAACTTTTCCAATACAACAGTTGCCCGTGCAAACAGGCGATTAAAAGAAATAGGCATGCGAAAAGTGATGGGAAGTACGCATGCTCAATTGATCCGCCAATTGTTATTAGAATGTTCTGTGATCGTTGCCGCCGCTATTTTACTTTCTGTAATATTAAACAACTGGTGGCTGCCCGTATTCAACACTATGTTTGGCGAAATAAATGTCACTGCTGATTATTTCCATGATAAAAATCTGCTGGTCTTTCTTGGTTGCATGTTGATTGGGGCAACGTTGCTCGCAGGTTTTTACCCGGCCTTTTATGTAAGCAGGTTCAATCCTACGAGTATATTCAGGGGAACAGTCAAGTTTGGCGGCACGAATTTATTTTCCAGGCTGATGCTGGGATTGCAATTAGCTATTGCTATTATCACTGTCGTTGCCGGGATGGCTTTTGCAAAAAATGCAGACTACCAGCGACACTATGATTTTGGCTACAACATGGAAAACACAATCGGTATTGTGTTTGGTGATTCAGCAAGCTATGTTCCGTTAAAAAATGAAATGGCAAAGATTCCCGAAGTTAAATCACTTTCAGGCACGAGAAATCATATTGCTTTTTCTTTTCGCAATGCTATCGCGGAATCGGAAACGGTGAAGAGAGAAATGGATTTTATGGAAGTGGGCAGCGATTATTTGAAAACAATGCAGCTGAAGCTGGTTGCCGGGAGGGATTTTGATGCAAGCTCTGATGCGGATTACGATAATGCTTTACTGATCACTCAAAAACTCGCTTCCCAGTTTGGATGGAAAGAAAAAGATGCATTGGGAAAGAGGATAAAAATTGATAGTGTTACCTATTCCGTTGTCGGCTTACTAAAAGATTTTCATCCTGATCATTTATTTGATCCTTTGGAACCCGTGGCCATGAAACTGGGAAGGGAAAGCAGGTTTCAATTTCTTATCATGCAGACAAATCCAGAAGATCTTACCGCAGTGTATGGAAAGGCCCAGGATGCCTGGAAAAGATTGTTCCCGTTAAAACCTTTTAATGGTTTTTATCAGAACCAGATTACCGCAGAAGCTTTTGAGACAAGTAAAAACATAGCTGTCATTTTTAAATGGTTTGCTTTGGTTTGTATCCTGCTCACAGCTACCGGTCTTTTTGCATTGGTATCGTTAACCACATTAAAGAAGATGAAAGAAATAGCATTGCGCAAAGTAGTCGGTGCAGCGCCACACCATATTCTTGTGTTGATCAACAAAAGTTATTTCTGGATTTTCCTCGTTTCAGCTGTTATCGGCTGCTACGGCGGTTACTCATTAACCAAATTATTGCTGGATATGATTTTTAAGATCAATGCCGGTGTTGGCGCAACTTCTTTGATCGGTTCGGTGGGCGCTTTGTTTTTGATAACTGCTTTGGTAACGGGTTTTAAAGTATGGCAGGCAGTCAGGACAAACCCGGTTAAGCTTTTGAGAACGGAATAGTCAGTGGTGAGTGGTGAACGGTGGGTTGTCAGTATATAGTTTAGATGTATAAACTCTTTGCCTCCGGAGAGGAGCGAATAAATAAGAAACTATGATCAAAAATTATCTGAAACTGATTTGGAGAGGATTTGTAAAGAACAAGACCTATTCATTGTTAAATATTATTGGCCTGACAGCCGGTCTTGTTTGCTTTTCATTCATAGCGCTTTGGGTATTTGATGAATTGAGTTATGACAAGTTTAATAAAAACTATGACAGGATAGTACGGTTGACTGGCGTGGCGAAAACTGAAACAGGAATAACCGAATCCGCTGTATCGAGTGCTCCAATGGCCAAAGCACTAAAAGATGATTATGCTGAAGTAGAGAATGCAGTGCGGTTTGATATGCGGGAAGAAATTATTACGTACAAAAATCAGCAGGTACTTCAACCGGGTATACTACTTACCGATCCATCTTTCTTTGATGTTTTCAGCTATCATTTGACAAAGGGGGATGTGCGCACTGCTTTAAATGAACCATATACTGTTATTCTGACCAAGTCAACTGCAAAGAAGTTTTTTGGTGATAATGACCCGATCGGTCAAACGCTTACTATTAATATGCTTGACAGCACCGGCTATGGCGCCACCTATAAAGTAACAGGTGTAATGCCCGATCCTCCGGCAAATGCACATTTCACCTTTACCATGCTTGCCTCTTTTAAAACAATAGAAGTGGTCAACCCGGATGTATTGACTGTCGATGGATGGGGCGATGCCAGCTATTACACTTATTTATTATTAAAAGATGGAGTTGACTACAAAGCGTTCTCGCATAAGATCTCGCTGTTCTATGAAAAGTATGTAGGAGACAGGTTTGATGTGTGGAAGAATATTTATACTTACAAGTTGCAGGCTCTTCGTGACATTCACCTGCGATCTGATCTTCAATATGAAATAGCGGCTACCGGCAGCGCAACACAAGTGTATATTTTTTTCACCATTGGTATTTTTATTTTGTTGCTCGCAGGTATTAATTACATGAACCTTGCTACTGCCCATTCAGTCAATAAAGCAAAAGAGACCGGGATTAAGAAAGTTGTCGGGGCTATACGAAGACAACTGATCCTGCAATACCTGCTGGAAGCCATACTGATTGCTTTATCTGCAATGGTCCTGTCATTATTGCTGTGCACTGTATTGCAACCATTGTTTTTCCAGCTAACAGCCAAAAACTTATCACTGCTCTCATCACCAGGATTAATCGCTTTCTTAACAGGAGTAACCATTTTGCTTGGCGCTGTGTCGGGTATTTATCCTGCATTCGTTATTTCAGGATTTAAACCAATAGCAGTGCTGAAAGGATCTTTCAAAACAGGAAGTAAAGGAGTATTGTTGCGAAGATCATTAGTGGTTTCACAATTCGTTATTACAATTCTCCTGATAAGCGGCATTGTCGTTATCTATTCCCAGATGTCGTATATAAAAAGAAAGGACCTTGGCTACAATAAAGATGCATTGTTGTTTTTACGGGTACATGGGAATACGGATGTGATCAAAGGGTATGCTGCTTTTAAAAATGAATTGTTGTCAAACCCGGTCGTTGAAGGAGCCGCTGTCTCCAATTCATTACTTGGAAGCCTTGGTTCAGGTGGTTCCGAGACAATTGATGAAAAAGGTAATAAGCTACAGGTGAATACGACAAGATTGAGAGTTGACCAGGATTATCTCGGCGTGTATGGAATAAAATTGCTGGCAGGAAGAGATTTTGATAAAACGTCAATGACCGATACAATAAGACCCGTTATTATAAATGAGTCAGCCATCAGCAAGTTTGGATGGAAAGATCCGGCAACTGCAATCGGCAAACCATTTAAGATGGGAGATCAGCAGGGAGTTGTAATTGGTGTGGTTAAAGATTTTCATTTTAGCCCCCTGCAACAACTGATCGGTCCGTTAGCGATTTATCCTGCACAGGAGAGATTTTCAAGAATAACATTAAGAACGGATATCTCAAAACCGGCGGCAGTAAGTGCGTGGATAGAAAAAACATGGAAGAAGCATTTCCCATCAGCCTTGCTTGATTATAGTTTTTCGGATCGGGTGTTTGCTGCACAGTATGCGGCTGAAGACAGGTTTGCTAAAATATTTTTATACTTCTCTATTTTGTCGTTATTGATAGCTTGTCTTGGGTTGTATGGCTTGATCGCTTACACAACTTCACAAAAAACAAAAGAAATAGGAATAAGAAAAACATTGGGTGCTTCGGCAAATGGAATTGCCTTTATGTTATCTAAAGATTTTTTGAAACTGGTGGTATTGGCTTTTGTCATAGCAACACCCTTTGCATGGTATGTAATGAATAACTGGTTGCTGGATTTTGCCTACCGGACAACGATTTCATGGTGGATGTTTGCCACAGCCGGCTTGATTGTAATACTGATTGCATTGTTGACTGTAGGTTTAAAAGCCACCAGGGCTGCTATTGCCAACCCGGTGAAGTCTTTGCGAACAGAGTGATTGCGAGCAGAGCGAAGCAAAACGAACTGAATAAATATTTTGATATGATAAGAAACTATTTCAAAACTGCGTGGAGAAATCTTTGGAGGAACAAAACGTTCTCTGCTATTAACATCTTCGGATTGTCCGTCGGTGTAGCTGCATTTTTACTGATCATAAATTATCTCCGGTTTGAATACAGTTATGATGATGCACATGATAAGAAAGACAGAATATTCCGGGTGCCGATGGTGGTAGCCGAAAAAGATGGAAAGGAGCAAACTTTTGCTTTTACTTATCCCGCAGTAGCGCCTGCCTTGAAAAAAGATTTCCCTGAAATAGAAGAAGTGGCCCGTTTTCGCAGGCAGGGTGGTATTGTAAGACAAGGTGATCTGAAAGTGGTTGAAAATGCCAGCATCTATTATGTTGATTCAAGCGTTTTCAACATTTTTTCATTTCGTTTTGTAAGGGGTGATGCTGCAACTGCTTTCAAAGAGCTCAATGATGCTGTGATAACTGAAGAAACTGCAAAAAAATATTTTGGTAGCAGTGACCCGATAGGAAAACCTCTCTTTTATAGAAATGAAAATTATATTGTAAAAGCGGTGCTGGAGAACATGCCTGCCAATTCCCATATCAACTTTAATATTCTTCTTAATTACAGTAAATACATTCAGCTTACAAACGGTAATGCCAATTCAAGCTGGGGATGGTCGGATTTTTATACGTATGTGTTATTGAAGCCAGGAACGAACGCTGCAGCATTGGAGAAAAAACTCACCAATTTTGCTGAAAGGTATATGGGCGAAGACATGCGGCAACGGGATTATACATTGGCCTTTCACCTGCAGCCATTAAAAGATATTCACCTGCGTTCTAAATATGATTATGAATTGGCCGGCAACGGTAATCTTTCTTACCTGAAATATCTCGGCATTGCTGCATTGTTCATTCTTTTTATCGCATGGATCAACTATGTTAATCTTTCTACGGCTCATTCATTAGATCGCTCAAAGGAAGTGGGTATAAGAAAAGTGGTGGGTGCAGGAAAGTTTCAATTGATCCGTCAATTCATCGCTGAATCACTTTTTATAAATGTGATAGCCATATTGATCGGCATACTTATTTTCAAACTGAGCCTTTCGTCTTTTTCCAGGATGGTAGAGAAAGATATCAGTTACCTGAATATTTCAGACTGGCGGTTTTGGCTATTTATGATTGGCCTCTTTTTATTGGGTACATTGCTGGCAGCCTTTTATCCTGCATTCGTGCTTTCTTCTTTTCAACCTATTTATTCAATCAAAACTTCCAAAGGAGGAACAGGAGTAAAAGGCGGAAGAAATATTTTACGAAAGTCATTGGTGGTCCTGCAGTTTATAGCGGCCATTGTTTTGATAACAGGGGCCATTGGTTTTTACCGCCAGCTTCGTTATATGCAAACACAGGACCTGGGTGTGAATATCAGCCAAACACTGGTGGTGACGCAGACAGCAGCACAGGATAGTTCAAGGATTCCCGCATTCAATGCATTCATAAATGATATGGAAACGAATCCTGCCATTCAATCAGTCACTGCATCTACATCAGTACCCGGTGCGGAAGTTGGCGGTTCATCAGATTATGCATTAAAAAATTCTCAATCGGGAAAACGATGCCGCAACCTGGGTATAGACAATAAATTCATCCCTGCGTATGGTTTAACGCTTGTGGCCGGAAGAAATATCAGCAACGATAAACCCGCTGTCGATACCAATGTGCTTGTAAACATATTGGTGAATGAAACAGCGGCGAAAATTTTTGGATTTGCTAAGCCTGCTGATATTTTAGGCCAATATATTGATGGTTCGGGATTTCATTGCCAGGTGATCGGTGTTGTTAAAGATTATCACCAGGAATCTTTACAAAACAGTTTTGACCCCATTGTTTTCTATCCTGAAGAGGAACAAAATTTTGGTGCTTTTTCTATTAAGATTAATACAACAAAACTGCCTGAGCTAATGGCTTTTGTCAGGCAAAAATGGACAGCCCGGTTTCCTGAGAGCCCTTACAATTTCTTTTTCCTCGATGAGCGATTCAATGCCCAATATAAAAATGACAGGCTTTTTTCAACTGTTCTTTGGCTGTTTACAGCTATTGCTATCAGTATTGCATGCCTGGGATTGTTTGGGTTGTCGTTGTTTACAATTGCCAAGCGGAATAAGGAGATCAGCATCCGGAAAGTTTTGGGCGCATCGCTGTTCCAGATTACCAGCCTCATTACAAAAGACTATCTGAAGCTGGTCTTATTGGCGGGAGTTGTTGCACTGCCGGTTGCCTACATTCTAGTCAGCAATTGGATGAATGACTATGCATTTCATATCAGTATCGGGCTTTGGTTTTTCATTTTGCCTGTCGTTATGATCACGTTGATTGCTGTGCTAACTGTTTTGTACCAGTCATTAAAAGCAGCACTGAAGAACCCTGTAAAAAATTTGAGAAGTGAATAAAGAAATAAAAACCTAAACATAAAATATGAAAACAATATTCGTTGCTATGATCCTGTTGGTTGCTATGACAGCAAATGCACAGGACGACAAACAAAATGTATCAAATGCCGTAGCTGACTATGTTGATGCATTTTATCTAGGCGATACCACAAAGATCCTTCGAAGTATTTCTCCTGCCGTAGTTAAGTATGGGTATTACAGGAAAAAAGATGAAACGAAATATGTCGGTGAGCCGATGTCATACAGGGAAATGCTGGATTACGCTACTTCTGTGGGAAAAAGAAAAACGCCGAATCCCAATTTGGATAAATGGCCAAGAAAGATTGAAGTACTCGATTGCCAGGATCAGACAGCATCGGCAAAATTGACCGCCTGGTGGGGGACTGATTATATTTTGTTGGCCAAACTGGATGGTAAATGGATGATCACGCATGTGCTGTGGCAATCACCTCCTAAAACCGTTAATTAAAAATACCGACTATGATAAAGAACCTTTTTGTCGTTGCCCTGCGAAATTTCATGCGAGATAAGTGGTACACTATTCTTAATGTACTTGGACTGACAATTGGCATTACGTTCAGTTTGTTTTTGATTTTTTATATTAAAGATGAGTTGAGTTTTGACAGTCACCACAAGAAGGCTGACCAGATTTTCCGTATCAACACCTATGTACATGAGCAGGATAAAAACAGCAACTTTTCAATAACACAATTTCCACTGGGTCCAACCCTGAAAAAGGATTACCCGGAAGTAGAAGAACAAGTTCGGTTTTCCGGTAAGGAAAGAACTTTATTTAAAAACGGCGAGAAACAGTTTTTTGAAACGAAAGTCTTTTATGCAGACAGCACTGTGTTTAATGTTTTCACGCATAAATTTATCGAAGGCACAGCGGCCAGGGCATTGCAAGTGCCATTTGACATTGTGATATCAAAAACAGTAGCTGATAAATATTTTGGCAAGAATGTTTCTGTCGTTGGTAAGACTTTGAATACAGTGTATGATGCATATAAAGTGACGGGCGTTATCGAGGATGTTCCCCAAAATTCACATATCCGTTTTGATATCCTTATCTCGATGTCAACTTTGCTGAGAGGCAATCAAAACGTTGGTGCAGATAACTGGGGTAACTTTAACAATTTTACCTATTTATTATTGAAGCCCGGAACAAATGTCCCGGCATTCAATAAAAAGCTGGCTGATGTGTACAAGAAATTTGGTGATCCTGTATTTAGCCAGTTCAATATAACTATGCGGTATGATCTGCAGCCGATAAAAAATATTCATCTCCATTCAGATATGCAGTTTGAGCCTGAAGAATTAGGAAGCATGTCTTACATATGGATATTTTCTTCGGTCGCTTTTTTTATGTTACTGATCGCATGTATCAACTATATGAATCTTACTACGGCGAGATCGGCCCGAAGGGCAAAGGAAATTGGTATCCGTAAGGTGACAGGATCATCAAAGACGCAGTTGGTAGCACAATTTTTAAGTGAGAGCCTGCTGACTTCTTTGATGGCGGTTTTGTTTAGTGTTTTGTTGGTCATGCTGCTGCTATCTGCTTTCAATTCTATTTCAGGTAAAACTTTTACCATGCAGGCTATCCTGCAGCCATCAAACATCATGTTGTTGCTTGGGATTGTTTTATTTACCGGTTTGGTAGGGGGTAGTTACCCGGCGTTTTACCTTTCCGGGTTTAAGCCCGTTGGCATATTGAAAGGAGCTTTATCAAAAGCTTCGGGTAATATCGGGCTTCGAAGGACGTTGGTGGTGCTCCAGTTTTCGATTTCCATGATCATGCTTATTTGTACCTGGGTAGTGTATTCGCAACTTTCCTATGTGCGAAACAAAGATGTTGGATTTAATAAAGACCAGGTAATGACTGTTATAGTTAATACGGGACAGGATGAAAGGGGGAAAATATCGGCAATGAATAATGAGTTTAGAAGTATGCCGGGAATCAAAAGTGTAGGAACGGCGAATGCTTATCCCGGTGGAGGTAATGTCAACCTCAATTTGTTTACTATTAAGACTAAAAACGGGAATGTCGATAAGGGAATAGAATGTTACAGCATAGATGAAAATTATTTTGATGCTCTTGGAATCAAGATGGCGAAAGGGAGAAATTTCTCACTGGCAGATACATCACATAGCGTACTGGTAAATGAAACCATGGTGAAATATTTCGGATGGGATGAAGCTATTGGTCAAAGAATGAAATTTGGAGGAGATACTTCAGGTAATTACCTGGAAGTGGTGGGTGTTTTCAAAGACTTTAATCAAAAATCATTATACAACCCGATCTCTCCGCTGATATTGTTTTATTTCCCCAACAGTAATATGATACAATTGAAACTGGATGCGGCCAGTACCAGGTCTTCCGTTGCAAAAGTAGAGGCGACCTGGAAAAAATATTTTCCCCAGTTACCGTTTGAATATAAATTTTTGGATGATGATTTCAATTCACAATATGTAGCGGACCAGAAGCGGGGGAAAATATTTGCGTCGTTTTCTATTCTTACTATAATTATAACATGTCTTGGATTACTTGGCCTGACTGCTTTCACCACGCAACAGCGACAAAAAGAAATAAGTATCAGGCGGGTGCTTGGAGCATCGACTACAGAAGTGGTGGCGATGATCACCAAAAACTATTTGTGGCTCGCATTAATTGCGGCAGCTATTGCGTTCCCGGTTGCCTGGTATTTTATGGATAAATGGTTGAAGATATTTCCGTACAACGCAGGCTTGTCTGTATTACCGTTTGCGGTATCGGCCCTGGTTATATTGATCACTGCAGTTGCCACTGCAGGCTATCATTCTGCAAGGGCGGCATTGACAAAACCTGTGAAATCCTTACGAACAGAATAGATGATTTACTCATAAACGAAACGCCATGATAAAACATTATTTCAAAATTGCCCTTCGTAATCTCGGACGCCAGAAGGCGCTTTCATTTATCAATGTATTGGGTTTGTCGATCGGGCTTGCGTGTTTTTCATTGTTTCTTTTATACGCAGTCAATGAATTCAATTTTGACCGCTTTCATAAGAATGGAGATAACATCTATCGCCTATACCGGTGGAGCGATGCGATGGAAGGGCAGGAAGCGGGTGGTGATGTATATATGCCTTCTCCCCTTGGGCCCGCTATGAAGGCTGATCTGCCTGATGTAAAAGAATTTGTTCGCTTGCGTGATAGCTGGGGCGAAAGCTTTGTAAAGGTTGAAGGGACCGTTCGCCGGATGAATGTATCGTATGCAGATCCGTCTATCTTTTCCGTGTTCTCCTTTCCTCTAAAATATGGCAATACACAGGAAGCATTAAAAGACCTGCAGAGTATTGTTGTTACAAAAGAAAAAGCAAAACAATTTTTCGGAACAGATAATGTGATGGGTCGCACGATCGAGATAAAAATAGAAGAAAACTTTGTTCCTTTTACTATAAGTGCCGTTGCTGAAAATATTCCGGCCAATTCTTCCATCCGTTTCGATCTGCTTGGTAATTTCAATTACATGGAAACGACGAATAGCGGAAAGAGAGGTGTTAACAATTGGAACCGTTCCTCCTACATAACTTATGTGCAGTTAAACAGCGGCAGTGGTTTGGTCAACGATGTTCAAAAACTTGCTGCCTTTCGCCATAAGTATTATCCTGGTGAAGAAAAAGAGATGAAAGATGCAGGTTTTAAATGGGAAGGCAATGCGCCACCAGTTCGCTTCGGTCTGCAATCATTGAAAGCCGGTCACACAGATACAAAGATATACGGCGGATCAGTGGAGCAGGTAAACCCAAAAACAATCTGGATATTATTAAGCATAGCCGCGGGAGTACTGTTGATAGCTTGTATCAACTTCACTACACTGGCCATTGGTCGCTCTGCAAGAAGAGCTAAGGAAGTGGGTTTACGAAAAGTCATCGGCGGTGGAAAAAGACAACTGGTAATGCAATTTCTTTCAGAAGCTGTTGTATTAAGTATCCTTTCTGCCATTCTCGGTTTATTGATTGCAAAAATGTTATTGCCTTATTTCAACCAGCTTTCAGGCCGGGAATTGCAGTTTTCTTTTTCATTGTATCCTGAAATGATATGGATGCTTGCAGGGTTGACATTATTGGTTGGCCTGCTGGCCGGAAGTTATCCTGCATTGATTCTGTCTGGTTTCAAACCAATAGAGGCACTAAAAAGTAAAATAAAAGTAAGCGGGTCAAACTTCTTCACAAGAGCATTGGTCACGGTACAGTTTAGTTTATCCATTGCGTTGATCATTGCTACTATGATCATATTGCAGCAGACAAAGTATATGGCCGGTAAAAATCCTGGTTTCAATAAAGAAAACATTGTAGTAGTAGATGCGAGCGACACAAAGACAAAAGAAGTATATCCTTTGTTTCGGCAGGCAATTGCTTCACGAAGCGATGTGTCAGGTGTTGCCGGCGCGGAATTAGGATTGGGTGAAGACCAGGGATGGAGCCGCTCAGGTTTTGAATACAAAGGCACGCACAAAGACGTATTCGAATATTTTATTGACCACGATTATATCCCATTGATGGATATGAAAGTAATTGCAGGAAGAAATTTCGATCCAAAGATTTCATCCGATACTGTTACATCGGTCATCGTCAATGAAACGATGGTAAAAGACATGGGTTGGACATTGGAGAACGCAGTGGGGCAGGAGATCAAAGGTTATATGGAGTCAAAGACACCCGTTGTGATCGGTGTAGTGAAAGATTTCCATTACCGGCCGTTCAAAGAAAAAGTGTTGCCGCAAATGTTTCACCAGTTTAATGACTATGCGCCGTATAAATTCTTTGTAAGAATTAAACCCGGCAACCCGGCGCCGGCATTGGCTGCCATGCAAAAATCATGGAGCAGCATTGTTGCTGATCTTCCTTTTAAGTACAGTTTCCTCGATGAAAGCATTGATAATTTTTATAAAACAGAAAGGAAATGGAGCGGCATCATCGGATGGGCAGGTGGTATTTCAGTATTCCTCGCTTGTCTTGGATTGTTTGGATTAGCTGCTTTGGCTGCTGTAAATCGTACAAAGGAGATAGGAATACGCAAAGTGTTGGGTGCATCGTTACCGGGTATTATAAAACTATTGTCGAAAGATTTTTTAAAACTTGTTGTAATAGCATTGGTCATTGCTACGCCAGTCGCATGGTATTTCATGAATAAGTGGTTACAGGATTTTGCTTACAGAATTTCCATTGGCTGGTGGATATTCATTGTAGCAGGTTCATTGGCGTTGCTGATTGCATTTATAACAATTGCATTCCAGGCGGTGAAAGCAGGCATTGCAAACCCCGTGAAGTCATTGCGAACAGAGTGACTTCCGGCGTCTGAAAGCGTACAGTAAGTGTTCGTTTTCGGACAACGATGATGAAGGAAATGCCTGGAGTGTACTGCTGTAGTGTGTTTTCCGGAATGGCATGTAGTTAGCGGGTCAGGATGTTAATTGGGCTCGTGAAGAGCTTGCTGGAATAGGTATTACGGACTATCGATACTGGACATATAAATAGTATAATAAAAACATAATCATGATAAGGAACTATTTAAAGGTTGCCTGGCGTAATCTTTTTAGGAACAAAGCCTCGTCATTTATTAATATCAGCGGGTTGGCAATAGGGATGGCAGTGGCAATGCTTATTGGTTTATGGATATTTGATGTTCAGGAAATAAGTAATGAATGATGAGTAATGAGTGGGCTGGTTTCAATCTAAGTTGACTTACCACCTCACAATAAATAAATGACCATGATAAAAAATTATCTCAAGATTGCTATCCGGAGCCTGGTAAAACATAAGACTTACTCGTTAACCAATATACTTGGCCTTACAGTCGGACTGGCCGCCTGCATTTCTATTTTTCTATGGGTATTGGATGAAACGTCTTTTGACCGGTTTCATTCAAAAGCCGATCGCATTTACAAAGTGATGATAAATGATATCTATGCTGATGGCAAAATGGAAACGTATGAAGCGCCAACAGTAATGATCGGGGACGCCTTGCGAACCAATATCCCGGGAATAGAGAAGGTAACTCAAACGAGCTGGAGTGAAGAAATGCTTATTAAATACGGGGACAAGAAATTTAATGAGACGGGGCTTTATGCCGACTCTATGTTGTTTACGATGTTCTCATTTCCTGTTGTGATGGGTGATAAATTTGACCCGCTTTCCAATATTAATTCAATAAGTATTTCTGAAAAACTGGCTCAAAAATTATTTAACAACGAAAACCCGATAGGAAAAACACTGAACGTAAATCACGCTTCTGATTTTACAATAACAAGTGTTTTCAAAGACATACCCGGAAATTCTTCGTTGCAATTTGACTTTGTTATTTCATTTGAACGCTGGAAAAATGAAAATACATGGGCGAACCATTGGCGGAGCGGGGCTACACAGGCTTTTGTAATGCTAAAACCCGGGTCGGATTTTAATTCAACAGATGTCAAGGTCAGGAACTTGATCAAAAGTAATTGTAGTGATTGCAGCCGGGAAGCGTTTTTATATCCTTTTACTGATTTATACCTGCATGGCAAATTTGCAAATGGTAAGAATGCCGGAGGCCGCATAAGTAACGTTGTGTTATTTGGGTGTATTGCTTTGATCATATTAGTCATGGCATGTTTCAATTTTACTAACCTGGCTACCGCCCGGGCTTCCACAAGAAACCGGGAGATAGGAGTAAGAAAATCTGTCGGCGCAAGCAGGCTCTCTATCGGGCTCCAGTTTATTGGTGAGTCTATCCTGGTTTCGTTTTTGTCTTTATTCTTTGCAATTTTTTTGGTGACATTATTTCTTCCACTGTTAAATGAAATTACCGGGAAGTCGCTTTACCTGGATTTCACACATCCGGCATTGGTAACCGGGATTGCCGGTATCGCCCTGCTTTGCGGAATATTGGCTGGCATATACCCGGCTTTTTACCTGTCATCACTCAAAACCTCAACGATTTTAAAAGGCAACACGTTATCAGTAAAAGGAGGAACAGGGATCAGGAAATTATTGATCGTTACCCAGTTCACCGTTTCTATTGTATTAATCGTCGGAAGCATTGTCATATACAAACAGCTTGGGTACATTTTAAAAAAGGACCTGGGGTTTAACAAGGAAAGTATAATCGTCGTTTCTCAAAAAGAAGGTTTACGCAAAAGCCATTCTGCTTTTAAAGCCGATCTGTTGCAAATACCTACGGTTAAAAATGTTGCTTTCGTGGGAAGTAATTTATTTCGTGTGCCTATTACAACAACTGATCCCGTGTGGCGCGGTAAGGCTGCCAATTCATCGATCGTATTCAAAGTGCTTCGCTGTGATGAAGGTTTTATACCTGCTATGAATATTAAGCTTGTTATCGGGAGAAATTTTACCGGTACTAAGTCAGATTCTTCCAATTATATCATCAATGAGAAAGCCATGCTCGCTATGGGGCTAACGAGGCAAAATGCAATCGGTACTAAATTGGAAATGTGGAATGGGAAAGGAGAAATCATCGGCGTTTCAGATGATTTTGCCAATGGCAATTTGCGACAGGCTACGGAACCTCTCATTTTGATGTTTACTACCACAAATGGATTTAACTACTATATCAAAACCATTGAAGGAGCCAATATCAGTCAAACCTTGTCAGGTATCGAGGCGATTACTAAAAAGTACGCACCTGACGATTTGTTTGAATATTCTTTTCTCGATGATAGTTATACCAGAGAGTATGAAGCCGAATCGGCTTTAGGTAAGCTCTCTCTTGGATTTACTGTAGTTGCCGTTATCATTTGCTGCCTGGGTTTACTTGGACTGGCGACTTTCGCAGCCCGGCAGCGCACAAAAGAAATAGGTATTCGCAAAGCGCTTGGTGCAAGTGTGCCCGGTATTGTTGTTTTGCTTTCCAGGGATTTTATCAAGCTTGTCCTGGTAGCTATTGTTCTTGCAACTCCAATTGCTTATTATTTTATGCATCAATGGTTGCAGGATTTTGCGCACAGGATAGATATAGGTTGGCTGGTATTTGTAACCGCGGCAGTTGTTGCTATACTGATTGCATCAATTACAGTAAGTCTCCGGGCTATAAGCGCTGCTTTGGCTAACCCGGTTAAGTCGTTGCGAACGGAGTAGTGAATGGTCAGTGGTGAGCGGTGAGCGGCTCACTATTGTATCGGATTTTTACTGACCACTCACATCCCGATAGCTATTGGGACACTATTGACAAATAAATAGCCATGATAAAAAATTTTTTCAAAACAGCCTGGCGCAATTTGGTAAAAAACAAAACGTACAGTGCCATTAATATGGCCGGATTAGCTGTTGGCCTTGCCGGTTTTATAGTGATTTTGTTATACCTGAATTATGAGTTAAGTTATGATACATGGAATACTTCCTTGAAAAAAGTTTATCGGGTATCGGAAAAGACGGATGAGAAAATAGCAGAACGAACTGCTGCACCACTCGCAGCTTTTTTAAAACAACAATTACCGGAGGTTGAATCAGCAACGAAAATGCAGCCTGCCGGTGATTATGAAGTATTGCTAAGCGCAGGGAATAAAAAAATATACCAGAAGGGAGGCGTGGAGGCGGACTCATGTTTCTTCAAAGTTTTTCCATACAAATTAACGAAAGGAAATGCCAGTACAATCCTGGATAAACCTAATGCAATTGTCATAAGCAATGAGCTGTCGGCGAAATTATTTGGGAAAGATGATCCTATCGGTAAGACCATTAGAGTTTTTAATGCATTTGATTGTGAAGTGACAGGTATAATGAAAGAGCCGGAAACGCCATCGGCGCTGAATGTTCATTTCGTTTATAGAAGTGCTTACGAGAAGCCAAATTATTCCTGGGACAACCTCTCTTACAATACCTATATTAAAACAAAGCAGGTTGTTTCAGCGGATAAGCTTGAAAGCGATTTAAACCGTGTTTACTACAATCAACGCTTAAAGCAGGATAATCAATCGCTGGATGAGTTTCGCAAAGCAGGTCACCAGGCTGGCTTGTTTACTGATGAAATAGGGAAGCTGCATAATTTTCCCAAACATGGTAGCAGCAATTTTACTACAGTTTCGATATTGTTATTGTTGGCTGCATTATTATTACTCGCAGGAGCTATTAACTTTAGTAATTTATCTATTGCTGCATCTGTTCGTCGTGCAAAAGAAATCGGTGTCAGGAAAGTTTTAGGATCGGGACGCAAACAATTGGTGATGCAGATTATCGGTGAAATCGCTTTTCAATGTTTTATCAGCTTATGCCTGGCGATGTTATTGGTTTATATAACGCTGCCTTATTTCACTTCACAGTTTAATATTAAACTTAGTCTTCTGAATGCAAGCAATACTTTTTCCGTTTTGTTGCAGGTTGCATTATCGTTACTGGTAGTTGTATTGCTTTCCGGGTTGTACCCGGCAGTTTTTCTTTCAAAGTATAATATCACAAGAGTTTTAAAGGGGGATTATTCGACCGGCAAAAAGGGTATTGCATTTCGCAACGCTTTAATTGTAATCCAGTTTGTAGTTTCTGCATTTTTCATCATCAGCACAATGATCCTTAGCAGCCAGATGAATTACATGCAAAAAAAGGATAAAGGATTCTCCGGCGAAAAGGTAATGCGTCTTGAAGCAGCATATAAAATCAGGGAAGCTGGTTTTGCTACTACCAGGAATACACTACTAACTATTCCCGGCGTACAATATGTTTCTAAAACGACAAAAGTTCCGGGAGATGCTTTTTTGGATACATCTACAATTTTATTTAAGCATGATGGAAAAGAGTATCCTTTGGCTTCTGTGAAAGTAAGTGATGATTACTTTAGGACACTTAATATTTCGTTAGTGCAGGGAAGATTATTCAGCCAAAGTTATGCCGATCAACACTGCCGTAGTGCAGTGATAAATGAATCTGCCGTAAAAAAACTCAGTCTTCAAAACCCGGTCGGAACAACCATTACATTTTCCGGGTGTGATAGTTTGCCGGTACAGGTAATAGGTGTGGTAAAAGATTTTAATGTGTCAGGATTTGAAAACATAGTTCAGCCTGTAATCTTTACGGTTGGCAACACTGACTGCCTGCGGCAATCCGGTGGTGGCATTCTTGTAAAAATAAGCAGTGATAATATTGGACAGACCGTGGCTAACATAGAAGCAGCATGGAAAAAAATAGATCCTGATTTTCCCATTCGTTATTCTTTTATTGACGATAATTTTCAAAAACTGTTTGCGACCTACACAAGATTGCAGTCTATCATCGGGTTTTTTGCGTTTACTGCAATTTTTATTTCTGTCACAGGTTTGTTTGCATTAACTGCATTTCTGATCAGCCGGCGTACAAAAGAAATCGGGATACGCAAGATTTTAGGTGCGGGTATTGGCGATCTGAGTTTATTGCTCGGAAGGGATTTTATCCGTCTTGTATTGATTGCTGTTATGGTGGCAGTGCCTTTAAGCTGGTGGGCGGCCGATAAATGGCTGCAAAGTTTTGCGTACCGGACTTCGATAAACTGGGTTACGTTTTTAATAGCAGCGTTGGTGATTATTGTGATTGCCGTACTTACCATGAGCATCCAGGCAGTCAGGGCGGCTATTTCAAACCCTGTGAAGTCATTGCGAACGGAGTAGTGAATGGTCAGTGGTGAGTGGTGAGTGGCTCACTATTGTATCGGATTTTTACTGACCACTCACATCCCGATAGCTATCGGGACACTATTCACAAATAAATAGCCATGATAAAAAATTTCTTCAAAACAGCCTGGCGCAATCTCGGAAAGAATAAGATGCATTCTTTCATCAACATTGCGGGTCTTTCTATTGGAATGTCGGTAGCTATATTGATTGGTTTATGGATATATGATGAAGTGTCTTTTAATAAAAATTTTAAGAACCATGATCGTATAGCACAGGTAATCCAGAATGTAACCAACAATGGCGAGGTGCAAACATGGACAAATGTGCCATGGCCGCTGGCCGATGAATTGCGAAAAAATTATGGAAGCGATTTTAAGCATATCGCACTGGCTTATTATATCGGCGATCACCTGCTTGCGCTGGATGAGAAAAAGTTAAAAAAGCAAGGCGGGTACTTTGATAAAGAAGCTCCTGATTTGTTCAGCCTTGAAATAGTTCGCGGAAACAACAGCCTTGCCGATCCTTCTTCATTATTATTATCCGAGTCGGCGGCCAGGGCTTACTTCGGTGATGCGGACCCGATCAACAAGTTGATGAAGATAGATAACCAGTTCAGTGTTAAAGTAGGCGGGGTATACAAAGATTTTCCTCATAACTCAGCCTTTGCTGATCTTTCTTTTATATCTGCATGGGAACTTATTTATAATAATACCGAATGGATAAAAACAATGCAGGATCCGTGGAGGCCGAATGCATTTACCTTATTCGTTCAGTTAAATGATAATGCAGATATGGCTATGGTATCAGCAAAGATCAAAGATGCCAAGTTGAAGAAAGTGAACGAGCAATTGGCTAAAAAGAAACCGGCTCTTTTTCTTCACCCGATGAGTGATTGGCATTTGCGTTCAGAATTTAAAAATGGTATCAATACCGGTGGCGCTATACAGTATGTGTGGATGTTCGGAATCATCGGCTTATTTGTTTTATTGCTTGCCTGCATCAATTTTATGAACCTGAGTACAGCTCGCAGTGAAAAGCGTGCCAAGGAAGTCGGGATTCGTAAAGCAGTGGGTTCATTGCGCAAGCAACTGGTTATCCAGTTCTTTAGTGAATCATTACTGACGGTGACATTTTCATTTGTCTTGTCATTATTATTGGTTCAGCTGCTTCTTCCTTTTTTTAACAGTGTGTCTGGTAAACAAATGACGATTTTATGGGGCAATGCTTTTTTCTGGATAGTAAGCATTGTATTTATCGTCTTTACCGCATTGATTGCCGGGAGCTATCCTGCTTTTTACCTGTCGTCATTCCGTCCTGTAAAAGTATTAAAGGGCACATTCAAAGCGGGACGTTTTGCAGCTATTCCCCGTAAAGTTTTAGTCGTAGTTCAATTTACAGTTTCAGTAGCATTGATCATCGGAACTATTATCGTATTCAAACAAATCCAGTTTGCGAAGGACAGGCCCGTTGGTTATACTCGGGAAGGTATAGTCGCATTGCCATTAAATGCGGAGATACACAAACATTTTAATGCAATGAGAGATGAGTTGATTCAGTCAGGTGCCCTCATTGCCATGACGGAAGCAGGCAGTCCTACCACAAGCACATGGGGAAGCACCAGCGGTTTTAGCTGGAAAGGAAAAGATCCAAACCAGTCCATTGATTTTTTAAATGTCAGTACTTCGTATGATTATGGTAAAACTGTTGGCTGGCGCATCAAGGAAGGGCGTGATTTCTCCAAAGATTTTGCAACGGATACAGCAGCGGTTATTTTAAACGAGGCAGCTGTCAATTTTATGGGTTTGAAAAATCCTGTTGGTGAAACGGTCACCTGGTGGGACAGGCCACTGACAATAGTAGGTGTTATTGATAATATGGTGATGAACTCTCCTTATGACGAACCCAAGCCAACCATATTTAATTTAGCTACCGACGAACAGGCGATTACCCTTGCTAAAATAAATCCTTCATTCAACGCAAAAGATGCATTGGCAAAAATCGAAACAGTATATAAAAAATTTGAGAAGGACCAGCCTTTCGAATTCAATTTTGCAGATGAAGAGTATGCAAAGAAGTTTACCAGCGAAGTACGTGTCAGCAAGCTGGCTGGATTTTTTGCCATACTGGCGATTGTTATTTCCTGTCTTGGTCTATTTGGCCTGGCGTCATTCGTAGCTGCGCAAAGGATAAAAGAAATTGGCGTAAGAAAAGTATTAGGTGCTTCTGTTTTCAGTGTATGGAATTTACTTTCCAGGGATTTTGTTGTACTGGTTCTTATTTCATTTTGTATTGCTGTGCCGGTAGCATGGTATGCGATGAATACCTGGTTGCAGGGATACAATTACAGGATCAGTATTGGCTGGGAAATATTCGCGGTTGCAGGTTTACTGGCTATTGTGATTGCATTGGTCACCGTAAGTTTCCAGGCGATAAAAGCGGCGATTGCTAACCCGGTGAAGTCTTTGCGAACGGAATAGTGAATGGTCAATGGTGAGTGGTGAATGGGACTCGCTGTTGACAGGTTTTTTACTCACAACTCACCATTCACCACTGACAAAAAAGAAAGTTATGATTAGAAACTATTTCAAAGTTGCCTGGAGAAACCTTAAAAAAAGTAAGGTCTATTCCTTTCTTAATATAACAGGGCTTGCTGCGGGCATGGCAGTAGCTATGATCATCGGCCTGTGGATATATGATGAAGTGTCCACCAATAAACACTTCAAAAATTATGAGAGCCTTTACCAGGTAATGATGCATCAAACCTTCGATGGAAAGCGTGGTTCACAAACAGCATTGCCCTATCCGTTGGGTGAAGAATTAAAAGCGAAATATCCCGACTTTAAGGCTGTTGCAATGTGCGACTGGGGTCAGAGTCGTTCTTTAATGTATGGTGAGAAAAAGATCAGCAAGTATGGCCATTATATCGGTGAGGAAGCTATTGACATGTTTTCAATAAAAATTCTTAGTGGCGATAAAGATCCGCTGCGTGATCCTTATTCAATTGTACTCACCGATCAAACAGCGAATGCACTTTTTGGTAAAGAAAACCCGGTTGGGAAAATGATAAAGCTGGATAACTCAACCAATTTAAAGGTTACCGCGATTGTTCCGACGCCACCTAAGACAAGTGCACTGCAATTTTCCTATCTCATACCCTGGAGTTTGCAGGAAAAAATCTATTCGTATATCGGGCAATATCACAAAACAAACTGGGGTAATAATTCATGGCAGATATTTGTGCAATTAAACAATAACGCCAGTGAGAAAGAGGTAGATGCCAAAGTAAAAAATGTGGTGTTAAATCATTTTACCGATGAGAATACATTGAAAAGTATCAAACCAGAAGTTTTTATTCACCCGATGAGCAAATGGCGTTTGTACAGCGATTTTGAAAATGGCAAAAACAGCGGCGGTTTTATAAAGTATGTAAGAATGTTTGGCATACTCGGCATTATTGTCTTATTAATTGCGTGTATCAATTTTATGAATTTAAGTACGGCCCGTTCGGAAAAACGGGCTAAAGAGGTAGGCGTAAGGAAAGCGGTCGGTTCAGGAAGAAAAGAGCTTATTCGGCAATTTTTAAGTGAGTCCATGCTAATTGCCGGGCTGGCATTTCTTTTTGCACTATTGCTGGTTGCTATTGCTCTTCCTTACTTTAATAAGCTGACTCAAAAAGAAATGAGCCTGCAAATAAATAGTCCGCTATTTTGGGGTATTATGATTGTATTTACTATCATAACAGGGCTATTGGCCGGGAGCTATCCTGCTTTTTATCTGTCTTCGTTTAATCCTGTAAGTGTATTGAAAGGAAATTTGAAAGCGGGAAAAAGAAGCTCTTTGCCACGCAAAATATTGGTAGTAGTTCAATTTGCCTGTTCAGTAATATTAATGATTGGCGCCGCTGTTATTTATGAGCAGATACAGTATGGAAAAAATCAGCCCATAGGTTTTAATAACAGGGGATTGATTACTGTGGATTGGTCTGATGATATCAGTAAGAATTCTGATGCATTGCGGCAGGAATTGTTAAGTACCGGCGCCGCAGTTTCGGTATGCCAGAGTAATTCTCCACCATCAGAAATATATAGCAACAACAATGGGTGGGAATGGAAAAATAGCCAGCCAGTAGAAAAGACAGTTGTTTTTTCTACCATTACTACTACCTACGATTATACTAAAACGCTGGGTATAAAATTGGTGGCTGGTAGAGATTTTTCGCGGGACTTTGCAGATTCCTCTTCTGTCATTTTGAATGAGGCTGCTGTAAAACGTATGGGACTCGTAAACCCGGTTGGAGAGCAACTTAAATGGAATGGAACGCCCCTGACCGTCATAGGCGTAATACCGGATATCCAAATGGAATCTCCTTACCGGCCCATTTCTCCATTGACAATTATATTTAATAAAGGCTGGGTAAGTTATGTGGACATACGATTGAACCCCCAGATGTCGGCATCAAAAGCCATCGGTCTTATAAAACCCATTTTTGACAAATACAACCCTGCTTATCCTTTTGAATACAAGTTTGCGGATGAAGAATACGCAAAGAAATTTAACTACGAAGAGCTGGTAGGAAATCTCGCAGCTATTATCGCTTTGCTTGCCGTGTTTATTTCTTGTCTCGGACTGTTCGGCCTTGCATCGTTCACGGCGGAGCAACGTGTAAAAGAAATCGGTGTACGCAAAGTACTTGGTGCAAGCGTATTTAATCTCTGGAAATTACTATCAAAAGATTTTATAATACTTGTGTTGATCGCATGCGTCATTGCCATACCGGTTGCTTATTATAGTATGAATGAATGGCTGAAAAGCTATCAAAATAAGATCAGCATCGGCATTAGTGTATTTGCGTTAGTAGTAGCGGCGTCTGTTGCGATAACGCTGATCACAGTTAGCTTCCAGGCCATCAAAGCAGCGATTGCTAATCCGGTGAAGTCGTTACGAACGGAATAGTGAATGGTCAATGGTGAGTGGTGAATGGCACTCACTATTGGCAGGTTTTTACTCACAACTCACCATTCACCACTGACAAAAAAGAAAGCTATGATCAAAAATTATCTGAAAATCGCATGGCGCAGTTTATGGAAAAACAAAACTGCTTCTTTCATTAATGTGGCCGGGCTTTCGGTCGGGCTTACCTGCTGCCTGTTGATGGTGCTTTACATGCAGCATGAACTGAGCTATGATAAATTTCAAACAAATGGTGATCGCACTGTACGTGTGATCATGGAGTATAGCTTCAATGGAAGTCCCGTTACTAAAGGGAATTTTACCAGCACGAAAGTGTATCCCTCATTTAAAAAAAATTTTCCTGAAGTAGAAGAAGGGGTGAGAATGTCTATGGCGACACGGCTGGTGAAGTATAGCGAAAATCTCTTTAATGAAAAGAGATTCATGTACGCAGATTCTACATTTTTTACGGTATTTCCATCCTTTAAGTTAACAAGCGGGAGTGCTGTGCAGGCTTTGAGTGGACCGGGCAAGGTGGTATTAACAGAATCTGCAGCCTATAAGTATTTTGGAAATGTCCATGATGCTATTGGAAAAACAATACAGATCAGCAGCAGGCAGGATCCTTTCCTTGTCACTGGTATCATGGCAGATTGTCCTTCCAATTCGCAGATCAAGTTTGATTTCCTGGCTTCGTTCTCATCACTGGGAGAAACACAGGAGGATTCTTATTTCAATGCAAATTATACTACCTATCTTCTTTTGAAAGATAAAAGCTCGATCGCTTCGTTGCAGGGAAAGATCGGTCCCTTTATGAAAAAAGAAATGGTGGAGCGACAAGGATCTTATGTGAATTACCAATTAGAACCTTATACCAGTGTCCACCTGTATTCACCTTATGATGGTTTTGAAGCGAACAGTAACATAGTGTATATATATATTATAGCAGGAATTGCGCTGCTGGTATTGGTGATCGCCTGTTTTACCTATATCAATTTGAGCACAGCCCGTTCGATGGAACGTGCAAGGGAGGTTGGTATACGAAAGGTATCGGGTGCATTTCGTTTGCAGATATTCTGGCAGTTCATCAGTGAATCATTTTTAATTACAACCATTGCATTGTTGCTCAGCTTTGTACTTATTTCTCTTGTGTTGCCTGCGTTCAATGCCCTGGCCGATAAAGAACTTCAGCTTGGCGACATGATGAGGCCTTCCGTCCTTGCTGTTGTCATATTGATTGCAATTATTATTGCGTTGCTGGCCGGCAGCTACCCAGCATTGATCTTATCAAAATTTAACCCGGTAAAAGTTTTGAAGGGTGCGTTTAAGAATACTTCTTCAGGGGCATGGTTACGTAAATCATTGATCGTTTTTCAATTTGTAATATCGGTTTTTTTAATCGCGGCAACTATTGTTATCAAAGGCCAGTTGCATTACATTCAGAATAAAAAACTGGGTTACGACAGGGATCATGTCATTATGATGAATATTGATCAGAAGATCATTGATAAAATTGATTTATTTAAAGCAGAGTTAAAGAGTAACCCTGAAGTACTGGCGGTATCCAAGGCGAATAACAGCCCTGTAAGTATCCAGGGAGGTTATTCTATGAACCGGGCTGACATGAGCGAGGATCAATCGATCAATACACGAGGCAACCCAATAGACGATGAATATGTAAGGGCAAACAATTTGGAAATAATAGCCGGCAGTGATCTGAGCAAGCAGGATGTGCTGGATGCCGATAAAGAAGATTATTCAAAATGCTACTATCACTATATTATAAATGAAAAAGCCGCACAAGCACTGGGTTGGAAACCGCAGGAAGCAATAGGGAAGAAGATGTTCCTGGGAGAACAAAGACCCGGGGAGGTAAAAGCAGTTGTAAAAGATTTTCACTTTGCTTCATTGCACAACCCGATTGAGCCGCTCGTGCTCTTTCCCGGGGGCTGGGGAAGTCTTGCAATTGTTAAGGTATCCGGTCATAACTTGTCAAATACAATTGCTTTTATAGAAACCAAATGGAAGCAGCTGGCGCCACATCGTCCTTTTGAATATCGTTTCATGGACGAAGATTTTAATAAACTCTATCAATCTGAATTAAGAACAGGAAAAGTATTTAATATTTTCTCCGCCATTGCTATTCTTCTTGCCTGTCTTGGTTTGTTTGGTTTATCTGCTTATTCAGCACGGCAGAGAATAAAAGAGATCGGCATCAGGAAAGTATTGGGTGCCTCTGCAGGCAGTATCACATTACTTCTATCTAATAGTTTTATCAGGCTGGTGCTTATTGCTTTTGTGATAGCTTGTCCTATTGCATGGTTTGTAATGGATAAATGGCTCCAGGATTTTGCATACCGTATCAATATTAGCTGGTGGATGTTTTTATTGGCTGGCATTGTTGCATTGCTGATAGCGTTGGTGACAGTGAGCTTCCAGGCTATCAAAGCGGCTGTTGCTAACCCGGTAAAGTCCTTGCGAACGGAATAGCGTCATTGCGAACGAAGTGATTGCGAGCGGAGCAAAATGAACAGAATAATATGTTACTATGATAAAAAATTATTTTAAAATCGCCTGCCGGAATATTGCCCGGCATAAGGTTTTCAGTTTTATCAATATTGCCGGACTTACTCTTGGTCTATGTGCATGCATCGTCATTTATCTCATTGCCAGTTATGAATTTAGTTTCGATAATTTTCATCCCGGTAAGGATAGAATTTATCGTGTAATGGGAGACGTCACAGAAAGCACCGGCGATAAATTACATTTTGCGAGAGTGCCGCCGGCTATTTCAGTCAATGATAAAAATAATTTACCCGGGCTGGAGCAAATTGCAGCTATCATTCCCTACAACACAAAAATAGATATCGGTGTCATCGATGGGGATCAAAATTTTGATACTAAACTGGCAGGAACGAACTATATCACGACCGCCATCACAGAGCCTGAATATTTTTCAATCTTCCGGTATAAATGGCTGGCAGGTAATCCTGCCGTTGCTTTAAATTCGCCATCTTCAGTTGTATTAACTGAAGATAGAGCAAGGCAATATTTTGGTCCTATTGCTGTTGATAAAATATTAGGCAAAGAAATTATTTATGGCGATTCATTGATCACACATGTCACCGGGGTTGTTAAAGACTGGGATAGGAATTCAGATTTACTGTTTACGGATTTTATTTCGCTTGGTACTATTCAAAGCAGTTTCCTGAAGAATATTTTTTCGCTCAATGACTGGAAACAAACAGGAATGTCCGCCTGGGTTTTTGCAAAAACAAAAAAGGGCGTTTCTGCAGCAACTGTAAACGACCAGATGTCCGCAAGTGTAAAGCGATCGGCTGGATCCGAAACCAAATTGGCTTTGTGGCTCGAGCCGATTTCCGAAATTCATTTTAATGCAGATGTTATTGAGAACCCGATAAGAGTCGCCGATAAAACCACTCTTTATATTTTAATGGCCATTGCTTTATTTGTTTTGATCCTGGCTGTTATCAATTTCATTAACCTTTCAACAGCCCAATCGATCAGGAGATCAAAAGAGGCTGGTATCCGGAAAGTACTTGGAAGCAACAAGGCAAATCTTATTTTGCAATTCTTATCAGAGACGTTCGTGATTACACTTTTGTCCGTGACACTTGCTGTTTTACTTGTTGATCCCGTGCTTAATTTGTTCAGATCATTTATTCCCGCCGGCATCTCATTTCATTTAGCGGCTCCTTCTACGATTCTTTTTCTCCTTGGTATAGCGATTGTCACTTCATTGCTTGCGGGCTGGTATCCTGCAAAGGTTTTGTCATCGTACCTGCCAGCGATGAATTTATCCGGAGCCGGTAATTACAAAGGCGGCCGGAATTGGATACTGCGAAAGGGGTTGATCGTGTTTCAATTTTCTGTGTCCCTTGTTTTTATTACAGGTAGTATCATTATCGCCAAACAACTTGATTACACAAGGAGTAAGTATCCTGGATTTACGTCAGACGCAATTATCATCGTTGAAACTCCAAGGGAGGGCCCCGTTAAGACCGCCAATCTTGCTGAACAAGTAAAACAGGTAAGCGGTGTTCAAAATGTTGCAATGCAATGGACGGCTCCTATGACAGATAACCCACGCGGGATGAAATTAAAGTTGAAAAGTACAGATGTAAAAGATTTCCAGGTAACACAGGTTGCAGGTAACGAAAATTTTATCCCACTTTATAAGATAAAAATGCTGGCGGGGAGAAACCTTGTAAGATCCGACAGTGTGAATGAATTTGTGATCAACGAAACTTTATCTCTTTTGCTGGGCAACAAAAGTCCGCAGGATGCAATCGGAACAACATTGTATTGGAATGATAAACCTTACCCGGTAGTGGGCGTAGTGGCTGATTTTCATACAACCTCTTTTCACGAAGCTGTCACTCCATTGTGCATTATCAACAGGAAGGACCGGCTAGGTGGTATTGCTATCAAACTGGCGAGCGCAGGTAAAGGAACCGGTATGATAAAAAATATTTTGGCGCAGCTTGAAAGAAAATGGAAAACAGTATATCCCGCTTCAGCTTTCAACTATCGTTTTTATGATGAGTCGCTGGCTATGTTGTATAAGAAGGACCAGCAAACAGCGTGGTTAATAAACAGTGCAACATCGGTAACTATTTTTATTTCCTGTATCGGGCTATTGGGTCTTGCTTTGTTCACTGCCCGTAGAAAAGAAAAAGAGATCGGTATCAGGAAAACATTGGGAGCAAGCACAGCGGATATTGTAGCGAGGCTTAGCAAAGAGTTTATAGTTCTTATTGTCGTGGCGTTTTTAGTTGCATCACCTGTTGCATGGTACCTCGCGGATGGATGGTTGCAAAGTTTTGTGTACCGCACTTCGATCAGTTGGTGGATCTTTTTGCTGGCGGGAAGCATCACAACTTTCATCGCATTGCTGACCATCAGCTCGCAGGCTATCAAAGCTGCCATGGCTAATCCTGTGAAGTCATTGAGAACGGAGTAGTGAATGGTCAATGGTGAGTGGTGAATGGGCTTACTATTGAACCAGTGATATTATTGACCATTCACTTGCCGAGCTTTGCCCGCAATGACGGTTGACCACTCACAAAAAAAGTATAGTTTATGATATTCAAAAATCTTCCCTTCATCCTGCGCAGGTTTAGCCGGCAGAAACTGACAACGTCGTTACACGTTATTGGTTTGACATTAGGCATCACAGTTTGTTTGCTTATCGGGTTATTCATCAAACATGAATTGAGCTACGATGCGTATCAAAGCAAGGCAGACAGAACTTATCGTATCAACCAGGTATGGATAGATTTTGGGAAAAAGCAGTTTCATTATTCAACGCCTTTCCCTTTGGCTGACCAGGTCCGTAAGGATGTTCCGGGAGTAGAGTATGTCACCAAAGTTCATCATCCTTTTCAAAACGTTATTGAGATAAATCCTGTAAAACGGTTCAAGCAGGAGCATGTGATGATGACTGACCCGGAATTCCTGGATGTATTTGATGTAAAAGTTGTGGAAGGAAATGCCTATGAAACATTGCGTAAACCTTACCAGGCTGTATTGACAGAAACCACAGCAAAAAAATTTTTTGGAAATGAAGATCCGATCGGGAAAATATTTACTTACAATGATAGTTTTAAAATTACCGTGGGAGCAATAGTAAAAGATTTTCCTGGTAATACACATTTACCTGCAGAGATGCTATTGTCATTTTCCGACAATGAAAAGTATTTAATGACAAGCACTAAGCATTATGGTTCGGTATCCGGTGGAACTACCTTTATTGTTTTACCAAAAGGTAAAAAACCTGATAGCGGTTTGAAAGCAGCCATTCAAAGTATATATGACCGGTTTGCCAATAACCAGGATTGGGCCGGAAAAGATCATCGTGAAGAAGCAGAACTTCAACCTTTGAGTGATGTACACTTTAATTCCAAATATGAAGGGGGTGGTCAATGGGTGAATGCAATCAATACCAGTTGGCTCTGGTTTTTTGGAAGTGTCGGTTTGGCTGTATTGATTTTAGCATGTATCAATTTCATTAATCTTTCGACAGCGCAATCCTTAAGCAGGGCAAAAGAGGTGGGTGTTCGTAAATCAATCGGGGCGGGAAGATTGCAACTGGTTACTCAATTTCTCAGCGAAGCATTTGTGCTTGTTTTATTCTCTGCGATTGTTGGGGCGATCATTACAAAATTATCATTGCCGTATATTAACGAGCTTACCGGTAAACAAATTGATTTTAATATTCTGGATTCAACCTCGCTTCTTATTGCTTTATTCGCTGGTGTTTGTTTGACGGCATTACTGGCAGGCATTTACCCGGCGTGGATCATTACAAGATTTCATCCGGCTGCAGTTTTAAAAGCAGGTTCAGTAAAATCTTCCTCACGTCCGACATTTCTACGCAAAGCATTAGTGGTAACACAGTTCAGCATTTCTGTTTGCTTACTTATTGGCTTATTGCTGATAGGCAAACAAATGAATTACATGCGGCACAAGGATCTTGGCTTTGATAAAGATAATATTATTGTCGTGCCTGTTGGCTTCGATAATAAAACAGCGCAAAAGATTTTATTAGGTAATGAACTATCAGGAATTCCGGGTATAAAGGAGTGGTCATTTTCCACCAGTTCATTGTCCGGCGAAGGACATTGGGGAACGGTCATGAGTGTAGTGGGAAAAGATGACCCTAACCAAAAGCAGGTGACGACGATTATGACCGACGAAAAATATTGTGCACTGTATGGACTAAAATTAAAAGCGGGCAGGTTTTTTACTGCAGCTGATACAAGTGCAGTATCGGGATCAATACCTGAAGGTCAACGCTACGCTAAATCGGTTGTCAATGAGAAATTAATTCGGGAGATGGGTTTCGAATCTGCGCAGGCCGCATTAGGGAAAAGATTCTGGTTTGGAATGAACGGATGGAATGCAGAAATAGTAGGGGTGGTGGCGGATTTTAATATTAGCTCGCTTCATGAGGCAATCAAGCCGACATTGATAACACAGTTTCTTCCCTACTGTGAAAAAGTAAACATTAAAATACAAGCGGGTTCCGACGTACCGGCTCTCATCAGCAGGATTCAGGTGGGCTATAAAAAAGTTTACCCCGCGGGGATATTTGAATTTAATTTTTTAGATCAACGACTTGATGCTTTATATAAAGATGAAGCAAGGCTGTACAGTCTCTTCAAGATATTTTCCGTATTGGCTATGCTCATATCCTGTCTTGGTCTCTGGGGACTGATCACATTTGCAGCACAACAGCGCATCAAAGAAATTGGGGTGCGAAAAGTGCTCGGAGCCTCTGTTCCTGACATTGTCACATTGCTTACAAAAGACTTTATCATATTGGTAGGTATTGCTATCGTCATTGCAGTTCCATTGGCTTATTGGGGTATTCACAAATGGTTACAGGATTTCGCATTCAGGATAGACATCGGCTGGAGCGCATTTGCTATTGCCGGAGTTGCAGCTATCCTTATTGCGGTGATAACAGTGAGTTTCCAGGCTATAAAAGCAGGCATTGCCAACCCGGTGAAGTCGTTGAGAACAGAATGAAGATTTTTATAAGATAAAACGGAGATATGATTAGAAACTATCTGACAGTCGCATGGAGAAATTTGTTGAGGTACAAGATATACTCGGCAATAAACATCAGCGGGCTAGCAATCGGACTGGCTGTGTGTATGCTGATCGTACTTTATGTAGGTCATGAATCAAGCTATGACCAGTTTCATAAAAATGCTGACAGGATATTCTGGGTGCAAACCAAATTAAGAATTGGCAACGATTCTGTTTTTATGTCTTACCTGAATTATTCGGCAGGCCCGATGGCAAAGCAAAGGGAATCGTCTGTTGAAAATTTCTTGCGGATAAGAAAGGACCCGCAGAATGCAATAATCCAGGATCCTGAAAATCCTTCGTCGAAGTTTGCAGAAAGTAAATTCCTGTTTGCCGACAGTAATTTTTTCAGCTTTTTTTCTTTCAGGCTGGTACAGGGAAACAAGGACCAGGTATTGCAGCATCCCTTGTCAGTCGTGATTTCCAAAAAAGCGGCTCAAAAGTATTTTGGAACTAAAAATGCGGTGGGCAAAATACTTAGGTACAATAATAGTTATGATCTCCTTGTTACCGGCGTAGCAGAAAATGCGCCATCCAATTCGAGTATTGAATATGATTTTGTAGCATCCCTCTCTAGCCTGCTTTCTATCAAAGAACAACAGCACCTGGTAACGAATGAAAAAAATGATTTCACTACGTATTTTTTGGTAACTCACAAACGAGATATTTCACGTGTTGAAACCGCACTGGCACGTATAACTGCTGAAAGAGATAACGATGATAAATTCAGTTCCCGGTATATCAGCACTCCTTTGGCAAAACTGCATACGGCTTCAAGTGTTGACGTATCGAATCTGAAATACCTGAAAATATTTCCGTTCGTGGCGGCGCTTGTGTTATTGCTTGCCATGATAAATTATATGAATCTTTCTACGGCCCGTTCTTCAATCCGTGCCAAAGAGATCGGTGTTAGAAAGGTAATGGGAGCCAACAGGAGAATTATAGCTACCCAATTTTTTATTGAATCGGCCCTGTACACCGCCATTGCTTTTATACTTGGCTATGTTTTATGCATTTTGTTTCAACCTTTCTTTTTTAATTTTTTACAGATCGATATCGATCATTCTTTTATTTACCACCCCGGTATCATGCTGGCTTTTGCAGGGTTGTTTATTGTGACAGTAATTGTTGCGGCTATCTACCCGTCTATATTATTATCTGCTTACAAACCCGTGGCGGTGCTGTATGGAAAGTTCAGGCAGGGTGGGAGCATCAGCATGCGAAAGTTTTTTACCGTTTTTCAATTTACCATTGCCGTCATTTTTATCATATGCGGGATAGTGATGCAAAAGCAAATGCATTTCTTCAGGCATACGGATACAGGAATTAACAGGGAGAATATCGTGATGATACCCTTTGGTACAGGTGTAACCAAACATTATTCCGCTTTCAAAGAAGAGATGCGAGCCATTGCCGGCATAAAGCAATTCAGTATAGCGTTGCATCCAATGTTTAAAGGATATGACATGATGGGGATAATGCCCCCGGGCAGTAATCAAATGATGCTGATGCCGGTCTTGGATGTGGACCAGAATTTTATTTCACTACTCGGTTTGAAATGGAAGTATCCCCCGGGTGATTCATTCTTTTATAAAACAAAGAACACCGCTATCCTTAATGAAACTGCTGTTGAAAAACTGAACCTTGGAAAAATGCCGCTCAATCAGAAAGTGGATCAGTTCCAGGTGGCTGGTGTCCTGGAAGATTTCAACTGGTCATCCTTGCAAAATAAGGTACAGGGTTTATTCTTAACTGTTTCCGGTGATGATGATACTTCATCGTTGTGGAGAGCAAAGGGCGGATGTTTATTTGCTAAGATCACCCCGGGTACAAACATCCCTTCCTTTATGGATAAAATGAAAGGACTTCATAAGAAATATGACAATGAAAATGCCTTCGAGTATAATTTTATGGACGATGCTTTTAATGAATTGTATAAAGCTGAGGACAGGCTTTCAAAAATATTGACCTCGTTTACCGGGTTGGCTGTTATTATTGCATGCCTTGGTTTATTTGGGCTGGCCACCTTCATGGCGATGCAGCGCACCAAAGAGATTCTTTCCAGCACAGTGGGATCCGAAGCTTGGAATTCACGTGACTTGAAGTCGCGGC
>JADMIO011107673.1_pt1 | contig 114476 bp, 120 predicted proteins | sample 8958161 | NCBI WGS metagenome assembly JADMIO01 (sample SAMN16585339, study PRJNA669376) | soil metagenome | isolation source: Crop rotation soil | place: USA: Cullars Rotation, Alabama | collected 2011
ACAACTTGTCCACGTGGAATTCTAAGCTTAGGATCCCAATGTGCTGGAAAGGCGATGTTGGTCGCGAGCGAGCTCTTGCCCATGCCCGGGCGCCCGGCGACGATCATCAGGTCCGACTTGTGAAGCCCGCCGATCTTGGCGTTGAGGCTTTCGAGCCCGGTCGTGAAGCCCGACAGATGCCCGCCGCTGTTGAGCGCTCGCTCGGCGACTTCGAGCGCTTCCTTGGTCGCATCGGCGAAGGACTTCGCGCGGCCGTCGGCGCCGCCTTCCTCGGCCACCGAATAGAGCGAAGATTCGGCGCGCTCGATTTGAGCGAGGGGGGCAACGTCCTCACTCGTGTCGAGCGCGCCTTCCACCAGGTCGCGACCTACGCCGATCAACGCACGCAGCAGCGCCAGATCGTAAATCTGGGCGGCAAAGTCCCGTGCCCCGATCACGGCCGCGCCGGATCCGGTCAATTGCGCCAAATATGCGGGTCCGCCAACCTCTTTTATGCTCTCGTCGCTTTCGAACAGAGGCCGAAGCGTGACCGGGTTGGCGACGCGGTTGCTGTCGGTGAGCTTGAGAATGGCTTCGTAGATTCGTCCGTGAAGCGGCTCGAAGAAATGATGCGGCTTCAGCTTCAGCTGAACGTCCTCGACCAGCCGGTTGTCGACCATCAGTGCGCCGAGCAAAGCCGCTTCGGCTTCGACATTCTGCGGGAGGGCCTGGGTTACGCTTTCTGACGCAGACTCGGCGATGCGGATGACTTCGGCCATGCGAGGCTCCTACGCTCGTGCGGCCCCACATCAAGCGCGAACAAAGATAGCACGATTGTGGATAGCTTGTGCACGAATCAGACGAGCGTCCGCAGGAACTGCCGGAAACGCGAAACGGCGGTCATCCACAGAAATAGTGCGCCCGAAATTCGGGCCTCTGAAGATGGTATTGTCGCCACACTATCCACCGATTCCGCGCCGCTTGACTTGCCCGCCCCAGCCGCTTCTCTCGCGTCCATGAGCATTCTTTCCGACCGCTGGATTCGCGAGCAGGCGCAGAAGCACGGCATGATCGAGCCGTTCGTCGAGGCGCAGCGACGCGAAGGCTGCATCAGCTACGGCCTCTCATCCTACGGTTATGACGCGCGGGTTTCGAACCACTTCAAGATTTTCACCAACGTCGACTCGGCAACGGTCGACCCGAAGGACTTCGCGTCCAACAGCTTCGTCGACCGCGAGACCGACGTTTGCATCATCCCGCCCAACAGCTTCGCGCTTGCGCACACCGTCGAATATTTCCGGGTGCCGCGCGATGTGATGGTGATCTGCCTCGGCAAATCGACCTACGCCCGCTGCGGGATCATCGTGAACGTCACCCCGCTCGAGCCCGGGTGGGAGGGGCATGTGACGCTGGAGTTCTCGAACACCACGCCGCTTCCGGCGAAGGTCTATGCGAACGAGGGCGCGTGCCAGTTCCTGTTCCTGCAAGGGAACGAGCCGTGCGAAGTGAGCTACGCCGACCGCGCCGGCAAATATATGGGCCAGCGCGGAGTGACGCTGCCGAAGCTCTAAGTCGTCATTGCGAGGAGCGAAGCGACGCGGCAATCCAGCGGCGTAACTTGGATTGCTTCGATGCGCTCGCAATGACGATGGACCTTGACCAAGCCCACCAGCTCGACGCCGACGACTCGCTAGGGTTCGCGCGCGATCGCTTCCGGCTGCCACAGGGCATCATCTATCTCGACGGCAATTCGCTTGGTGCGTTGTCTGCCGCTGCTCCGGCGGCGCTCGCCGAGACGACCGAACGCCAGTGGGGCGAGGACCTCATTGCCAGCTGGAACAAGCATGGCTGGATCGACTGGCCGGCGCGCATCGCAGCCAAGCTCGCGCCAATCGTCGGCGCGAGGCCGAACGAGCTGCTGATTGCGGATTCGACCAGCGTCTCGCTGTTCAAGCTTCTTGCCGCCGCGATGCGGGCGCGGCCGGGGCGCAAAACAATTCTCACGCAGCAGGCGAATTTCCCGACCGACCTTTACGTCGCACAGGGGCTCGCCGGCATGCTCGGCGCCGAACTGAAATCCGTTCCGGCGGAGCAAGTCCTGGGCGCGATCGACAGCGACACCGCCGTCGTCACCCTGACCCATGTCGATTATCGCTCGGCGTCGATCCACGACATGCGCGCGGTCAACCACGCCGCGCACGCCGCCGGCGCGCTGACCGTCTGGGACCTTTCGCACAGCGCGGGCGCGATCGAGCTCGAACTCGATGGGGCTGGCTGCGACCTCGCCGTGGGGTGCGGCTACAAATATCTGAATGGCGGCCCCGGAGCGCCGGCCTTCATCTATGTCGCCGAACGGCTTCAGAGCGAGCTCGAAAACCCGCTGCAGGGATGGATGGGCCATGCCGAGCCTTTCGCGTTTGCCGACGACTATCGCCCGAGCGACGGAATCCTCCGCTTCCTCACCGGCACGCCGTCCATCCTCGCGATGGCCGCGCTCGAAGCCGGGATCGACACGTTCAAGGGCATTTCCATGAGTGACCTCGCGGCGAAATCGCGGAACCTTTCGCAGTTGTTCGTCGAGGAGGTCGAAGCCCGGTGCGTTGACGAGGTGCGCCTCGGCTCGCCAAGCGACCCGGCGCAGCGCGGAAGCCACGTCGTCTTCGCTCACCCGGAAGGCTATGCGGTCATGCAGGCGCTGATTGCGCGCGGCGTCATCGGCGACTTCCGGGCGCCGGACCTGATGCGCTTCGGCTTTGCGCCGCTTTACAACAGCTATGGCGAGATCGTCCGCGCGGCGGAGATTCTCGCGGACATCCTCGCCTCGCGCCAATGGGGCCAGCCGCGCTTCAGGGAGCGAGCAAAAGTTACCTGATCGGCTCTTTTCTGAGCCTCGCGCCGTCGATGCTCCACGCGCCGGGCCCTGCCGCGGCGAGATAGAGGAAGACGAAGCAGAACAGGATCGCGGCCTCGCCCATGTTGACGGCCGGATAGAAGCCCATCTTGGCATGGACCATCCAGTAGGCGACCGCCATCTCGCCGGCGGCGACGAACGCCGCCAGCCGCGTGAACAGGCCGACCAGGACCAGCACGCCGGTGACGAGCTCGATCAGCCCGGCGATCCAGAGGAAGCTTCCGACCTGCTGGAGGCCGGGCTGGCCGCCAGGCGGGAAGCCCAGCAGCTTGATCGTCGCATGCTCGATGAACAGGAGCGCGACGACGATCCGCAGGATCGCAAGCAGCTGCGGCTGCCAGCGCGAAAGCCAGGGTAGTTCCATCCGGATCCTCCGACGAAGTTAGAGCCGCAGCTTATGCGTGCAGTTCAACCGACGCCAAGTGTCACGTGTGTTCCTTCGTCTTCGCGCTCGCGTGCGCGGCGTCCTCGGCGAGCAGCTGGCGCGAGCGGTGGATCATTTCGACCCAGTCGTGGAATGAATGGGCAATCTTCTCGAGAAACCCCTTGAGACTTCCATCGCCGAGGCGTCCTTCAGCGTCGAAGGCGTCCTCGCCTACATTGGAGAGGTAGGCCTCGGGCTGCTGCATCACCGGCATGTTCAGGAACACGCAGGCCTGGCGGATCTGATGGTTCGACCCGAACCCGCCGATGGCGCCCGGCGAGGCGGTGACGATCGCCGCCGGCTTCCGGTCCCACACGCTCTGACCGTAAGGCCGCGAGCCGACGTCGATGGCGTTCTTGAGGACGCCCGGGATTCCGCGATTATATTCCGGGCTGACGAAGAGGACCCCGTCGGCCGAGCTGACCTGGTCGCGGAACCGGACATAGGCTTCGGGCTGCTCGGAAAGCGCGTCATAATCCTGGTTGTAGAGCGGCAGGTCGCCGATCTCGACCATCGAGCAGTCGAGATTGTCGCCGCGGATCGCGCAGATCGCGCGGGCGACCTTACGGTTGATGCTGTCCTTGCGCAGGCTGCCGACGATGATCGCGATCTTGTAGGCCATTGGCTCGCTCCCGTTTGCGACGCTCAATCCGGCGCGAAGCGAAAGGTTGCGAGCGTTGTCAGCGGCGCCGCGACTGGTGACGGATGTTCGGCGGTCGCCCGCGGCGGCCGGTTGTCCGCACGCGGTCCTTCCGCTCGGGCGACGCACGCCCCTCGCGCGGCTGCTGATCGGGCATCTCGAAGCGAAGCGAGCCCGAGACGGGATCGGCCTCGGCGATTCGGAGCTTCAGCTTCTGCCCCTGCCGGTAGGTCGTGCCGGTGTCCTCTCCCACCAGCTGCTGGGCTTTTTCATCGTAGCGGAAATATTCGTCGCCGATCGTCGACACCGGCACCAGCCCGTCGCCGCCGAAGTCGACGACCGTCGCGAAAAAGCCGAACGGCTGGACGCCGGTGATGCGGCACAGCAGGACCTGCCCGCGCTGGTCGGAGAGATAAGCCGCGACGTAGCGGTCGACCGTCTCGCGTTCCGCCTGCATCGCGCGGCGCTCGAGGCCGGAGATCTGCTCGCCGATCTCGTCGAACTTCTCGGCGTCCGCCGGCGGAAGGCCCTCGTCGCCGAGCCTGTAGGCCGTCACCAGCGCGCGGTGGACGAGGAGGTCGGCGTAGCGGCGGATCGGCGAGGTGAAATGCGCATAAGTGCCGAGCGCCAGGCCGAAATGCCCGAGCCGGTCGGGCGCGTAGCGGGCCTGCATCTGCGTGCGGAGCAATTGCTCCATGATCTCGGGTCGGGAATCCGACTCGCCGACGCGGTCGATGATCCGGTTGAACGTCGCCGGCTTGATGACCTGGCCGAGCGTGAACTCGATCCTGAACGTCTCGAGATAGTCCTTCAGCGCCTCGAGCTTCTCGCGGCTGGGCGGTTCGTGGACCCGGTACATGACCGGCGCTCGCTTCGCCTCGAGCGCTCGCGCGGCGGCGACGTTGGCGGCGATCATGAAATCCTCGACCAGCCGGTGCGCATCGAGCCGCTCGCGCGGCGCGACCGATTCGATGCGGCCTTTCTCGTCGAGCACGACCTGACGCTCAGGCAAGTCGAGCTCTAGAGGCTCGCGCTTGTTGCGCGCGGCGAGCAGCGCCCGCCAGCAGCCCCACAACGGCTTGAGCGCCGTCTCCACCAACTCGTTGGATACCGGCCCTTCGACCTCCGGCATGAAGCAGACCGGCGAGGAAACCTCGACCCGCTCCTCCTCGGTCGCATCGATCACCGCTTGCGCATCCTCGTAGGCGATGTTCGCCGCCACCCGAATCTTTGCCCGCGTGAAGCGCCAGCTCTTGAGCGTCCCGTCTTTCGCGATGGTCAGGTGGCAGGCAATCGCCGCTCGGTCCTTACCCTCCTTCAGCGAGCAGATGTCCGCCGACAGCTCCTCCGGAAGCATCGGCACCACGCGGTCGGGGAAATAGACGCTGTTGCCGCGCGCTCGCGCCGCCTTGTCGAGCCCCGAGTCCGGGCGAACGTAGAAGCTGACGTCGGCGATCGCGACGATTGCCTTCCACCCGCCCTTGTTTCCCTCGTCCTCGTCGCGCGCCGCCCAGATCGCGTCGTCATGATCGCGCGCGTCGGCGGGATCGATGGCGACGATGGCGAGGTGCGTGAGGTCTTCGCGCTCTCCGAGCGGCAGCTTTGCGACGCGCTTCGCTTCTTCGATTGTCGCGTCATTGAACTCGTGCGGAAGCTCGTATTTGTGGATGGCGATCAGGCTGAAGCTCTTCGGCGCGAAGGGATCGCCTAGCACCGCGTCGACGCGCGCGCTCACCCGCCCGCCGCGGCCCGAGACCTCGCACAGCACGAGATCGCCCGCCTCGCCGTCGGCGACGTCGCTGATCGGAAGCTCGCGCCGCTCCTTCTTTTCGACGGGAGTCAGCCAGAACCGCGTGCCTTCCTGGCGAAGCACGCCCAGCACCAGCTCCTGGGTTCGCGCCAGCTTCTTGAGCGGATGCGCGACGAGCTTGTCTCCCCGCTCTTCGGTCCGGGCGAGCACCCGGTCGCCGATTCCGAGCGCGCCGCGCCGCTCCTTCTCGATGATCCTGAGCTTCGGCGCCGGCGTGTCCGCTTCCCATTGCTCGGGCGTGCCGAACACATGGCCGCTGTCGTCGGCCTCGACGATCCTCAGCACCGTGACGCGCGGAACGCCGCCGGCCTTGTTGAACGCCCGCGCACGCCCCGTCTCAATCAGCCCCTCATCGGCCATGTCGTTGAGCAGCCGCTTGAGCGCGATCTTCGCGTCGCCCCGGATCCCGAACGCCCGCGCGATCTCGCGCTTGCCGGCGGGCTGGTCCGACGTCGCGATGAAGTCGAGAATTTGCTTGCGGCTGGGGAGTTCGGCGGAGCGCTTTTTTGCCATTTCAGTTCGTCATTGCGAGGAGCGTAGCGACGAAGCAATCCAGTTGCGCTGAGGTTCCGGTGGATTGCTTCACTCCGCTCGCAATGACGAGGACGTCAACGAAGCTGGCTATCCTTGCTTCCCCGACGGTTGATCGTCGAGTGGACGACAGCCTTGTCGCGCTCGGACTGGCAGGCGATGCAAGTGCGGACGCCGGGCAGCGCCTCGCGCCGCTTCTTCGGGATCGGCTCACCGCAATCGTCGCATTCCTCGGCGCTCTCGCCCGAAGGCGTAAGCGCGCGTGCGCGAAGGATCGCGTCCTTCACGGTGTCGTCGATCTGGTCCTGAACCGCGCCATCGCGCGTCCATCCGCCGGCCATGTTCACTCCTTATTGGCTCAACCGCCGTCATGCTGAACTTGTTTCAGCGTCCGTGAGCACAGCCGCATCAAGTGCCCGCGCGGCTGCGTTCACGGATCCCGGATCAAGTCCGGGATGACGGTCTATTTCTTCGGCGGGGCAATATAGGGATGGAAGGCTCCGCCCGGTACCGCAGAGGCGACGGGGCTCTCAAACCCGTCCTTGCTCACCGACGCGACGCCGAACACCCAGTCGTCGATCCGGATGTGTGGGAGCACGACCTTGCACGGTTCATAGAAGGTGTCCTTACCCGTCGCCTTGTATAAGCTGACTGATTTGCATGCTTCGGCAAAGGAAACGGGTCTGCCGTTCTCCCAGTTGGCGGCATCCGTTCTGCGCCACCGGACGATATAGGATGCATCTGCAGGAACTGCTTCCCAGGTCACCGTCGTATCCGTGCTCACCCCACCCTCGACCTTCGGCGCTGGTGGCGGCGGCGCGCTGGCGATCTGCGCCAATGCGGCGATGTTCAGTTTCGTCATCTTCGCGAGATAGGCGAAGTCGACGTGGTCGATCGTGTCGCCGTAGCGCTTGCCGTTCTCCGTCCTCAGGTCCTGATGCTGCCAGTCGTAATTCTCGATGGCAACGTTGAGGCGGGCGGCCGGATAGCCGAGTTCGAGGAAGGGAATGTGGTCGCCGCCGCGCCCGAAGCGGTCGGTTCGCCAGATCTGGCGAAGATCGAGCCCGATGTTCAGCCGGTCGGCGAGGCTGTCGAGGAAGCGCGAGATGTTGCGCGAGGGCGCGTCATTCTCGCCGCCGAGGCTGTGGGTCGGGGCCGCAAGCTCCGCCTGCCCCTGCGAACGCGGCCCCTCGGAAAGGACGCGCGCATGGGTCGAATCGCACATGCCGTCGGACGAGCAGGTGTTGCCGATGATGTCGTTGTTGATGTCGGTAACGACGTTCCAGCCCTGCGCCTTGGCGTAATTCGCGAGCACCTTGGCGCCATAGAGCCCCTGTTCCTCACCGGAGAGCGCGGCATAGACGATGGTGCCGGGGAACTTGTGCTTCGAAAGCACCCGCGCCGCCTCGATCACCGCCGCCGTTCCCGAGCCGTCGTCGTTGGCGCCCGGCGCATCCGAGGTGAAGTTCATCACGTCGGTCACGCGGCTGTCGATATGGCCCGTGATGATGACCACGTCGTTGGGCCGCTCGGTCCCGCGCTGGATCGCGACCATGTCGCAGACTGCGGTCGGATTGGGAATGCGCGCGCCGGTGAAGGTCTCGCATGGGCGCACCGTCGGAAGGCCGAAGCTTTCGAAGTGCCCTTTCGTCCAGTTGAGCGCCGCGCCGATTCCGCGTTTCGGGTCGGTCTGCGACGACAGCGTATGCCTGGTCCCGAAACTCACGAGCGTCTCGATCGTGTGTCGGAGCTGCGCCTGGCTGACGGGCGCGACGATTGCGCGGAGCCTTGCGTCCGGGGACGGCGGCGGCGCCGCGCCGAGCAAAGTGACGCACATCAAGATCGCGATTTTACGCATTCGACTCTCCCCATTCGCGCCCGTCGCAACTGGCATTTGCCGCCTCGCGGGTCTAGGGGAGCGGCCGATCCCGGACCGCATTATTGAGGACGCTTAACCCATGCTTCGCAGCATCGATCATTTCATCGGCGGTTCCACCTTCGCCTCCGGCGAGCGCCAAGGCGACGTGTTCGACCCCAACCAGGGCCAGGTCCAGGCCAACGTCCGCCTCGGAACCGCCGCCGACCTTCAAAAGGCAGTGGATGCCGCGAAGGCCGCCCAGCCCGCGTGGGCGGCGACCAATCCGCAGCGCCGCGCCCGCGTCATGTTCAAGTTCCGCGAGCTGGTCGAGAAGAACATGGACGACCTCGCGCACCTGCTGTCGTCCGAGCACGGCAAGGTGCTTGCCGACGCGCGCGGCGACGTCCAGCGCGGGCTCGAGGTGATCGAATATGCGTGCGGAATCCCGCAGGCGCTCAAAGGCGAACATACGCAGGGCGCGGGCACCGGGATCGACGTCTATTCGATGCGCCAGCCGCTCGGGATCGGCGCGGGAATCACGCCGTTCAACTTCCCGGCGATGATCCCGATGTGGATGTTCGGAATGGCGATCGCCTGCGGCAACGCCTTCATCCTGAAGCCTAGCGAGCGCGACCCCTCGGTGCCCGTGCGCCTCGCCGAGCTGATGAAGGAAGCGGGCCTTCCCGACGGAATTCTCAACGTCGTCCACGGCGACAAGGAGATGGTGGACGCGATCCTCGACCATCCGGATATCGCGGCCGTCAGCTTCGTCGGCTCGAGCGACATCGCGCAATACATCTATTCGCGCGGCACCGCTCACAACAAGCGGGTCCAGGCGTTCGGCGGCGCCAAGAACCACGGCATCGTCATGCCCGACGCCGACCTCGACCAGGTCGTCAACGACCTCGCCGGAGCGGCGTTCGGATCGGCCGGAGAGCGCTGCATGGCGCTTCCGGTCGTCGTGCCGGTCGGCGACGAGACCGCCGATCGACTCCGTGAGAAGCTCATCCCGGCGATCGAGGGCCTCCGCGTCGGAGTCTCGACCGACCCCGAGGCGCATTACGGCCCGGTCGTCAGCAAGGCGCACCGCGAGCGGATCGAGCAGTACATCCAGATGTGCATCGACGAAGGCGGCGAGCTGGTGGTCGACGGCCGCGGCTTCACGCTGCAGGGCCATGAGGAAGGCTTCTTCATCGGGCCGACCTTCTTCGACCATGTGAAGCCGAGCTTCAAAAGCTATCGGGACGAGATTTTCGGGCCCGTCCTGCAGATGGTCCGGGTCCAGAACTTCGAGGAGGCGGTTCGCCTGCCCTCCGAACACGATTATGGCAACGGCGTCGCCATCTTCACCCGCAACGGGCACGCGGCGCGCGAGTTCACGGCGCGGGTCAATGTCGGGATGGTCGGCGTCAATGTCCCGATCCCGGTCCCCGTCAGCTATCACAGCTTCGGCGGGTGGAAGCGCTCGGGCTTCGGCGACATCGGCCAATACGGGCAGGAAGGCATGCGCTTCTGGACCAAGAACAAGGTCGTCACGCAGCGCTGGCCCGACGGCTTCGTCGACGCCGGCGACAAGGCCGCGTTCCACATTCCTACCTTCGGCTGAGGCGTCGCGCTGAAACGAGGCGCGCCCAACAGCGTTGGAGGGGCATGCGCCTGCGTATCCCCTATGTTTCCATCGCCCTGATCGCCGCCGTTTCCGCCTGCGGAAAGCCCGATCCCGTCGCCAATGGCGCGAACGCAATGGCCGCCGTCCCGGCTGCGACGAACGAGTCCGCGCCGACACCCTCCGGCGGACCGCCGCCGGTGACGGCACCGGCCGCGTCGGCAAGTCCCGCGCGCACGACGGCGATCCCCGCGGCGCTCCAGGGCCGGTGGGGCCTGACCCCCGGCGATTGCACGTCGGCGCTCGGCGATGCCAAGGGGCTCCTCGTGATCAACAGCCGCGAGCTGCGCTTCTACGAATCGCGCGCCGTCCCGTCCCCGGGCGTGACGGCGGACAGCGACTCCATCACGGGCAATTTCGCCTTTACGGGCGAGGGCCAGAGCTGGACGAAGTTCGAAACCTTTGAACTGCGCAACCACGCTCTGGTACGGACGGAAAGCAACCCGGCAGCGAGCTACACCTATGCGAAATGCTAGAACGATCCTCGTCCTGGGAGCCATCGCCCTGGCGGCAGGCGGCTGCCACAAGAAAGCACCGCCTCCGCCCGATGAGAACATGGCGCTCGATGAGGGTATGCCCAACCAGATGGCAGCCAATGCGGACATCGAGGCGCTGCCCGCCGACGAGAGCAGCACCACGCCCTCGAGCCAGCTTCAAAACGGCTTCGACGATGCCGACGTCAACGACGCCGGGCCGGCCAATTCGGAATAGGAGCAGCGGACATGCTGACGCTTTATTATTCGCCCGGCGCCTGCAGCCAGGCGCCGCACATCCTGATGCACGAGATCGGGCTCGAGCATGACGCCAAGCGCGTCGACCTCAAGGCCAAGACGCTTGAGGACGACAGCGACTATCTGAACGTGAACCCCAAGGGCGCCGTGCCCGCGCTTCAGCTCGAAAGCGGCGAGGTGCTGACGGAGAATGCGGTCATCCTCCAGTACATCGGCGACCGCACGGCTTGGCCCGAGGTGCTTCCGCCGCTCGGCAATTTCCGGCGCTACCGGGTGCTCGAGCTGGTCAACTTCATCACCACCGAGCTCCACAAGCGCTTCAGCTACCTGTTCAACCGCGAGGCCAGCGACGAGGTGAAGGCGTTCGTCAAGGTCGACCTGGCGAAGAAGCTGAGCTGGATCGACGAGCGGATGGGCGCCGGCCCGTTCCTGATGGGCGACCAGCTCACCCTGCCCGATTGCTATCTGTTCGTGATCACCCGCTGGACCGACAAGATGATCGGGCTGGGCGATTGGCCGAACCTTCGCGCCTTCTACGAGCGGATGCTGAGCCGTGACTCGGTCCGCAACGTGCTCGGCTTCGAAGGCTTGCTGGAAGAGGAACCCGCTTAGCCGTCATTGCGAGGAGCGAAGCGACGCGGCAATCCAGACCGCAGCTGGATTGCTTCGCTACGCTCGCAATGACGGGGCTGGTCGGTCTTGCTGACAAACAGCCTGCATCCTAGAGCGCCCGCCAATGACCCAGTTCGACCTCACCGACGACCAGCTCCAGATCCAGGACATGGCGCGGAAGTTCACCGCGGATGCAATCACCCCCAACGCCGCCGAGTGGGACGAGAAGCACATCTTTCCGCGCGACACGATCCGCGAGGCCGCGGAGCTTGGGTTCGGGTCGATCTACGTCTCGGAGGAGAGTGGCGGCATCGGGCTCGGTCGGCTCGAGGCGGCGCTGATCTTCGAAGCGATGAGCTACGGCTGCCCGTCGACCAGCGCCTTCATCTCGATCCACAACATGGCGAGCTGGATGATCGACCGCTTCGGCTCGACCCAGGTGAAGCAGAAATATCTGCCGTCGATGATCACGATGGAGCGGATGGGCAGCTATTGCCTGACCGAGCCGTCGTCGGGATCGGACGCCGCCGCGCTGAAGACCAAGGCTGTGCTCGACGGCGACCATTATGTTGTCAGCGGTTCCAAGGCGTTCATCTCGGGCGGCGGCGAGAATGAGGTCTATGTGACCATGGTCCGCACCGGCGAGGACGGGCCCAAGGGCATCACCGCGCTTGTGATCGAGAAGGACATGCCCGGCGTCAACTTCGGCGCACAGGAGAAGAAGCTCGGCTGGCACTCGCAGCCGACCGCGCAGATCAATTTCGACGAGGTCCGGGTGCCCGTCGCCAACCGCGTCGGCGGCGAGGGGGAGGGCTTTCGAATCGCCATGATGGGCCTCGACGGCGGGAGGCTGAACATCGGCGCCTGCTCATTGGGCGGCGCCCAGCGCTGCCTCGACGAGGCGATCAATTACACCACGGGCCGGCAGCAATTCGGGAAGCCGATCGCCGACTTCCAGGCGACGCAGTTCACGCTCGCGGACATGGAGACCGAGCTGCAGGCGGCGCGCTATCTCCTCTATGTCGCCGCGGCCAAGGTAACGGCCAACGCGCCCGACAAGACGAAGTTCGCTGCGATGGCGAAGCGCCTCGCGACCGACAGCGGCTCATCGATCGTCGATCGCGCGCTGCAACTCCACGGCGGCTACGGCTATCTCCAGGATTACCCCATCGAGCGGTTCTGGCGCGACCTGCGGGTCCACTCGATCCTCGAGGGGACCAACCAGATCATGCGGGTGATCGTCAGCCGCGACCTGCTCCGCCAGTAGATGATGAAGAAAGCGCCGCTCCCTTTCGATCCGTTCGCGCTCGCCCAGGCCGCGGGTGAAGCCGCAATCGGCCTTGCTGCCCGACCAGCAGAATTGCTCAATGTCCAGCTAGAGGCCGCCAAGCAATGGACCGATTTCTGGACCGGCGCGATGTCGGGCACCCCGACGGAGAAGCCTCGTGACCGGCGATTCTCGGCTACTGAATGGCAGGACGATCCCTACTACCGCGCGATCCGCGACGCCTATCTGCTTGCGTCCAGGCAGCTTCGCGAGACTGTCGACAAATCCGCAGGCAACGGGTCGCACGGCGCCATGGCGCGCTTCCTGCTCGACCAATATCTGAACGCCATCTCGCCGAGCAATTTCGCCGCCACCAACCCGGAAGTGGTGAAGCGGACCAAGGAAACCGGCGGCGCCAACCTCGTCCAGGGTTTCCTCCACCTCCTCGAGGACGTCGGCAGCGGAAAGGGCATCGTCCAGCGCCGCACCGACCCCAACGCCTTCGAGAAGGGCAAGACCATCGCGGCGACGCCGGGCTCGGTCGTTTTCGAGAATGAGCTGTTCCAGCTGATCCAGTACGACCCGGCCACCGACAAGGTCGCTGCCGAGCCGTTGCTCTACGTCCCGCCGCTCGTGAACCGCTATTACATGATCGACCTCGTGCCGCGGCAGAGCCTGGTCAAATGGCTCGTCGAGGAACGCCGCACCGTGTTCGTGATCAGCTGGGTCAATCCCGGCCCCGACCACAAGGACAAGGATGTTGGCGATTACGTGCTGAGCGGCGTGATCGCGGCCATCGGCGCAGTCCGGGACAGAACGAGCAACGCCCCAGACCTTTTCTCCTTCTGCCTCGGCGGAACGCTGGTGGCGATCGCGCTGGCATGGCTCGCTGCGAAAGGGCGCGCGAAGGACGTCAATTCGGCAACGCTGATCGGATCGCTCGTCGATTTCTCCGACATGCGCGAATGGTCGGCGTTCGTTCACGAAACCCATATCGGCGCGCTGGAGCAGCATCTCGAAGCCCAAGGCTTTGCCGACAGCCTCGAGCTCCAGCGGCTGTTCGCGGCGATGCGCGCCAACGACCTCATCTGGTCGTCGGTGGTGAACCATTACTTGCTGGACCGCGAAGCGCCCGCTTCCGACCTGCTCTACTGGTTCGAGGACGGCGCGCGGATCCCGGCCGCCTTCCTCAAGAGCTACAACCGCGAGCTGCTGCTCGGGAACAAGCTGAAGGAGCCGGCCGGTTTCAAGGTCGGCGATGTAGCGATCGACCTCGTCGCGATTACGACGCCAATGCTGGTCATCGCGCTCAAGGACGATCACGTTTCGGCGTGGGAAGCGGTCTATGCGGGGGCAGGTCATCTGGGCGCCGACTTCGTCCTCGGTGGCTCGGGCCACAACGCGGGGATCGTCAATCCGCCCGCTGCCAACAAGCACGGCTATTGGACGAACGAGGACCAGCCGGCTGACGCGAACCAATGGCTGGCAACGGCAGACCGGCACGAAGGTAGCTGGTGGCCGTGGTGGACCGAGTGGCTGAACGCGCACGGAAAGGGCAAGGCAGTCGCCGCGCGCAAGCCCAAGGACCCGATCGAGTCCGCGCCCGGCCGCTACGCGATGATGCCCTGATGGATGCGATGACCACCGCCAAGGACGTGATCACCGAGAAGCAGGGCCTCGCCGGCCGGCTGCGGCTCAATCGACCGAAGGCGCTCCATAGCCTCAACCGCCAGATGGTCCGCGAAATGGCGAGCGCGCTGATCGAATGGCGCGACGATCCCGACGTCCGGATCATCCTCATCGATCATGCCGAAGGCCGCGGCTTCTGCGCCGGAGGCGACGTCGTCGGGATCAGTCAGGACGTCGAGGGCCACGAAGCCGCCGCCCGCGCCTTCTTCTTCGACGAATACCGGCTCAACCACCTCGAATATACCTACGCCAAGCCGGGCGTCGCCTTCATGGACGGGATCACGATGGGCGGCGGCGTCGGGATCGCCCTTCCCTGCCGCTACCGCGTCGCAACCGAACGCACGGTGCTGGCGATGCCGGAGACGACGATCGGGATTTTCCCGGATGTCGGTGGAGGGCGCTATCTGTCGCGGCTGCGCGGCCGGCTCGCCCAGTTCCTCGCGCTGACCGGTGCTCGGCTCGACGGCGCCGAGTGCCTGCGGCTGAGGTTCGCCACGCACTATCTTCCGTCCGACCGGCTGGAGGAAGCCAAGGAGCGGATCGTTGCGCAGCCGTTCCGCACCCAAGCGGTGCTCGACGAGCTCAGCGAAGAATATGTCCCCGAAGCGCGGATCATGGGCAACCTCCCCAAGATCGACCGCTACTTCGCATCGGACCGACTGGAAGACATTCTCGATGCGCTCGACGCGGGCGCGGTGGAGGGTGACGAATGGGCGGCGAAGGAGGCTGCGACCATTCGGACCAAGTCGCCGATGGCGTGCAAGGTCAGCCTCAAGCTGCTCGTCGAAAGCCCCTACCAGCTCCATTTCGTCGACGAGATGCGGATGGAATATGGAATCATGGTGCGGCTGATTCACCATCCGGATTTCAAGGAGGGCGTGCGCGCGCTCCTCATCGACAAGGACAACAAGCCCAACTGGCGCCCGGCGAGGCCCGAAGTCATCGGCGACCGCGACGTCGAGGAATTTTTTCAGCCGCTTCCGGTCGAGGAGCAATGGCGGCCGTTCGATTTCTAAGAGGAAAGCATGAATTACGAGACGATTCTGGTCGAACAGCACGGTGCCGTCACGCTCGTCACGCTGAATCGCCCGCAGGCGCTGAATGCCCTCAACAGCCAGGTGCTGAAGGACCTGATCGTGGCGTTTGAGGCCTACGATGCCGACGACAGCCAGCATTGCCTCGTGCTGACGGGCTCCGCAAAGGCCTTCGCGGCCGGCGCCGACATCAAGGAGATGCAGGCCCAAGGCTTCGCCGACATGTATTCGTCGGACTTCTTCGCCGGCTGGGAGAAAGTCACCGCGACGCGCAAGCCGTGGATCGCCGCGGTTGCCGGCTATGCGCTCGGCGGTGGCTGCGAGGTGGCGATGATGGCCGACTTCGTCATCGCCGCCGACAGCGCGAAGTTCGGTCAGCCCGAGATCAAGCTCGGAGTCACGCCGGGAATGGGTGGCTCGCAGCGGCTGACCTGGGCGGTCGGCAAGGCCAAGGCGATGGAGATGTGCCTGACCGGCCGGATGATGGGCGCGGAAGAGGCCGAGCGCTCCGGCCTCGTCGCCAAGGTGGTCCCCGCAGCCGACCTCCTCGATGAGGCGATGAAGACCGCCGAGGCGATTGCGGCAATGCCGCCGCTCGCTGCCGTCGCTTGCAAGGAAATGGTCAACGCCGCCTTCGAGATCCCGCTCGGCCAGGGAATTCGCTTCGAGCGCCGCCTGTTCCACGGCCTGTTCGGCACCGAGGACCAGAAAGAAGGGATGGCCGCCTTCGTCGAAAAGCGGCCGGGGGATTGGAAGGGACGTTAGCCCCTCTCCCCTTGCGGGAGAGGGCGACTCGCGCGTAGCGCGAGCGGGGTGAGGGGTGCGACCGCCAGCGGTCGCGCGGAGCTTCGCTCCGCTCACCCTCATCCAAGCTTCGCTAGGCGGCAAGCCGCCAAGCTACGCTATCCTTCTCCCGTCAAGGGAGAAGGGCTGAGGAGAAAGTATGGCGAAGATCGCATTCATCGGCTTGGGCCACATGGGCGGCGGAATGGCGCCGAACCTTGCAAAGGCGGGGCATGAGGTACAGGCGTTCGACCTCGTGCCCGAAGCCGTCGAGAAGGCCGTCGCCGCCGGCTGCTCCGCGGCGCCTTCCGCGGCCGATGCGGTGAGGCAAGCCGACGTCGTCATCACTATGCTTCCCGCTGCGAAGCATGTGCGCGCTGTGTTCGAGAACGACATCGCACCGAACGCGAAGGCTGGCGCGCTGCTGATCGACTGTTCCACCATCGACGTGCAGAGCGCGCGCGACGTTGGAGAGTCCATGAAGGCCAAGGGTTTCGACTTCGTCGATGCGCCCGTCTCGGGAGGCATCGCGGCTGCGGCAGCGGGCACGCTCGCGCTGATGGTCGGCGGTACCGACGAGCAATTCGAGCGCGCCAAGCCCTTCCTTGAACCGATGGCCAAGGCCGTCATTCACGCGGGGCAGCTCGGCGCGGGGCAGGCGGCAAAGATTTGCAACAACATGATCCTCGGCGCGACGATGGCGGTCACGTGTGAGGCGTTTGTCCTCGCGCAGAAGCTCGGACTCGACCCGCAGGTCTTCTTCGACATTTCGTCCAAGGCGTCGGGCCAGAGCTGGTCGATGACGACCTACGCTCCGGTGCCCGGCGTCGGCCCCGACACGCCGGCCGATCACGATTACGAAGGCGGCTTTGCGGCTGCGCTCATGCTCAAGGATTTGAAGCTTGCCGAGGAAGCAGCGCAGAGCGTCGGCGCCTACACGCCGATGGGCGGCGAGGCCGAAGAGCTGTACCAGCGCTTCGTCGACCGCGGTGGCGGGAACAAGGATTTCTCCGGGATCATCAAAATGATCGACGACAGCTGGCAGGTGCCGGACGAGCAATAAGGAGCGAGTTATGCGATTTGTGGGTTTCGTTGCCGCCGGTGCGGCGCTGCTGCTTGCCGGCTGCGGCGACTGGAAGTCCGGCCAGGCGAACAGCTCGCAGGGAAATATCAGCAATGACTCGCGCGTTCCGGATACCGCCAATGCGAGCGCGGTGACTCCTTCGAACAACATGATGCTGCTCGCCGCGGCACCTGCGAAGGACCAGGCGCTGAAAATAATGCACGACCGTCACGAGGCGATGGAGGGCCTCGGAAAGGCGATGAAGACGCTCCATCGCGAACTCGATTCGGGCGAGCCCGACATCAATGTGATCCGCGCGCAGACCTCGACCATGGCCGCGACCGCCGCGAAAATCCCTGGGATGTTCCCGGCGGGAACCGGTCCCGACGTCGGCAAGACGCGCGCGAAGCCCGAAATCTGGAAGCAGCAGGACCTCTTTTTGAAGAGGTCGAAGGAATATCTTGCCGCCGCCCGGGCGATCGACGCTGCCGCTAGGGCCGGCGACGTGAACAAGGTGATGGCGCTTCACGAGAGCGTCGACAAGGCTTGCAAGGCCTGCCACGACCCCTTCCGCGCGCCGGAGCATTGATCCTTGTCTAAACAGCCGGTCTGGGACCTTCCCGTCCGGCTGTTCCACTGGACCCTCGCGGCGCTGATCCTGTTCAGCTGGTGGTCGGTGCACAACCACCACACCGACTGGCACATCTGGTCGGGCTGCGCGATCCTGACGCTGCTGATCTTTCGCCTGCTGTGGGGATTCGTCGGGAGTTCGACCGCGCGCATCTCGAACTTCGTCCGCGGCCCCCGCGCGATCGCCGGATACTGGCGCGGGACATGGCGCGGGGTTGGCCACAACCCCCTCGGGGCGCTGAGCGTCCTCGCGCTGCTCGGGGCCATCGCGGTGCAGGTTGGACTGGGCCTGTTCTCGGAGGACGAAGACGGCCTTTACATGGGACCGCTCGCGCAGCTGATCAGCGTCGAGGCCTCGGACAAGGCGCGCGATCTTCACGAGACCTGGTTCAACGTCATCCTGGCGCTGATCGCGCTGCACCTGATTGCGATCGCCTACTACCGTGCCCGGGGCCGGAACCTGACGCTGCCGATGATCACCGGCCGTGCCGAGCTCGAAGCGGGAGCCCAGCCGATGCGTCTGGGAAAATGGTGGGTTGCCCTGATTTGCCTCGCCGCCGGGATTGGCATCACCCGCTGGATCATCGCCGGAGCGCCGCCCTTTGGTCCTTGATCGCAACCGGCCGGAGGGCCACATCGCGACCATGCTGATCCGCACCGAACAGACTCCGAACCCCTCTACGCGCAAGTTCTTGCCTGGCCAGACCGTCATGGAAGCCGGAACCCGCGACTTTGCCGACGCCGAGTCCGCCGAGGTCTCGCCGCTCGCCAAGGCGCTGTTCGACAGCGGGATGGTGGAAGGCGTGTTCTACGGCCGCGACTTCATCTCCGTGACCGCCGCGCCGGGCGTTTCCTGGACCGACCTCGAACCGCTGGTGCTCGAGACCCTGCTCGACCATTTCGTAAGCGGCGCGCCGATGTTCGTCGCCGGCTCGGCCGCGGGAATCCATGTCGCCGACGATGGCGACTTCGACGACAATCCCGAGGACGCCGACATCATCGACCAGATCAAGGAGCTGATCGAAACCCGCGTGCGGCCCGCGGTCGCACAGGATGGCGGCGACATCGCCTACAAGGGCTATAAGGACGGCCGGCTCTTCCTCTCGATGCACGGCGCCTGCTCCGGCTGCCCGTCGTCGACCGTGACCCTCAAGCGCGGAATCGAGAGCCTCATCCGCCACTACGTCCCCGAAGTGGAATCGGTCGAGGCCGTGTGAGGGGTTGCGGCGTTGAGCCGCATGTGCCCACTATCGCACCCGTGATCCTGGCATTCGACACGTCGAGCGCTGCCTGCACCGCCGCCTTGTTCGACGGAGGCGAGTGCGTTGCCCGTCGCGACGAGCTGATCGGCCGCGGCCATGCCGAGCGGCTGGTCCCGATGATCGCCGGGATGCTCGACGGGCGAAAGGCCGCACACATCCTCGTTGGCGTGGGTCCGGGTAGCTTTACCGGTATCCGCGTCGCCATTGCCGCGGCGCATGGGCTGGCGATCGGTTGGGGCGCGGAGCTTCGCGGCATGTCCTCGCTCGCGCTTCTCGCTGCGGGTATGGAAAGCGATGGTGAAATCGCCGTCTCCGTCATCGGCGGCCATGGCGAATTGTTCGTCCAGCAGTTCGACGCGGCATCGCCGACCTCCGATCTTCGCAATCTCGCCCCATCGGAGGCCGCGCAATTCGCGACCGCCGGGCTCGTCGTAGGGTCGGGCGCCGCCCAGCTCGTCAACGCGCGCGGCTGGGGAGAGGCTCGCGACACATTGCCGTCGGCGTCCGACGCGCTGAAGCTTCCGCGGGCGCTTCGAACCTTACCCGCGAAGCCGGTTTACGCTCGCGCGCCGGACGCCAAGGTGAAGGAGGCGGCGTAGTGGCGACGCCGGCGCTCGACCACGACGTCACCATCGCGCCTGGCTCCGCGGACGACATCGATGGCGTCATGCGGGTCATGGACGCCGCCTTCGGCGACCGCTTCGGAGAAGCCTGGACGCGCTCCCAGCTGAGCGGAATTCTACCCATGGCAGGGGTCGCGATGACGCTTGCGATGGACCGCGCGACGGACACCGTCGTCGGCTTTTCGCTGATCCGCACGGTCGCGGGCGAGTCCGAGCTCCTCCTCATCGGAGTCATGCCCGAGATGCAGCGGCGCGGCGTCGGGCTGAGGCTCCTCGACCGGTTCATGGAGGATGCCCGCGACGATGGCGCCGCTCGAGTCCATCTCGAAGTCCGCGACGGCAATCCCGCGATCGGCATGTATCGGACGGCGGGTTTTTCTGCGGTCGGCCGTCGCCGCAACTATTATCATGCGACGGACGGCAAGAGATACGACGCGATCACTCTCGCCTGCGAACTTTAGTTAAGTCCTCGCAGCACACATTTTCTTTCCGTCGCTTGCGTCGGCGAATAGAGCTGCGTAATGGCCCGCTGCGTGCGCGTAATCGCACCGCCTCTGCTCAACTCTATTCGGGACAATCGCGATGCTCGACAATGAAACCGCCGAAGACACGCTGCTGACGCTTACCGCCGACATCGTCGCCGCCCACGTCAGCAACAATAGCGTCGCCGTCAACGACCTCCCCAACCTCATCCAGAATGTCCACGCGGCGCTCAGCGGCATTTCGGGTGCGTCGTCCGCGCCGGAGCCGAAGCCGGAGCCCAAGGTGTCGATCCGCTCGTCGGTGAAGCCCGACTATATCGTCTGCCTGGAAGATGGGAAGAAATTGAAGATGCTGAAACGGCATCTGATGACCCACTACAACATGACGCCCGACCAATATCGCCAGAAGTGGGGCCTCACGTCCGACTATCCGATGGTCGCGCCCAATTATGCAGAGCAGCGCCGCACGCTCGCCAAGTCGATCGGCCTCGGCACCAAGCGGAAGCGGACGCGCAAGTAACCCGTCGGAGCCTTTGACCGCGTCTCAAGCAATGCCTACCTTCTCTGCATGACGCGGACAATCGACATCGAGGCGCTGTGCGCCGACAAGGGCCTGCGCATCACCGAGCAGCGCAAGGTGATCGCGCGGGTCCTCGGCGACAGCGAGGACCATCCGGACGTCGAGACGCTTCACGCGCGCGCCTCGGCGATCGATCCCAATATCTCGATCGCGACCGTCTACCGCACCGTCCGCCTGTTCGAGGAAGCGGGGATCCTCGAGCGCCACGAGTTCGGCGACGGCCGCTCGCGCTACGAAGCCGCGTCGGAATCGCATCACGACCATCTGATCGACGTCGAGACGGGCAATGTCATTGAGTTCGTCGACGATGAACTGGAGCTGCTCCAGAAGCGGATCGCCGAGAAGCTCGGCTTCCGCCTCGTCGACCACCGGATGGAGCTCTACGGAGTGTCGCTCAATCGCGAGCGATGAGGGAGTCCGACTGAACGCCCGAGCATTCCTGCGGACTGCAGGGCTCTTGCTGCTGTTCGCAATCGTCGCGCCGATCCATATCGCGACCAAGGCGATCTTCGGCCGTTCCGGCTGGCCGAGACGGTTCCTTGCCGCGGCCGCCTGGATCATCGGCGTCCGCGCGCGCCTCGCCGGGCAGCCGCCGAGCGGTCACGCAATGCTGATCGCCAATCACACGAGCTGGCTCGACATCCTGATCCTCGGCGGGAGCCTTGGCGCCACCTTCGTGTCGAAGGACGAGCTCGGCCACTCGCTCATCCACTGGCTGGCCGACCAGAATGCGACCGTCTACGTGAAGCGGACGCACCGCAAAGGGGCCAAGGACCAGGCCATTGCGGTGGCGAGAGCGCTCGAAGGCGAGAAGCCGGTCACAATTTTTCCTGAAGGAACGACGGGACCTGGGAACCACCTCCTTCCCTTCCGATCGACCCTGCTCGAGGCGGCGAACTTCGCCGCGCGCGACGTCCAGATCTGTCCCGTCGCGATCGATTACGGCGACGCGCGGGCCGAGGTCGGCTGGTTCAGCGAAGCGGGCGCCGACAATGTAAAACGAATCCTCGGCCGGCACGGCACCTTGCCGGTCACGGTTCGCGTTCTGGAGCCGCTCGACGCGTCGCAAGGCCGCAAGGAGCTGACGCACCAGGCGCGCGAGGCAATTGCGCAAACGCTCGGCTTAACCTCGCCGGTCCACTCGCCTATAGGCGGGGAGCATGAATCCCAAGACCTTCAAAATCAAAAGCTTCGGTTGCCAGATGAACGTCTATGACGGCGACCGGATGGCTGAGTTGCTGACCGCCCGGGGCATGAGCGCGGCGGCGGACGGCGAGGACGCAGAGCTCGTCGTCCTCAATACCTGTCACATCCGCGAGAAGGCCGCCGAGAAGGCCTATTCGGACGTGGGCCGGCTGCGGCGCGAGGACGGATCGAAGCCACTGATCGCGCTCGCCGGCTGCGTCGCGCAGGCGGAGGGCGCGGAAGCCCGGCGTCGCTCGCCGATGATCGACATCGTGGTCGGTCCGCAGGCCTATCACCGCCTGCCCGAGATGGTCGCCGAAGCGGTTCGCGGCGCGCGCCCGGTCGACACCGACATGCCGGCGATCAGCAAGTTCGACGCCTTCCCCGATCGCCGACGCGCCAACCCCAGCTCGTTCCTCACCGTGCAGGAAGGCTGCGACAAATTCTGCACTTATTGCGTCGTGCCCTACACGCGCGGCGCCGAGATCTCGCGTCCGTTGAGCGACATCGTTGCCGAGGCGCATGCCCTAGTCGACGGCGGCGCGCGTGAGATCGTCCTGCTGGGCCAGAACGTGAATGCGTGGACCGACGGGGACCGCGGCCTCGCCCATCTCATCCGCGCGCTCGCCAGGATCGACGGCCTCGAGCGAATCCGCTACACGACCAGCCATCCGGCGGACATGACCGACGAGCTGATCGCCGCCCACGGCGAGGTCGAGAAGCTGATGCCCTATCTCCATTTGCCGGTGCAGTCGGGCAGCAACCGCATCCTCAAGGCGATGAACCGCAGTCACACGGTCGAAACCTACCTCGCGACCCTCGAGAAAATGCGCGCCGCTCGGCCGGACGTCGCGCTTTCGGGCGACTTCATCGTTGGCTTCCCCGGCGAGACCGATGAGGATTTTCAGGCCACGCTGAATATTGTCGATGCGGTGCGTTACGCTTCGGCCTATTCGTTCAAGTACAGCGCGCGCCCAGGCACGCCGGCCGCGACCATGGAGGACCAGATTCCCCGCGAGATCATGGACGACAGGCTCCAGCGGCTGCAGGCTCGGATCGACGAGCATCAGCTTGCCTTCAACCGCTCCAAGACTGGCATCGACACCAAGGTGCTTATCGAGCGCAAGGGACGCCACGAAGGCCAGATGATCGGCCGTTCCCCGTGGCTCCAATCGGTCCACATCGATACCGACGCCGAGCCCGGTGACATGCTCGAAGTGACTCTGATCGCCGCCGGTGACCGCAGCATGGCCGGCGCGGTCCGGCAGAAGGTAGCCGCCTGATGTCTGCGAAGCACGACCTTGCCGCAGTCCCAGACCGCGCGCGGCTAGAGATCGAGTTCGACCAGCCCTATCTGCTCGGGCCTTTGTTCGGCGACTACGACCGCCACCTGATCACGATCGAGCAAAGGCTCGGCGTGCACATCGCCGCGCGCGGGAACCGCGTTCAGATCGAGGGCGAGCCGGACTCGGCATCGCGTGCTCGCGACGTGCTGACCGGCCTCTACAACCGGCTCGACCAAGGCCATGACGTCGACGCCGAGGCGGTCGAGGCCGTGCTCGGAATGGCCGCGCAGCCCAGTCTCGACGGGATCATCCGGGACGACGTGACCTCCGCGCCCAAGGTCATGATCCGCACCCGCAAGAAGACGATCGTGCCGCGCTCGGCGATGCAGACTCCGTACATGGAGGCGCTCGCCCGCGACGAGATGATCTTCGGCCTGGGGCCCGCGGGCACCGGCAAGACCTATCTCGCCGTCGCCCAGGCTGTATCGCAGCTCATCGCCGGAAGCGTCGACCGGCTGATCCTCTCGCGCCCCGCGGTCGAAGCGGGCGAGCGCCTCGGCTTCCTTCCCGGCGACATGAAGGAGAAGGTCGATCCCTATCTCCGTCCGCTCTACGACGCCCTCTACGACATGCTGCCGACCGAGCAGGTTGAGCGCCGCATCGCCAGCGGAGAGATCGAGATCGCGCCGCTCGCCTTCATGCGCGGGCGGACGCTCAACGACGCCTTCATCATCCTCGACGAGGCGCAGAACACGACGCCGCTGCAGATGAAGATGTTCCTGACCCGCTTCGGTATGCGGAGCCGGATGGTCATCTGCGGCGACCCTCACCAGGTCGATCTGCCCGACCCGTCAAAGTCCGGCCTCGCCGACGCGGTGCGGCGACTGGAGCGAGTGCAGGGCATTGCCGTCATACGCTTCACGGGCGCCGACGTGGTCCGCCATCCCCTCGTGGGCCGGATCGTCGATGCCTATGAAGGTCCGAACGCGGGGCGGGACGTCGGCGAATGACGCTCGAGATCGCCCTCGACGCCGACGAGGATTGGGACGGTAGCCGCTCCTGGGAGCGGCTCGCCAAGAGCGCAGCCGGCGCTGCAATCGCCGAAAGCGCCTTTCCCCAACTCGCCGAGGATCGACCGGTCGAGATATCGATCACGCTGACCGGCGACGAGAAGGTCCGCGAGCTGAACGCCCACTGGCGCAGCAAGGACAAGCCGACCAACGTCCTCTCCTTCCCGATGGCCGACGAGCGAGATTTGAGCGGCGCAACTCTTGCTGACGCCGAACTGTTGCTCGGCGACATCATCCTCGCACGCGGGGTCTGCGAGACGGAAGCAGCCGAGAAAGGCGTCAGCTTCGAGGACCATGCGACGCACTTGCTGGTGCATGGCACTCTCCACCTCCTTGGCTACGACCATCATGACGATCGCGACGCCGCGGACATGGAAGCGCGCGAAGTACGGGCGCTAGCGCGGCTCGGAATCGCCAACCCCTACGAGGCGACCGCCTGATGGCGACCCGCGGCGACGATGGCGGCTCTCCGCTGTGGCGGAGCATGCGCCACCTGATCTTCGGCGACGAATCCGAGCCGACGCTTCGCGAGGAGATCGAGGAGGCGATCGACGAGGCGGAGGAGAGCGGCGCCTCGCATCCCGTCGCCGGCGACCTCGGCGCGACCGAGCGCCAGATGCTCCGTAACCTGCTGCACTTCGGCGAGGAGACGGCGGGCGACATCTGCGTCACGCGCGGCGACATCATCGCGGTGCCGAGCGATATCAGCTTCGCCGATCTCGTCCGCGCCTTCGCCGATGCCGGGCACAGCCGGCTGCCGGTCTATGCCGAAAGCCTCGACGAGGTGATCGGCATGATCCACATCAAGGACGTGTTCGTCGCCAGCATCGACCCCGCACGGGAGCGCTCGATCCAGGCGCTACTTCGCGAGCCTTTGTTCGTCCCTGAATCGATGAGTGTGCTCGAGCTGCTCGCGCGGATGCGCGCTGCCCGCGTCCACCTCGGAATCGTCGTCGACGAGTTCGGCGGGACCGAGGGACTCGTTACCATCGAGGACATCGTTGAGGAAATCGTCGGCGAGATCGAGGACGAGCATGACGAGGCCGAGGCCGGGATGCTCACCATGCTCGACGAGGGCCTGTGGGAAGCCGATGCGCGGATCGAGCTCGAGGAGCTTGCCGACGCCGTCGACAAGCGCCTTTCGTCGGACGAGGACGAGGTGGATACGCTGGGCGGCCTGATGTTCCTCCTCGCCGGCCACATCCCGGCCAAGGGCGAATGCGTCGGACATCCGTCCGGGTGGAAGCTCGAAGCCGTCGATTCCGACCCGCGCCGGATCATCCGAATCCGGCTCCACGCGCCCGAGAGCGGAGCTGCTTCGGACTAGTCGTCATTGCGAGCGTAGCGAAGCAATCCAGTCAAGCGAATGGATTGCCGCGGCTCCTTCGGAGCCTCGCAATGACGATCATCACTTCGCGAACAGCTTGGCCGGATCGGCCATCGCCTTGAACTCGAGGGCGTTCCCGGCGGGGTCGACGAAGAACATGGTCGCCTGCTCGCCCGGCTGTCCTTCGAAGCGCACGGTCGGCGGGATCACGAAGTCCAGTTCGCCTTCCAGTCGCGCCGCGAGTGCCTTCCACTCGTCCATCGGCAAGACGATGCCGAAATGCGGCACCGGCACGTCGTCGCCATCAACGGCATTGGTCGCCCGCGTCCGCACCGCTTCCGGCGCGAGGTGAGCGACGATCTGGTGGCCGTAGAGATCGAAGTCGACCCAATGGTTGGCGCTGCGTCCCTCCGGGCAACCTAGAAGCTCCCCGTAGAAGCGCCGCGCGGCCGCGAGATCGTCGACGGGAAAGGCGAGGTGGAAAGGCGGCAGGCTCACTCCGGCCCCATGTCATTGCGAACGCAGCGACGCAATCCAGCCGTCGTTTGTGGATTGCTTCGTCGCTCGGCTCCCCGCAATGTCGGCATGGTTATGCGCTACGTCCTTTATGCGTTCCTTGTCGGCACGGTGTCCGCGTTTGCGTTCGAGCCGGTCGGCTGGTGGCCGCTGCTGCTCGTCGCCTTCGCGCTCCTGTGCGAGCTCCTCGACCGCAACACTTCGCTATGGCGCAGCATCTTCATGGGCTGGGCGTTCGGCTTCGGCCAGTTCGCGGTCGGCCTCAACTGGATCGCGACGAGCTTCACTTACCAGTCGAACATGCCGGCCTGGCTCGGCTGGATCGCCGTCGTCCTCCTCTCGCTCTACCTCGCCATCTATCCAGCCATCGCTACCGGCCTCGCCTGGTGGTTCGGAAAAGACGACCGAGTGGTGATGGTGACCGTGCTCGGCGGCGCCTGGGCGATCACCGAGTGGCTTCGGAGCGTCGTCTTCACCGGCTTTCCTTGGAACCCCGCGGCGGCCGCGCTGGCGCCGACGCCGCTGATCACGATCACGGCGCTGATCGGCACCTACGGGCTTTCGGGCCTCGTGGTGCTGCTGAGTGGCGCGGTGTGGCTCGAATATTACAAGAAGTGGCTTCCGCTCGTCGTCATCCTCGGCGCGACCATCTTGCTGTGGCTCCTTCCCGCTTCCGCCGTTCCGCCCGACCCGCTCACGATCCGCAACGTCCGGATCGTCCAGCCGAACATCGGACAGGAGGACAAGTGGCGCCCCGGCTTCGACGAGGAAGCGGCGCGCCGCCTGGCGACCTTGTCCGGCCCGCCGAGCGCCGAGCCGCGCCTCCTGCTGTGGCCGGAAGCCGCGATCACCGACCCGGTCGAGGACCAGAGAGCCGGATACCAGGGCGCCGCCGAGTTCCAGCGGATGCGCGCGGCGTCGCTGCTGGGTCCGAACGACGTGCTCCTGACCGGCGGGCTCGCCGTCGAATCGCGCGACGGCATCCATGTCGACCGCGCGCGCAACAGCATCTACGCGCTAGGGGCCGGCGGAAACATCATCGGCCGCTACGACAAGGCGCACCTCGTCCCATACGGCGAGTACCTGCCGATGCGTCCGCTTCTGTCCTCGATCGGCCTGTCGCGCCTCGCGCCGGGCGACCTCGACTTCACGCCTGGGCCCGGCCCGCGCACGATCGACATCGGCGGCCAGTGGGGCAAGGTCGGCTTCGATCTCTGCTACGAGATCATCTTCTCGGGCCACGTCGTCGACGAGCGAAACCGGCCCGAATTCATCTTCAACCCGTCGAACGACGCCTGGTTCGGCTCGTGGGGCCCGCCGCAGCATCTCGCCCAGGCGCGGCTCCGGGCGGCTGAAGAGGGCCTGCCGGTCCTTCGAGCGACGCCGACCGGCATCAGCGCCGTGATCGACGCGCGCGGTGAAGTGGTCAAGCAGATCGGATGGCGCCAGGCGGGCGCGATCGACGCCGTCCTTCCCCCGGCTGCCGACGCGCCCCCGCTGTTCGCGCGCTTCGGCAACATCATCCCGCTCCTGCTCGGCCTCGTGCTCATCGCGGGCGGCATTGTGCTGCGTCGCAAGCGCCGCTAGAGGCGCACATATAAAGCTTTCCTTATATCCCTGAATTCGAGGCCGCTTTCAGCTCATGCGCAGCAATTATCTCTTCACCTCCGAGTCGGTTTCGGAAGGCCATCCCGACAAGGTCGCCGACCAGATTTCCGATTCGATCGTCGACCTGTTCCTGTCGAAGGACCCGGAAGCGCGCGTCGCCTGCGAGACGATGACGACGACCAACCGCGTCGTTCTTGCCGGCGAAATCCGCGGGCAGGGAATCATGGACGAGGGCGGCAATTGGGCGCCGGGCGTGCGCGAGGAAATCGAACAGGCAGTCCGCGACGTCGTCAAGAAAATCGGCTACGAGCAGGACGGGTTCCACTGGGACCGGTTCGACTTCGCCAATCACCTCCATCCGCAGTCGGCGCACATCGCGCAGGGCGTCGATGCCGGCGAGAACAAGGACGAGGGCGCGGGCGATCAGGGGATCATGTTCGGATTCGCCTGCGACGAGACCCCGGACCTGATGCCGGCGACGCTCGATTACAGCCACAAGATCCTCGCCGAGATGGCGAAGGACCGACACTCCGGTGCGGCGCCTTTCCTTGAGCCCGACGCCAAGAGCCAGGTCACGCTCCGCTTCGAGGACGGCAAGCCGGCCAAGGCGACCGCAATCGTCGTCTCGACCCAGCACAAGCCCGGTTACGACAAGGGTGAGAAGCAGGCCGAGCTCCACGCTTACGTGAAGGACGTCGTCGCCCGGGTGATGCCGCAGCAGCTGCTCGGCAACGAGACGGTCTATCACATCAATCCGACCGGCAGCTTCGAGATCGGCGGGCCCGACGGCGACGCCGGAGTCACTGGCCGCAAGATCATCGTCGATACCTACGGCGGCGCGGCCCCGCACGGCGGCGGCGCCTTCTCCGGCAAGGACCCGACGAAGGTCGATCGCTCGGCGGCTTATGCGGCGCGCTATCTCGCCAAGAACATCGTCGCGGCCGGTCTCGCCCGCCGCTGCACGATCCAGCTCGCTTATGCGATCGGCGTCAGCGAGCCGCTGTCGCTCTATGTCGACACGCACGGCACCGGCACCGTCGGCGACGAGGCGATCGAGGCGGCGATCGGCCGCATCGGCAAGCTCGGCAAGCTGACGCCGCGCGGCATCCGCACGCACCTCGGCCTCAACAAGCCGATCTACCAGCAGACCGCGGCCTACGGCCATTTCGGCCGCAAGCCCGAAGGGGATTTCTTCCCATGGGAGCGCGTCGACCTGGTCGACGACCTCAAGGCCGCGGTCGCGGCCTAGGAAGCGTTACCGGCTGTGCTCGTCCATCACGCCGATCCCGTGCTTGAAGACGAGGTCGCCGCCCTTCCAGCCGCTGTAGACCAGGATCACGACGACGATCGCTGACAGATAGATGCCGGGGCTTCGGATTGCGTCGTCGTTGTGCAGCCGGAGCACGAGGTTGACGATCTCGAGCACGACCGCGGTTACATTGGCGAGCATGTGTTTCAGCGCATCGCTCGAGCGGCGGATGCGGTCGTCGCCCATGAAATCGGTCAGCCCCGCAACCGCCGCCAGCGCGGCCATGATAAGGCCGACGAGGAGCAGGATTCGCGATGCGGTGGCCCAGGCGTGCCCGTCGGTCTGAAGGAAGATGATGTCGGTCACCAGCGTGCCGATGAAGCAGACGATCGGAAACGGGATCAGCATCGGGTGAATGGGATGCCCGGCGATCCGGGCGGTGCTGCGCGGGTGTCCGCCGCGCTCGTCGACGCTCGCCATTTTTCCAGCTCTCCTCCTGTTAACCGCGATTTGACGCGCCGTGGCCCGTGCCGGTTCCCTTTTCGTTGCGGCCGAGCGAGGCGCTGACTAGGCGATTTGCGAAGATGACGGCGCACAAATCCGGCGATCCGCTGACCCTCAACCGGCTTTACGGGCGATCGAGCGGCCACAAGCTGCGGCAGGGTCAGCAGGAGCTTGTCGACAATCTCCTCCCGCAGATCGAGGTGCCGTCGGACGGCGAGATCAGCGCCAGGCGCCTGTTCGGCGACGACCGGCCGCTTCATTTCGAAATCGGGTTCGGCTCGGGCGAGCATCTTGCCGATCGCGCCGACATGCTGCCCGATCACGGCTTCATCGCCGCCGAGCCGTTCCTCAACGGCGTCGCCACGGCGCTCGCGCACGTCCGCGACAAGAATCTGCGCAACGTCCGCCTGTGGCGCGGCGATGCGCTCGAGGTGCTTCAGCGCGTTCCCGACGGCGCGTTGAGCTTCCTCTACCTGCTCCACCCCGACCCCTGGCCGAAGGCACGGCACGCCAAGCGGCGGATGGTCAATCACCGTCCCGTCGACTTGTTCGCGGCGAAGCTCAGACCAGGCGGCGAGTTCCGCCTCGCCACCGACGACCCGACCTATCTCACCTGGTCGCTAATGATCATGCAGCGCCACACGGAGCAGTTCGAATGGCTCGCGGAGACGCCGAAGGATTTCCTCGAGCCGTCGGGCGGCTGGATCGAAACCCGCTACGGCGCCAAGTCCCGGCGCGAGGGTCGGCGGCCTTATTATTTGCGCTACCGCCGCGCCTGACCGGGCGTGAGCCTCAGCAGTCTCGCGCCCGGGCCATCTTCGAGCAGATAGACCGCGCCGTCCGGGCCCTGATCGACCGCGCGGATTCGGTGGCCCATGTCCCACTGGTCGGCCTTGCTCGCCTGATCGCCGCGAATCCGGACGTGGATCAGCGCCTCGCCTGACAAGGCCGGAATCAACGCGTCGCCCTTCCATTCGGGAAACATGCTGCCGGTGTAGATCAGAAGATCGGCGGGCGAGATCGAGGGGTTCCACCAGGCTTTCGGGGCCTCGAACCCATCGCCCGGCTTATGATCGGGAATGTCGACGCCGTTGTAGTTCGTGCCGTTGGACACGCGGGGATAGCCATAGTTGCGGCCTTCGAGGATCAGGTTGAGCTCGTCGCCGCCCCTGGGGCCCATCTCGATCTCCCACAGCCGGCCGTCGGGCGCGAAGGCGAGGCCGAGTGGGTTGCGGTGACCCAAGGTCCACGTCTCGGCGGGAGTATGGTTCGGCCCGGGCCAGGTGAACTGCCGGCCCTTTGCGCGCTTGGCGACCTCGCTGTCCTCGGGCGGGTCGGTGACCGTGACTGCGGCCGCGCCGAGGCGCTCGTCGGCTCTTCCCGCGAGCGGCTTCCCGTCGAGGGTCAGGTGCAGGATCTTGCCCATCGGCAGGTTCGGGTCCTGCGCGGGCGTGAAGCGCTGGCGCTCGCCCGCGCTGAGGAACAAGGATTTGCCGTCGGGCGCGAAGGCGATGCGCGCACCGAAATGGCCGCCCTGCCCGCCCGTCGGATTGCGCCAGATCACTTCGAGGCCCTGCAGCGCCGGCGAAGCAGCGCGAACCAGTTTCCCGCGCGCGAGCGCCAGCTGGCTCCCGCCGTTTTGCGAGGGCTCGGCGAAGGTGAGATAGACGAGCTGGTCCTGCGCGAACTGCGGCGACAGCTTGACGTCGAGTAGGCCTCCCTGCCCTTCCGCAACCACCCGCGGCGGCCCCGCAACTTGCTGCTTCGCGCCGCTCGCGGCGTCTACGAGCCACAGCCGCCCACCCTTTTCGGTCACGAGCGCGGTCGTCGATCCCGGGAGGAAATCCATCGCCCAAGGGGAATCGAAGGTCGCGACCTCGGCGATCGCGAAGGGCGGCTTCGTCGCAGACAGGTTTGCCCGCCCGGTCGAATCCTGCGCGCTCGACGGAGCCGACGACCCGCAGGCGGCGAGGGCCAGCACTCCCACGACATGCAACCAACGCAGCTTCATCCGCTTACCTTCAAGTTGTTTATTTGAACCAAACCGTCGTTCCTCCGCTCTATAGGACGATGACACAGCAGTGCAGCCTTCTTTCCCTTGCGACCGCGGTGCCGCCTTACGTGGTTAGCCAGGCGGAAGCGAAGGAGCATGCTCGGGAAGCATGGGGCGGCAGGAAAGCCCTGTTCGACCGCCTGTCGGGCGTGTTCGACAATGCGGGGATCGCCAAGCGCTACATCGTCGCGCCGCAGGAATGGTACCGCGCAAGCCACGGCTGGAAGGACCGCAACGCCGTCTATCTGGACGCGTCCGAAAAGCTGTTCGTCGAGGCAGCGAACGCGGCGATCGAGCGCGCGGACCTGAGCCCGGATGACATCGACGGCGTGGTGACGGTTTCCACCACGGGCATCGCGACCCCCAGCCTCGACGCGCGCACGGCCTCCAGGATCGGCTTCCGCAAGGACATCCGGCGAGTGCCTGTCTTCGGCCTCGGTTGCGCGGGCGGGGTGAACGGCCTGTCGATCGCCTCGCGCATGGCGGCAGCAGAGCCCGGCACCAACTGGCTGTTCGTCACGGTCGAGACCTGCTCCATCTCGATCCGCCTCGACAGCGACGATCCCGCCGCCATCGTCGCGACGGCTCTGTTCGGCGACGGCGCGGCGGCAGCCGTCGTCACCAGCGGCATGCACAGCCTCGCCCGCATCACCGCATCCGCGGAAAAGCTGTTTCCGGACACGCTTCGGATCATGGGCTGGGACGTCGAGGACCCGGGTCTCGCCGTCGTATTCGACCGCGCGATCCCGCCTTTCATCGAGGAGGAACTGGCCGTCGCGATCGACGAGATGTGCGCCGCGATGGGAATCGTGCGCGAGGACATCGACCGCCTCTGCTCGCATCCGGGCGGCGTGAAGGTTATCGACGCGATCGAGAGCGCGCTTCACCTGCCGCAGGGAGAGCTCAACCTCGAGCGCGAAGTGCTTCACGATTACGGCAACATGAGCGCGCCGACGGTGATGTTCGTGCTCGAGCGGCTGCTCGAGCGCGGCTTGCCCGACCGCACGATGATGACGGCCTTCGGGCCGGGCTTCACCTGCGCCGGCTTGTTGCTTGAAGCGCCGGGGCTGGCCGCCTGACCCTGAACATCGCGATCCTGGCGTTCGTGACGCTCGAGCGGCTGGTCGAGCTTGTGCATGCGAACCGGAACACCCGCCGGCTGCTCAGCCAAGGCGCGCGCGAACATGCGCCGGGCCATTATCCGCTGATCGTCGCCGTTCACGCGCTGTGGATCGCGGCCCTCTGGTGGTTAGTCCCGTCGCGACCCGTCGACGGTTTCTGGCTCGCGCTTTTCGTTCTCATCGAGCTGATGCGCGCATGGGTGCTGATCACGCTCGGCCCGCGCTGGACGACCCGCATCATCGTGCTACCCGGCGAGCCGCTCGTCCGCAGCGGCCCGTATCGCCTGGTCGACCATCCGAATTACTGGGTCGTGATCGGCGAGATCGCCGTGCTTCCGCTGGTCTTCGGCCTGTGGCTCGTCGCGCTGGTTTTCACATTGCTCAACGCCGCGGTTCTGACGATCCGCATCCGCGAGGAGAACCGCGCGCTGAGCCGCTGACTCGCGGCGTCAAGCACCGCTTGCTTCACTGTCGCGCCGAGCCTATATCGCGGCTCTCTCCTCGACATCGCCAGATGCCTGAGGCTGGGGCCCCGCGGCTCCGGTCCGAGGAGCGTTTGGACTTACTGGAGCGCAAGTGACCGACATTGCGGGTCTTGAAAGGCTGGTCGAGCCCGAGGTGAAGAGCCTCGGCTACGAGCTCGTGCGCGTCGCAATGATCGGCGGCGGGTCGGACCCGACGCTTCAGGTAATGGCCGAGCGTCCCGACACACGCCAGCTCGACATCACGGACTGCGAGCGCATCTCGCGCCAGCTGTCGGAGATGCTCGACCGCGACGATCCGATCGAGGGCAGCTACCGCCTCGAGGTCAGCTCGCCCGGCATCGATCGCCCGCTCACCCGCCTCAAGGATTTCGCCGACTGGGCGGGACATGAGGCGCGGGTGGCCCTTCGCGAGCCGCAAGGCGAGCGCAAGCAGTTCTCGGGCACGCTCGAAGGGGTCGAGGGCGAGGTCGTGAAGCTCACCGACAAGAGCGGCGCCTCCCACGAGCTGCGGTTCGCCGACATCTCCACCGCCAAGCTGCTCTTGACCGACAAGCTCATCAACGCCACCGCGCCGCTCAGCACCGAGGGCGCCGACACCATCGAAACCGTAGAGGAATGATTTAATGGCCACCGCACCCGCTGCCGTCAGCGCCAACAAGGCAGAATTGCTCGCGATCGCCGACGCCGTCGCGCGCGAGAAGCTGATCGACAAGGGCATCGTCATCGAGGCGATGGAGGACGCGATCCAGCGCGCCGCCCGCGCCCGCTACGGCGCCGAGAACGACATCCGTGCGAAGCTCGACGGTGAGACCGGCGACCTTCGCCTGTGGCGCGTCCTCGAAGTCGTCGAGGAGCCCGAAGACCATTTCAAGCAGATTGACGAGAAGGGCGCCCAAAAGCTCCAGAAGGGCGCGTCGATCGGCGACTTCATCGTCGACCCGCTGCCCCCCATCGAGTTCGGGCGGATCGCCGCCCAGGCCGCCAAGCAGGTGATTTTCCAGAAGGTCCGCGATGCCGAGCGCGAGCGCCAGTTCGAGGAATTCAAGGACCGCGCCAACGAGATCATCACCGGGGTCGTCAAGCGCGTGGAGTTCGGCCACGTCGTCGTCGACTTGGGCCGCGCCGAGGGCGTCATCCGCCGCGACCAGCAGATCCCGCGCGAGATGGTGCGCGTCGGCGACCGCATCCGCTCGCTGATCATGGCCGTCCGCCGCGAGGCCCGCGGCCCGCAGATCTTCCTCAGCCGGGCGCATCCCGAGTTCATGAAGAAACTGTTCGCGCAGGAAGTGCCCGAGATTTACGACGGCATCATCGAGATCAAGGCCGCCGCGCGCGACCCCGGAAGCCGTGCCAAGATCGGCGTCATCAGCCACGACAGCTCGATCGATCCTGTCGGCGCCTGCGTCGGCATGAAGGGTAGCCGCGTCCAGGCGGTCGTCCAGGAGCTCCAGGGCGAGAAGATCGACATCATCCCGTGGAGCGAGGATCTTGCGACCTTCGTCGTCAACGCGCTCCAGCCGGCAACCGTCAGCCGCGTCGTCATCGACGAGGAAGAGAGCCGCATCGAAGTCGTCGTTCCGGACGACCAGCTCAGCCTCGCCATCGGCCGGCGCGGCCAGAACGTGCGCCTCGCCAGCCATCTCACGACGTCGCAGATCGACATCCTTACCGAGGCCGACGCAAGCGAGAAGCGCCAGCGCGAGTTCGTCGAGCGCTCCTCGCTGTTCCAGAACGAGCTGGATGTCGACGAGACGCTGTCGCAGCTGCTGGTCGCCGAAGGCTTCACCAGCCTCGAAGAGGTCGCTTACGTTCCCGTCGACGAGATCGCTTCGATCGAGGGCCTGGACGACGACATCGCTTCCGAGCTCCAGAGCCGCGCCGCCGAGGCGCTCGAGCGCCGCGAGGCCGCCGCCCGCGAAGAGCGCCGCAAGCTCGGCGTGGAAGATGCGCTCGCGGAAATCCCGCACCTCACCGAGCAGATGCTGGTGACCTTGGGCAAGGCGAACATCCGCACGCTCGACGACCTCGCCGACCTCGCGACCGACGAGCTCATCCAGAAGAAGCGCGTCGAGCCGCGCCGCAAGGAGCCGAGCAACCGGCCCGAGGACAAGGGCGGCATCCTCGGCGAGTATGGCCTTACGGAAGAGCAGGGCAACGAGATCATCATGGCCGCGCGAGCCCACTGGTTCGAGGACGAGGACGCAGGTGCCCAGACCGAGGAGGCCGCCGATGCGGAATCCCCGGAATGAGACTGATCTAGCCAGTTCCCCGGCGAAGGCTGGGGCCCAGGGCGATGCGGCAGCAGCGCCTTCCGGCGCTCCTGGCCCCCGGCCTTCGCCGGGGCACGTTTCCGAACGCACCTGCATCCTCACCCGCCGCAAAGGGACGCGCGAGGACCTGATTCGGCTCGCGCTGGGGCCCGACCGGACGGTCGCGCCGGACATCCGCGCGCGGGCTCCCGGCCGCGGCGCGTGGATCGGCGTGGCTCGCGCGGAGCTCGACGAGGCAAACGCCAAGGGCAAGCTCAAGGGCGCTCTGCAGCGCGCGTTCAAGACCAACGCGGTGACCGTCCCGGCCGACCTTGGCGAACGGACCGAGGCCGCGCTCCGCCAGTACGCGCTCGATCGCCTTGGCATGGAGGCGCGCGCCGGCAACCTCGTCAACGGTTCCGAGCGCATCGAGACCGCCGCTCGCGCGGGCCAGGTACACCTCCTCATCCACGCTGCGGATGCGGGAGAGGACGGCAGCAAGCGCCTCGACCAGGCGTGGCGCGTCGGCGGGGGCGGCCCACAGGGGGTGATATTCCCCGAGCCGCGCCCTATCTTGTCGATGGCGCTCGGACGCGAAAATGTGGTACATGTCGCGCTGACCGATCCCGCTGCCGCTTCGCGTGTCTCCCACGCGCTCGAGCGCTGGCGGGCTTTCACTGGCCCCGATCGAGGTCTTGGAGGCGGAGAACCCGCCTTGCGGACCGGCTCGGCTGACGAAGTTTGGACGAAGGAATAGAATGGCAGACCAGACCGAAAAACCGAAGCTTGGAACGCGGCCCCCGCTGGGCCTCAAGCGCACGGTCGAGACCGGCAAGGTCAAGCAGAGCTTCAGCCACGGCCGCTCGAATACGGTCGTGGTCGAGGTCAAGAAGCGGCGCATCCTCGGCCGCCCCGGCGAAGCCCCGCCGCCCGAGGCACCGAAGCCCGAACCGGCAGCCGAAGCGCCCAAGCCGGCGCCGAAGCCCGCCGCGCCGGCAGCGCCGCGCCGTCTTTCCGAAGCCGAACAGATTGCCCAGCGCCGTGCCGACCTCGAGCGCATGCAGCGCGAGGCCGAAGAAGAGCGCCTGCGTCTTTCGCAGGAAGCTCGGCAGCGCGAGGAGCGGACCAAGGTCGCCCAGAGCGAGGAAGAGAAGCGCCGCGCCGAGGATAATCGCAAGGCCGAGGAGGCCGCGGCCGAAGAGGCTCGGCTAAAGGCCGAGGAAGAAGCGAAACGCGCCGCCGAAGCTCCGGCCGAGGCCGAGGCCCCCGCACCCGCTCAAGACGAGGACGAGCAGCGCGGCGCCCGCCGTCCGGGCGGCCACGCGACTGCCCCGCGCAGGCCCGAGCCTGCTCGCCCGAGCCGCGGCCGCGGCGACGCCGAGCGCCATCGCGGCAAGCTCACCGTCAGCCGCGCGCTCTCCGACGAAGACGACAGCCGCGCACGCTCGTTGGCCGCGCTCCGCCGTGCCCGCGAGAAGGAAAAGCGCCACCACATGGAGTCCGGCCCGTCGGCCAAGCAGGTCCGCGACGTCGTCGTCCCCGAGGCGATCACGGTGCAGGAACTCGCCAACCGAATGGCCGAGCGCGGCGCCGACCTCGTCAAAGCTCTCTTCAAGATGGGATCGCCGGTCACGCTCACGCAGACGATCGACCAGGACACGGCCGAGCTGCTCGTCACCGAGTTCGGCCACCGCATCACGCGCGTCAGCGAGAGCGATGTCGATATCGACACCTCGGCCGACGTCGATGCCGCCGAGACTTTGAAGGCGCGGCCTCCGGTCGTCACCATCATGGGCCACGTCGACCACGGCAAGACCTCGCTTCTCGACGCCATCCGTGGCGCCGACGTGCAATCGGGGGAAGCCGGCGGCATCACCCAGCATATCGGCGCTTATCAGGTGGCGCTGCCGGACAAGTCGAAGATCACCTTCCTCGACACGCCGGGCCACGAGGCTTTCTCGGAGATGCGCGCGCGCGGCGCCAACGTCACCGACATCGTGATCCTGGTGGTCGCGGCCGACGACGGCCTCCGGCCCCAGACGATCGAGGCGATCAACCATACCAAGGCGGCCGGCGTCCCGATGATCGTCGCCATCAACAAGGTCGACAAGCCCGAGGCCAAGCCGCAGAAGGTCCGCGAGGAGCTTCTCCAGCACGAGATCATCGTCGAGGACATGGGCGGCGACGTCCAGGACGTCGAAGTCTCGGCCAAGAACAAGACCAACCTCGACAAGCTTCTCGAAGCCATCCAGCTCCAGGCCGAGATCCTCGAGCTGAAGGCGAACCCGGACCGGGCGGCCGAAGGCACGGTCATCGAGGCCAAGCTCGACAAGGGCCGCGGCCCGCTCGCGACCGTGCTCGTCCAGCGCGGCACGCTTCGCGTCGGCGACGTGTTCGTCGCGGGCGCGTCGAGCGGCAAGGTCCGAGCGCTGATCGACGATCATGGCCGCCAGGTGAAGGAAGCCGGCCCCTCGGTCCCGGTCGAGGTGCTGGGTCTGTCAGCCGTTCCGGCTGCCGGCGATCCGTTCACGGTGGTCGAGAACGAAGCGCGCGCCCGCGAGGTCGCGAGCTACCGCCAGGGCGTGCTCGACAAGAAGCGCACGACCTCGGCACCCGTCAGCCTCGAGAACATGTTCGCCAACCACGCCTCGACGGTCGCGGAGGTCCCGCTGGTCATCAAGGCCGACGTGCAGGGCTCGATCGAAGCGATCGTCCATGCGCTCCACCGTCTTTCCACCGACGAGGTCAAGGTGCGGATCCTGCACTCGGGCGTCGGGGCGATCACCGAGAGCGACGTGACGCTGGCGAGCGCGAGCGGAGCGCCGATCATCGGCTTCAACGTCCGTCCCAACGCGAAGGCGCGCGAGGTCGCGGAGCGCAACAAGGTCGAGTTCCGCTACTACGACGTCATCTACCACCTCACCGACTGGGTGAAGTCGGCGATGGCGGGCGAGCTCGGGCCGGAGATCATCGAGACGGTCGTCGGCCGCGCCGAAGTCCGCGAGGTCTTCCCGGCGGGCAAGAAGGACAAGGCCGCAGGCCTGCTCGTCCTCGAAGGCGTCATCCGCAAGGGCCTCAACGCCCGCCTGACGCGCGAGGACGTCATCGTTTCCAAGACGACGATCAGCTCGCTTCGGCGCTTCAAGGACGACGTCGCCGAAGTGCGCGCCGGCCTCGAGTGCGGCGTGCTTCTCGCAGACACAAACGACATCAAGCCGGGCGACAGCCTCGAGGTGTTCGAGGTCGAGGAGCGCGCGCGGACGCTTTAACCTCTTCCCCTCCCGCTTGCGGGAGGGGCTAGGGGAGGGAATGTCGGACGCCGGAACAGGCCCTCCCCCGACCCCTCCCGCAAGCGGGAGGGGAGAAGAATAGAATGCGCCGCACCGAAACTCCTGAAGGCCGCTCGGTCCGCCTGCTCCGCGTCGGCGAGCAGGTGCGTCACGTGCTGAGCGAGCTGCTCGCGCGCGGCGAGGTGCATGACGACGTGCTCCAGTCGCACCTCGTCAGCATCACCGAGGTGCGCATGTCCCCCGATCTCCGCCACGCGACGGTGTTCGTGAAGCCGCTGCTCGGGCAGGACGAGGAAGCGGTGCTGAAGGCGCTCCGCCAGAACACCGCCTTCCTGCAACGCGAGGTCGCCCACCGCGTCCGCACGAAATATGCGGCGAAGCTCAAGTTCATCGCCGACGAAAGCTTCGACGAGGGTACCCACATCGATCGCATCCTGCGCGACCCGAATGTCGCGCGCGACCTCGTCGATGACGACAACGACTAAGCGGCGGCGGGCTCGCCTCGCGGGGTGCGAAGCACGATGACCAAGGCCGTCCCCCACAATATCGCGGCCGCACCCATGCCCGCCACGAAAGCTCGATCCGCAGCGGGCACGATCAGCCCTCCAACCCCGGCGACGAGCAAACCCGCGCCCGTCGCATAGTAAAGCTTCACCGGAATTCCGCGCGCAAGCGGGAAGAAGTGCAGGCCGACGATGATTGCGCCGCACGGCAGCATCAGATCCGCCCGATGGATGTTCTCTAGGAGGTTGGCCATGATCACCAGCGCGGCGACCTCGATCGCGCTCCACAAGCCGACGACCTTCCCAACGTGCGCGCCCCGAGCGGGAACCAGCCCTGCCCCGCGCCAACCGTAGGCAAGCAAGGCGAGCGACAAAGCGAACGGCAGCAACGCGAAGCCTTGCACTACGCCCGACAGCCGAAGCCCCGCCCACGCCCACAACGCCGCGAACAGGTTCAGCACCAGCAACGCGATACGCACACCCATCGCACCTCTCCAACTTTCCTCCGCAGCTTTACCGCCAAGGTGGCGCGGCGCAACGCGGGCGAGTAGCGCTCGCGGAAAATCTCATGCCGAAGGGCCAGAATTGAAGACGATCAATCTAGAAGGGCTCGCGGAGCCGATGGCCGGCGAAGCGTGCAGCGCCGAGCTGTTCGCCGAAGTCCATCGCGAGGCGCTCAAGGCCGCCTGCGCAGAGGACCGCGATATCTGGAATCTTTACTCGATCAACTTCGGTCCCGAGGATTTCGACGCGACGATTGACGCCTTCAGCGGCAACCCGCGCAACCGGACGTTCGTCCTGTTCGATCGCGGCGAGCTTGCAGGGATGTCGAGTTTCATCGGCATCGAAGAGGGGCGCCAGACGCTCGAGATCGGTGGCACCTACTACCGTCCGAAGTTCCGCGGCACGGGTTTCAACCGACGCGTCAAGGACATGATGCTGAAGCGGGCTTTCGACTGCGGGATCCGTCGCGTCGAGTTCCGCGTCGATGCTCGGAACGGCCGAAGCCAGGCCGCGATGAAGAAGCTCGGCGCGGTCCGCGAGGGCGTGCTCCGCGCCGACCGCATCACCTGGACGGGGCACGTGCGCGACACCGTCCTGTTCGCCATTCTCAAGGAGGAATGGCCGGTCTGAGTCCTCCCCTCGTCATCCCCGCGAAAGCGGGGACCCAGCAAGAAAAAACTAGGTTCCCGCTTTCGCGGGAATGACGAATAAGAAGGGCCGATGGCCAAGCTCTATTTCTATTATGCGGCGATGAATGCGGGGAAATCGACGACCCTGCTCCAGGCCGATTTCAATTACCGCGAGCGCGGCATGGAGACGATGCTGTGGACCGCGAAGCTTGACGAGCGCGCGGGTGCCGGGATCATCGGCTCCCGCATCGCGCTGTCCGCGCCGGCGCACAGCTATGACGAAAGCGTCGACTTGTTCACCGCGATCGGTGAGGAGCTGAAGAAGCGCGAGCTCGACTGCATCCTCGTCGACGAGGCGCAGTTCCTCTCGCAACGCCACGTGCTCGAGCTGTGCGAAGTCGCCGACGGGCTCGGAATCCCCGTGCTCTGCTACGGCCTTCGTACCGACTTCCAGGGCAAGCTGTTCCCCGGGTCCGCCGCGCTTCTCGCGCTTGCCGATTCCCTCGTCGAGCTGAAAGCCGTGTGCGAATGCGGTCGAAAGGCGACGATGAACCTCCGCGTCGATGCCGAAGGCCACGCCGTCGCGTCGGGCGCGCAGACCGAGATCGGCGGCAATGACCGCTACATCGCACTCTGCCGAAAGCACTTCTTCGAGCGGCTCCGCGAGAGCGAAGCGCGGCAGCTGAGCTTCGGCCTTGCCCGCCGCTAGATGCTCCACGGCTGGATCATTCTCGACAAGCCCGTCGAGCTCGGCTCGACCACCGCGGTAAGCGCGGTCAAGCGGATCCTCCGCGAGGCGGGCGAGCCGAAGACCAAGGTCGGCCACGGCGGCACGCTCGACCCCCTCGCGAGCGGTGTCCTCCCGATCGCGCTTGGCGAGGCGACCAAGCTGGCCGGTCGGATGCTCGATGCGACCAAGGCGTACGAATTCACGATCACGTTCGGCGAGGAGACCGACACGCTGGATGCCGAGGGCGAGGTCGTCGCGACGAGTAAAGAGCGGCCGACCATGGAGCAGATCGAGGCCGTCCTCCCCCGATTCACCGGCGAGATTGAGCAGGTCCCACCGGCTTATTCAGCGCTGAAGATCGGCGGCAAAGCGGCCTATGCGCGGGCGCGGGCCGGTGAGGAGGTCGAGCTCGAGCCGCGTCGAGTCACCGTTCACGAACTCTCTATCCGTCACCCCCGCGAAAGCGGGGGTCCCGCTTCCTCGGAAGAACAGCGGGATTCCCACTTTGGCGGGAATGACGAAATCACCCTCTTCGCCACAGTCTCGAAGGGCACCTACATCCGCTCCCTCGCCCGCGACATCGCGGGTGCGCTTGGAACCGTCGGCCACGTTTCCTATCTAAGGCGCACCCGCGCCGGGCCCTTCTCCCTCTCCCAAGCCATTTCGCTGGACTTTCTGGAGGAAGCCGCTAAGGCGCGCGCACTGACGAGGACGGTTCTGCCGCTGACCGCGGCGCTGGACGACATCCCGGCCCTCCCCGTCACCCCCGACCAGGCCCGTCTGCTCCGTCATGGGCAGCGTCTGTCCGGGTTCCCCGCAAGGCCGGGGCTTCAGTTGGCGGTTTCGGACGATGTTCCGGTCGCCCTCGTCGAAGCCTTGGCCGACGGCCTCACGGTCGTCCGGAGGTTCAACCTGTAAAAGACAAGGAGTGACACGATGTCGATTACTGCGGAGCGCAAGCAGGCGCTCATCAAGGAACATGCCCAGGGCAAAAGCGACACCGGTTCGCCCGAGGTTCAGGTCGCGATCCTCACCGAGCGCATCACCAACCTCACCCAGCACTTCAAGAGCCACGCCAAGGACAATCATAGCCGGCGCGGCCTCCTGATGCTGGTCAACCAGCGCCGCTCGCTCCTCGACTATCTCCGTCGCAAGGACGAGCAACGTTACCTCGATCTCATCGCGAAGCTCGGTCTTCGCAAATGACGCAAAAGGCGCCGCGATCCGGCGCCTTTTCGTCATCCTGAACTCGATTCAGGATCCATTTTTTCCATCCTCTCTGTGGTCTCCGGGATGGATGCTGAAACAAGTTCAGCATGACGATAGGAGGCTGAAAGTCCCGCAATCCGGCGGGGCGTCCGTGGGGCCAAATAGCGCCCCGAACCGCTCGCAGACCGGCTCCGTCTGCCACTGCTGTCCCCGCCGGCATCCGGCCGCGGGGTGAAGGAAAACAAATGTTCGATATGAAAACTGTGGAAATCGAGTGGGGCGGAAAAACCCTCAAGCTCGAAACGGGCCGCGTTGCCCGCCAGGCCGACGGCGCGGTGCTCGCGACCCTCGGCGAGACGGTGGTGCTTTGCGCGGTGACCGCCGCGAAGTCGGTGAAGCCGGGACAGGACTTCTTCCCGCTGACCGTCCACTACCAGGAAAAATTCTCCGCCGCCGGGCGCATCCCGGGCGGCTTCTTCAAGCGCGAGCGCGGCGCGACCGAAAAGGAAACGCTGACCAGCCGCCTCATCGACCGCCCCATCCGCCCGCTGTTCCCGGAAGGGTTCTACAACGAGATCCTGTGCATCGCGCAGGTCCTCTCCTACGACGGCGAGAACGAGCCCGACATCGTCGCGATGATCGCGGCGAGCGCCGCGCTCACCCTCTCGGGCGTCCCCTTCATGGGCCCGATCGGCGCAGCGCGCGTCGGCTTCAAGGACGGTGAGTATCAGCTCAATCCGCACCAGAGCGAAGTCGCCGAAGGCAGCCTCGACCTCGTCGTCGCCGGCACCCGCGACGCCGTGATGATGGTCGAATCCGAAGCCAAGGAGCTTTCGGAAGAGGTCATGCTCGGCGCCGTCATGTTCGCCCACAGGTCGATGCAACCGGTGATCGACGCGATCATCAAGCTCGCCGAGCAGGCCGCCAAGGAGCCGTGGGAGCTCGCCCCGACCGCCGACAAGTCGGCGATCAAGGCCAAGCTCAAGGAGCTCATCGGTGACGAGGTCGCCGCCGCCTACAAGCTGACCAGCAAGTCCGAGCGCTCGGCCGCCCTTACCGCCGCGCGCCTCCGCGCCGCCGAGGCGTTCATCGAGAGCGATCCCCAGGAGCAGCTCGTCGCCGGCAAGCTGGTGAAGAGCCTCGAGGCCGACGTCGTCCGCGGCGCGATTCTCAAGGAGGGCCGCCGCATCGACGGCCGCGACACGAAGACGGTACGCCCGATCGAGGCCATCGTCGGCTTCCTGCCCCGCACGCACGGCTCGGCGCTGTTCACCCGCGGCGAGACCCAGTCGATCGTCTCGACGACGCTCGGCACCAAGGAGTCGGAGCAGATGATCGATGGGCTGGAGGGCCTCTCCTACCAGCGCTTCATGCTGCACTATAACTTCCCGCCCTATTCGGTCGGCGAAGTCGGCCGCTTCGGCGCTCCGGGACGGCGTGAGGTTGGCCACGGCAAGCTCGCCTGGCGCGCGCTCCACCCGGTGCTCCCGAGCATCGAGGAATTCCCGTACACGATCCGCGTCCTCTCAGACATCACGGAGAGCAACGGCTCCTCGTCGATGGCGACGGTGTGCGGCGGCAGCCTTGCGATGATGGACGCCGGCGTTCCGCTGAAGCGCCCGGTCTCGGGCATCGCCATGGGCCTGATCCTCGAGGGCAAGGATTTCGCGGTGATCAGCGACATCCTCGGCGACGAGGACCACTTGGGCGACATGGACTTCAAGGTCGCCGGCACCAGCGAGGGCATCACCAGCCTTCAGATGGACATCAAGATCGCCGGCATCACCGAGGAGATCATGCGCACGGCGCTGAGCCAGGCCAAGGAAGGCCGCGCGCATATCCTCGGCGAGATGGCGAAGGCGCTCGATCACACCCGTGAGGAGCTCTCCGCCCACGCGCCGCGCATCGAGACGATGCAGATCCCCAAGGACAAGATCCGCGAAGTCATCGGCACCGGCGGCAAGGTCATCCGCGAGATCGTCGCGGAGACCGGCGCCAAGGTCGACATCGACGACGACGGAACGATCAAGATCGCCTCGTCGGACCTCACGCAGATCGAGGCCGCCCGCAACTGGATCCGCGGCATCGTCGCGGAGCCGGAAGTCGGCACCATCTACACCGGCAAGGTGGCGAGCATCGTCGATTTCGGCGCGTTCGTGACCTTCATGCCCGGCAAGGACGGGCTGGTCCACGTCTCCGAGATCAAGAACGAGCGCGTCGAGAACGTCCGCGACGTCCTCAGCGAAGGCCAGGAAGTGAAGGTCAAGCTCTTGGAGGTCGACCAGCGCGGCAAGGTGCGTCTCTCGATGCGCCTAGTCGACCAGGAGACCGGCGAAGAGCTCCCCGACACGCGTCCCCCGCGCGAGCCCCGCGAAGGCGGCGACCGTGGTCCGCGCGGTGATCGCGGCGACCGAGGCCGGCATGGCCGAGGCGACCGCGACCGCGGACCTCGCCGCGACCGCGACGACCGCGGCCCCCGCGGACCGCGCGGCGACCGGGATGACCGTGGTCCTCGCGGAGATCGCGGCGACCGCGGCCCCCGTCGCGATCGCGAAGGCGGTGGCGACGAAGGCCCCGCCCCCGAGTTCGCCCCGGCGTTCCTGACGGGCGGCGACGACGAGTAAGTTTGTCGCCATCCCCGCGAAAGCGGGACCCAGCTTCGAAACAAGAAGGCCCCGCGAGCAATCGCGGGGCCTTTTCTTTTCTCCAACGCTCGGCAATGTGACGCCGCTCGGAAGTGGGGACTGCATGAACCTGCCGAGCTTATCGCGCCTTGACATTGCACCTTATATTGTGCATATAGCACAATCGAAAACCGAATGGGCTCGCGTCCGCAGAAGATTAAGCTCGTCTTCTATCGGACGGAGCGCGGCAATGAGCCCGTTCGCGAATGGCTACTCGGCCTTGACGAGGCGAACCGACGGGAAGTCGGCATGGACCTCATGCGAGTCCAGTTCGCGTGGCCGATCGGAATGCCGCTCGTGCGACCGCTCGGCGACGGGTTGTTTGAGGTTCGAACCAGTTTGCCCGACAACACCATCGCACGCGTGCTGTTCTGTTTTCATGGTGGAGAGTTGTTCGCCCTTCACGGCTTCATCAAGAAGACGAGGGCGACGCCTCCGGCGGAGTTGAAGCTGGCGCGCAAGCGCAAGGTGGAGGTGGAAGGTGGCTGACAATAAGCATCGCGGATCGTCCCTCGACGAATTCCTCGCCGGCGAGGGTGTGCTCGAGGAGTTCCAGGCTCGCGCGATCAAGGAAGTCGTCGCCTGGCAGCTCGCCGAGGCAATGCGTGAGCGCAAGCTCAGCAAGAACCAGCTTGCCAAGCAGATGCACACCAGCCGAACCCAGATTGACCGCGTGCTCGATCCAACTGCGGGAAACGTGACACTGGAAACCTTGCAGCGCGCGGCGGAGCTCGTCGGCCGACGGGTCAAGATCGAGCTGGTAGAGGCCGCCTAGATCAGCTGACCCTGCTTCCCCGTATCCTCCCGCTTCGCGCGCTTGACGCTCGCCGGATCGACGAAGGGAATGTCCGGCTTCTTGCCCTGGAACAGCTCGGCCAGCGTGATGATCTGCAGCTTCGGATAGGTCCGGCCCCATTCGTCCTCGAAGCGGCCGACGGCGGCGGCTTCGGTCTCCATCGGCCGCGTCGGCAGCGCGGCGGTGATGAACACGCCGATCGGCGCCTTCTCGCGCTCCATCGCGCTGTGGAGGTCGCGGATCATGTTGACCGAGACGTTGCCGCCGCCCTTCACCGAAACTAGCGCCTTCTCGGTCCTTTTGCCGTCGGGCTTGAAATAGATGATGCCGTCGATCCCGCCGTCGGCGCCCTTCTTCTTGCCGCCGAACGGCAGCGCATCGACCATCGACACCGCCCACCACTGGAACTGGTATTTGTCGCGGCTCGCGAGGTCCTCGGCGGAGGCGAGGTCCTTGGGCGTGCCGTGCACTTCGAACGCGATGCCGGGGAAGGCGTCGCGAAGCCGCTTCTCGATCAGGCTGATGGCGAGGTGGGTGACGTCGATCCCGATCCACTGCCGCCCGAGCTTCTGCGCCGCGTGGATCGCCGTCCCGCATCCGCAAAAGGGGTCAAGCACGACATCGCCTTCATTGGAGGAGGCCGCGATGATGCGTTCTAAGAGAGCGAGCGGCTTCTGCGTGGGATAGCCGAGACGTTCTTGTGCCATCGAATTGATGGGCGGGATGTCATCCACGACATCCTGAACTGGCTGACCTGAAGTCAGATAGCGCTTCAGCTGAGGAAAGCCGGGCTTTCCACCTCGTCCGGGTGTCCAATAAATATATCCATGCTCATCAAGCAGATCGAGCTTCTGCTGCGTACTTAGTCCAGTGGTCTCGGTCAGCGTGCCCAAGATTGAGCCCGGAACTCCCCAATGCCGCCCTATCGGGGTTGGATCGAAATTGCGCCACGGCTTCCCAGAGTCCCCTGATCGTGTCCCTGATGCCGTCAAGTCGGAGAGCCGATATGTGCCCCGCTCATCTGAATGGCGATACTTGCTGTCCATGTAAGACTGCGAGAGTGGCATCCGAGTATCGTTCCAACGAAACGCTGGCGTGCGCGAGTAAAATAGAACGGTGTCGTGAACAGGACCCCACCGCTTGGGATTGTTGGATGAACTAGTTCGTCGCCAGACAAGCTCGTTTTGGAAGTTCTCAGCCCCAAACACCCCGTCCAACAACAGCTTCAGATAATGCGCCGCCGTCGGGTCGCAGTGCAGATACAAGCTCCCCGTCGGCTTCAGCACGCGATGGAGCTCGATCAGCCGGATCGCCATCATGGCGAGGTAGGCCATCATGTCGTTCTCGCCGAGGAAGGTGCGCATCGCGCGCAGCAGCTCGGCGGCGTCGGTGTTGCCGCTGCGGATCACCTGGTCGAAGGCATCCTCGGCATGGTCGTTCCAGTGCCAGGTGTCCTCGAACGCCTCGATCTGCGCGTCCGCGCCGTCGCCGGTCTTCGACTTGAACAGGATGTTGTAATTGGCGTTCGAATTGAACGGCGGGTCGAGGTAAATGAGGTCGACGCTCTCTGATCCGATATGCTCGCGCAGCACATCGAGATTGTCGCCGTAGAACAGCTTGTTGGTCACACGCACCCCCGCCCGAGCAGGCGAAGCGTAACGCGTGGCATGGCGAGGGCAAGATAATCCTGTCCTACAGCCCCCAGGATGAGATAGCTGGTTCGCCTCCATTTCGTCGGAGGCACGATGTCACCCGCTCAACCCGTCAACTTGCACGCCCCTCATGCCATCAAGGCGGCGGGACAATCGCCGTCGTCACCGCGAACATTCGGAACATTCGCGCGCACGTAGGAGCGCTGCGATCGCTGCGTTTCGCGTCGCCAGCGACCGCCCCAGCGCTCGAACCCGGCAAAGCCGACGCATCCCCTCATCGCAGCGCCTCGGGGCACGCGCCTTGACGTTGGTCAAGTTTCGTTAAATCGCTCTCATTATTCACTTTCGCTAACTCGTGCCGGCATCGGCGGAGGAATACACCGCCGCCCGCCGGCCGCATTGCCCCGCCGCATATTGGCGCGACCGGTGAGCAGCTGTCCACTTCCGCTGACTCCCGGAATGCCCGGGAGGGCGCGCAGCTATCGGGGGTCAATCCATGAGCAACATCCGCCTTTCGAGCCTTGGCATCCGGCTGCTCGCCGGCGCCGCGATCTGTGTCACCTATCCGTCCACCGTGGCGGCGGCCAAGCCGACCGTCATCCGCGGATCGCCGACGCCGACGATTACTCCTTATGCGACCGGCTTCAACAACCCGCGCGGATTGAAGTTCGGGCCCGACGGAATGCTTTACGTCGCCGAGGGCGGCGTCGGCGGCACCGGATCGACCGACGGCCAGTGCACGCAGGTGATCCCGCCGATCGGGCCCTACACAGGCAGCTCGACCGGCAGCCAGATCTCGCGGGTCGAGAACGGCGTCCGGGTGACCTTCAACGACAAGTTCCCCTCGAGCGAGACGTCGGCGCTCACGGGCCACCTCACCAGCGGCGTGGCCGACATCGCCTGGGTTGGCGGCACCATGTATGCGCTGGTGACCGGCGGCGGCTGCTCGCACGGCGTGCTCGGGCATCCCAACGGCATTTACCGCGTCAACGGCAACAATACGCCGACGCTCGTCGCCAACCTCAGCGCGTTCTACCAGTCGCACCCGGTCGCCAATCCCGAAGAGGACGATTTCGAACCCGACGGGACGCCCTACAGCATGATCGCGTCCGGCGGATCGCTCTATGTCGTCGAGCCCAACCATGGCGAGCTCGACCGAGTCAGCACCAGCGGCTCGATCAGCCGGGTCGCCGACATCAGCGCGACGCAAGGCCATATCGTGCCGACGGCGATCGCGCAGCGCGGCGTCTTCTATATCGGCAATCTCGGGACCTTCCCGATCGTTCCGGGTTCGCAGAAGATCCTGCGGGTCACCCCGGGCGGCCAGGTCCAGACCGTCGCCACCGGGCTCACCACCGTGCTTGGCGTCGCCTTCGACAGCCGCGCGCGGATGTACGTCCTGGAGAATACGGTGACGGCGGGCGAACCCACGGGCGGCGAAGGCGAGATCGTGCGCTTCACGGGCGCGAGGCGCGAAACGCTCGTCACCGGGCTGACGCTGCCGACCGCGATGACCTTCGGGCCGGACGGCGCGCTCTACGTCTCGATCGTCGGCTTCGGTCCGCCCCCGGTCGGCCTCGGCCAGGTGCTGAGAATCCGCATCGACGACTGACCCGGCGCAATCCCCGCCGCCTGGCCGTCTTTCGCTCGAGGAAGGAGGGTCCGCCCCGACTCCTCCGTCCGGGGGCGGAGACGGCCAGGTCGGCTCCGTTGTCGGTGAGTTCGTCAGCTCCGCGTCGGCGAAGGCAGCGGCCATTCCTGGAGCCGGGACACGTGCGCCGCGATACGCCCGATGCGGCGATCGCGGAACCACACCTCGGTGACGAGCGGCCGCTGCATCGAGCGCACCGCGAAGACTGCCTCCTCGTCGCTCGGCGCCTCGATCGTCCGGTCGCCGGTGATCCGGCCGCACTCGTCGACGCTGTAGACCCGATACTCTGTCACACGTCCCCCGTGGCTTTCCGGGAGCGTATGCGAGGGCAGCGAAGCTGTGCAGTTAGCGTTGGTTAGCCGCCGACATTGGATTATGCTCGGGCCAACGAAACTCTCGGGGGCCAAAGATGAGCAGGTTCGTAAGCGTCCTTCTTTCCGCGTCTATTTTCGCCGCCTTTCCCGCCGCGCCGCTCGCCGCCCAGGGGGCGCCCAAGTCGGCAGCGCTGCAGCTCGCCAAGCAGGCGGAGAAGCTGAAGCCGGGCGAGTGGGTGTGGAAGCCGGAGATCGCGAAGAGCGGGCCGGTGCTCGTCTATGTCGACCTCGGCCGCCAGCGCGCGACGGTCTATCGCAACGGCATCCGCATCGGCGTCTCGACCATCTCCTCGGGCAAGGACGGGCACGAGACCCCGACGGGCGTCTTCACCATCCTCGAGAAGAACGTCGTCCACCATTCGAAGACCTATGACGACGCCGCCATGCCCTTCCAGCAGCGGCTGACCTGGAAGGGCATCGCGATGCACGCCGGCAACCTGCCCGGTTTCCCCGCCAGCCACGGCTGCGTCCGGCTGCCGATGGAGTTCGCCAAACGGCTGTTCAGCGTCACCCCGATGGGCGGGACGGTGGTGATCGCCGGCGGCCACGAGGACCCCGTGAAGCGGCCCGCGGCGGGCGTGCTCGCGCCGGCGATGGCGGGCGTGAACCCCGCGCCGGCAACGGTGCTGACCCCCGAGGGCGCCTTCACCTGGACCCCGGCGGCGAGCCCAAGCGGGCCGGTGTCGATCATCATCTCGACCGGCGACCAGCAGGTCGTCGTGCTGAGGAATGGCGTCGAGATCGGTCGCGCCCATGCCGACGTCCAGCAGCCGACGACCGAAACGCAAGTGATGACGCTGGCGCCGGGCAAGGAGAAGCAGTGGATCCAGGTCGGGGTCGGCGACCTGACCGGCGAGCCGGCCGAGATCATCTCGACCGAGCGGGTCGAGCAGATGCACCTGCCCGCCCAGTTCGTGAAGAACATGCGCTCGGTGATCGTGCCCGGGACGACGGTGCTGGTGACGCAGGCGAGCGTGTCACAAGGCTCAACCGGCACCGAGGCAACGGTGCTCGATGCGGGCGATGACAAGAAGGATTAGGCGGGCTTGCCAGCCGAAGCGGCTTCAGCCGCGAAGGCTGGTGGAGCTGAGGGGAATCGAACCCCTGACCTCTGCAGTGCGATTGCAGCGCTCTCCCATCTGAGCTACAGCCCCGCGCCTTCAGCCGGCCGCCGGTCCGAGAAGGGTTCCGGCGAATGGGAGCGGCTCCCCTAGCGGCTTGTTTCCCCCCTTGCAACGCTTGTCCCGCAAGACTTTCGGCCCGCCGCTTTCGCCTCCGCGGGCGCGCTTTCCACAGGAACGGCCGTCGCCCTCCATTCGTTTCGATTGCGCATTTTGAGGGCCGGTTTGCGCCGGCCCGCTCGGCTAAGCACAAGGAGGCTTTTCATGGCATATGACCGCTACGATCGCGACGAACGTTCGCGATGGTCCGACGAGCGCGACCGCAACTGGCGCGGCGAGCACCGCGGTGAACATTCGCGCGGCGGCCGCGACGAGCGCGGCTTCTGGGACCGGGCGAGCGACGAGGTCGCATCCTGGTTCGGCGACGACGACGCCGAGCGCCGCCGGCGGCAGGACCAGCGCCGCGACGAGCGGATGACCGGCGGCAGCGAGCGCCACGATCGCGATTTCGAACGCGACCGCGACCGCAGCTTCTTCGGCGGCGGCCGCTCCGACCGCGACTTCAACTACGACCGCGGACTCTTCAACCGCGGCGGATCGAGCGAGCGCGACTATAACCGCAATTGGCGCGATGAGCTCGGCGGCAACCGCGGGCGCGATTTCGACCGCGAGCGCGAGCGTTCCTATCGGCCGATGACGGGCGACTACGGGCGCGGCGACCATGAGTCCGAGCAGTTCTTCGCGGCGAGCGGCTACGGCCGCGGCGAACGCGGGCTCGGCGAGTACGAGCGGTCGCAGACGCCCTACGGCCGCGACGACTATCGCAGGACGAGCTTCGCCGGTTCGCGTGAGCGCGACCGCGACTTCGACCCGCATTATCGCAGCTGGCGCGACCGCCACATGGGCGACCTCGACCGCGACTATGACGACTTTCGCCGCGAACATCAGTCGAAGTTCGAGAACGACTTCACAAGCTGGCGCGAAAAACGGCAGCAGAAGCGCGGTCTCATGGGACAGATCCGCGAGCATATGGAAGTCGTGGGCAAGGACGGAAAGCATGTCGGCACCGTCGACAAGACGGCGGGCGATCGGGTGATCCTGACCAAGTCCGATCCGGAAAGCGGCGGAGTCCATCATTCGATCAGCTGTTCGGACGTCGGCAGCATCGAAGGCGACCGTGTCGTCCTCGATTGCTCGGCGGACGAGGCGCGCAACCGCTGGCGCGACGAAAGCCGCAGCCGCGCGCTGTTCGAGCGCGAGGATCAGGGCGAGATGGGCCCCGGCATGCTCGATCGCAGCTTCTCGGGCACCTACCGCTAGAGCGGTGGAAGGCTGAGCCTCCTGGCGTTGGGAGGCTGATGTGGCCCGGCCGGGCGTCCCCTTCCCGGCCGGGCCTTTTCATGCGTCATTCCCGTTCGTTAAAGGGAGGGGAAGTTCAAAGGAGCTGCAAATGCCTCGCGCCTGGCACCTGAAGAGCCGCCCGCAGGGCATGCCGACGGCCGACAATTTCGAGCTGAAGTACGTCGATCTCCCGCCGCTCGCCGACGGCACGATCCGAGTGCGCAACCGCTGGCTGTCGGTCGACCCCTACATGCGCGGGCGGATGAACGACGTGAAGAGCTACGTGCCGCCGTTCCAGGTGGGCGAGCCGATGGAGGGCGGCGCGGTCGGCGAGGTGGTTGAAAGCAAGGCGGAAGGCTTCGCGCCGGGCGATGTCGTTCTCCACTTCGCGGGCTGGCGCGACGAAGCGGTGGTTCCGGCGCGCACCGCGACGAAAATCCCGGACCTCGGCGCCGAGCCGCAGCAATTCCTCGGCATCCTCGGGACCACTGGAGCAACCGCTTATTTCGGGCTGCTCGACGCCGCCTCGGCGAAGGAAGGCGATGTCGTCTTCGTCTCCGCCGCCGCCGGCGCGGTCGGATCGGCCGTCGTCCAGATCGCCAAGGCGAAGGGTATGAGCGTGATCGGCTCGGCCGGCGGCGAGGAGAAGTGCGAGTTCGTCCGCTCGCTCGGCGCCGACCAGGTCGTCGACTATCGCGCGGGCCGCATCCTCAAGAGCCTCGCCGCCGCGGCTCCCGACGGCATCGACGTTTATTTCGACAATGTCGGCGGGAGCCATCTCGACGCCGCGCTTGCCGTGGCTCGAAACAATGCGCGATTCGCGATTTGCGGGATGATCGAGGGCTATAACCAGACCGAGCCAACCAGCCTTCGCTTCATCGCGCGGATCATCGCCGCGCGCATCCGACTGCAGGGCTTCCTGGTGTTCGACTATCAGTCGCGGATGGACGAATTCTACCGCGACATGGGCGGCTGGCTGAATAGCGGCGCGGTGACATCGCGAGAAACGGTCGTCGAAGGACTCGAGAACATGCCCGACGCCTTCCTCGGCCTGTTCAGCGGCGCGAATACGGGGAAGATGCTGGTCAGGCTCTAGAGTTTCTGACACGCGGCGGGATCGCCGCTCTGGAAGCCGGTGCGGAGCGCGTTCATCCGCTGCGCCGAACTGCCGTGGGTGAAGCTGTCAGGCACCACCCGGCCCTGCGCCTGCTTCTGGAGCGTGTCGTCGCCGATCGCCTCGGCAGCGCGCATTCCCTCCTCGAAATCGCCGGGCTCCATCAGCGACTGGCCCTTCGAGTCCTTGGCGTTCGCCGCCCACACCCCGGCGTAGCAATCGGCCTGGAGCTCGACCTTGACCTGAATGGCATTGCCCTCGGTCTCGCTCGATCGGGCCTGGAGGTTGTGCGCCTGCTCTAGCGTTCCCATCAGGTCCTGCACATGGTGGCCGACCTCATGCGCGATGACATAGGCCATGGCGAAGTCGCCCGGCGCCTGGAAGCGCTGCGAAAGCTCGTTAAAGAAATCGGTGTCGAGGTAAATCTTGGTGTCCGTCGGGCAATAAAAGGGGCCCATCGCCGACTGGGCGAAGCCGCAACCCGACTGGTCGGACTGCGAATAGAACGTAAGGTTGGTCGGGGTATAGCGGATGCCCTTGGGCGCAAGCAGCTTGCTCCAGGTATCTTCGGTCGATCCCAGGATTTGCAGGCTGAAGCGCTTGATCGCCGGATCGAGATTGCTTTGCCCGGCCGGCGCGCTTCGCTGCGTCGTCGGCGCGAGCCCGCCGCTCCCCCCGCCGAGGCCGCCCAGCGAGCTCAGAAGGAAGTAGCCGATGACGAGGACAAGCACGCCGCCGAGGCCGAAGCGGCTCGCAACGAGCGGAAGAAGGCACCCGAGCCCGCCACCGCCGAACCCGCCGCCGCCGAAGCCCATTCCGCCGCGGCCGGTATCGTCGGTGAAGTTCGTGCTTTCGCGCTGGTCGCCTAGCCGCATCGCGCCCTCCTCTTACCGCTGCCCAATGCTTCGCATGCGTTACGGTTGCAATTCGCCCCTCATCCGTCATTGCGAGCGGAGCGAAGCAATCCGCTGCTGCGCTGAATTGCCGCGGCCTCGGCGAGGCCTCGCAATGACGAAAGGTTCTCGATGATTCTCGAAGGCAAAGTCGCGCTCGTCACCGGTTCCACCTCGGGCATCGGCCTCGCGATCGCGAAGGCGCTCGCCAGCGAGGGTGCCAAGCTGATGATCAATGGGTTTGGCAACCCCGCGGCCATCGAGCGCGAATGCGCGGAGCTCGGCGCGATCCACGACGGCGCCGACATGTCGAAGCCGCAAGAGATCGAAGCGATGATGAGGCGCTGCGCCGACGAGCTCGGCGGACCCGGCATCCTCGTCAACAATGCCGGAATCCAGCACGTCTCGCCGGTGGAGGATTTCCCGCCCCAGAAGTGGGACGCAATCATCGCGATCAACCTGGCGTCGGCCTTCCACACGACGCGGCTCGCGGTGCCGGGCATGAAGGAGAAAAAGTGGGGGCGGATCATCAATACGGCGAGCGCGCACAGTCTCGTCGCTTCGCCATTCAAGAGCGCTTATGTCGCCGCCAAGCACGGCATTGCCGGGTTCACGAAGACCGTCGCGCTCGAAACGGCCACGAGCGGGATCACCGTCAACTGCATCTCGCCGGGCTATGTGTGGACGCCGCTTGTGGAAGCGCAGATCCCGGACACGATGAAGGCGCGCAACATGACTCGCGAGCAGGTGATGAACGACGTGCTCCTCGCCGGCCAGCCGACCAAGCAGTTCGTCACCGTCGATCAGGTCGCGGCCCTCGCGCTGTTCCTGTGCCGCGACGAGGCCGCGTCGATTACAGGCGCGAACCTCAGCATGGACGGCGGTTGGACCGCTGCCTAGGCTGAGGGCGATGCGCGCGGCTCTCCTCCTCGCAACGTTGCTCTCCTGCTCCTCATGCAGCGTGATCGAGCAGCCGTCGGGTTTGATCGCGCGCTACACGACCGCGTGGAAGGAAGTCGCGACAGAGGACGACCGCGCCCGGCTCGCCGATTGGCGAACGAGCTTCGTCGCCGCGCTCGATTCGGCGAAAAAGGCCGGGCATTCGGCCGAAATCGCGAAGGAAGGCGCGCTGCTTGATCCCGACGCGGCAATCGGCCCTTCCGCCATCCCGGACGCTCTCTATCGCTGCCGGGTCATCAAGATCGGCGCCAAGGGCGAAGGCAACCTCGCCTATGTCGCCTATCCCGCCTTTTATTGCCGCGTGAAAGCCGAGCGCGGGCTCCAGCGCTTCAACAAGTTCGGCGGCTCGCAGCGCTACGTGGGGTTGGTCTTCCCCGGCGATCCCGTGCGGCAGGTGTTCCTCGGAACGCTCGTCCTCGGCGATGAAACTCGAGCGCTCCAATACGGCCAGGACGAGATGCGCGACGTTGCCGGCTATTTCGAGCGCGTCGGCCCGGATCGCTGGCGGCTCATTCTTCCCAAGCCGCACTTCGAATCCCAGTTCGACGTAATCGAGCTGATCCCAGCGGCTACGCCATAACGGCAGGCTCGATTTCAGTACTCGCCTCGTCGAGCAGGGCAATCTGGTCGGCGCTCAGCTTGAGGTTCATCGCTTCGGTCAGCTCATCGAGCTGGGCCACGCTCGTCGCGCTTGCGAGCGTTGCGACGATGCCCGGCTGCGCGTTGGTCCACGCCAGCGCGATTGCTGCAAGCGAAGCGCCCGTTTCCGCATGGAGTCGGTCGAGCGCGGCGAGAACCCGCATCCCCTTGCCTTCGAGATAGCCTGTCACGCGATCCCCGCGCGTGCTTTTGCCGAGGTCCTCGCGGGTGCGGTATTTGCCGGTGAGGAAGCCGTTGGCGATGCCGTAGAAGGGGATGATCCCGAGTCCGTTGGCGAGCGCGACATCGCGCAACGGCCCTTCGAGCTTTTCGCGCTCGACGAGATTGTACCAGGTCTGAAGCGCGCACGGCCGCGTCAGGCCATTGTCGGCTGCCGTCCGCATCGCTTCATCCAGCCGCTCCGGCGAATATTGCGAAAGGCCGATGGCACGCACCTTGCCGGCCTTCACCAACGCATCCATCGCGCCGACACTGTCGGCAAGCGGCACCTCGGGATCATCCTTGTGGTGGTAGTAGAGATCGATCGTCTCGATCCCGAGCCGGCGCAGCGAGGCCTCGCATGCGGGCGCGATGGTATCCGGCGCCAGGCCGCCCATGAACCCGACCTTCGTCGCGATGACCACCTTGTCGCGCTTCGAAGGGTCGCGCTTAACCCAGCGGCCGATCACGCTTTCGCTTTCACCGCCCTGGTGCCCGTCGACCCATGCGGAATAGACGTCGGCGGTATCGATCATCGTCCCACCCGCGTCGACGAACGCGTCGAGCACGTCGAAGCTGGTCTTCTCGTCCGCCGTCCAGCCGAACACGTTTCCGCCGAGCGCGAGCGGCGCGACCTCAATTCCGCTGTCGCCGATTTTCCGCTTCTCGACCATCGGTCGCCTCCTTGGCTCGGCCTCTATAGCAAGAGCGTTCATCACTTCTTTGTAAAATTTAGCGACATCCCTGAGCCATGTCGGTGGAACTGACACCAGGGCGCGCGTGCATTCGCTGATCGCCTTCTGGAGCCACGCGCTCGCGGCGGCCCTGTTCGCGGCGCTGACGCTATGGCGAATCCGCGACGCAGCGCGCCAGCCGCTGCAGCGCTTTCTCGCCGGCGCATTCGCGGTCACCGCCTGCTGGGCATGGCTCGCTGCCGTCGACGCCGGTGACCCGGTCGTCGGCTATGCCGAAAGCGCGCGCAATCTCCTCTGGATCAGCCTCCTCTACAGCCTGTCCGCGGCAGGCGACGAGCGCGAGCATGGGCTGAAGCTCGTCTACGGCGCGGTCGCGGCGGTCATCGGCTTGCAGCTCATCGGAGCGACGCTCGAGCTGATTTCGCCGAGCGGCGCGCTGGCGCAGACTGGCCTCGTGCTTCGCATTACCACCGCCGCGGGCGCGCTCGTGCTGGTCCACAACCTCTACGGCCAGGCCGCGCCGGCGAGCCGTTCGCACATCCGCCTCGCGACGCTCGGCCTTGCGCTGATCTGGTTCTACGATCTCAATCTCTACACGATCACCTATCTCACCGGCCCCGCAAGCGGGATGATCGAGTGGCGCGGGCTCGCGGTCGCACTAACCGCGCCGATGTTCGCACTAGCGACCCGCGACGAGAGCGGTTGGCGGGTGAGGCTGTCGCGCGCCGCGACTTTCCAGTCGCTCTCGCTGCTCGCGATCTGCGCTTATTTCGCGCTCATGGCGATCGTCGCCACCGCGCTCCGAGGCTCGGGCATCGACTGGTCCGCCGCGCTGATGGTGGGGCTGCTCGCAATCATGACCGTCGCGGCGATGGTGGTGCTCCCGAGCGCCCGTGCGCGGAGCTGGGTCAAGGTCAAGCTCGCCAAGCATTTGTTCGAGCATCGCTACGATTATCGAACCGAGTGGCTGCGCTTCACCGAGACGATCGGCCGAACCGCCGCCGACACTGCCCCGCTCGGCGAACGGATCGTCAAGGCGTTCGCCGACGTCGTCGATGCGCCGGGCGGGCTGCTCCTCGTCGGGGATTCGGGTGGGTCGGTCACGGTTGGCGCCAATTGGTGCTGGCCGGACGAGGTCCCTTCGGCTGGCTGCCTCGCCGATTGCGGACGCTTCTGGAGCGAGGTCGAAGAGCGCGGCCGCGTGGTCGAGTTCGAAGGGCTTCGCGGCGGCTGGGCGAGCGCGCGCGACAAGTCGCTCGCGGTGCCGCAATGGATGCTGGACAATTGCTCGGTCTGGACCGGAATCCCGCTTCTCCACCAGCAGCGCCTCGTCGGGCTCGTGATCCTCGCCGGACCGGAATACCGGCGCGCGCTCGACTGGGAAGATTTCGACCTCCTTCGCACCGCCGGCAACCAGGCGGCGAGCTCGCTTTCCGAGGCGATGGGCCAGGAAGCGCTCGCCAATGCCCAGCGGTTCGAGGAGTTCAACCGCCGCTTTGCTTTCATCCTCCACGACATCAAGAATTTGGTCAGCCAGCTCTCGCTCCTCGCGCGCAACGCCGAGCGGCACGCCGACAATCCCGAGTTCCGCGCCGACATGGTGGCGACTCTGCAATCGTCGGTCGGCAAGATGAATGAGCTGCTGACGCGCCTCGCGCCGCGCTCGAAGTCGCGCGTGCAGCGCATCGATGCGCAGCCGCTTCGCCAGACTCTCGCCGCGACCATCGCTGCGACGCGGCAAGACCGCGACGTCCAGCTGCTCGGCGATGCGGACCTCTGGGCATCTTTCGATCCGGACGCGCTCGAGCAGGCGGTCGGACACCTCATCCGCAATGCGCTCGATGCAAGCAGCGGAACGACGGTGACGGTCCGCGTCTCGTCGGACGGCTCGGCCGTTTCCATCTCGGTCGCCGACAAGGGCGTCGGCATGGACGGCGATTTCGTCCGCAACCGGTTGTTCCAGCCGTTCGCCTCGACCAAGCCGGGCGGCTTCGGGATCGGCGCGTTCGAAGCGCGCTCGCTCGTCGCGGCCATGGGCGGACGCCTCAGCGTCGATAGCAGGCCCGGGCGCGGAACCACCTTCACGATCACGCTCCCGGCCGCCGAGCCGGCAAGCGAACGCCCGAGGAAAATCGCATGACCGAGACCATGAAAGTCCTGCTCGTCGTCGAGGACGACGAAGGCCTGCAGAGGCAGCTAAAGTGGGCGTACGACGGCTATCAGGTCGTCTGCGCCGGCGACCGCGCGGCGGCGATCGATGCGCTGCGCGCACATGAGCCCGCGGTCGTGACGCTCGACCTCGGCCTTCCACCCGATCCCGACGGCACCGACGAAGGCTTCGCGACGCTGGCGGAAATCCTCCGCCTCAAGCACGACACCAAGGTCATCGTCGCCACGGGCCACGGTGCCCGCGAAAGCGCGCTCAAGGCGATCGGAATGGGCGCCTACGACTTCTACAAGAAGCCGGTCGACATCGACGAGCTCGGCATGATCGTCGCACGCGCGTTCCACCTCCACGAGATCGAGGAGGAGAACCGCCGTCTCGAGACCGGCTCGGACGCGACCGTGCTCGGCTCGATCATCAGCGCCGCGCCGGAGATGCTGAAAGTCGGCAAGACCATCGAGCGCGTGGCGTCAGCCGACGTGTCGGTGATGCTGCTCGGCGCCAGCGGCACGGGCAAGGAATTGCTCGCCCGCGCCGTGCACGAGAAGAGCGGACGCAAGGGCGAATTCGTCGCGATCAATTGCGCGGCTATCCCCGAGAACCTGCTCGAAGCCGAACTGTTCGGCTACGAGCGCGGCGCGTTCACCGGCGCGGTCAAGTCGAACATCGGCAAGATCGAGCTCGCGCAAGGCGGGACGCTGTTCCTCGACGAGGTCGGCGACATCCCCCTGCCGCTCCAGGTCAAGCTGCTGCGTTTCCTGCAGGAGCGGGTGATCGAACGCATCGGTGGGCGCCAGCCGGTCGCGGTCGACACCCGCATCGTCTGCGCGACCCACCAGGATTTGGACGCGATGACCGCCGACGGCCGCTTCCGCGAGGATCTTTATTACCGGCTCGCCGAGATCGTCGTGAAGATCCCCTCGCTCGTTGAGCGCTCGGGCGACGCGGTCTTGCTCGCGCGGCACTTCGTCAATCGCTTCGGGCGCGAGCTCAATTCGGGCGTCCAATCGCTCAGCCCCGATGCGCTCGACGCGATCGACGCCTATGGCTGGCCCGGCAACGTCCGCGAGCTGGAGAATCGCATCAAGCGCGCGGTGATCATGGCCGACGGGAAAAGCGTCACCGCGGGCGACCTCGATTTGCCCGCGGCGAGCGCGGCGCCCGATCAAACGCTGCCCATCAACCTTCGCGCCGCGCGCGAGGTCGCCGACCGCAAGGCGATCCGCCACGCGATGAGCCGCACCGACAACAATATCTCGGGCGCCGCGAAGCTGCTCGGGATCAGCAGGCCGACGCTTTACGATCTCCTGAAGCAATATCGGCTGAGCGCCAACTAGGACGCGAGGCTTTCCGCCATCTCGGCGACCTCGAGCCAACGCACCTCGGCGGCCTCGATGTCGGCGCGGTGACGCGCGATGCGCTCCGTGAGCGCCGCGAAGCGGTCGGGGTTGCGGGCGTAGAGATCGGGGTCGGACAGCGCCTGCTCGTCGACCGCCACTTCCGCCTGCAGGCGGTCGATCTCGCTCGGCAAGCGATCGTAGTCGCGCTGGTCCTTGTAGGAGAGTTTCTTGTTCCCCGGTGAAGGCCGGGGTCCAGGAGCGCCGATAGGCGCTGCTTTCGCAGCGCCCTGGGCCCCGGCCTTCGCCGGGGTACGGTGCGCCTCATACCTCTTCCTGACCCAATCCTCGTACCCGCCGGCGACGATGTCGACCTTCCCCGACCCGTCGAGCCCGAGCGTGATCGTCACCGTCCGGTCGAGGAAGTCGCGGTCGTGGCTGACGATGAGGACTGTTCCCTCGTAGTCGGCGATCACTTCCTGGAGCAGGTCGAGCGTCTCGAGGTCGAGGTCATTGGTCGGCTCGTCGAGAACGAGCAGGTTCGCCTCGCGCGCAAACTCACGGGCGAGGAGGAGCCGCGAGCGCTCGCCGCCGGATAGCGATCCGATCGGCGCGTCGGCAATCCCCGGATCGAACAGGAATTCCTTGAGATAGCCTTTGATGTGCTTCTTCGAGCCGCGGACTTCGATCCAGTCGCCGCCGTTGGCGAGCGCGTCCTTCACCCGACGCTGCGGCTCCATCAACTTGCGTTGCTGGTCGATGACGATGCCCGACAGCGTCTTCGCGAGATTGACCGTTCCACCATCCGGCTGAATTTCACCGGTCAGTAGCTTCAGAAGCGTCGTCTTCCCTGCGCCGTTGGGACCGACGATTCCGATGCGATCGCCGCGCTGGATTCGCAAAGTGAAGTCGCGAACGATCTGCCGCTCGCCGAACGATTTGCTGACCTGCTCGGCGTCGATCACGGTCTTCGAGCGGACATCGTCCTTGGCGAGCGCGAGCTTGGCGGTGCCCGCGCTTCCGATCATCGCCGCCCGCTGCGCGCGCATCTCGTGCAGCTTCGCCAGCCGACCTTGGTTTCGCCGCCGCCGCGCCGTCACGCCGCGCTGAAGCCAGTGAAGCTCGATTTTGAGCTTCGCATCGAGCTTCTCCGCCGCGCGGGCTTCCTCTTCGTACACCCGCTCGGTCCAGGCATCGAACCCGCCGAAGCCGATCTCGGCACGCTTGAGGGTGCCCCGGTCGAGCCAGATGCAGCTCCGCGTCAGGCGCGTCAGGAAGGTGCGGTCGTGGCTGATGACGATGAAGGTGCCGGTGAAGCGCTTGAGCCAGTCCTCGAGCCACTCGATCGCGCCGAGGTCGAGGTGATTGGTCGGCTCGTCGAGCAGCAGCACGTCGGGGTTCTGCGCGAGCGCGCGCGTGATCGCGGCCCGGCGCCGCTCGCCGCCGCTTGCAGTCGCGGTCGGGCGCGAAAGGTCGATTCCGAGTTGGTCTGCGATCGCCGCCGCCTCGTGGGGTTCCGGCGCGTCGGGGCCGTGCACGACCCAGTCGTGCAGCGTCTCGAACCCGTCCATCTTAGGGTCCTGCTCGAGCAGTACGACGTGCGTGCCGGGGACGATCGTCCGCTTGCCCTCGTCGGTATCGATTTGCGCCGCGAGGCACTTCAGGAGCGTCGTTTTGCCCGCGCCGTTGCGGCCGATCAGCGCAAGCCGGTCGCGCTCGCCGATGTAGAGGTCGAGGCCTCGGAACAGCCAGCCCTCCCCCTGGATGAGGCCGAGGTCTTCGTAAGAGAGAACGGGCGCTGGCATGGCGCGCCGTTAGCCAATCTTTGCCCGTTCGGGAAAGGGCTGTTGCCGACTTGCAACGCTGGTGTGACCCTGAACGCTGTCGTGCGCCGGCGTTCATAGCCAATTCAATGGCTGATGATAGAAACGCGCCCGACACGAGAGTCGAGTGATGAACCTTCTGCGTACCCTTCTCCTCGCCGGCATTGTCGCGGCCGGCCTGACCAGCGCTCCTGCGCTGGGCGATCCGCCGCGCGATTCGAAGCGGGCATTCGAGGGGCGGCGCGAGGGTCATTCGATGCCGCTGCCGCAGCTCGAGCGGCGAGTCGTGCCCTTCATGGGCCCCAATGCGGACTATCTCGGGCCGGAGCTCAACGGCGACGTCTACCGCATGAAATTCATCATGAACGGCCGGGTAATCTGGGTCGACGTCGATCCCCAGACCGGCCGCATCATCCGCCGCTCGCGCGACCGCTAGCCGTGAACTGATGGCTCACCGGCACCGCCAGTGAGCCATCACCCCCGATTGCTTACTGCCCGTTCGCTCTGGGCCGCGTCGAGAACCACAGGTCGTTCGCGGCCGAGATGATCAAGGTCCCGCCATCCCAGCTCACATAGGGGCGAGTATCGTTCGCCGCGGAGTTGAGCTGGGTGAGCAGTTCCGCCTGGCCCCAAGGCTCCGAAGTGTTCGACCGGCTTGCGGTCCAGATGTCCGGACCACCCTGCGAGCCGGTCCGGAAAGAATCCCAGAAGATCGTCTTTCCGTCGTGGGTCACGCTGGGGCGGTTGTCGCCGCCGGTGGTGGGTCCGTTCGGCGCGCCCGCGACGAGCGTTGCCGGCGCACCGCCGACGCTCTCGTAGATCTTGCCTCCCGCGCCTGTGAAAGCCGCGGCGGAGCGGCGCGAGAAGAGCATCACCTGCCGGCCCTGGTCATCCTCGTAGAATGTCGGCGCCTCTTCGACCGTGCCCGGCGTGTTGACGTTCGCGCCGAGGTGCTCCGGCTCGCTCCAACCCTTGGGGCCGAGCTTGGAGACGTAGATGTCGCCAGGCTCGCCGCCGCGCGAGCTGGAGAAATAGAGCTTCCCGCCGCGCGTGATGACCGGGCAGAACTCCTGCGCGCTCGTGTTCACTGGCGCGGGCAGCTTGACCGGATCGCCAAATCCCTCGGACGTATTGGAGCGAGTGGCTAGCCAGATTTCCTGGTTCGCGCTTCGGAAGCTGTTGAACACGAGAGCCAGCCCGTCGGGAGAGATGCTCGCGCAGCCGTCGATCGACGGCGAATTCAACTCGGTCGAGGATCCCGGCAATGACTGGTTCTCTCGTGGCGACCAGTCGCCGAATGCCGGCATCGCCATGGCCGCGGCGCCGATGAATGCGCACAAGGCCGCGGCGCCACTGGCGGCGAGACCTATCCGCGAAGCAACATGTTTCATCTTTCCCTCGCCCAATGGTCGGTGAAGCGCTCCGGCGTAGAATCAGGGCCGACGATGTGCGATGAGGATTTGCCGAGGATTTCGTGGGGGAATTGCCGATCCCCGCGCCGCGCGGGGAGCGTGATGCAATGTTGAAGCCGGCCGATCTGGCAAGCCGTCCGGACCTGCAGCTTGGACCACTCACGATCAGTCCTTCGCGCCGCGCGGTTAAGGGCCCGGCAGGCGAAGGGCACCTCGAGCCGCGCGTGATGCAGATCTTCATGCTCCTGCTGGAATCGGGCGGCCGCGTCGTCACCCGGTCGGAGATGTTCGAGCAATGCTGGGGCACTGCGATGGTCGGCGACGACAATATAGACCGCGCCATCGCCGCCATCCGGCGGATCGTCGACGAGGTCGCGCCTTGCGCGTTCGAGGTCGAGACCATTCCGAGGACCGGCTACCGACTGGTCGGCACGATCGTCGAGAAACGAAACGGCAATTCGGACAATCCGATAAGTCCACCTCCGGTCGAAAAGAGCGGAGCCTCGAACGGCGCTCCGCGTGTGACGGATTTGATCGAGCAAGGGCAGCAGGCGCTTCGCGAGGAATTGCCCGACGCTCAGCAGCAGGCGATTGCCGCTCTCGAAGAGGCGGCCACGCTGGAGCCCGACAACGCCGAAGCGTGGGGGCTGCTCGCCCTCGCCTGGCGCAATGCGGTCGAGCATGGCCCGCCCGACCGCACCGCCATCGCAGTCGGCGAGTGCCAGGCCGCCGCGCGAAGCGCGCTCGCGCTCGATCCCGACAACGGCAACGCGCACGCCGCGCTTGCCAAGCTATGGCCGATCTTCGGCGACTGGCTTGCCGCCGAGCAGCGGCTGCGAGCGGTGCTGAGGGTTGCGCCGGGGAACGTGGTCGCGATCAGCGCGCTTGGCACGCTCCTTCAGTCGGTCGGCCGCGTGCGGGAATCTGCGCGCTTTTCGGGCCTCTCGGCAGAGCTCGATCCGATGTCTCCGATCTACCAGTTCCGGAAGACCTTCGGCTTGTGGTGCACGGACCGGCTCGAGGAAGCGGACCGCACAATCGACCGCGCGCTTCGGCTGTGGCCAAGGCACCCCGCGCTGTGGAACACCCGCGCGCTCACGTTCGCATTGACCGATCGGCCGCATGCCGCGCTTGCCATGATCGAGGATCCCGAGGGACTTCCACACGGGATGCCCAAGTCCGCGGTGGCCAACTGGCGGCTTTCGCTGAGGGCGCTCGCCAGCGGAGCACCGAAGGACATCGAAGCGGCGATGGCGAGCACCATCGATCGACTTGCGCGGAGTCCCGCCGCGGCCGTCAACGGAATTTGCATCGCCGCGAAGCTCGGCGACCTCGATTCGGCGTTCGCAATGGCGGACGCCTATTTGCTTCGGCGCGGTCCGCACGTCGGCGTCCTTCGCAGCGGCCCGGATCAGCTCCCGCTGACCGACCAGCGCTGGCAGATGACGATGATGCTGTTCATCCCGGCAACCGCGGCGATGCGCGCCGACCCCCGTTTCATGGCGCTGTGCGAAGACATGGGCATGGCCGATTATTGGCGCTCCAGCCGCACCCAGCCCGATTTCCTCGCCAACGCCGCATAGCTGCAAGCTTAGGTTCACAAGCTGAGCGTTACGCAGCCGGATTGACTTTTCGCCGCTTCTCCCCAGTTGTTTCACTAAAGCAACCTCTCGCCGCAACGCGGGTTGACGGCGTGAAGATGAACAGCTCCGAGGAGCATCGATGCGTGTCCTGATCGTCGAAGACGAACCCAATCTCGGGCGCCAGCTCCGCTCGACGCTCGAGGGCGCCGGCTATGCGGTCGACCTCGCGACGGACGGCGAGGACGGCCATTACCTCGGGTCCACCGAAAATTACGACGCGGTGATCCTCGATCTTGGCCTTCCCGAGATCGACGGCCTCACCGTGCTCGACCGCTGGCGCAAGGAAGGCCGCAAGATGCCGGTGCTGGTGCTGACCGCGCGCGACAGCTGGTCCGACAAGGTGGCGGGCCTCGACGCCGGCGCCGACGACTATCTCGCCAAGCCGTTCCAGACCGAGGAGCTGATCGCCCGGCTTCGCGCCCTGATCCGCCGCTCGTCTGGCAATGCCTCTTCGGAGCTGGTCGCGGGAGACATCCGCCTCGACACGCGCTCGGGGAAGGTCACGAAGGGCGGCGATCCGGTGAAGCTCACCGCGCAGGAATACAAGCTCCTCTCCTACCTCATGCACCACAAGGGCAAGGTGGTGAGCCGGACCGAGCTCATCGAGCATATCTACGACCAGGATTTCGACCGGGATTCGAATACGATCGAGGTGTTCGTAACGCGGATCCGCAAGAAGCTCGGCGCTGACGTGATCACCACCATCCGTGGTCTCGGCTACAGCCTCGAGGAGCCGGCGGAGGCCCGGCCCGCTTGAACAAGGAAGCCGCCTCCGTAGCGGCGGCGACCGAGGTTCCATCCGCCGCCAGCCGACGGGCGCACCGGCGTCGCACCGGCTCGCTGTTCCGGCGGATGATCGTGGTCGCCGCGCTGTGGACCACGGCCCTGCTCCTGATCGGCGGGTTCGCGCTTGATCGCGTTCTCTCACGGACCGTCGTCGCGGGCTTCGACAGCCAGCTCGTCTACATCCTCAACTCGATGATCGACGCCTCCGAGATCGGGCCCGACGGCGAGGTTCGCTTCAGCCGGGCGCCCGCGGATCAGCGCTTCGTCCAGCCATATTCGGGCCTCTACTTCCAGATCAGCGGCGGAAACGTCGAGCCTTTCCCCTCGCGCTCGCTGTGGGATCGCCGCCTGCGGTCGACCGACGGCCATTTCGACATGAAGCCGCATCTCTACGACAGCGACGAATTCTCGGCGCCGGGACACAAGGAAACGCTGCGCATCGCCGAGCGCGACGTGATCCTTCCCGGATCGTCGGTCCGCTGGCGGTTCCAGGTCGCGGAATCGCACGATTCGATCGACAAGCAGATCCACGACCTTCGCTCGATCCTGATCTGGAGCTTCAGCGCGCTCGGCGTCGGGCTCCTGCTTCTCGCCGCGCTCCAGACTTTCTACGGCCTGTGGCCGCTAAGGCGCGTGCGGCGCGAGGTGGCCGCGATCCGCTCGGGCGACAAGAAGCGCGTCGGCCGCGACTTCCCGACCGAAATCCGGCCGCTGACCGAGGAGATCAACCAGCTGCTCGAGCATAGTGAGGACCAGGCGGAGGAAGCGCGGCGCCACGCCGGCAACCTCGCCCATGCACTGAAGACCCCGCTGACCGTGATCACCAACGCGGCGACCGCGCACGCACCCGACCTCGCCGAGACGGTGTGCCGCGAAGCGTTGGTGATGCGCCGCCAGGTCGATCACCACCTTGCCCGGGCGCGCGCCATCGGACGTCGCGCCGCCGCGCATTCGCGAACTCGCCTGTGGGAGAGCCTCGAGGCCGTGCAGCGCGCGGTCGACCGCCTCTACGACGGTGTGACCATCGACATTGCCGGCGACCGGCAAGCGCAGGTCCGAGTCGAGCGGCAGGATCTCGACGAGATGCTCGGCAACCTCGTCGAGAATGCCGCTAAATATGGCGGCGGCCGCGTGTTCGTGACGGTGAAGCCGAATGGCGGCCAGGTCGATATCGAGATCGAGGACGACGGCCCCGGAATTCCCGCCGACCGGCGCGGCGAGCTGTTCTCGCGGGGAGCCCGGCTCGACACGACCGGCAAGCCCGGGACCGGCCTAGGGCTCGCGATCGTTCGCGACGTCGCGGAAATTTACGGCGGCTCGGTCCAGCTCGAGGAAAGCGAGGATCTCGGCGGGCTTCTGGCGCGCCTGACCCTGCCCGCCGGTTAGTCCATCGCGCGGCGGCGCGCGCTCGTCGAAAAGCCTTGCCAATGCGCGCGGGGCTGCGGCATTCCTCTAGGACGATCGCATCCGAGGGCAATTTTCATGAAATTCAAGACTTTGGCGCTTGCAGCTGCGAGCCTCGTCGCACTTGCGGCTCCCGCCGTGGCCCAGACCGGCAAGGCCGCATACGGCAACTGGGGCGTCGTGATGAAGGACATGGACCCGAGCGTGAAGCCCGGCGACGACTTCTTCGACTATGCCGAGGGCACCTGGCTCAAGACCCACGCGATTCCCGCCGACAAGAGCCGCGCCGGCTACAATTACGAGCTGCCCGACGAGATCGAGCTGCAGGTGCGCAAGATGGTCGAGGGCGTTTCCGCGAACCCGCAGACGCCGATCGAGCACAAGATCGCCGACGCCTACCGCGCCTGGATGGACGAGGCCGGGATCGAAGCCCGCGGCGCCGCCCCGCTGAAGCCTTACCTCGCGCGCATCGACGCCGTCAGCAACCGCAAGGAACTGGTGAAGCTGATGGCTCAGCCGAGCTACGCCGCACCAATCTATATCGGAATCGGCGCCGATCAGGACGACCCGACCAAGATATACCGCGGGGGCCGGCCAGGCGCGCCTCGGCCTTCCGACGCGCGATTATTACCTGCTGAAGGGCGCCAAGTACGATTCGATCCGCAGCGCCTACCGCAACTATATCGTCGACCTCTCGAAGCTCGCGGGCCTTTCCGATCCCGAAGGCCGCGCCGACCGCATCATCGCGCTCGAAACCTGGCTGGCGAAGGACCAATGGACGCCGGAGCAGCTGCGCGACCCGGTCAAGACCCACAACCCGATGACTCGCGCGCAGCTGATGAAGCTCGCGCCGCAGTTCGACTGGACGGAAACGCTTCGTTCCATGGGCCTGGGGGCGGCGAAGCGCGTCGACGTCTCGACGCCGAGCTCGGTCGCCGCGGCGGGCAAGCGCATCGCCGATGTGCCGCTCAGCACGTGGAAGGAATATCTGACCTTCCGCTTCATCAGCGATCATGCGAGCTACCTGCCCAAGGCATTCGATGACGCGCGCTTCGGCTTCTACAGCCACACGCTCAACGACGTCCCCGAGCAGCGCGCGCGGTGGAAGCGCGGGATCGGCATGCTCGACGACAGCCTCGGCGAAGCGGTCGGCCAGCTCTACGTCGCGCAATACTGGCCCGACCGCACCGCGAAGCTCGCGCAGGAGCTCGTCGACGACATGCACGCGGCCTATGCCGAGAAGATCTCGAATGCCGCGTGGATGGACCCGGCAACGCGCAAGGCGGCGCTGGCCAAGCTCGCGTCGTTCGACCCGCGCATCGGCCATCCTGTGAAGTGGATCGATTATTCGACGCTCGACGTCAGCGCGACCGACCCCCTCGCCAATGCCGTTGCGACCGAGCAGTTCGGATGGGACCTGCAGCTGAAGCGCTTTCCGCACCCCGTCGACCGCGCGCTCTGGTACATGACCCCGCAGACGGTGAACGCCTATTACGATCCGACCATGAACCAGATCACTGTGCCGGCCGCGATCCTCCAGCCGCCGTTCTTCGACGCCGACGCCGACCCCGCCGTGAATTATGCCGAGACCGGCGCGACGACGATCGGGCACGAGATGGGCCACGGCTTCGACGACGAAGGCCGGCAGTTCGACGCCAAGGGGCGCCTGCGCGACTGGTGGACCCCGGCGACCGCGGCCAAGTACAAGGTCAAGGCCGACCGCCTCGCCGCCCAGTTCGACCAGTACGAGCCGATCCCCGGCGTTCACATCAAGGGCAAGCTGACGCTCGGCGAGAACCTCGCCGACCTCGGCGGGCTCGAAACGGCCTATGCGGCCCATCGGCGCTACGTCGCCCGGCACGGCGAGCCGCCCGTCATCGACGGCTACACGGGCGATCAGCGATTCTTCATCGCCTACGCGCAGGCATGGCAGGGCAAAGCTCGTGAAGGCGCTCTGCGCGACCAGCTGCTGAGCAACCCGCACAGCCCCGACAAGTACCGCGTCAACGGAATCGTCCGCAACTTCGACCCCTGGTACAAGGCCTTCAACGTGCAAGCCGGCGACAAGATGTACCTGCCGCCGGAGCAGAGGGTGCACGTGTGGTGATGTTTAGCTCGTCATTGCGAGGAGCGTAGCGACGAAGCAATCCAGCGGCGCGAGACTGGATTCTTCGCTCCGCTCGCAATGACGACGTGTTGCCCGGCGAGACACCAGCGCCTAAGCGCGGCGCCGTGAGCGCGACGATCCACCCTCTCAATGCCGGCCGGGCGCCCTCGCTCGATCCGCTGATCGCGCTGGTCGCGAGCGACATGAACGGCGTCAACGCCGTCATCCTCGAACGGATGCAGAGCAAGGTCGCGCTGATCCCGGAGCTCGCAGGCCACCTGATCGCGGGCGGCGGCAAGCGCATGCGGCCGATGCTGACGATCGCTTGCGGCACCCTGCTCGGCTATCCCGGAACGCGCCACCACAAGCTCGCCGCCGCGGTCGAGTTCATCCACACCGCGACCCTGCTTCACGACGATGTCGTCGACGGCTCGGGGATGCGCCGCGGCAAGCGAACCGCGAACCTCATCTGGGGCAATCCGGCGAGCGTTCTGGTCGGCGATTTCCTCTTCAGCCGCGCGTTCGAGCTGATGGTCGAGGACGGAAGCCTCAAGGTGCTGAAAATCCTCAGCCACGCATCCGCGGTGATCGCCGAAGGCGAAGTCGAGCAACTGACCGCGCAGCGCCAGATCGACACCGACGAGGATCATTATCTCGAAATCATCAGCGCCAAGACGGCGGCGCTGTTCGCGGCCGCGTGTCGGGTGTCGCCGGTGGTCGCCGAAGCGAGCGAGACCGCCGAGCACGCGCTCGACAGCTATGGCCGCAACCTCGGCATCGCCTTCCAGCTGACCGACGACGTCATCGACTATGCGTCGGATTCGGCGACGATGGGCAAGGGCGTCGGCGACGACTTCCGCGACGGCAAGATGACGCTTCCCGTGATCCTCGCCTACGCCCGCGGAAGCGAGGCGGACCGCGCCTTCTGGCGCTCGGCGATCGGCGGGCAGCGCGTGTCGGACGAGGATCTCGCCCACGCGATCGCGCTCCTCAAATCCACCGATGCCTTAGCCGACACGGTCGAGCGCGCGCGCCAGTACGGCCGCCGGGCGGTCGATGCGCTTGCGATGTTCCCGTCCAGCAAGGCCAAGTCGGCGCTGACCGAGGCCGCCGAGTTCGCCGTCGCCCGCGCTTACTGAGACGGCCGCTTTACCGCCCAGAACAGGAAGGCCTCGATCGCGACGAATAGCGCGATGAGGAACATGCCCGCGGCCGCACCATAAGCCTCGTTCCCCCACCGCCAGGCGACATAGAGCAGCACGATCATGCTCTGCAGCATTCCGGGCGCGCCGATCCCGCGAAGCAGCGGGCTTAAATGATAGCCGATCCAGAAGGCCCAGCGCGCGGCGGTCCACACGATCATCACGATCACCAGCAAGCGCGGCGACACGTAAGCCGCCAGTGCCAGCAAGCCGGCAGCAAAGACGATGAACTGCTCGACCGTGTTCGACAGGTAACGGAAGTTGATGCGCATCCGCTGTGTCTCGAACCCGGCGAGCGGGTCGATGGCCGGCGTGACCAACCGCTCGTGTGCGATCGCCTCGACACCCATCACCAGCGTCAACAGCGCGGCGATCGCGCAGCAGGCGAGCGCCGTCGGCAAGGGCTGCGCGCCAGCGGGCGGTGGCAGGAAGCGCAGCAGGAGAAACCACAGCAGCACCGTTACCGCGGCGCTCGCGGCGATTCCGCCCAGCGTCGTTCGCCGCTGTGCGGGCGTGACTTGATCGGCCATCAGGGCACCTCCGTGGTGATCCTGCAGCGCGCCACCAGCCGATGCAAACGCGAGGGCTGTCCTACACCGCGCTTGCTGTGCCACAGCGCCCCGGTGATCCGTGCCGCGATCTCGCAATCCTGGTTGGCCCGATGCGCCTCTCGCGCGCACGCCTGCGCATACGCGCGTGGCATCCTGAACTTTGTGAACTTTCGCGCATGAAGCTTCCGATCGACGCCGTCTTGGCGAGCCTGCTTTCGGCGTTACGCGAGCAGACTCGTGCGCTGCTGATTGCACCGCCCGGCGCCGGCAAAACGACGCAGGTGGCGCCAGCGCTGCTTGGCCAACCGTGGTGCACGGGCCAGGTTTTGCTGTTGGTTCCGCGACGCCTGGCAGCCCGGGCTGCCGCGGAATTCATGGCGGCGGCACGTGGCGAGAAGCCCGGCGGGACCATCGGCTATGCGACGCGGCTCGACAGCAAGGCCGGCAAATCGACGCGCGTGATCGCGATGACGCACGGCGTGTTCCTGGCGCGGATCGAGACCGATCCCGAGCTCGCCGGCGTGTCGGCGGTCCTGTTCGACGAGGTCCATGAGCGAAGCCTCGACAACGATCTCGCGCTCGCGTTCGCGCTCGACGCCGCGAAGGCGCTTCGGCCCGATCTTCGCTTGCTCGCGATGTCCGCAACGCTCGATGCCGATCGCTTCCGCGCGCTTCTCGATGATCCTCCGACAATCGTTAGCGAAGGGAAATCTTTCCCGCTCGAAATCGTCTATGCGAGCCGGGATGCAGCGGCGCGGGTCGAACCGCAAATGGCCTCCGCCATCCGTGCAGCGCTCCGCGAGCATGAAGGCTCGCTGCTCGCCTTCGTGCCCGGTGTCGCCGAGATCGAGCGGACCGCGGATGCACTTGGATCGCTCCCCGCCGACGTCGATTTGCACAAGCTTCACGGCGGGATCGACGCTGCAGCGCAGCGCGCTGCCCTCGCGCGGCCGCTGGCCGGCAGGCGCAAGCTCGTCCTTGCAACGAGCATTGCTGAAACCAGCGTCACGCTGGAGGACGTCCGGATCGTGATCGACAGCGGGCTCGCGCGGCGGCCGCGCTACGACCGCGGCGCCGGCCTCACCCGGCTGGTCACCGAGCGCGCGAGCCGGGCAGCAGTGACCCAGCGCGCGGGCCGTGCCGCGCGCCAGGCGCCGGGCGTCGCGATCCGATTGTGGGAAGAAGCCGCGACGGCATCGCTTCCCGCGCACGATCCGCCCGAGATCCTCGAAGCCGACCTGTCGAGCGTGCTTCTTAGTTCGCTGCTGTGGGGCGAAGCCGATCCGGCGCGGCTGCCGTTCCTCGACCCGCCGCCCGAAGCCGCCATCGCGGAGGCGCGAAAGCGGCTGCTCCGCTTGGGAGCAATCGATGGCGACGGGCGCGTCACCGATCACGGCCGCGCAATCGCCAGGCTGCCGCTGGAGCCGCGGCTCGCGCACATGCTGATCGAAGCGAGCGCGCGCGGCTTCGGCGCCGCCGCGGCGGACGTTGCGGTGCTGTTGACCGAGCACGGCCTCGGCGGCAGCGATCCCGACCTCGAGCTTCGCTGGCGAAGGTGGCGGACGGATCGGTCACCACGCGCCGAAGCGGCGCGAAGGATGGCGGCGCGTTGGGCCAAGCAAATTCCCCTCCCAGGAGGGGGAGAAGGGTTGGCCAAAGCCCTCGCCCTCGCATTCCCCGATCGCCTCTCGCGACGCCGCGATCGTTCCGGAGAGACTTGGCAATCCGTGGGCGGGCGCGGCTTTCGGCTCGACCCGGCGTCATCCCTTGCGCGAAGCGAGTGGCTCGCGGTGGGCGAGGTTGCCGGCCATGCCGCAGGCGCTCGAATCCTGTCGGCAGCCGCGCTCGACGAGGCGGATGTTCTCGACCTCTTTGCCAATGAGATCGAGCTTCGCCACGACGGCGATTTCGACCTCGCCACCGGCTCGGTCACTCCGACGCGAAGCCGGCGTCTCGGCGCGATCCGCCTCTCGAGCGGACCGGACCCCGCGCCCGATCAACGCGCGATCGAGCAGGCGCTGATCGACGGAGTCCGCGAGCACGGCCTCGACATTCTGCCGTGGGAGGATCGCTCCCGGCAGTTCCGCCTCCGCGCCGCTTTCGCCCATCGCTTCGACGCTGCCATTCCGCCGCTCGACGATCACATGCTGACCGAACAGCTCGAAGAATGGCTGGGACCGCTCCTCGTCGGCAAGCGCCGGCTCGGCGACATCCCGCCGGGCGGCGTGTCTTCGGCGATGGAGCAGCTGATCGGCTACGAAGCGGGACGCTCGATGAAGCGCCTCGCGCCCGCCGAATTCGCGAGCCCCGCGGGAAGCCGGCAGGCCATCGACTATGCCGCCCCGGCCGGGCCGACGGTCGAGGTCCGAGCGCAGGCGTTGTTCGGACTATCCGACCACCCCACAATCGCGAACGGCCGGGTACCGCTGATCCTCGCCATCACCTCGCCGGCCGGCCGGCCGATCCAGACCACCCGCGACCTGCCCGGCTTCTGGGCCGGCAGCTGGCGCGACGTCGCCAAGGACATGCGCGGGCGCTACCCGAAGCACCCGTGGCCCGACGATCCGGCGGCCGCGGTGCCGACGCTCAGAACGAAGCGCTTTACTTCGTGATCGGCACCATCAGATGCTCGTAGGGCGTCCCAGACCACATCACGTACGGCGCCGATGTGTCCGGTTTCGCGTCGTGCGGATAGCCGGCGAGGATCTCCTTCGACCCGACGATCATCACGTGCGGGCCGGTCTTGATCCAATTGTTCTCGCTGGTCGGCTGCTTCGCATAGGGATCGGTGTTGCTCGCGTCGGTCCCGCCTTCGAGCATGTACATCAGCCCGACGGCGCCCGCCGGCGGCGTCTTGTGATGGACCCATGCGTCCGCCCATTTGCCCGCATTGCCGTCAAAGCACATCGGGTCGGGTCCAGGCGTGTCGGGCGCGTCGGGCATGCACGTCCACACGCCCCGGCCCGGGCGAAGCACCTTCATCGAGCCGTCGGCTTGCGGCTGCACGATTGCGGCGGCCTTGGCGATCGATGCAGGCGCCGCCGACTCGGCGCTCTGGATCGGATCGGTGGAAGCAGCGCTGCTGTTGGCGGCGGCGCCCGAATTGTCCGCGGCGGCGGAATGGTCTGTCGCGGCACCCTTGTTGCACGCAGCAAGGCCGAGCAACGCCGCGCCGATCAGCACGCGCCGAATGATTGTCGGTGTCATGAGGCTCTCCTCCCGCTCAGGAAGGACGGAGCTTTTAGCACGAAACGGCATCGGCGAACATCGGCGGTCCGCCTTGATTTGCGACGCGCACTTTGCCACCTGCCGTGCATGACCATCGCCCGCATCTCCGAGCAGGAGCGCAAGACCACCCAGTCGGGCAAGGCCAATGCGGGCAAATGGATCCTCGAGTTCGAGCGCCAGCAGCCCCTCCGTCCCGACCCGCTGACCGGCTGGAACGGGTCGGGCGACACCCGGCCGCAGGTGCGTATCGCGTTCGACAGCAAGGAAGCGGCGATCGCCTACTGCGAGAAGCACGGGCTCGACTATCATCTCGTCCCAGCCGCGCCGGTGCGACTCAAGCTCCAGGCCTACGCCGACAATTTCCGTTGAAGCTCCCCTCTAGCGGCGGCACAGTGCGGCCGCCGAGCTAGGGGGAAGGCTGTATCGAGCTGACGTAAGACTGGTCATCGGCACCAGACCTGAAGCAATCAAGCTGGCCCCGCTCGCTCACGCGCTCGCCGAGCGCGGGCACTCGCCCTCGCTCGTCATCACCGGTCAGCACCCGAAGCTCGTTCCGGAGGATTTCGGTCTCACCGGGTTCGATGCGGAACATCTCGGTTGCGCGGGCGAACAGGACCCGCATCGGCATGTCCGGTCAGTGACCGCGGCGCTGCTCCCGACGCTTTCCAGCCCGCCCGACCTACTGATCGTCCAGGGTGACACCTCGAGCGCGATGGGCGCCGCGCTCGCCGCGTTCACCGCCCGGGTTCCCGTCGCTCATGTCGAGGCGGGACTTCGAACCCACGATCCCTGCCAGCCCTGGCCGGAGGAGGAATATCGCACCGCGATCGACGCCGGGGCCGAGCTGCTGTTCGCGCCGACCGAGACCTCCGCAGCGAACCTCCGCGCCGAGAAAGCGCGCGGCTCCATTCATGTCACCGGGAACACGGCAATCGATGCCGTGCTCGCCCAAGCCGACCAACTGCCGCGGCGGCCAACATGGCAACGCGACAGGCCACTTGTCCTCGTCACCTGCCATCGGCGCGAAAGCTGGGGCGAAGGGCTCCAGTCCATCGCCGCCGCCATCGCCGAGCTGGCGAGCGACGCGGAGATCGACTTCGTCCTTCATCCCAACCCGCACGTCGCCGCCGAGATGCGCGGGCTGCTGGCCAGCGTTCCGGGAGTCTCGTTGGTCGAACCGTGCGGTCACAGCGCGCTGCTGACGCGGATGCGCGATTCAGACCTCGTGCTGAGCGATTCCGGCGGGATCCAGGAAGAGGCGCCGACGCTCGGCGTGCCGCTGCTCATACTTCGCGAGAAGACCGAGCGGCCTGAGGGCATTGCCGCCGGCTGCGCAAGGCTCGTCGGGACAAAGAGGAAACGCATTCTCGGCGAAGCTCGGCGCCTGCTCGCCGATCGGGCGGCGCTCGCGCGCATGCGTGAGCCGAGTTTCCCTTATGGCGATGGACATGCCGCACCGCGTATTGCGGCGCTTATCGAGGAGTGGTTGCAAGGCCACCGGCCACGGGGATGTCCATCCACCCCGCCAACCGCTGAATCATGGTGACCCCTACGGGACTCGAACCCGTGTTTTCGCCGTGAGAGGGCGACGTCCTAGACCGCTAGACGAAGGGGCCAACGCTCGCGCGAGGGCGGCCATATGTGGGCTGATCGGCGGCTAGTCAACCGCGGTCGGGTCCGTCCTCGCGGTCGCGTTCGCTCAAGTAGCGCATGAGCTCAGCGAGCGTCGATTCCATCTGATCCTGCATCTGCGTCACCAGCTCGTTCTCGCGCATCCCGACATGGTCGAGCGGCTTGGAATAGCTGTCGGAAAACGACTGCAGGTCGGCGCGGTCGAACACGCCCCGGGCGACGAGCTTGGCGAGGATGACCAGCAGGCCGTTGGTGTTGGCGATGGTGCCCGCGACCAGCGCCTCGTCGACCATCGACAAGCGCTTGTCGCTATCGTCTTCGGGTTCGTCGATGACATCCATGAACCGCAACATGACTTGCTCTGCGCCGAGCGCAAGTCAAAGGCTCTTCCTACGGCTGAAGGAATTGCCCAATGACCGCCCAGGCGCGCGCCTTGTCGTCGAAGGCGCTCGTGTTCGCGGCGCTCGAGGACGGCAGGTCGATCAGCGTCAGGTTCGACGACAGCTCGGCGATCAGCTTGCGCCCGACCGCCGACGCGGTCGAGCCGTTGAACGCGATCGCCCGCAGCGCCGGGAAATCGTGCAGCAGATGCTCGATGCGGTTGTGCTGCGCTTCGCGGATCGCTTGGTCGAGGCTTCCGCGCCGGCTCGCCGAAGCGATCACGTCCCAGAGGCCGACACGGTGCTTCGCGAGCCGTTCGAGCCGACCTTCATAAGGGAGCGGCTGGAGATCTTCGCCGATCGCGCCGCCGAGCAGGCGCCAGAACTGGTTGGTCGGGTGCGCATAATATTGCCGTGCGGCGAGGGAGGCATCGCCCGGCAGGCTGCCGAGGATGAACAATCGCGCGTCGCTTCGGGCGATCGGCGGCAAACCGGCTTTGACGCTCACGCAGAAACCCCTACAGGCCGCTCGTGAAATCGAGCGATCTCCGCGTCGCCCTGTTCTCGGGCAATTACAACTACGTCCGCGACGGAGCGAACCAGGCGCTCAACCGGCTGGTCGGCTATTTGCTGCGCCAGGACGTCAAGGTCCGGGTCTATTCGCCGACCGTCAGGGAACCCGCCTTCCCGGCGACCGGCGACGTCGTTAGCATTCCCTCGGTCCCCATTCCGGGGCGCTCCGAATATCGGCTGCCGCTGGCGTTGCCGGCGCGCGTCCGGCGCGACCTCGCCGAGTTCAACCCCAACGTCGTTCACGTATCCAGCCCGGACATCGTCGGGCACCGAGCGGTGACCTGGGCCCGACGACGCAAGATCGCGGCGGTAGCATCGGTTCATACCCGCTTCGACACCTATCTCGCTTATTACCATCTGCAGGCGCTGGAGCCGCTCGCGCGCGACATCATGCGCCGCTTCTATCATCGCTGCGAAGTCGTGCTTGCACCCGCCGAATCGACGGCGGCGATCCTTCGCGCGCAGCGGATGAACCGCGACATCGCCTTGTGGGCGCGGGGTGTCGATCGCGAGCAATTCAAGCCCGAGCGGCGCGACGTGGAGTGGCGCCGCTCGATCGGAATCGGCGACGAGGAAATGGTCATCGCGTTCCTCGGCCGGATCGTCATGGAGAAGGGCCTCGATGTATTCTCGGATGCGATCCGCGCCTTCGCGCAGAGGGGATTCAACCCGCGCGTGATCGTCATCGGCGAAGGACCCGCGCGGCCGTGGTTCGAGGAGCAACTGCCCGACGCGATCTTCACCGGCCAGCTGACGGGCACGGAGCTCGCCCGAGCGCTCGCAAGCGCCGACCTGTTCCTCAACCCGTCGATCACCGAGGCCTTCGGGAACGTCACGCTCGAGGCCATGGCGTGCGAATTGCCGGTGGTCGCCGCCGAGTCGACCGGCGCGACCAACCTCGTCCGCGACAAGGTGACGGGGACCTTGGTCGACGGCACCGACGCCGACGAGTTCGCCGACGCGCTCGAAGCCTACGCCCGGGATCCCGACCTTCGCCGGCGCCATGGCGAAGCCGGGCTCGCCATCGCCAAGACGATGGACTGGGACACGATCAACTCGACCGTCATCCGCGCCTACAAGCATGCGATCGCCAAGCGCGAGCGCTTGCTCCGCATGACCGGCAAATAGACGCTACTTCAGGCGCTCGACCCGCTGCGCGAACTCGTCGATCAGCGCGGCGAGCTCGTGCACGGTCTCATCGGTGACGTCGCCGTGGCCGAGCCGGTTGCGGATCGCCATTCCGAGGTTGCGCATGGCACGCCACACCGGCGAGCCGCCCTCTGAATGGCGCGACGGGCTGAGCCGCTTGAGCCGCGCCATCAGCTCGTCCGCTTCGTCCTCGTTTTCCTCGAGATGAGCGGTGCCTGCGTCGGTGATCTGGAACGGCTTGCGGGCGCCCTCGTCGGCGGCTTCCTCGATCAGCCCCATGTCCTGCAGCATGGTCAGCGTGGGATAGACCACGCCCGGGCTCGGCGCGTAGCTGCCGCCGGTCAGCTCCTCGATCGCGCGGATGAGGTCGTAGCCGTGGCGCGGCTGCTCGGCGATGAGCTTGAGCAAGACCAGCCTCAGCTCGCCGCCCTCGAAGACTCGCGAGCGGCGGCCCCGTCGGCCGCCGCCGCCGCTCCATGGCTCGTCGCCGAAATCGAACTGGAAAGGCCCCCAGCGGCCGCTCCAGCCGCGCCCGCCGCGCATCGCGGCAAGGCCGTCGGGCAGATTGATCTCGATATGTCCGCCCGGGCCGCAGCGCTGCTTGTAAATCATGCACGCCTCCATCTTTCGATAGCTCTTAGATATATCTTAGTTGCATCTTGAGCAAGCCGCTTGATGCATTTTCCCGCGCCGCCTCTATGTTCCCGCACGATGGCCGACCTGTTCGCCGACGAAGTCTTGCCTGGCCGTACAGACGTCGCGCCAGCGGAAGGCGCGCCGCTGGCCGACCGGCTGCGGCCGAAGTCGCTCGACCAGATCGTCGGCCAGGAACATCTGACGGGGCCGGAGGGTGCGATCGGGCGGATGGTCGCCGCGGGCCGGCTCGCGTCGATGATCCTGTGGGGACCTCCCGGGACGGGAAAGACCAGCATTGCGCGGCTTCTCGCCGACGCGGTGGGTTTGCGCTTCGTTGCCGTGTCCGCAGTTTTTTCGGGCGTCGCCGACCTCAAGAAGATTTTCGCCGAGGCGCGGACCGCTGCGAAAGCTGGTCAGAAGACACTTCTGTTCGTGGACGAGATCCACCGCTTCAACCGCGCCCAGCAGGACGGCTTCCTGCCCTATGTCGAGGACGGCACCGTGACGCTGGTCGGCGCGACGACCGAGAACCCGAGCTTCGAGATCAACGCCGCGCTGTTGTCGCGCTGTCAGGTCCTGATCCTCCGCCGCCTCGACCATGACGCGCTCGAGGAGCTGGTGCGTCGCGCCGAGGCCATCGAGGAACGGCCGTTGCCGGTGACACAGGAAGCGCGCGAAGCGCTGATCGCCAGCGCCGACGGCGACGGGCGCTTCCTCCTGAACCAGGTCGAGACCCTGTTCTCGATCGAGATCGCGGCGCCGCTGGGGCCGGCGGAGCTGTCCGACCTGCTCCATCGCCGCGTTCCCGTCTACGACAAGGACCGCGAGGGCCACTACAACCTCATCTCGGCGCTTCATAAGACGATCCGCGGCTCGGACCCGCAGGCCGCGCTTTATTATCTCGCGCGAATGCTCGTTGCCGGCGAGGAGCCTCTGTACGTGCTTCGCCGCCTCACTCGCGCCGCGGTCGAGGATATCGGCATGGCCGATCCCAACGCGCTTCTGCAGTGTCTCGCGGCGAAGGAGATGTACGATTTCCTCGGTTCGCCGGAGGGCGAGATCGGCATCGTCCAGGCCTGCCTCTATCTCGCCACCGCGCCGAAATCGAACGCCGCCTACTCGGCGCAAAAGGCCGCTTGGCGAAGCGCCAGGGAGACTGGCTCGCTGATGCCGCCGATGCACATCCTCAATGCGCCGACCAAGCTCATGAAAAATGTCGGCTACGGCAAGGGCTATGCTTACGACCATTCGAGCGAAGAGGGCTTCTCGGGCCAGGACTATTGGCCAGAGGAGATGGAAGCGCAGACCTTCTACGAGCCGACCGACCGCGGCTTTGAGGCGCGGGTGAAGGAGCGGCTGGATTATTGGAACCAGCGGCGCAAAGAGCTGCAACAATCGGTCGGCGACGCGGGTTAACCGCGGAGCAGCCAAACAGGGAGCGAGCGCGAAATGTACCAGGTCGACCAGGGCGCCTACTGGCAGGCGCAGACGATGTACTGGGGCCCCAAGATCCTCATCGCCATCCTGATCCTCGTCGCGACGTGGATCGTCGCCCGCGCGGTGGCATGGGTCCTGAAACGCGCGATCGATCGCAGCCCGGCGCTCAAGAAGCACGTGACCGGCACGCCCGAGGAAACGGTCGGCCACCAGCTCGGCACGATCGCCAAGCTGATCATCTGGCTGGTCGGGATCATGGCCGCGCTTCGCTTCCTCGGGATCGGGCAAATTCTCGCCCCGATCAACGATCTCGTGACCCAGATTTTCAACTTCCTGCCAAAGCTGATCGGCGCCGGCTTGATCTTCTTTGTCGGCCTGATCGTCGCGAGAATAGTGAAGCGGCTGGTCGAAACGGTCCTGATCGCTGCGAATATCGATGGCTTGCTGGCCCGCGTTGGTATCGGGTCGACCGAGGGAACATTGCGCGCGGCTCCCGACGCCGTGCCGCCCGGCGCCGCGCCCGGGGCAACGCGGAGCAGCCTCGCACGTGCTGCCGGAGTCCTCGTCTTCGCGGTGATCATCATCCAGGTGGCCATTGCCGCGCTGCAGGTTCTCGGCATCGAGGCGATCTCGCGGCCAGCCATCGACATGCTCGAGCAGATTTACGCTGCGCTTCCGAACATCCTCGCCGCGGCGCTGTGGATCGGCATCGCTTTTGTCATCGGGCGATTCGTGAAGACGATCGTCGAGGCTGTCCTCCCGCCGACGGGCTTTGACGACGCCATCCGCTCGACTGGCGTGCTCCCGGCGGCTGCTTTCCCCTCGCGCATCGTCGCCAATATCGCGATGATCGCGATCATCCTCGGCGCCTCCATCGAGGCCGCTCGACGGCTTGGAGGGGACGAGATCGCGATCTTTCTCGCGCAAGTCACCGCGCTCGGCAGCAAGGTGATCTTCGGCACCCTGATCATCGTCGTCGGCATTCTGCTCGCCCGAGTCATCGCGAACCTGGTTGGCAGCGGCACCGGTGAAGGCAGTTTTGCGCAAACGATCGTGCGCTACGCGATCATTGCCCTTTTCACCGCGATCGGCCTGACCTTCATGGGCCTTGCGGACCAAATCGTGATGCTCGCCTTCGGCCTCATCCTCGGGTCGGCAGCGATTGCGTGCGCCGTCGCCTTCGGGCTCGGCGGACGCGATGCCGCGGCGCGGATCCTCGATCGCTGGGCGGATGACGCGGGTGGAAGCTCAATGCCACCGCCCCGCCCCAAGCGCCTTCGCCAGGCGCCCCCGCCGCCCCCCGAAGACGAGCAGCCACCGCTGGTCTGATGAATTGGGATGAGGCCGTCGCCTTCGCGCTGACGCTGCCCGGAACCGAGCTCGGGAAAAGCTACGGCAAGCCGGCAGTCAAGGTCGCGGCGAACGCGCGCGCGTTCCTGTTCCCCAGTCACGAGGCGGATTCGTCTTTCGGCGTGGCCATGGATCTCGACACGATCGAGATCCTCAAGGAAACCGACCCGGACACATTCTGGCAATCGCCGCATTACGTCGGCTGGGAAGGCGTGCTCATCCGCTACGACAGCGAGGATGACGAGCGCGTTCGCGATGTGATCGAGCGTTCGCGGGATTTCGTGGCCGCCAAGCCGATGGCACCGGCCCGGCGTCCAAAATCGTCATTGCGAGGAGCGTAGCGACGAAGCAATCCAGCGGCACAATCTCTGGATTGCTTCGCTTCGCTCGCAATGACGCACAGATTCGCCTCCTTTGTCGCCATCGATTGGTCGGGCGCGAAGGGCAACAGGCACAAAGGCATTGCCATCGCCGAAGCGCGGGGCGATGCGCCGCCGCGCCTCGTGCGCCAGGGACACATCTGGTCGCGCGAGGAGGTGCTGCAATGGTTGCTTCGCCGTGCCGCGAAGGAGCCGACGCTGTTCGGCTTTGATTTCAGCTTCGCCCCGCCGCTGATCGAGCGAGGCGAATATCTGCCGGGCGAGCCGGACGTGCCCAAAACCGCGCGCGAATTCTGGGCCTATGTCGCGTCGCGCTGTGACGACGAGGACCTCGGCGCCGCGAGCTTCCTCGAGCACGTCCACCGCCGCCATTTCTATTTCGGCATCGCCGACGGCGTGAAGGCGGGATTCATGCACTTCCGCCAATGCGACGCGCGGCTCAACGCGCAGGGCGGGCGCAAGACCGCGAGCGCCTATGACGCAATCGGCGCGGCGCAGGTCGCCAAGGCGAGCTTTTCGGGCATGCGCTTCCTTCGCCACCTCGATGGCAAGGTCGGGATCTGGCCGATGGACCCGCTTCCCGAGCACGGCAGCGCCGTGGTCGAGATCTACACGCGCATTTACCTCAAGCGCGCGGGGCTGACCGGCAAGAAGCTCCGATCGCGCGCCGCCCTGAACCTCGCGCTCGAGGGCCTGGGCAGCGAGCCGGCGCGCCTGCGCTTCGAGCCCAACGACCACCAGACCGACGCGCTGGTCACCGCCGCCGGGATGCGCCAGCTCGCGCTGACCGAGCCGCGTGCCTTTGATCCAGTGGGCCTCACGCCCCATATCGCCGAGGCCGAAGGCTGGACCTTCGGCGTGCTATGAAGCAGAGGTGCGTCGCGGGGGCCGGCTTAGCACAGTGGTAGTGCAGCGGTTTTGTAAACCGAAGGTCGGGGGTTCAAATCCCTCAGCCGGCACCACGCGGCGTCATCGGGGCATGGACATGACGGAGCCGAAAGTCGCCTGCGACCTTGCCGCCGAGCTCGGCGAGGGACCGGTGTGGGTCGAGCGTGACCGGGCGCTGTGGTTCGTCGACATCAAGAAGCAGCAGATCAACCGCTACGATCCCGCAAGCAGCGCGAAGCGGAGCTGGCATGCACCCGAGCAAGTCGGCTTCATCCTCCCGGCCGAGCGCGGCGGGTTCGTCGCCGGGCTGCAATCGGGGCTCTATCATTTCGACGAACGGACCGGCGAGTTCGCGCTGATCGTCGAGGTTGAACCGGACAAGCCCGACAACCGGCTGAACGACGGAGTCGTCGACCCCTCGGGCCGAATCTGGTTCGGGACGATGGACAATAAGGAGCGCGAGAAGTCGGGCGCATTCTATTGCTTCGCCGGCGGGCAGCTGAAGCCTACGGGGATTGACGGCATCTCGATCACCAACGGCCCCGCGGTCTCGCCCGACGGGCGCATTCTCTATTTCGTCGACACGCTGAAAGGCACGATCGAAGCCGCCGACATCGGGGCGGACGGCACGCTAAGCAACCGCCGTCCGTTCGTGCGCATCGACCCGGCCGAGGGCCACCCCGACGGGCCGACGATCGACAGCGAAGGCTGCGTCTGGATATCGCTTTACGCCGGCTGGGAAGCGCGCCGCTATTCGCCTGCGGGCGAGCTGGTCGGGCGGGTGCGCTTTCCCGTCGCCAACATTACAAAGATCGCATTTGGTGGCGACGATTTCCGCCACGTCTTCGCAACGACCGCGCGCCAGCTTCTCTCGCCCGAGCAAATCGCGGAGCAGCCCCAAATCGGCGATTTGTTCGAGTTCTCGGTCGACGTCCCCGGCGTGCCCTCCCCTCTCGCCAGGCTTTAACGCTGAAGCGCGCTGCGGCTGTCGGAAGTTCGTGACTTCCTATGCGTCGCGGCGTGCCGTAGTCACCGCCGTCAGCACAGCGTGGTCTAGAGGAGTATCCACGACATGGTGATCGCAACGCAGGCGGGCGAGGGTGAAGCCAATGCGTCGTCGCTGGAGCTTCCCGACGGCGGCGTCGATGCGCCCAATCTTCGCTATTTCGTCATGGCGCTGTTCTTCATTTTCGGCGGGATCACCAGCCTCAACGACGTGATCATTCCCAAGCTCAAGGAGCTGTTCACGCTCAATTACACGCAGGCCATGCTCGTCCAGTTTTGCTTCTTCACCGCTTATTTGGTGATCGGCATTCCCGGCGCTCAGCTGGTCAAGAAGATCGGCTACATGCGCGGTGCAGTGGCCGGGCTTTTGACGATGATGGTCGGCTGCCTGCTGTTCATTCCCGCATCGCGGACCGCGACCTACGGCCTCTTCCTGCTGGCACTGTTCGTGTTGGCGAGCGGAGTGGTGGTCGTGCAGGTCGTTTCGAATCCCCTGATCAGCCTTCTCGGGCCGGCGAAGACGGTGCACAGCCGCCTGACCTTCGCGCAGGCGTTCAACAGCCTTGGAACGACCATTTTCCCGCCGATCGGCTCGGCACTCATCCTCGGCGGGCTCGCCGGCGTCACCGCTGCGCAGCTGAGCGGCACGGCGCTCGACGACTACCGCACCAGCGAAACGCACGCGATCGTCAGCACCTATATCGGGCTGGCCGTCGCACTTGCGGTCATCGCCGCCGTGGTCTGGATGTTCCGCAACAAGCTGCCCGGCGAAAAGCACGATCACAGCTCTCCCCTCGCCGGCTTCTCGCTGCTCAAGCGTCCGCGATTCGGCTTCGGCGCGATGTGCATTTTTCTCTATGTCGGCGCGGAAGTTTCGATCGGCTCGCTGATCGTCAATTACCTGATCCAGAAGGACGTGCTCGGGACGACCGCCGAGGCCGCCGGCAAGATGGTCGCATTCTACTGGGGCGGCGCGATGGTCGGCCGCTTCATCGGTTCCTACTTTCTTCGTATCCTCAGCCCCGGCAAGATCCTTGCCACGCTCGCCGCGGGCGCGATCGTCCTCATCCTCATCTCCGCCAACAGCACCGGGTTGGCATCGGCCTACAGCCTGCTCGCGATCGGCCTGATGAACTCGATCATGTTCCCGACCATCTTCAGCCTCGCCTGCGAGAAACTGGGGCCGCGAGCGGCGGACGGTTCGGGTATCATCAACATCGCCATCTTCGGCGGCGCGGTGGTGCCGCTGCTGACCGGCTTCCTGGCCGACCAGTCGGGCAGCCTGGACTTCGCGCTGTTGCTGCCGGCCCTTTGCTACGCGGTCATCGCGGGCTTCGGCATCTATGCGCGGCGGCCCGCGGAGGGACCGGTGATGCGAGCGCTGACGGCCTGAGGGCGCAAGGGAGGACCGTCATGCGCCTCTGGATGCTGGCAGTGTCGACTTCCATTCTTGCCGGATGCATCGGCCCGGCAGCTCCTGACGAAAGCAGCTTCGTGCGGGAGATCGAGGGCCGGGTCGCGGGCGCGCCGCAAAGCTGCATCTCCGCAAATTCGAGCGATAGCCTTAGGGTGCTCGACGGCCAGACGCTCGCTTACGGGTTCGGCGGGGCGATCTTCGTCAATCGCCTGTCCGCTCCGTGCCCCGGCCTGCGTTCCTCGAATACGATCGTCGTCCTCGCCTCGACCGGCGCTCAATATTGTCGCGGCGACCAGGTCCGGGGAGTCGAGGCGGGCGCGATGATTCCGGGCCCGACGTGCACGCTTGAAACCTGGGTGCCTTATCGCAGGCCGTGATATTTAGACCTCGACCTCGACCCATACGGGCGCATGGTCGCTGGTCTTTTCCCACCCGCGCGGCGTGCGGTCGACGCCCGCGCCTTTCAGCTTCTTTGCTAGGACCGGGCTGAGCAGCAGATGATCGATGCGGATGCCCGCGTCCCGCTCGAACGAGTTTCGCCAGTAATGCCAGAAGGTGAAGACGCGCTGGTCCGGGTAGAGGCGCCGGATCGCGTCGGTCCAGCCCTGCCCCACCAGCTTGCGATATCTCTCCCGCGCTTCGACGGCGAACAAGGCGTCTTTCAGCCAGCGCTCGGGCTTGTAGACGTCCTCATCCGTCGGAATGACGTTGTAATCGCCCATCAACACCGCCGGCACGCTTGAATCGAGCAACGCCCGGGCGTGCGCGTCGAGGGCATCGAGCCAGGCGAGCTTGTAATCGAACTTTGGGCCGGGCTTGGGATTGCCGTTGGGCGCGTACATGTTGCCGATCAGAACCCCGCAGATCGCCGCCTCGATGTAGCGGCTCTGCTCGAGGTTGGGATCGCCCGGCAGCGCGCGCCGCGTTTCGACCGGATCACCGACGCGGCTCAGCAGGGCCACCCCGTTCCAGCTCTTCTGGCCGTGCCAGATCGCCGAGTAGCCGAGCGATTGGACCGCGTCCGCGGGGAACGCCTCGTTGGTGCACTTCAGCTCCTGCAGCCCGACCACGTCCGGCGTGAACTCTTCGAGCCAGCGCGTCAGGATGCCGAGTCGCGAATTGATCCCGTTGATGTTGTAGCTCGCGATCCGGAGCCGCTGCTTCCTTGCCATCGACCGTAGGAACCAAGCTCGCGCGATTGGGTTCTATTGCCGTGCTTCGGGACCGCCGATTCGTGTCTCCGGAGCGGAACCCGGGCCGAAAGGTCTCGCGGATCGGCTTCGTTTGATGACGCGGATCAATGGATCTGAAGCATGGGAGCCCCGTCATGCGAAAGCGTGTCGGGGCTCTTTCTTTAAGGATTCCAGCGAGTCGCGCAGTTGCTCACCGAGTCGTCCACTGATTCGCCCACAACTTTGTTGGACGCTACTGCAGTTTTCGCTGGAACAACCGTGAGCCTCATGTATTCTTCTCATGTGCTTCCGGAGTCGAAAGACAAAAGAAGCATGGTGCCCCGGCAAGGTCAAACTTGCCGGGGCTACTGCTATGTGGGCTAGAGCGCTTCAGGCCTCGCCCCTTCCAGCACCAGCGTCGTCGACCGGTAGGGCAACGGATATTTGTTTCCGTTCGCGCAGTTGAACAGCAGCACACGCTCTTCGGCCGTCACCAGGCCCTCCGCCAGCGCCTTCCGCCACGCCGCCAGCACCGCGCCGCCTTCGGGGCATAGCAAGAAGCCGTCGCCGTGCGCGGCGTCCTTGACAGCTTGCAGGATCGCGCCCTCGGAGACCGCGATCGCGGCGCCGCCGCTGTCGCGGACCGCGCGAAGAATCAGGAAATCGCCCACCGCTCTCGGGACGCGGATCCCGGTGGCGACGGTCGCGGCATTCTCCCACCGCTCGGCGAACTCGTCGCCGCGCTCGAATGCGCGAACGATGGGCGCGCAGCCTTCGGCCTGGACGGCGTACATGCGCGGGCGCTTCGAGCCGATCAGCCCGACGGTTTCGAGCTCGTCGAAGGCCTTCCACATGCCGATGAGGCCGGTGCCGCCGCCGGTCGGATAGAAAATCGCGTCGGGCAGTTCCCAGCCGAGTTGCTCGGCGAGCTCGAACCCCATCACCTTCTTGCCTTCCAGCCGGTAGGGCTCCTTCAGCGTTGAGCAGTCGAACCACAGGCCTTGCGCCGCTCCCTTCCCGACCAGCGCGCCGCATTCGTCGATCTGGCCGTCCGCGACATATACGCGTGCTCCATATGCGGCCGTCTCGGTGACGTTGATCGCCGGCGTTTCCGACGGACAGATCACGATCGTCTCGATCCCCGCCCGTGCGGCATAAGCAGCGAGCGCGGCTCCGGCATTGCCGTTGGTCGGCATGGCGATCCGCTCGATCCCGAACTGCTTCGCCATGGTCACCGCCATCGCCAGCCCGCGGGCCTTGAACGAGCCGGTCGGTAGCCGCCCTTCGTCCTTCACGAGCAGCTTCGGGCCAATGTTGGGAAGCGCCACGATCGGGGTCTCGATCTCGCCGAGGCTGACGGGCTCGCCATCATGCGGTAGCAGCTCGCGCCATTTCCACATGCCTGGTGCGCGCGTCGCGAGGCTGTTGCGAGTCAGCGTCCGTTTCGCTGCGTCGAGGTCGTAGCGGACGAGCAGCGGCTTCCCCGCGCGGCTGAGGTTGTGCGGAACGCCGGCTCCGTAGCGGTCGCCGGTCAGCGAGCATTCGAGATGGGTGACGTTCATCGCCTAGCAGTCGCTGTGGTGCGCGGAATGGTGCCTCTCGACCTGGATGGTGCAGTGCTGGATGTGGAAGCGCTCATGAAGCAGCGTTCTCGCGCTCTCCAGCAATGCGTCTGGATAGTCGGCCTGCGCGGTCACGATATGCGCGGTCAGCGCCGTCTCGGTGGTGCTCAACGGCCAGACGTGAAGGTCGTGAACCGCCTCGACTCCCTCGATCTCGGCCAGAGTCATCTCGACCTCGTCGACATCGATCCCGCTCGGGACGCCGGCGAGCGACATCCACACCGATTCCTTCAAGAGGCCGATGCTGCTCCACAGGATCACGACCGCGACGACGAGGCTCATGGCGGGGTCCACCCATTGCTGGCCGGTCCACAAGATGACCAGTCCGGCGACGACTACGGCGAGCGAGACGAGCGCGTCCGCAAACATGTGGAGGTAGGCGCCCCGGATGTTGATGTCGCGCTCGCGTCCGCGGGCGAAGAGCAAGGCGGTGAGCCCGTTCACGACGATTCCAGCCGCAGCGACGATCGTCACCACGCCGCCCTCCGTCACCGAGGGGTGGAACAGCCTCCGCACCGCCTCGGCGCCGATCGCCCCGACCGCGATCAGCAGCAGCAGCGAATTGGCGAGCGCCGCGAGGATCGGCGCTTTCTTCAGCCCATAGGTGAAGCGCGGCGATGCGGCGCGCCGAGCCATCGTCGCCGCGGCCCAGGCGAGCACCAGCCCGAGGACGTCGGAGAGGTTGTGCCCGGCGTCCGCCAGCAGCGACATCGAATTGGCGAAGAAGCCGAACACGACCTCGGCGAGGACGAAGCCGACGTTCAGCGCGATCCCGATCGCAAATGCGCGGCCGAAGCTCGCCGGCGCGTGGTTGTGACCGTGGTCGTGCGGGTGCGCGTGTGAGTGATCGTGCGGCATTGCGGTCGCGGGCCGTAGCAGATTTTTCTCTGGCTTAGTCCAGCTTGAGCCGGACGAAGCCCATGGCGCCGGCCGGATTATGGCCGCCATAGAGCGACGCCAGGCCCTCGGGCACGAAGTTCACCGAGAACAGGCCGCCCGCCCCAATCGACAAGTGACTGGCGAGAGGGAAATCGCGGACTGCCCCCAGCGAAACCTTGCCGACGCGGAAAGCGGGCCCGTGGTGAATGTCGAGAAGCTCGCGGTTCTCTGCGATCTCGCCCCGGCTAAACACCGTCCATTGCGCGTGCTTGACCGAGCCTTCGATGGCCACGGCGTCATCCTTGTGATGTTCGGCGGCCTTGCGGCCCCAGGCGAGTGTCGCGGCGGCTTTCCAGCCCGGCGCGATGTCATCGGCCCAAAGCGCACTTGCCGACCAGCGCTTCTGGTCGACGCCGGGCTCGAGCTGCTCGGGATCGGTGAAATGCCCCCAACTCCCCTGCAGCGCCAGCGTGCGCGTCGGGTTCCACGAGACTCGGACCGAGGTCGAGTCGAGCGATGCGGTTTCGATGTCCCAGCGATGCTGGTCGGGCTCGCGCGCGTTGAAGCGGCTGGCCTCGACCTTCACGCGATCGAGAACCAGACCTGCGGTGACCACGCCGAACGTGATGTGGGTCGAATCGAGCCAGTGATGGGTGATCGGCGCCTCGGGCGAACCCATGATTGCCTCGCGGTGCATGAAGGCGGGCGGACCGAATGCCGGTTCGCCGGGGAGGCCGGCGTAGAGGAAGACGCTGCTTTTCGGCCCGATGTTCTGCGAAACCGAGGCGGACAGCTCCATGAAGAAGTCGTGAGGATGCTGGCGGTCGATCAGCCGGTCACGGCCGTTCGCCGTTTCGCCGCTCGCCAGCAGCAACGGATAGCCGCGCTTGCCTATCAGCGGATCCGGGCTGACCATCGCCTTCACCTGCAGCGTCCCGTCGCCGAGCGGTCGGCGCGCCATGCCCATCAGCATGCCGCTGGCGAACGCCTTGTCGTCCCCGCGTGGGCCCGACTGGTGATCGAACACCAGGTTCAGTGTGCCGTGCGCCATGAGCATCCAGTTTCCACTCGTCGCGTGCAGGCCCTCGTGTTCCGAGGAATCCGGTTGCCATGCAGTGCCGGAGCTTTCGCGTTCGATGACGTAAGGCCCAAGCGCGCCGGTCATCTCCATCTGATGAGCCGCAGGCAGCATCGACGCTGACCTTCCCTGTTCGCTCATCGAATGGTCCATGGGACGCTGCACCGGCTTTTGAGCAACGGGCGGCTTGTTGTCCGCCGGCATCGTCATGCCGGGCATGTGCTGGTGCTGCGCGGCTGCGGGCGCTGCGACGAGCGCAAGCGCGCTCGCGGCGAGAAACATGGTTTTCACGATTGGTCTCCGAAACGGGAGACGCCGCCGTCCGAGCGGCGCCTCCCTTTACTCAGCTACTCGTGGACGTGGTCCTCATGCCCGGCATGCTCGCCGTGCATCTTGTCCATCACCTCTTTGCAGCAGCAGTCTTTCATATCGGCCATCTGGCCGTGCTGCTCATGCCCGGCCATCGGCATGTGTTGGACATGCGCACCCATGGGCTGCGCAGGCGCGGCCGGAGCAGCGGCGGCGAGGCTCGCCGCGATCATCATCATCATTTTGATTCTCCTGAGTTCGAATGAAGTTTGGTTCGAAGCTCAGGCGAGCTTTGGAGGGGGAGTCGCGGTTTCGGGATGAAGGCCGTGAAGAGTGCGCTCCGCCACGGCCGGTTGGAGCGAAGACCGAACGACAGGCGTTTCATCGCGCGCCAATTCGGCTGCGGGCAGCGCGGCCGAGCAGGCCATCGCGCAGTCGGCAATCCCGCTGTTCGAGTGACGGGCCGGCGCCTGATCGTCGCAATGACCCATCGCCATCGACGCCATCGCCGAATGGTCGTGCGCCGTCGCCGCCGCGGGACTCATGCCGAGCGGCATGAGCAACACCGCTACCATCAGCACCAACCGGGCGAGCAACGACCGCACGCGCGCAGAATAACCCGTCACGCCCAGATCATCCAGAGCGCCATGCCGATCATCATCAAGTTCTCGGTTAGCGAGACGAAGCCGAGCGGCACATTGCTGGATCCGCCGACGCAGGCGCACTTTAGCTCGCGCCGGTCGACGTAGACCGCCTTGAACACCGAGACCGCGCCGATCGTGCCGATGAACAATGCGACCGGGATCGAGATCCACTTGAGCGTGCCGGAGATCATCAGGATGCCCGCAAGCCCCTCGGCATAGGGATAGGTGTAGCTGTAGGGCACCCAGCGTCGGGCCAGCAGGTCGTAGTTCAAGAACATCGCCGAGAAGGTCTCGACGTTCTGAAGCTTGAGCAGCGCCAAGATGACCATCGAGAATGCGATGAACCATTCGGCAGTCAATATTGTGAGGAGCTGGCCAGTGGCCGCGTAGCTGCCGGCAAGCGCCGCCAGCGCGGTCATCGCGAACAGGACGATGATGGGGCGGTAGCTGGTCGCCTTGGGATCGACGACGCGCTTGCCGAGGAAGCGGCGGAGATCGTTGTAACCGCCGACGCGCTCGCCGCCGATGAACACCTGGGGCGTGGTCGCGACGCCATGCTTCGCCTTGAACGCGTCGGTGGCTTCGCGCGTGGCGAGATGGTGATCTTCGACTTCGTAGCCCGAGCGGCGCAACAGATCCTTGGCCTTCACGCCCCAGGGACAGACGTGCTCCGGCATGACCATGCGATAGATCACTGCCTTGCGGACGGCGCGGGGAGGGTTCGAGAGGTCCGACACGATTAGCTCCTTAAGAACGGTCGGCACTTATATGGGGTGCGTACTATGGTACGGAGTCAAGAGGCAGCAAGGAAAGAGGCGGTCCGGGAAGGGGATCCGAACCGCCTCTCGTTGAGCGCCTGGGGGAGCGAGGCGCTGTTACAGGTCGATGCCGGCGGCGATCGCTTCGAGCTTGCGGACTCGCTCGCGAAGATCGGCGATCTCGATGCGTCCGGTCGCCGGGGGAAGTCCGCGGTCTCCGGTGGCCTGCGCAAGCTCGAGCTTCTTGAGATCGAGCCAGCCGCTCCAGGCCTTGAGGCCGGCGATGCTCGCCCCGCCGAGCCCGGCGATGATGCTGCCGCTCAATACTGCAATCGTCAGCGGGTCCATCACTTCTCCTCCTGCCGGAGCGCTTCGATCTCGCGCGCCAGCTCTTCATTCTGGCTGTTGATGTGATGATCGATCGCCATCAGCCGGCGGTCGGTTTCGTCGAGCTCAGTCCGCATCGCGTGGACGGTGGGCTTGCGCGCCGAGATCGCGTCCATGCGGTCGAAATCGCTCATCCGGTGATCCCGCTGAAGCGCATTCTTCTTCTGCACGGCGAGGAAGATCCCGGCCGCGGCATAAGCGACCAGCGTCCACACGAAGCTGATGAAGATCGCCGACGCGACGAAGCCGATCCGGACGAACGTCGGGTCGATATTGGTCATCGCCCCGATCGTCGAGCAAACCCCGGCCACCTTCGCATCCTTGCGGTCCAGCGAGTACGGGTAAATCTTGCGGGCCATCGTCATTTTCCCCTTTGACCTTCCTTAGTTCGCACGCGCCTTCAGCGCGGCTTTCATGGCTTCCAGCTCGGCGTCGATCTTCTCGCCGGCGCGGAGCTGGTCGATTTCGTCCTCGAGGCTGCCGATGCCCAGCGCGTCGCAGCGGCCTTCGGCGAAGTCGGCGCGGCGCTCGAGGATCTCGAACCTGGCGAACGCGTCCTGAGTCCGGCTGCCGTGCATGATCTCGCGGGCCCTGGCGCGGGTGACCGCGCTTTCGAAGCGGGCCGCGATCGCATTCTGGCGGGCGCGGGCCTCGCGGAGCTTGCCCTGGAGCTTGGCGATGTCGGCTTCGTAGCCCCGCAGCACCTGCTCCATCTGGCCAAGCTCGTCGCGGATTCCGTCGGCCATTTCGGCTGCCTTCTGCCGCTCGACCAGCGCCGCCTTGGCGAGATCGTCGCGGCCCTTCGACAGCGCCAGCTCGGCCTTGCCCGTCCAGTCGGACTGCAAGTCATCGAGCCGGCTCACCGCGCGCCGCATCTCCTTGATGTCGGCGATCGAGCGGGCGGCCGTCGCGCGGACCTCGACTAGGGTCTCTTCCATCTCGAGGATGATCATCCGGATCATCCGCGCCGGGTCTTCGGCCCGATCGAGAAGCTCGGTCATGTTCGCCGCGAAAATGTCGCGAGCCCGGCTGAAGACGGGGCCGTTGAGCCACGCCGCGACGGGGGCGAAACGCCCGCCTTGCAGCTGGCTCTCGACCTCGATCAGGCGAGGCGTGCGGACCGGGACCTTCGCTTCAAGGACTTCGAGTTCAGGCATAGGTTTGGACCTGGAGAGAGTTGAAGGTGTTGGCGTTCGCTTGCGCCGGACCGACCGCCGCACCGATGGCGACGGTGCTCATCACGAGCGCCGCGGCGATGGCGACCAGAGTGCGGGTAAAAGACGACTGCGACGACATTGATATTCTCCCTTTTTGACCCGCCTTTTGCCTGCGGGCCGATGTCACTTCCTAATCAAGGAGCGTGCCAATCCCGGAAAACCGCAAAAAATCTCGCTGGTGACGGGCAGTTGGGAGATTTCGCCAACCAAGAGTTGGTGCCGAATCCCAATGTTGCTCCCTGCGAGCTCAGCTCGTGGGGAGGGGGACCATGCGCAGCATGGTGGAGGGACCGTTGGGAACATTCGCCACCCCCGGCGCGTCGAATCCCGGACTAGATTCGGCAGGAGCTCAGTGATGATCGGCAAGTTGTTCGGAGCGTGGCTCGGCGAGAAGGTCGCCGGCAGGAATTCAGGCGCGAAGGGCGCGATCCTCGGCTACGGCGCGGCGGCGCTGGCAAGACGCAGCGTGCCGACGCTGGCTGCGCTTGCGCTCGGCGGGTGGGCGTTCAGCAAATGGCGCGACCGTCGCCGGTCGCACCCGTCCTATCCTTCGGAAGCGACGCCCCCGTCCTGACCGCCGGCTGACGGCGGGTTCTCGAAATAGGGCTCGACCTTGCCGTTGAGCCTGATCGTCATCGGCTGCCCGAAGCGGTCGCGGCTGCGCCCCGCGGCAACGCGGATCCAGCCTTCCGAGATCGAATATTCGATGACGTTGGTCTTTTCCTGGCCGTTGAACTTGATGCCGACGCCGCGGCTGAGCAGCGCCTCGTCGAAATAGTCGCTGCGCGGATCGAGCGAGAGGCGGTCGGGCGGGGTGTCTGAGACTGGATCGGCCATGCCCGCGCCCTAGCCGCCGCGGCCCAAGAGGGTCAACGCGAGACGGTTTCATATCGAATTTCGATATTATCGATTGTCGATAAGAAAAATAGCTGTCATATCGTTTCTCGATATCAACGGAGAATGATATGTCCGAACCCCGTCTCGATACGGCGAGCAGCCGGCACGACCCGCTCCTCACGACAGTCCGGTGGCTGCTTACCGCGCTACTGATCCTTTGCCTGATTCTGGGCATCTTCTGCTTGCTCGGCTACCCGATCCTGCTGCTGAACAAGGCTTACTTCATGGCGGAGTTCGCCAGGACGGGCATCGACAGCTCGGCCTTCACCTGGATCGGCTTGCTCGGACTCGTCGCCGCGGCCGAGCTCGCGCTGACTTATGTCTTCCTGCGCAACCTGCGGAAGATCATCGACAGCGTCGCGCACGGGCATCCGTTCGAGCGCGCGAATGCCGACCGGCTTCGGCGGATGGCGTGGCTGTCGGTCGGAATGCAGATCGTCGGAATTCCCATGACCAGGCTGATCGTCTGGTTCGACGCGCTGCCCCACAAGCCGAATGTCCATCACAATTCCGACGGCGTCTCGATCGGCACCATCCTCCTCACCCTCGTCATCTTCGTCATGGCGCGAGTCTTCCGCACCGGCGCCGAGATGCAGGAAGACCTAGAGGGCACGATCTGATGGCCATCATCGTCAAGCTCGACGAACGGCTGCAAGAGAGGCGCATGACGCTGACCGAGCTCGCCGAGCGAGTCGACATCACGCTCGCCAACCTCTCCATCCTCAAGACCGGGAAGGCCAAGGCGATCCGCTTCTCTACGCTCGAGGCGATCTGCCGCGAGCTCGACTGCCAGCCCGGCGACCTCCTCGGGTTCAGCGACGAGGGTTAGCCGGGACCTTGATCTCGCTGACCTTGCCGTCGTCGTTGGTGACGACGAAGACCGTGCCGTAATTCTGCTCGCCCAGCGTGATCGCCTGCTTTCCGCCGAAGCGGGCGACGAGATCGGGCACGGTGTTGCTGTGACCGACGACGAGGACCGCGCCCGGCATTGCCGCAACACTGGCCGCGAGCTGATCGGGTTTCGAAGGATCGTAAGCCTTGACCGTCAGGCCGAGCCTGGCCGCCAGCGGCTGTGCCGTCTCCATCGCGCGGCGCGTCGGCGTGGCGAAGATCGCCTTGATGCCGCTCTTGCCAAGCATGTCGGCGACGGCGCGCGCATTGGCCGCGCCTTCCGCCGATAGCGGCGGATCGGCGCCGTCCGCTTTCTGCAGGTGACGCATGACAAACACGGTGTCGGCGGCGAGCGCCGGCTGCGGAACGATGATCGCGAAGATCAGGGCGAAGAGAAACTTGCGCATGACGGTCGTCTCGCGGGCGCCGCGCGTCCAGGCAATCCGTTATTCGACGAGCGGCATCGCCGCGCCGCTGAAGCCGCCCGACGGGCCTATGTAAAGCGTCCTTGTCATCGCCAGTTGCCGCGCCCGCGAGTCCGGACTAAGCGGCCCGGCTGGAGAGGAAATGAGCGACAAGGATCCGAGCCTAAGGCGCAATGCGCCCCAGCTTCAGCTGCACGTGCCGGAGCCGCCGTTTCGCCCCGGCGACACGCCCGATTTTTCGTCGCTGAAAATCCCGCCGACCGGCGAAGCGCCTCGCCCGGACGCCGGCGCGCCGGCGTCTGAAACGCACCCGCTGACGACTGCGCTGGTTCGGGTACTCGGCGACGACAACAAGCCGGTTGGCGCGTGGGACCCGAAGCTCGACCCCGACACGCTGCGCAAGATGCTCCGCGACATGGTCACGGTGCGCATCTTCGACGACCGCATGTACCGCGCCCAGCGGCAAGGAAAGACCAGCTTCTACATGAAGTGCACGGGCGAAGAGGCGATTGCGGTTGCCGCTGCGGCCGCGCTCGATCGCGAGGACATGCACTTCCCCACCTACCGCCAGCAGGGGCTGCTCGTCGCGCGCGGCTACCCGCTGACGGAGATGATGAACCAGATATACTCGAACCGCGGCGACAAGCTCCAGGGCCGGCAGCTGCCGATCATGTATTCGGACAAGGCGCACGGCTTCTTCTCGATCTCGGGCAACCTCGGAACGCAATTCCCGCAGGCCGTCGGCTGGGCGATGGGCGCGGCGATCAAGGGCGACAGCCGCATCGCCATGGGCTGGATCGGCGACGGCGCCACGGCGGAGGGCGACTTCCACAGCGCGATGACGTTCGCGGCGGTCTACAATGCGCCCGTCATCCTCGCGACGGTCAACAATCAATGGGCGATCTCGAGCTTTTCGGGCATCGCCGGCGCCGAGCGCGCGACCTTCGCGCAGCGTGCGGTCGGCTACGGCATTGCCGGCCTTCGAGTCGACGGGAACGACGCGCTCGCGGTCTATGCTGCGGTGAAATGGGCCGCGGAGCGCGCGCGGTCCAATTCGGGGCCGACGCTGATCGAATTCTTCACCTACCGCGCCGAGGGCCATTCGACCTCGGACGACCCGTCCGGTTACCGGCCGACCAACGAAGCCAAGCTGTGGCCGCTCGGCGACCCGATCGAGCGGCTGAAGGCGCACCTGCTCGCCATCGGCGAATGGGACGAGGACCGCCACTCGGCCATGACCGCGGAATGCGATGCCGAGGTCCGCGCCGCGCAGAAGGAATCCGAGAAGCTCGGGATCCTCCCGCAGCAGGGCAAGGACAATGTCGAGAGCATGTTCGAGGACGTCTATGCCGACGTCCCCTGGCACCTCGCCGAGCAGCGCGAGGAAGCGCTGAGCGAAGGCCGCGACTGATGCCTACGATGAACATGATCCAGGCATTGAACGACGCGCACAAGGTCATGATGCGCGCCGACGAGGACATCGTCGTGTTCGGCGAGGACATCGGCTATTTCGGCGGCGTCTTCCGGGTGACCGAGGGCCTACAGAAGGAGTTCGGCAAGACTCGCACCTTCGACGCGCCGATCAGCGAGGGCGGGATCGTGGCCACCGCGGTCGGAATGGCGGCGTACGGCATCAAGCCAGTGATCGAGATCCAGTTCGCCGACTATATCTATCCCGGCTACGACCAGATCGTCAGCGAAGTTGCGAAGATGCGTTATCGCACCGCCGGCGAATGGACGATGCCGATGGTGATAAGGACGCCGTACGGCGGCGGCATCTTCGGCGGCCAGACGCACAGCCAGTCGCCGGAATCGCTCTTCACCCATATCGCCGGCCTGAAGGTGGTCGTTCCCTCCACGCCGTACGACGCGAAGGGCCTCCTCATCGCCGCGATCGAGGACCCGGACCCCGTCATCTTCTTCGAGCCCAAGCGTATCTACAATGGCCCGTTCGACGGCCACCACGACAAGCCGGTGAAGCCCTGGTCGAAGCACCCGGCGAGCGACGTTCCCGACGGCCATTACACGGTCCCGCTCGGCAAGGCCGCGGTGGTGCGCGAAGGCAATGACCTCACCATCCTCGCCTACGGCACGATGGTCCACGTCGCGCTCGCTTCGGTCGAGGAGCAGGGGCTCGACGCCGAAGTCATTGACCTCCGCACCCTCGTCCCGCTCGACCTCGACACGATGGAACAGTCGGTGAAGAAGACCGGCCGCTGCCTCGTCGTCCATGAGGCGCCGCGCACCAGCGGCTTCGGCGGCGAGCTCGTCGCGCTCGTCCAGGAGCGCTGCTTCTACCACCTCGAAGCGCCGGTCGAGCGCGTGACCGGCTGGGACACGCCCTATCCGCACGCCTACGAATGGGCCTATTTCCCCGGCCCGAAGCGCATGAAAAAAGCCCTTGAGAAAGTGATGGCGGACTGATGGCTCGCTACGAATTCAAGCTGCCGGACATCGGCGAAGGCATCGCCGAGGCCGAGATCGTCGCCTGGCACGTCAAGGTCGGGGACACGATCGGCGAGGACCAACAGATCGCCGACATGATGACCGACAAGGCGACGGTCGAGATGGAATCGCCGGTGGCCGGCAAGGTGCTCGAGCTTGCGGGCGAAGTCGGCGATCAGGTGCCGATCGGCTCGGTGCTCGCCGTAATCGAAACCGAAGGCGCCGATCGCGCCGCGGAACCTGTCGAGGACAGTAAGGAAGAGCGCCCGCTTGCGGACGGCGCGGTCGAAGCCACGCCCGAAATGGCGGAGGAGATTCCGGTCACGGCGAGCGACGACACGACCGCTCGTGCTGAGCGGAGGGCGGAGCCCGAAGTCGAAGCGCGTCAGGCAGCAGCGTCAGAACAACGCCCTTCGACTTCGCTCGGGACGAGCGAGGATGACGCCTCTCGCCCCCACGTCCTCGCCTCCCCCGCCGTTCGAGCCCGCGCGCGCGATCTCGGGATCGACCTTTCGCAGGTAAAGACCACCTCCGACCGTCTTCGCCACTCCGACCTCGACGCCTATCTCCTCTACAACGGGGGCAGCGTCGGCCAGCGCTCGGCGGCGCCGCGCAAGGACGAGACGATCAAGGTCGTCGGCCTGCGCCGCAAAATCGCCGAGAACATGCAGGAGGCGAAGCGCCGCATCCCGCATTTCACGCTCGTCGAGGAGTTCGACGTCACCGCGCTCGAGGAAACGCGCGCGATGATGAACGCCGACCGCGGCTCGAACCCGAAGCTGACGCTTCTCCCGTTCCTGATCACCGCGATGGCCAAGGCCCTCCCTGAATGGCCGATGCTCAACGCAACCTATGACGACGAGGCCAACGTCATCACCCGGCACGGCGCGCTCAACGTCGGAATGGCGACCCAGACTCCGAACGGGTTGATGGTCGCCGTCATTCGCGATGCTCAGGCGAAGAGCGTGTGGGACCTCGCCCGCGAGATCGTCCGCCTCGCCGAGGCGGCGCGCTCTGGCAAGGCGACGCGCGAGGAGCTCAGTGGATCGAGCATTACCCTGTCGAGCCTCGGGCCGATGGGCGGGATCACCTCGACGCCGGTCATCAACCGCCCCGAAGTCGCGATCATCGCCGTCAACAAGGTCGAGGAGAAGCTCGTGCCCATCGCCGGCGAGATCGAGATCAGGAAGCGCATGAACCTGTCGCTGTCGTGCGACCACCGAGTCGTGGACGGCTGGGATGCGGCAAGCTTCATGCAGACGCTCAAGCGCTACATCGAGAACCCGCTACGGCTGCTCAGCGCATAGCACCCAGCTACTTCTTCCCGAGCTCGCGCCAGCTCTTCTCGTGGACCTCGACTCCATATTTGTCGGCGGCTTTCTTGATGCGCTTCCAGGCTTCGTCGCGCTCGTCGTCGCTGACGCCCTTCACCTGGTCGAAGCGCGCCATGGCGTTGCGCACGTGATCCGCATCATTGAGCGGCTCCTTGCGCTCCTTCGGGAATGCGTATTGGCTGTCCTTGAGATCTTCGCGGTCTTTGGCGTCGAGTTCGCTCATCATGATTCTCCTTCGGCGGGAACAACGCTTCGCTCCCGCCGCCGGTCCATGAATTGACGCTCGTCAGGCGGCGAGCCGCACCGTCTCGCCGAGCGCGAGGTCGATCGATTCCCGCCGCTGTTCGAGGCTGATGTTGAGCCCGTCCGCGGCGACGAACTCGGGCTCGATGCCGATGAAGTTGAAGATTCCGCGCAAATAAGTCTCGAGATGCTCGAGCGCGCTTGCCGGCGATCCTTGCTCATAGAAGCCGCCGCGCGCGAGGGCGACGATCACGCGCTTGCCGCCGGCGAGGCCCTCGGGGCCATTGGCGGTGTAGCGGAAGGTCTGTCCGGCGACGAGAATCCGGTCGATCCACGCCTTGAGCTGCGTCGGAAGCGTGAAATTGTACATCGGCGCGCCGATCACCACCGCATCGGCGGCGAGGAATTCCTCGAGCACGCTGGTGTCGGCGAAAGCTTCGAGCGTGAGATGGGGCAATGGCTCCGCGGCGAGATCGCGATAGACGAGGCCGGAGTCACGGCGGTCGATCGTCAACTGGTCGACGATGGAGCGGCTGATCGCCCGGCTCGCGCTGTTCTCGCCGTTGATGCTGGCGTCGATGTGAAGGATGGTCACTATTGCCTCCTAAGTATGGATTCGTTACCAAGGCACCCTAAATAACCACGAGCGAATCGCCGGCAAGAACGCACTTTTTTGTGGCCCGAGAACAAATTTGTGCCGGCAGGAACATTGAGGTGACCAGGATGAAAGACCCGACGAGCCCGGTTTGCAGGACCATCAGCACCTTGCTTTCGCGGATCGGCGACAAGTGGACCGTGCTCGTCGTGCAGACGCTGGGCGACGGGTCGAAGCGCTTCAACGAGCTTCGCCGCGAGATCCCGAGCGTGTCGCAGCGGATGCTTACGCTGACGCTCCGCAACCTCGAGCGCGACGGGCTCGTCAGCCGCACCGTCACGCCGTCGATCCCGCCGCGGGTCGACTATGAGCTGACCGAGCTCGGCCGTTCGCTGCAAATGCCGATCTGCGGGCTCGCCAGCTGGGCAATGGACCATGTCGGCGAGATCAACGACGCCCGGGCGCGCTTCGATTCGGAGCAGGACAAGGCGGCCGCCTAGCGTTCCTACTGGAAGGAGCGTAAATGCCAGCGCTTGCCGTGCGGGGGCAGGCGCTGGAACCGACCGATCTTCGACCCGAGGATTCGACCGAGCGATCGACGATCGCCATCATTTCGTGGCGAATCCTGCCGCTGATCGGCCTTGGCTACCTGTTCTCGCTGATGGACCGCATCAACGTCAGCTTCGCGGCCCTACAGATGAACGACGAGCTGCGCTTCAGCGCGACGATCTACGGGATGGGCGCTGGCGCCTTCTATCTCGCCTACGCTCTGTTCGAAGTCCCCTCCAACATGATGCTGACCCGGTTCGGAGCGCGGCGCTGGCTGGCGCGGATCATGATCAGCTGGGGCCTGATCGCCGCCGCGATGATGTTCGTCCGAACGCCGATCCAGTTCTACGCCCTTCGCTTCCTGCTGGGCATGGCCGAGGCGGGCTTCTTTCCGGGCGTCGTCTATTATTTGTCCCACTGGTTCCCGAAGGCGCAGCGAGGGCGGGCGATCAGCCGCTTCTATTTCTTCGGGCCGCTCGCATCGACCCTGATGGGCGCTGCATCGCCGCCGCTGCTCGAACTTCATGGGAATCTCGGCCTGAGCGGCTGGCAGTGGCTTTTCCTGGTCGAAGGACTGCCCGCAGCACTCGTCGGAATCGCAATCCTGCTCTTCTTGCCGGATTCGCCGGAAACAGTGCGCTGGCTCTCGCCGCAGCAAAGCGCCTGGATCGAGCGCGAGCTCGCCACCGACGCGGCGCGGCTGCCGCCGACCGGCTCCGACAATCTCGCGGCCGCCGTGGCTCACCCGGCGACGCTGAGGCTCGGGCTGCTAGGGCTGCTGAGCATCGGCGCGATGGTGACCTACGCTTTGTCGGGGCCGCTGATCCTGAAGCAGGCGGGCTTCAGCAGCAGCGAGATCGGCACGCTGGTGGCAATCGGCGGCGTACTGGGCGCGGGTGGGATGCTCGCGACAGGCTATATCTCGGACCGCCGCGGCGAGCGTTTCACGACGATGTGGATCAGCACGACGATCATGGGGCTGTCCTTTGCCCTGACGGCAATGGCGACGTCGCCCGCCATGTTCGCCATTGCCTATCTCCTCTACGGCCTGTCGTGGGGCGCGGTGACCCTGTCGCAGGTCAGCGCATGGCCCGATATCCTGCACGGGCGCGTGCTCGCGCTCGGCGGCGCCGCGATCAACACGATGGCCCAGCTGGGCGCGTTCGGGATGCCGATCGTCTGGGGCCGGCTCGCGGACGCCACGGGCAGCTTCCACGCGGGCGCAGTCGCATTGACCATGATCACCGCCTTCGCGCTGTTGCTCACGGCCGAGCTGGCCAACCACGTGAGGCGGACCGCCCTCGCCGTCTGACAGGTTACCGGACGCAAGAATCCCGCTAGGGGCGGCCCATGCTCAAGCCCGTTGCCACCGACATCGAATCGCTGAAGACCCTGGACGAGCGGCTGCGCTGGCTGTCGGCCTGGACGATCCACCACGCGAACCACATCCGCGACAATGATGACGGGCTGAAGGTCGGCGGGCACCAGGCGAGCTGCGCGTCGATGACCGCGATCATGGCGGCCCTCTATTTCCATGCGCTCGGCCCGAACGACCGCGTCGCGGTGAAGCCGCACGCGGGGCCGCTGCTCCACGCGATTCATTACTTGCTCGGCACCCAATCACGAGAAGCGCTGGAGAATTTCCGCGGCTTCGGCGGCGCGCAAAGCTATCCGAGCCGGACCAAGGACAAGATCCCGGTCGATTTCTCGACGGGGTCGGTCGGCCTGGGCGTCGCGATCACCCTCTTCGCCAGCCTCATCCAGGACTATCTGACCGCCCATGCGCGTCTCGAGGAGCAGGACCGCGGCCGGTTCGTCGCGCTGATCGGCGATGCCGAGCTCGACGAAGGCAATATCTACGAAGCGATCATCGAAGGCGCGAAGCACGATGTGCGCAACCTGTGGTGGATCGTCGATTACAACCGCCAGAGCCTCGACGCGACGAGCGCGGACCGGATGTTCGAGCGGTTCGACGAGATTTTCCGGAGTTGCGGCTGGCGGGTGGTCGAGCTGCGCTACGGCAAGAAGCTGCAGGCGGTGCTGAGCGGCAATCCCGCACTCAAGGGATGGTTCGAAAAGCTGTCGAACGCCGAGCTGTCGGCGCTTCACTACCAGGGCGGCGCGGCGTGGCGGAAACGGATCGAGGCCGATCTCGGCAAGAAGGCGTCAGCTTTTCTCAAGGAATACGACGACAACGCGCTGGCCCTGCTATTCACCGATCTCGGCGGCCATTGCATGGAAACCCTGGTCGAGGCGTTCGACGGCGCGCAGGACGATGTCCCGACCCTGTTCATCGCTTGGACGATTAAGGGCTTCGGACTCCCCTTCGCCGGCCACAAGGACAACCATGCCGGACTGATGAACCCGACGCAGACCGCCGCGCTTCGCGAGACGATGGGCGTCCGCGAAGGCCACGAATGGGAGCCACTCGAGGGAATTGGCGACAATGCGCGGCCGGGGGTCGAAGCGCTGATCGACCGCACCCGGATTGTTCGCGAAAAACGCAGCCGCAGCTTCGGCACCGTCAGCGTCCCGCACCTCCCGGCACCCGCGGGCGAGGAGCAATCGACCCAGGCCGCGTTCGGGCGCATCCTGCTCGACCTGTCGAAGGCCGGCGGCGACCTCGCGGATCGCATCGTCACCACCTCGCCTGACGTCACCGTCTCGACCAACCTTGGGGCCTGGGTGAACCAGCGCGGCCTGTTCCGCCGAAGCGACATGCCCGATGTCTTTGCCCAGGCAAAGATTGCGTCGGCGCAAAAATGGGGCGCGAACAATAATGGCCAGCACATCGAGCTGGGCATCGCCGAGAGCAACCTGTTCCTGATGCTCGCCGCTGCCGGCCTTTCCGGCGACCTGTTCGGGCAGCGTCTGTTCCCCATCGGAACGCTCTACGATCCATTCATCGCCCGCGGGCTCGATAGCCTGAACTACGCCTGCTACCAGGACGCGCGCTTCCTGCTGGTGGCAACACCGAGCGGGATCACGCTCGGGCCTGAAGGCGGCGCGCACCAGTCGATCAACCCGCCGCTGATCGCGCTCGGCCAGCCCGGGCTTCGTCACTACGAGCCTGCCTATGCCGACGAGCTCGCGGCGATGATGGAAGAGGCCTTCCGCCTGATCGACGACCCGAACGGCGAGAGCACCTATCTTCGCCTGTCGACACGCAGCATTGAGCAGGTCGAGCGCACCGACGAGAGCTGGCGCGAGGGCGCGCTTCAGGGCGGCTACTGGCTCCGCGAACCCGGGCCGAACGCCGAGGCGGCGATCGTCGCGATGGGCGCGGTCATGCCCGAGGCGCTCGCCGCGTGGGACGAGCTCCGCGCGGACGTGCCGGGCCTCGGCCTTCTCGCCATTATCTCGCCCGACCTGCTTCACCGCGGCTGGACCGCGGCTCAGGCCGCGCGCTGGCAGGGCGAGCGCAAGCCCAGCCATGTCGAGCAACTGCTCTCGCGCCTCGCGCCGGGCGCCGGCCTGGTGACCATCGCCGACGCCGCTCCGGCTTCGCTGTCATGGCTCGGCGGAGTCCTCGGCCAGCGCGTGGCGCCGCTCGGAGTTGAGAAGTTCGGCCAGACCGGCAGCCTCGCCGATCTCTATTCCGCCTATCGCCTCGACGGCGCAGCCATCACCGAAGCGGTTGCCGAGCTACTTCTCCCTGCCTAGGGAACAGCAATGGCCGGGCGTTATTTCGACGAGTGGCAGGTCGGCGACACAGTCGCGCATGCGATCACGCGTACCGTCACCGAGACCGACAACATCCTGATCACGACGCTCACCCATAATCCGCAGCCTCTGCATCTCGACTATGAGGCCGCCGCCAAGACCGAGTTCAAGAAGCCGCTCGTCAACAGCTGCTTCACCTTCAGCCTGCTCGTTGGAGTCAGCGTCCACGACACGACGCTGGGAACCCTCGTCGCCAACCTCGGCTACGAGAAGCTCAATTTCCCCAATCCGGTGTTCGTCGGCGACACCCTTCGCTGCGAGAGCGAGTGCACCGCGGTTCGCGAGAGCAAGTCGCGGCCCAATGCGGGCATCGTCACCTGGGCGCACCGCGCCTTCAACCAGCGCGGCGAGCTGGTGTGCGAATGCTCCCGCAGCGCCTTGCTTCTCAAGAAGCCCGCCTGATGCAGCCGCGCTCCTGGCTGTTCGTCCCGGCCGACAGCGAGCGCAAGATCGCCAAGGCGCTCGACAGCGAGGCCGACGCAATCATCTTCGACCTCGAGGACAGCGTCGCCCCGGCGATGAAATCCGTCGCCCGCGACCTCCTGAGGAAGTTGCTCAAGCGCTCGGGCGGCCCGCAATGGTGGGTCCGCGTGAACCCGCTCGGAAGCGCGTTCATCAAGGACGATCTCGAGCTGATCGGCATTGGCGACATCCACGGAATCGTGCTCCCCAAGGCCGAGAGCGGCGCCGACGTCACCCAGCTCGCGCACCGCACCGGAAGCATCCCCGTCCACGCGATCGTCACCGAGACAGCGGCGAGTCTGTTCGGCCTGCTATCCTACCGCGACCCGAAGTCGCCGCTGGTGGCGATGAGCTGGGGCGCTGAAGACCTGTCCGCCGCGCTCGGCGCCTCGTCCAAATATGGCTCAGAGGGGGAGCTCAGCTTCACCTACAAGCTCGCGCGCTCACTGTGTCTCGCCGGCGCCGTCGCGGCCGGGGTGCAGCCGGTCGACGGCGTCTTCGCCGACTTCAAGGATGAAGAAGGGCTGCGCGCGGAGGCCGAGGCCGCGCGTCGCGAGGGCTTCACCGGCAAGCTCGCGATCCATCCGGCCCAGGTGCCCGTCATCAATGCCGCTTTCACGCCCTCGGCAGAGGACGTGTCGCACGCCGAGGAAATCGTCGCCGCGTTCGAGGCGCATCCCGACGCAGGAGTCTTGTCGGTCAGTGGTAGAATGGTTGATCGCCCGCATCTGCTGCAGGCCAGGCGTGTACTGGAACGAGCACGATAGGAGGCCGCGATGGCTACGATTCTGCAACCGACGTCCACGCAAACGACCGGCAAGCCGACCACTGCCCAAGCCTATGGCGTCACCAGCGAGACCGCGCCGATCGAACCGATGACGATCGAGCGGCGAGCGCTCCGGCCGGAAGATGTCGCGATCAGGATCACTCACTGCGGCATCTGCCATTCGGACCTGCACATGGCGCGCAACGACTGGGGCATGAGCGTCTATCCGATGGTCCCGGGCCACGAGATCGTCGGAATCGTCACGGCCGTCGGCTCGGGCGTGAGCAAGTTCAAGGTCGGCGATCGCGCCGCGGTCGGCTGCCTCGTCGATAGCGACCGGACGTGCAACCATTGCAAGGCCGGGCACGAGCAGTTCTGCCCCAATTGGGTGATGACCTACGCCGGGACGGACCTCCAGGACGCATCCGTCACCTACGGCGGCTACAGCGACCAGATCGTCGTCCGGCAGGAGTTCGTGTGCCGCGTGCCGGAGAGCCTCGACATCAGCCGCGCCGCGCCTTTGCTGTGCGCCGGGATCACGACCTACTCGCCGCTTCGGAAATTCGGCGTCGGCCCGGGCACGAAAGTGGGAATCGCCGGCTTAGGCGGGCTCGGGCACATGGGAGTCAAGCTCGCTCGCGCGATGGGGGCGGACGTGACCATGATCACGACCTCACCGGAGAAGGGCGAGGACGCGCGCGAACTTGGCGCGGACGACGTTCTCATTTCGAAGGATCAGGCGGCGATGGATGCGGCCGCCGAGCGGTTCGATTTCATCCTCAACACGATACCGGTGGCGCACGACGTGGGACCCTATCTCAACCTCCTCAAGCCCAATGGTGTGATGGTCATCGTCGGTGCCATCGACATGCTCGAGGGAGTCCACGGCGGAGCGCTGGCGATGCGCAATAGAACGATCGCCGGGTCGCTGATCGGGGGCCTTCCGGAAACCCAGGAGATGCTCGACTTCTGTGCCGAGCACGGGGTTCTGCCCGAAGTCGAGCATATCGGCCCCGACCGGATCAACGACGCGTGGGAGCGAATGGCGAAGGGCGACGTGCGCTACCGCTTCGTGATCGACATGGGCACGACGGGCGAGGCTGCATGAGCGAAGCCGTCCATCCCGTTCCTGCGGACTTCAACGCGCGTATCGGCCCGCGCGAACTCGCCGCCTTGAACGAGGCCGCGAGCTGCGATCCGGAGCCCTTCTGGCTCGACCAGTCGCGCAGGCTGACGTGGAACAAGGAACCCACGGAGGCCGGCGACTGGTCGTTCGACGAGGCTGACTTCCACATCTCCTGGTATGCCGACGGCGAGCTCAACCTCTCGGTCAATTGCCTCGACCGGCACCTCGCCGAGCATGGCGACCGCACCGCGCTCATCTTCGAGGCGGACGAGCCGGGCCACGGCCATAGCTGGACCTATCGCCAGCTCTACGAAGAGACGTGCCGCTTCGCGAACCTTCTGAAGCAGCGCGGGGTCAAGCGCGGCGACCGGGTGATGATCTACATGCCGATGATCCCCGAGGCGGCGGCGGCGATGCTCGCCTGCGCGCGGATCGGCGCGATCCATTCGGTGATCTTCGGCGGTTTCTCGCCGGAAAGCGTCGCGGGGCGCGTAGCCGACTGCGATGCCTGCGCCGTGATTACCGCCGACGAAGGGGTGCGCGGCGGCAAGAAGATCCCGCTCAAGGCCAATGTCGATACCGCGCTCGAGGGCCGCGACGTCGACACGGTGATCGTCGTCACCCGGACCGGTGCGGACGTCGCGATGAAGCCGGGCCGCGACATCCGCTACTCGGATCTTCGCGACGGCCTTCCGACCGAATGCGAGCCCGAGATCATGAATGCGGAAGACCCGCTGTTCATCCTCTACACCTCGGGCTCGACCGGGAAGCCGAAGGGCGTCGTCCACACGACCGGCGGCTACGCCGTCTGGGCCGCGACAACCTTCGACTGGATCTTCGACTATCGCGGCGACGACATCTTCTGGTGCACGGCCGACATCGGCTGGATCACCGGCCATTCATACGTGGTCTACGGCCCGCTCGCGATGGGCGCGACAAGCGTGATGTTCGACGGCGTTCCCAACTACCCCGACTTCAGCCGCTTCTGGGAGACCGTCGACCGCCTCGGAGTCACGATCTTCTACACCGCCCCGACCGCGATCCGCGCCCTCATGCGCGAGGGCGACGAGCCGGTGAAGCGCTACAGCCGCAAGTCGATCCGGCTGCTCGGCACGGTCGGCGAACCGATCAACCCCGAAGCGTGGGAATGGTACTGGCGCGTCGTCGGCGATGGCCGCTGCCCCGTCGTCGACACCTGGTGGCAGACCGAGACCGGCGGAATCCTCATCTCGCCTTTCCCCGGTGCGACCGAGATGAAGCCCGGCTCCGCGACCAAGCCCCTCCCGGGGATCGAGCCCTTACTCCTCGACCCCAACCACAACGTCCTCGAAGGCGCGACCAGCGGCAATCTCTGCCTCGCTTCCTCGTGGCCCGGGCAGATGCGGACGGTGTGGGGCGACGACGCACGTTTCTTCGAGACCTATTTCAAGACCTATCCGGGCCTCTATTTCACCGGCGACGGCTGCCGCCGCGACGAGGACGGTTATTACTGGATCACCGGCCGGGTGGACGACGTCATCAACGTTTCCGGCCATCGCATCGGAACCGCCGAGGTCGAAAGCTCTTTAGTCTCGCATCCGAAGGTCGCGGAAGCGGCGGTGGTCGGCTTTCCGCACGACATTAAGGGACAGGCCATCTACGCCTACGTAACGCTCAAAGCCGGCGAGGAAGGGACCGACGAGTTGCGTAAAGAGCTAGTGCAGGAAGTGCGGCGCGACATCGGCGCCTTTTCCGCTCCCGAGAAAATCCATTTCACCCCGGCGCTTCCCAAGACGCGCTCGGGAAAGATCATGCGGCGCATCCTCCGCAAGATCGCCGAAGGAGTAAACGACGGGTTCGGCGACACCTCCACCCTCGCCGACCCGACCATCGTCGACGCGCTGCTCGCGGGGCGCCAATGAGGGCCGCGATTGCGGCCGCTGCCGCCATCGTCATTGCCGCCCCGGCCCAGGCCGAGTTCAACCCGGTCGAATTCTTCCGCGGCCGCACGCACGGCGAGGGGATGCTGAAGATCATCTTCCAGTCGCCGAAGAAGATGAGCGTCGACAGCGAAGGCTTCGCCGAGAAGGACGGCTCGCTCGTCCTCAAGCAGATCATCCACGAGCCCGGAAAGCCGCCGCGAACGCGCTACTGGAGGATGCGCCAGGCCGGCCCCAACCGCTACGAGGGAACGCTCACCGACGCCGCGAGCCCGGTGCGCGTCGACGTGATGAAGGACGGCATCCGAATCCGCTACACGGCCAAGGATCATCTCAACTTCGACCAGTTACTCACGCCGGTCAACGCGAGGGAAGTGCACAACAGGATGCGCGTGAAGCGCTTCGGCATCACCGTCGCCAATTACGACGAGACCATCCGCAAGCTGGACTGACACAAGAGCGCTGCTATCCCTGCCGGCGGGGGAGCAGGATGGCGAGCATCGCAGACGATCACGAACGCAAGCCCTGGTCGATGGCGCGCGTCGTCATCGCTTCGTCCGCTGGCACGGCGTTCGAATGGTATGACTTCTTCATCTTCGGAAGCCTCGCACCGGTTATCTCGAAGGTCTTCTTCGCCGGGCTTGATCCAACGCCAGCGCTCATCGCGGCATTGGCGCTGTTCGCCGCGGGCTTCGCATTCCGGCCGCTCGGCGCGCTCATTTTCGGAGTCATTGGCGACCGGCTCGGCCGCAAGGGCGCGTTCCTCATCACCGTCAGCCTGATGGGCGGCGCGACCTTCCTGATCGGCTTCCTTCCGACCTACGCGCAGGCCGGCACCCTCGCTCCCACGCTGCTCATCATCCTTCGAATCTTGCAAGGGATCGCGCTCGGCGGCGAATATGGCGGCGCCGCGATTTACGTCGCCGAGCATGCGCCCAACCACAAGCGCGGCGCTTCGACCGGCTGGATCCAGTCGTCGGCGTCATTCGGCCTGCTCGCCGCGCTGCTGGTGATCGTCGCGACGCGGCAGTGGATCGGCGAGGACGCGTTCGGTGAATGGGGCTGGCGAATACCCTTTCTCGTGTCCGCGGTCTTGCTAGCGGTGTCGGTCTGGATGCGCGCCAAGCTCGCCGAGAGCCCGCATTTCGCGAGGCTTCGCGAAGAAGGCGAGATCGCCAAGGCGCCGCTCCGCGAAGCCTTCGGCCAGTGGCGAAGTGTCAAGAAGGTGCTGATCGCCTTCTTCGGGATCATGTGTGCGCAGGGCGCCGTCTGGTACTTCGCCTTCTTCTATTTGCAGGTGTTCCTCGAAAAATCGCTCGGCGTTCCGGCCGAGACGAAGGACCTGCTGCTGATCGTCATGACGGTGGTCAGCGCCCCGCTCTACGTCTTCTTCGGGTGGCTGAGCGACCGCGTCGGCCGCAAGTTCGTGATGGTCGGCGGGATGCTCCTCGCGCTCGTCCTTTATTTCCCCGGCTCGCACTGGATCGCGGGAGCGGCGAACCCGGCGCTGGTCGAAGCGCAGGCCGCAACGCCCGTCATCGTGGTGACCAGCCCCAGGACCTGCGCCGTCCAGTTCGATCCCCTCGGAACCGCGAAGTTCGTCAGCGCCTGCGACATCGCCAAGAGCGCGCTGGTGACGAAGGGAATCTCGTTCGTCACGCGGGCATCGACGGACGGCGCGACGCGTGTAGTGATCGGCACCGAGCAAGTCCCGATCAGCGGCGGTGAAGGCCTTTCGGGCGCCGACCTAAGGGCCCTGAAAGCGAAGACCGGCGAAGCCCTCACCGCGGAGCTTCACGCTGCCGGCTACCCGAAGAGCGCCGATCCCGCCCAGGCGAACATGACGCTGCTCATCATCATCCTGCTCCTCTTCGTCGTCGCCGCGACCGCGCTCTACGGCCCGCAGGCGGCGGCGCTCGTGGAGATGTTCCCGACCCGCATCCGCTACACCGCCATGTCCTTCCCCTACCATGTCGGCACGGGCTGGGTCGGCGGGTTCCTGCCCGTCACCAGCTTCGCGATCGTGGCGATCACGGGGAATATCTACGCCGGGCTTTGGTACTCGGTGATCTTCACCGGCATTTCGGTGGTGGTCTCGCTGCTGTTCCTCAAGGAGACCGCGGGGCGGCGGCTGGAGGAAATATAGCTCACCACCTCGTCATTGCGAGCGCAGCGAAGCAATCCAGCCTCGCGCCGCTCTGGATTGCTTCGTCACTATGCTCCTCGCAATGACCAGGTGACGATCAGGGGCACCAGTGGATGTCGATCGGTTGCTCCGCCTCCGCGAGGACCCTGCCGATAGGCAGCTTCGAGCTGTGCCCGTCCGCAATCGCCTGCTCCAGCACGTCGCGCTTTTGCTGGCCAGTGATGGTGATCAGCACCGTCCGCGCCGACAGGATCGCCGCCCGCGTCAACGTCACGCGCGCGACCGGCGCCTCCTCGGGCAGTTGCTCGGGCATCGTCCCGATCGCCCGCCGCGCCTTGGGCGCATCCAGCGCCGCCTGAAGGTCGGCGCCGGGGAAGATCGAGGCGACATGCCCGTCCGCGCCCATTCCGAGCCACACCAGGTCGGGCGGCCACGGCAAATCCTGAAGGCGCGCATCCGCCGCGTTGCCGGCGAGCTTGTAATCGCTCGCAGCCTCGCTGGTCAGTGGCACGACCCGGGCGCCAAGCGGGAGGAACGCCCGCGCCAGCTCGCGGACGTTTGAAAGCTCACTATCGACCGCCACCAGCCGGTCGTCGGTCGGGATCACCGTCACCTTCTTCCACGGCAGCTTCTGCGCAGCGAGCTTGCGGAAGATCGCCGGGCCCGTCTTCCCGCCCGGCACCGCGATCAGCGACGCGTCGCGCGCGTCGACCGCGCTCTCGATGATGAACCCCACATCGCCCGCAACCGCATCCGCGAGCTCGTCCAGGGAGTCATACTCCCACCATTCCGCTTCGATCATGTGATCCCTTCTAGAACTATCGCGGCGCTCGTTGCGCGTATCCGAACCATCCTGCAACCGCCTGGCCGCTTCGATTGAGCGCCGGCCGGAAGCGAAGCCGGTCATGCGCGAGGTTGCAGACCTGGGAGTCGATCGCGGCGACTCCCGTGCCCCGGTCGACCGTGCATTCGCTGACATATCCGCGCGCATCGACTCGAAGGCGCATGAAGACGGTGGCCCCGCGCGGCCATTGCTCGAGCAGCTCGCGGGAAAAGTCGCGACCGGTCAGCACCGGGCTGACGAGATGCGGCGGATCGGCCACTCCACCCTCTCCGCCGCCGCCAGAGCCGCTTCCAGTGCCCGTGCCCGTCCCGTTGCCGCTGCCCCCGGTTCCCGTGCCGGGTCCGGCGACCGGCGCCGCGCCCTGCGTCGGCGCGGTTCCCTGGCGCGGAGTCTCGCTGGCGGCGATTTGCGGAAGCGGCGGGACCACCACCTTGGGCTCGGGTGCCTTGATCGGCGTCGCCTCGCTCTTGATGTTCGGCGCGGAGCCGCCTTCCTCGTCCTTCGGCTTCGGCTGCCGCCGCTGCTCTTGAGGCGGTGGAGGCGGAGGAGGCGGCGGGGGTTGCCTCAGGTCGAGGATGCTCATCGGCGAGGGATAATTAGTGAGGCCTACGCTGCTGCCCCAGCGATGGATCACCGCAAACAGCAGCGCCGCGTGAATCGCGATCACGACGGCGATGACCCCCGTTCGGTCGCGTCGGCTGATGTCGGTGCGATAGGCCACGGCTCGTCAACGCGAAGGCCGCTGCAGCGTTGCGCCTGCATGGGAGCAGCGCCGGGCGAAGGGGATCAGCCCGGCGCTCTAAGCGAACTCCGAGACTTGTCTAACGGCTCGAGCTTGCCTTGCGGCCGCCGCCGTGGCTGGCTTTACCGCCCTTGCTCGCGATTTCACGCTGCTTGGCTGGGTCCATCGCCGCGAATCCGCGCTTCGAGCCGCCGCTCCTGGTCGTTGCCATGATCATGATCTCCTGAGTGCCGGTTGGCGTGCTGGTAACGCTGGCAGGGCACTCCGGTTCACAATGCTGACCGAGGTTAGAAAACGGCCGTAACGCACCCCTAATGCAGGTTAGCAACCGCATTAAAAATGCGTCCTAAAGCGCTGCGTGACGTCAAATTCGCGGCGCACGCGGAACCCGCTTCGCGCAGCGGCATTTGACGCCCGGCAGCATCCACTCTGATGGGGGCGTAATGCGGCGAGTGAGGTTCGCGATCGCAGCTGGTGGCGTTCTCGCCGCCGCGACCCTCGCGCTCACCGCTTGCAACAAGAACCCCAATCCTCCCCCCTCGACCGCGCAAGTTTATTCGAAGCTTCCCGGCGGACCGCGCACGGTTCCCGCGGCCGCCGCTTCGCCCGCCGACGACGGCAATTGGGTCATGCCCGGCAAGGATTATGCCGCGACACGGTTCTCCGGGCTCAACGAGATCAATCCCGCAAACGTCAAGGACCTTAGCCTCGCCTTCACCTTCTCGACCGGGACGCAAAAGGGATTCGAGGCGCCGCCGCTGGTCGTCAACGGCACGATGTACATCATCACGCCCTTCCCCAATTACCTCTACGCGCTCGACCTCACCAAGGCCGGCGCGCCGGCGAAGTGGACGTTCAAGCCCAAGCCCGCGGCTGCCTCGCAGGGGGTCGCCTGCTGCGACGTCGTCAACCGCGGCGCGGTCTATGACGACGGCAAGATCTTCTTCAATACGCTCGACGGCCAGACCTTCGCGGTCGACGCGAACAGCGGGCAGATGATTTGGCGCACCAAGCTCGGCGACATCCAGAAGGGCGAGACGGTCACGATGGCGCCGCTGGTGGCCGCCGGCAAAGTGCTGGTCGGCAATTCCGGCGGCGAGATGGGCGTCCGCGGCTGGATCGCTGCCCTCGACGAGGGCAGCGGAAAGCTCGCCTGGAAGGCCTACAACACCGGCCCCGACAAGGACGTTCTGATTGGCCCCGACTTCCACCCGTTCTACGCGATGGACCAGGGCACGGACCTCGGCGTGAAGACCTGGCCGCCGGACGCCTGGAAGATTGGCGGCGGCAATGTTTGGGGCTGGATCAGCTACGATCCGGAGACGAAGATGATCTTCCACGGCACCGGCAATCCCGGGCCCTGGAATCCGGACCAGAGGCCCGGCGCCAACAAATGGACGACGGGCGTCTTCGCTCGCGATGTCGAGACCGGCAAGGCGCGCTGGTTCTACCAGTCGACCCCGCACGATCTGTTCGACCATGACGACATCAACGAGATCATCCTCGCCGACATTCCGTGGGGCAACGGGCGGCGCAAGGTCATGCTCCGCCCGGCCCGCGACGGCTTCTTCTACGTTCAGGACCGCCGCACCGGCCAGGTGCTGAGCGCCACGCCCTTCGGCTACGTCAACGCCTACAAGGGCGTCGACCTCAAGACCGGCCAGATCATCCCGAACCACGACAAGGACCCGAAGGTCGGGCTTGTCGTGCGCGACATCTGCCCCGCGGCGCCGGGCCTCAAGGACTGGAACCCGTCGGCGTTCAGCCCCGTCACCGGCCTCGTCTACATCCCCCACAACAACCTTTGCATGGACTTCGGGGCGATGCAGGCGAACTATATCTCGGGCACGCCTTACGTTGGCGCGGACGTGAAGATGTACGCCGGCCCCGGCGGCAACCGCGGTGTGTTCACCGCCTGGGACCCGATCCGGCACCGCGCGGTATGGGAGATCAAGGAGGACCTGCCGGTCTGGAGTCCCGCGCTCGTGACCGCCGGCGGAATCGTCTTCTACGGAACGATGGACGGCTGGTTCAAAGCCGTCGATGCCCGCAACGGCAAGCTGCTGTGGCAGTTCAAGGCGGGCAGCGGGATCATCGCCCAGCCGATCAGCTACAAGGGGCCGGACGGGCGGCAGTACATCGCCGTGATCTGCGGCGTCGGCGGATGGTCCGGCGCGATCGTCTCCGGCCAGATGGACCCGCGCGATCCGACCGGCGCGCTCGGCTTCGCCAACGCGATGAAGGACCTGCCGATGAAAAGCACGACGGGAGGCATGCTCTATGTCTTCGCGGTCAAGCGCTAGCCTGCTCCTCATCGGCGCAGTCGCACTCGCGGTCTCCGCCTGCGACCGCGAGGAGCATCACAGCCGCGCCAAGCCCGTCGGCGAGACCGTGCCCGCCGGCGAAAGCCCGCAGACCATTTTCCCCGGGAGCAGCCCACCCGCGCCCGACATGCGCGCCAAGCTCTACGACAATAACGCCAATGCCATCTCGCAGGGCCAGCAGCTCTACATGCAGATGAACTGCGTCGGCTGCCACAGCCACGGCGGCGGCGGGATGGGCCCGCC